>ENA-OPYX01000022-OPYX01000022.1-human-gut-metagenome-genome-assembly--contig:-NODE-22-length-74593-cov-5.419695_pt1 | contig 74593 bp, 67 predicted proteins | sample MGYA00242639_ERZ504486 | MGnify/ENA primary metagenome ERZ504486 (study PRJEB26092, sample SAMD00036296) | human gut metagenome | host: Homo sapiens | study: EMG produced TPA metagenomics assembly of... | reverse complement strand
GATATAGAGGATATCAGGAAGTTTTTAGAACAGACAGAAAATATGAAGACACCGCGGGAGCGGAATAATATAGATGCAGTATTACAGGCAAGCGTCAGTGCAAACTATGAAATATATCAGAAGGTAAAGGAGGGCGAATGGTATGTGCGAAGCATTACGGGAATTAATGAAAGATGAAATAGAGCAGGATGTAGCAAGAGGAGAAGCAAGAGGAGAGGCAAGAGGAGAAATGCGCGGCAGAGTGGAAGGAATTGTAGATACATGTTGTGATCTAGGGTTGCCAGAAGACGCTATTTTAGAGCGGTTGCAGAAAAAACTAAATATATCATTACAGACTGCCCAAGAATATCTAAAGACTTTTGGAAAACAGATCGTAAAAAATTAACGAACGTCAGGAAAATCAAAAACATATGAACTATCAGCAAAAAGATTTAGTGAGAATAGCAAAACGGGAAAACAATACCAAAAGAAGTTATCTGGTAGTAGATCCACTGCAGGGAAAACATGTTCCGGTAGAACCTTCGAAAGCACTGAATTTATTTAAAAGTCTTGCAGAGAAGTTTCAGGGAAAATATGAAGGTGAGAGGCTGCTTTTGATCGGTTTTGCAGAAACCGCGACAGCAATCGGTGCACAGGCTGCGATCACATTGGGAACAAAGTATATCCAGACAACACGGGAAGTAATACCGGATGCCAGATATTTATTTTTTTCGGAAGCGCACAGCCATGCGACTGAGCAGAAATTGGTAAAAGATGATATAGACCGTGTGATAAATGATATTGACAGGATAGTATTTATAGAGGATGAGGTGACCACTGGGAATACGATCATGAATATCATTAAGATCATAACAAAAGAGTATCAGAAAAAAACAAAATTTGCAGTTGCTTCATTGTTAAATGGAATGACAGAAGAATACTTAAAAATTTATCAGGATGAAAAAATAGAACTTCATTATCTGGTAAAAACGGATCATTCCGGATACGGTGCGGTTGCGGAGCAGTATAGATGTGATGGTTTATATATTTGTGCGATACCGGAGAATCATACGCATGAAAGCGCGGATATTGATGTGCAATCAGAGAAGAATATGCGGGAACATATCATATCAATTCCCGGATGGATGAATGCAAGACGTTTCGTTGACGCAAAACAATATGAGGCTGCATGTAAAAAATTTGCGAAAACTGTGATCATAGAGACTGGTGTGAAACAGGGTGAACGTGTACTTGTGATTGGCACGGAAGAGTTTATGTATCCGGCACTTCTGACAGGGTACGAAATCGAAAAAATGGGATGTGTTGTCCGCTGCCATTCTACGACTAGAAGTCCGATCGCGGTCAGTACCGAGGAAGAGTATCCACTGCATTGCAGATATGAACTGTGCAGTTTATATGATCCGGAACGAAAGACTTTTATTTATGATCTGGAAAACTATGACAGGGTTATCGTTATGACGGATTCGGCATTAGCGTCGTTAAAAGGATTAGAAACGCTGATTTACGCACTTCGCATGAAAAATGAAAATATAACGGTGATACGCTGGTGTTAAAGAGGGCACAGGAATAAGGGCATAATGTGAAAATAAAATTTTTCCCATACGAAATTTGTGCCTTGACAGCAAACATGCGATGTAATGGAAAGCAGGAAAGAATGGAGACAAGATTAAATGAGAAGTTCATACAGCGATGAGGATGTGATCCTTTTACTAAAAGATATCACTGGCATGGTGCAGCCACAGCCGACCGAAGAGAGAGAAAAACTGATACAGGCGGGAAAACATTACAGTGAAATGCTGCCGGTCGAATATGTCCCGACAGAAAAATATATGCAGGTGTACCGGGAAGCGTTGAAAAATTATGCAAAACCGGTAGCACTTGCTGTCGGAAGACTTGCAGATAAGATCGTTGAAAAAAAGGGACAGGACATTGTGCTCGTCTCACTGGCTCGCGCCGGTATTCCAATCGGAATTTTAGTCAAAAGATATATTGCAAAAAAATATCAGGTCAATGTACCGCATTATTCCATTTCCATTATCCGCGGCAGAGGGATTGATGACAATGCGATGAAATATCTGTTAAGCCGGTATGAACCGGGACAGTTATTGTTCGTGGACGGATGGATCGGAAAGGGCGCGATTTTAAATGAATTAAAAAAGGATCTTGCGCAGTATGAAGGTGTATCATCCGATATCGCAGTCATAGCCGATCCTGCCAATGTGACAGAACTGTGCGGTACGCACGATGATATTTTAATACCGAGTTCCTGTCTTAACAGCACTGTGTCAGGACTGATCAGCAGGACATTCTTAAGGAGTGATATCATTGGAAAAGATGATTTCCATGGAGCCGTCTATTACGGAGAATTAAAAGATTCGGATCTGTCCTATGAATTTATCCATACGATCGAGAACGAGTTTGAGATGGATGTGGAAAAAGAAAATAAGTGTGTGGAAAGCTCTGGTATTGACGAGGTAAAACAGATTGCAAAGACATTTGATATTGATGATATCAATCTGATCAAACCGGGAATCGGAGAGGCGACAAGAGTATTGCTGCGAAGAGTTCCATGGAAGATCCTGATTGATGAGAGGTACAAGGGAGATCCTCAGCTTGGACATCTGGTAAGATTAGCTGAGGAAAAAAATGTGATCGATCCAGTATTATCCGAATGAAACATTATAAATGCTGCGGTATCATTAAAAAAATGTCAGATATATAAAAATACTGCCGGTTTCCAGGAAAATTTATGCATACGTCAGTTTGGTCTCGTCATGCCAAAGAAATTTATGTATGCATCAGTCTGGTCTGTCATGCCAAAGAGATTCGTGCATACATAAGTTTAGTCTGTTATGCCAAAGACCTCTGCAAGAAATAAGATTTTTTCTGCCCAGTTATGGTGGGTTTTGTATTCGTTCATGCGTTCACCCGCAAGATTTCCGGAGACAAGCGAGTCTGATTTTTTATCCCAGTTTAAAATTGCTTTTGCATCGTTAAAATCTGATATTGTAACCTGATAAACTTTGTTTACGACAGAAATCTGATTTGGATGAATGACTGTTTTTCCGGTAAAGCCGCAGAGTTTATCATCTTTTAGTTCCTGAATCAGGCCATTTTCCCAATTATACCCGGAATAATATTCCCATACCGGTCCGGAAACGACGTAGTCCATGCCGTAAACAGTTATGATATCAGAAAAATATCAGCGACAGGTCTGATCCGGTGAATGGACTCGTCACAATGACGGCGGAATCCAAACATGTGACACAGATCATTTCCTCCGACACGAATATTTAAAACGAGATCTTCCACATGGGAAAGCCTGTCTTTCAGATCATACAGGATATCGATACGGTGCCGCAGGTCAATGATAGAAGAACTCTCATAGATCGGCATCATATATAATTTCCTGGAAGCCTGTTCGTTAGCCCGGATCATTTCTTCTATATAAGAGCTGGCGTTGTCAGCAGTAAATTTCGGTATGATATAACCGGTGATCACTTTTATGCTTTCCCCAAAAGCCTTCGTTAAACGTTCAATCTGGCCGGCATTGCGGACACGGATAAAGATTTTCGGAAGGTAAAAAGGATGATCCTGAAAACTTTCAAATATCTGATGGATGGAAGAGATAAGATCCTGCTCTGCTTCTGTCACATAGTTGTCATTGATCGTATCTTCAAGGCATAAAGCCAGAGAATATTTAGTTCCAAATTTTTCATGAATCACAGAGTCGGCAATCGTTTTTTTATTGGCGGGACAATAGAGCAGTGCACCGACACTGTAATAAATAATATCGTTTTTCAATTTGTAAAAATCCTCCTGAGTGTATAAAAACTCTTCAAAATAACACAAGTTTAACAACAGATTGCAAATTGAATTATAGCATTAATATAGGCAAAAAGATAGATAGATTCGATGCCGGACGTTTTCTTGAAAACAGGATGCCGGTATGCTATACTTTTAGATGATCTTTATAGAATATTGTGCTCTGTGAAACAGGGTTTTTGAGGAAAGAATAATATGAGTAACGGTGGTAAAAAGATACGGCTGTCATTTAACTCTCCGGTTATTTTGGGATTTACGCTTGCCTGTTTTATCGTACTGATTTTAGATAAAGTAACAGGCAGTGCATCCACGCTTGCACTTTTCAGTGTCTACCGGTCATCGTTGGCAAGTCCGCTCACATACATCCGGTTTTTTCGGACATGTGTTAGGACATGCCAGCTGGGATCATTTCTTTGGAAATATTATGATGTTACTGGTTGTAGGACCGCTTTTGGAAGAAAAATACGGTTCGGCAAATATTCTCTTTGTGATTTTAGCGACAGCGCTGGTAACGGGTGTGATCAATTTCATATTTTTCCCACATGTCCAGCTCCTTGGGGCAAGCGGTGTTGTATTTGCGTTCATATTACTCGCATCTTTAACAAGTATTGAGGAGGAAAAAATCCCGCTGACATTTATTCTGGTTGCGCTGATCTATATCGGGCAGCAGGTGTATGATGGTATCTTTATCAGGGATAACGTCTCGAATCTGACACATATTTTAGGAGGCATTGTCGGGTCAGGCCTTGGCTATGTGATGAACAAAAACAAAATGAACAGATATTGAAGGTGAGAATGCGCTATGTTAGAACACAAAAAGATTCGCAGCCTTGATGATTACTTTGTCGATCTAAACGGAAGACAGAGCAGAGAGGTGTATTTTTACCGGATCAATGGATACACGGAAAAAATCGGGGACTTTATAAAAAAATATTATGATACGGCAAGAAAGGCGGGCGTGGTGATCGAGGGAAAGATCCCAAATCCCGGTGAGAAGAACCTTGCGTATTATTCTGAAATCATGGGGATGGATTTTCAGATGAATCCGTCATTTATATCGAATGGTTTAAAAAAATGGCTGCCGCGCATGAACGATCTGCAAAGGCAGAATGTGGCGGATTCAATCTATGATTCGCTGGATTCCATGAGGCGGAATGGAAAAACAGAAAATATGCTGAAAAATGCATATATTAAGTTTATGTGCTGGCTGTACTACAAATTTGAACGGATTGTAAACCAGCTTGGGGCAAATGAACTGCCCAAGATCCTTTATGAGGGGGATATCAGTAATTACGAACTGATGCTGATATCGATCCTGTCCAATGCCGGGAGTGATGTGGTGCTGCTGCAGTATCATGGTGATGCCGGATATCTGAAATCAGATCCCGCTTCCGTTTTATCAGATGATCTGCAAATGGAGAGGATGACAGCTTTCCCGGAAGGATATTGCTTAAAGAAAGTCCGGGAGGCAATACAAAATGATTTTGAAAAAGAACGGCTGTATGGAAGTCTGCCTTCTGTCAATAACTGTACCAATGCATGGATCGATGGAAAAGGATTTGAGGATATCAAAAAGAGTGTGTTGACCAGAGGAACAGATCCCCGCTTCTTTTATAACTGTTTTTACCGGATCAACGGTGCAGAGGACAAGCTGACATATGCGAACGAATTGTTTCAGCTGCAGCTTGAACTGAAAAATGCCGGGCGGAAGATGGTGATCGTAAACGGGGAGATCGAAAGACCGACACCGGATGAAATCGCAGAGATCCGGCGCAGAAATTATGCGAAAACAGATCAGCTTATCATGGATCTTTCCACGAATATAAAGTATCCGGCAAATTTAGAATTGCAAAAGATCATGCACAAAACATTTGTGGATATTCTTCTTGCAGAATCAGGCAAAGAAGGCGATAATTTAAACAGGCTCACCAGCAAGGCGGTTTACCTGTTGTGCTGGCTGAAAAGGTATCTGCCGTTTTTATTTTCCAATTGGAAGATGCCGGAGATCGGATGTTTTATCCATATGGGCGGGTGCCAGAATGAAAATGAAGCGTTGTTTCTCAGGTTTTTAGCAAGGCTGCCGGTCGATGTGGTGATCCTTTGTCCGAACCGGAATGTACCATGCCAGCTTACGGATCCGCTGTTGTATGAACTGAATTATGAGGAAAGCCTTACCATGGACAGGTACCCGGAGGAGAGTTCCCAGGTCAAAATGGGAACGGTTGCCTACCATGCGGAGAGGGAACTGGATACGTTAATGTATCAGGATACCGGCATGTACCGGAACATGCAGTATGGAAAGGCGAACATTATCAGTCTGCAGACCATGTACGAGGAGATTAAGATCCTGTGGGATCAGGAATTAAAGTACCGGCCGGATTTCAGCGTGGTCGATGGTGTCGTGAACATACCGGTCATTTTTGCAAAAGTTTCCGGAGTCAAAGACGGACATACCGCCGGCTACTGGACATCCGTAAAAGAACTGGTCACGGAAGATACAGTCGTGATAAAAAGAGCGCCTTATATAGAGCCGATGGCACCGAATCCGATGAAAATGTATGCTGCTGAATTTCTCAAAAATGGAAAACTGCAGCGGAATAAGATCAAGGCACATCCAAAATACCCGTACGGTATCCTGCGGGAGGATATTCAGGAGATGATACTTGATAAGATGCAGCTTCTGATCGATCAGAAACGGATCAAAGGAATCGGGGAAAATGGTATGGAATACACCGTGATTGCGCAGGTGTTAAATCTGCCGAAAGATATCGTAAGACTGATCCAGAAATTTGATCTTACCTGGAAAAATCCGAAACTGATCTATATCAATACATCGGAGACGGTCATTTCACTGGAAGACTCGATCCTGACAGTATTTTTGCATCTGATGGGATTTGATATTGTATTTTTTGTGCCGACGGGATATCAGAGTATTGAAAAATATTTTAACGGGCAGCTAATGGAAGAACACCAGATAGGGGAATATAAATATGATCTGCAAGTCCCTGACCTGAATAGTATTTCATTTAATAATACACGCCACACCTGGCGGGATAAATTTTTTAAGAGAGGTAATTAGAAATGGAGGAATCGTATGGGACTTGATTTTAGCAAAACAACGACTGCGGCAGCGCCGGCAGCCACAGTGGTACCGGACACAAAAGATGAGATCGCTGTTGTGGAACAGTATGACATTGTTGCCGACAGGGAAAAAATGAATTCAGAACTGGTCAATTCGGATGAGGTTGACCGGATCGTCAGTACGATTGAGGTCAACAATCTTGAGACAATCGTCACATTTGGAGCGGAGGTTGCAGAAGAAATTTCGAAAGCATCGGATGTCGTGTTAAACAGCATGAATATGTCACAGCTTGATGATACCAGCGAAATGTTAAAAACATTGGCAAAGATCATGGATCAGTTTGATATTGACGAGATCAGGGAAAATCCGGGACTGTTTGGAAAATTATTTGGAAATATGAAAAAACAGCTCGACAAGATCCTTGCAAAATATCACACGATGGGCGAGGAAGTCGACAAGATCTATGTTCAGCTCAAAGGCTATGAATCAGAGATCAAACAGTCAAACCGTAAATTAAATACGATGTTTGAGGCAAATGTAAATTATTATCATGAACTTGTGAAATACATTCTTGCCGGAGAGCAGGCATGTAAAGAGATTGAAGATTACATTGCAAAGAGACAGCAGGATATGGCGGCTACCGGAGACGAGTCGATCCAGTTTGAGCTTACCAGCTTAAATCAGGCACTGATGATGATGGAACAGCGTACACAGGATCTTCGGACAGCAGAAAACGTTGCAATGCAGTCCATTCCGATGATCAAAACGATGGAGTTCAGCAACTATAATCTGGTCAGAAAAATTAACTCCGCATTTATTGTAACACTTCCGGTATTCAAACAGGCACTTGCACAGGCAATTCTGCTGAAACGCCAGCGCATTCAGGCAGAAGCAATGTCTGCTCTGGATAAGAAGACCAACGAGATGCTGATCAAAAATGCGCAGAATACTGTGGAAGTTTCCAAGGCTACCGCTAAGATGGCATCCGGAAGCTCAATCCAGATTGAAACACTTGAGACGACCTGGAGAACGATTACCAGTGGTATTGAAGAAACGAAAAGAATTCAGGAAGACTGCAGAAAGAAACGTGTGGAAGATCAGGCAAGACTTGAGGCGATCAAGGCGGATTTCAACAGACAGTATCATATGCCGCCGGCAAACAAGTAAGTTATTTCTAATAACTATAGATTCATTTATTCTAAGGAGGGTAATACTATGCCAATTAATTTATCAAAAGGACAGAAAGTAGATTTAACAAAAGGAAATCCGGGACTGAAAAATATCATGGTTGGTCTTGGCTGGGATGTCAATGCATTTGATTCCGGTGTAGATTTTGACCTGGATGCAGCAGCATTTATGTTAGGCGCAGATGGAAAGTGCCCGACAGACAAAGAATTTGTATTTTATGGAAATCTGGCTCATCCGAGCGAGTCTGTAAAACATATGGGCGATAACTTAACCGGAGAGGGAGAAGGCGATGACGAGCAGATCCAGATCGATCTTTCCAAAGTACCGGCAAACATTGAGAGAATCGCATTTACCGTAACGATCTATGAGGCGGAGGCAAGACGCCAGAATTTTGGACAGGTATCTAATTCTTTCATTCGTCTGGTAGATGAGACAACCGGAAAAGAAATGATCCGCTATGACTTAGGAGAGGATTTCTCCATTGAGACAGCAGTCGTTGTCGGTGAATTATACAGACATAACGGCGAATGGAAATTTAATGCGATCGGAAGCGGCTTCCAGGGCGGACTCGCAGCACTTTGCGGACACTATGGAATTGAAGTGGCATAAGAGGAGTAAAATCCTCTGCTCACCAGAGGGTTCGCATTTTGCTCCGCAAAACAAGGAGTAAAATCCTCTGCTCACCAGGGGGTTCGCATTTTGCTCCGCAAAACAAGGAGTAAAATCCTCTGCTCACCAGGGGGTTCGCATTTTGCTCCGCAAAACAAGGAGGATTATAATGTCAATTAGTTTACAGAAAGGACAGAAGGTCAGTCTGTCAAAAGATAACGCAGGATTGTCAAAGATTATTGTCGGTCTTGGATGGGATGAAGTGCAGCAGTCTTCATCCGGAGGTGGATTCTTAAGTGCTTTATTCGGGGGCGGATCAAAGCAGCAGCCGATCGACTGTGATGCATCCGCACTGATGTTAAAGAATGGAAAACTGGTGGATAAATCAGACATCGTTTATTTTGGTAATTTGCACCATAAATCAGGTACCGTAAATCATCAGGGAGACAACCTGACAGGAGCCGGTGATGGAGATGACGAGCAGATCGTGATCGACCTTGCAAAAGTACCACAGGAGTACGACAAAATCGTAATCGTTGTAAATATTTATCAGGCGGTTCAGAGACATCAGCATTTTGGCATGATTGAGAATGCATTCATCCGTTTAGTTGATGCAAGAAACAATAATGAAATGTGCAAGTACAACCTGACTGAAAATTATTCCGGTATGACGGCAATGATATTTGGAGAAGTGTACAGACATAACGGAGAATGGAAGTTCAGCGCTGTTGGCCAGGGTACAAATGACCCGGGACTGGGAGAACTGAGCAGAAGATTTGTATAAAAAAGATTGATACATTAGAGGAGGTTAACTACCCAAAATGAGTAACATAAATAAAGAAGAGCTTATGAGAGGTCTGTCAGACTCACAAGTAAACAAGAGCAAACAGGATTTTGGAACAAACGCTCTTGCAAAAAAAGAGACAGAATCACTGTGGTCGATGTTCATCGGAGCATTTGATGACATTTGGATCAAAGTATTATGTGCAGCACTGGTCATGAAAATCGTCATTTCTGTTATCGGTGTGTTTGTACCGGCATTAGCAGGAGAAAACGATGTTGTTGAGATTATAAGTATTGTTTTAGCAATCGCACTGGCAACCGGATTCAGTACATTATCCGAGTACCGCAACAGTTCCAGAAGTGAGGCATTACAGGAAGAATACAACAAGACTTATGCAAAAGTCATGAGAAATGGAAAACTGGTCAATATCCTTACCAGTGAGATTGTAAAAGGTGATACGATCCTCGTTCAGGCTGGTGATAAGGTACCGACCGACGGTGTGTTATTTGAAGGACACATCAAAGTTTCACAGGCTGCATTAAACGGTGAGTCAAGAGATGAGAATAAAACGGCTGCTGATAATCTTGATGAAGCGGAATCTACAGATTATGCATCTGCAAATAAAGTATTTATGGGATCAGTAGTGACCTCCGGTGAAGGGTATATGGTTGCAACCGTCATCGGTGATGCATCCGAGCTTGGAAAGATCAACAAGGCTCTGACGGATGATAATGAAGAGGACGAGAGAAAAGATACTTCAAGCCTGAAACTGGAAGTGGTAGCTGCCGGTATCGGTAAACTTGGTGTGTCCGCGGCTGCCATTGCAGGCGTATTAGATGTTGTACTGAACCTGATCCGTACGGATGAACCAATCACAGTTGTTTATGTTCTGCTTTTGGTTGCAGAGGCAGTTATGTTGATGGCATCTATCGTTATCATGGCAGTGCCGGAAGGTCTTCCGATGATGAACAGTCTGGTGCAGTCCATGAACACAGAGTCCATGTACAAGAAAAATATTCTTGTCAGCCACAAGGCAGCATTTTCCGATTCTGCATATATGAATGTTTTATTTAGTGATAAAACAGGAACGATTACACAGGGTAATTTATCTTTAGTAGAATTTATCACCGGTGACGGTAAAATCGCAGAACATATTCCGAGTCAGGAATTTATTGAGGCAATTACATTAAACAACCTTGCAAAAGTATCCGAAGGAAAGCCAATCGGAAGTAATAACATGGACAGGGCTCTTTTGGGATATGCCCTAGAGCATGGCTATGATGATTCTAAAAACGATCCGGATAAAGTCGCTGACATCAGCGGATTTGATTCGGAAAAGAAATGCGCTACCGTTACATTGAAAAACGGACTGGTTTACTGGAAAGGTGCAACCGAAAACATCATTGATAAAGTAACACATTATATGCTTCCATCCGGTGAAGAAAAAGAATTTACTGCAGCAGATAAAAAAGCTGTGGAAGATCAGATGCTCGCTCAGGCAAAGAGAACGATGAAATTGCTTTCTGTTGCCAAAATCGCAGATGGAAAAACAGTTCTGATGGCAGTGCTCTGCTTAAGAGATAACGTAAGAACCGATGCGGTTGAGACAGTTGAGATTTTAAACAATGCCGGTATCCAGGTTGTCATGGTAACCGGTGATGCGGAGGAAACAGCAGTTGCCATCGCAAAGGAAGCTGGTATCTTAAAAGACGAGCAGAACGATGTTGTTCTCACACATGAAGAGTTAGAGCAGATGTCAGATGAAGAGTTAAAGAAAAAACTTCCGAATCTCCGCGTGGTGAGCAGGGCAAAACCGCTTGATAAAAAGAGACTTGTTTCTATTTCACAGCAGCTTGATAATGTCTGCGGTATGACCGGAGACGGTGTTAATGATGCACCGGCATTAAAACAGGCAGATATCGGATTTGCCATGGGAGACGGTACAGCAGTTGCACAGGAGGCAGGTGACGTTGTCATCTTAAATAACAGTTTGACTTCCATTAAGGACTGCGTATTGAACAGTAGAACAATGTCAAAATCAGTTGGTAAATTCTTAATCTTCCAGCTGACCGTCAATATCAGTACCCTGTTGATGAACATTATTGCGCCGATCCTGGGATGGACCGAGCCATTCTCCATTGTCCAGATTTTATGGATCAATCTGATCATGGATACTTTGGCAGCCATGGCATTTGGCGGAGAGCCGATTCTCAACCGATACATGAATGAAAAACCGGCACTCAGAAAAGATAACATTTTAACAACTTATATTAAATCTGCAATCGGAACAAGCTCTGTATTTATCACACTTGGCTCCATCCTGATCCTGGAAAACATTGGTGGGATTACAGATTTTGTAACACCGGCAGGCTGCGCGGATCCGGAATTATATGAAAAAACATTTATGTTTGCTTTTTTCATTTATTCAATCATTTTTAACAGCTTAAATACCAGATCTGAGAGATTTAATGTATTTGAACACATTGAAGAGAACAAGAATTTTATCATTGTTATGGGTGTGATCTTTATACTTCAGACCATCATCATTGAGATTGGTGGTCAGGTATTCAGCACAACGACATTGAATGCAAAAGCATTATTTGTTTCCATGCTGTTAGCAGTGCTCATTATCCCGGTTGATATGGTAAGAAAAGCCATTGTTTCGAAAAAATGATCGCCTTTCATACCGATTTGGATAATACACTCATCTATTCCTATAAACATGACATCGGGCCGCAGAAGCGAAATGTGGAACTCTATCAGGGAAGAGAAATATCCTACATCACAGAGGAAACATATCATCTCCTGCAGCTCGTAAAAAATGAAATGCTCATTGTTCCAACGACCACTAGGACGTTGGAACAATATCAGCGCATTGATCTGGGAATCGGACCATTTCCATATGCATTGGTCTGCAACGGTGGTGTCCTTCTGGTAAATGGTGTGCCGGATGAAGCATGGTATCAGGACTCCCTGCATCTGGTGTCGGATAGCAGGGAAGAAATGAACCTTGCCATGGAACTGTTAGAGCGGGAACCACGCAGAAAATTTGAACTCCGATACATTGAAAAGCTGTTTATCTTTACAAAATGCAATGATCCCGAAACAGTTGTAAATGATTTAAAAACATCTCTCGATACAAAATATGTAGATGTCTTTTCCAACGGTGAAAAAGTATATGTAGTACCGCAAACTCTGAATAAAGGAACGGCAGTAGACCGACTCAGAGAAAAACTAAAACCAGAGTTCGTAATTGCCGCCGGAGACAGCACCTTTGATATCCCCATGCTATTGACCGCCGACCGCGGACTTGTCCCATCTGGATTCACACAAAAATATGAAATCCCGAAAACATCCGGAGCCCGGAAAAAAATAGATGAAATGACATCGAAAAAAATATTTTCCGATGCCCTATTAGAAAAAGTTCTAAAAATAAAAAACGGAGTCTGTTGCAGCAGGTATTATTCATACAGGATAATACCACTTGCAACAGACTCCGTTTTTGGTATGTGAGGTTAAAGTGCCAGCCACTAATCCATACTCACACAGATTCCGCCCTTCCTCTCCGAAGGCTGAATAATCACTGTAACCGGACAATTCCCATGCCACTCAAACTGGTAAGACTCCCCGGAAGCCTGTCCGATAAACGTTTTCCACGAAATATCAGCCGTCACCTGCGGATCACAATGTCCATTTCCAACCCAGCATACAACAGCGTCCGGATCAACAGAGATCGTATCCTGAGACATCACATTGCTTAAAACGATCGGGTTGCCGTCACAAAGCACAGCAACATATGCATCTTTTCCACGTGCAATCAGAGTGGAAGTTGCAAGACCTTTCTGGGAAAGCACACCGACACCGATAAAACGGACACTGTAATCACAATCCTGGGAGAAAGCGAGAATATTTTCGGATTCCACTGAGATAGTTTCCCCCTGCTCTAAGTGATAGACCACAACATGCTGACCATAATTTGCGTAATATGTAACAGAATCACCATTTAAAGTTACCTTCATAAGTGGGAGATTTTCTCCGGTCACTCTTCGTGCAAGCTGACCAAGCAGAGCCTGCCCGATATTATTCTGCGGTCCAAGCAGGACTTTTTCAAATTTGTAATTCTTTCCACCGGCATTTTCTCCGGCGATAAATGCACCTGCTTTTGTAAAGAGTACATCACTGCCAGTGCAGGTAACCTTTAAAGTAAGTTCGTTTACTGTTTCAAATGTTAACATAACAAATTTCCTCCAAAATCTAATCCTTTGTTTAAATAACCTGAACGCCGTACAAACCGCACAGTCCTGCGAGATCTTTTGCCACGCCGTTTCCGATGGCATTAAATTTCCATGCGCCGTTATGCAGATACAGTTCACCGATCATCATGGATGTCACGTTCGTATAGTATTCATCCATTTTAAAGCTGACCAGCTCGGTGCCGGCAGGATCCATAATACGGATATACGCATCCTCAAGCATTCCGAAATTCAGATTTTTTTCAAATGCTTCATTGATCGTCAGCACAAATATGATTCTGGCAACGGATGGATCTAATCTGGTAAAATCCACGGAAATGATCTCGCGGTCTGCGCCGCCGTCAGCGTGGAAAACCGTGCTGTGATCCGGGCTTTCGGTCTGCCCGTAAAAGACAAACCAGGAATCACCGATCACTTTACCGGATGAGCCGAGCAAAAATGCGGATACATCCACATCACAGGCAGGATTTTTGACATTCCATCCAAGACATGCCTTTATGGAAGTGAGCTTTCCGGAATTCTCCAGCGGTGTTTTCTGACCTTTTTGCACCATATGTACCAGTGGAGGTAAAGGTTTTGACGCCGGTGTGGATGCGTTTGATACTGCCTGAGATGACGTGTGGTTGATCGAAGTGATGGTTCGTGTTGTTTTTGCCCCCTCAACTTTGCGTTCGTTGATGGAAAGAACGGTCTGTCTGGTGACGGGAGCAGAGGATCTCATTGGAATATCTACCATAATAAAAAACCCCTTCGTTTAGTAAAATAATAGAATGTACGCTTCGCGGGCAATCTATTGTTATGAATTAATAAGTCTCTGGATTTCATTTTAAGTGATTCTGATAGAGGTGTCAAATTGCGAAATGTTGACATATAAGTCAACAAAAACATCGGTTGCAAAGGTTTCATCAAAAGGAAAAATCGTTGCAGTAGCGCCGGGAAGCTGTAAGATTTCCGTAAAATCACAAGGTGTAACCAGCAATATAACTGTTATTGTACTCCCGAATAAAGTAAAGACGGTAGCATCTGATTTTTCATCTGCAAACATTATACAGTTAAAGAAGGGGACAACGTATAAGTTCCGCGTTCGTGGATTTGTGAAATCAGGTTCTAAAAAATATTATGGCGAATTCGGAAAAACATATAAACTGAAGACAAATAAGTAATTATTGATCGAAAAACAGGAAATAGAAATCAAACATTTTATATGAGAAATAAGTTAGGGAGGTCGGATGGGCTTCCCTAATTTTTTTGATCGGATTTATTTGGAAATTATAGAAGATCCTTGTTATAATACAACAGGTAAGCAGAACAAACAGCTTCTATGGCATACAGGAATTTGAGATACAAATAATGGAATGTATGTTTGACAGATCATTTTATTATGATGAATAAAAATGCAGGAATGGAGAATTTATGCAGATCTATGTGGATGCGGATGCCTGCCCGGTGGTGGGAATCGTGGAAGAACTTGCAATCAAATATAAGATACCGGTGACGCTGTTATGTGACACGAACCACGTTTTATATTCTGATTACAGTGAAGTAAAGATCATTGGTGCCGGGGCAGATGCGGTGGATTTTGCGCTGGTTAATTTATGCCGGAAGGGAGATATCATTGTGACACAGGATTATGGGGTAGCGGCGATGGCACTTGGAAAAGGTGCATTTGCGATCCATCAGTCCGGAAGGTGGTACACGGATGATAATATCGACCGGATGCTGTTAGAGCGCCATATGAATAAAAAGGCGAGGCGGGCATCCGGGAAGAATCATCTGAAAGGACCAAAAAAAGAGAAACACGGAGGATGATATGCATTTCCGGGAAAGTTTTGAAAAAATGATTCGAAAGGGAATGGAGAATATTTATGGCACAACATGAAAAATTTTATTTAAATGGTACCTGGCAGTTAAAAAAAGCGGATGAAACACTGCTCTGCCCGGTGGAGATTCCGGGTTCGGTACTTTCCGGGCTGACAGAACACGGTTTACTTGAAGATCCGTTTTACCGGATGAATGAGTATCCGACAAGAGAGCTGCTGAAAAATGATTTTATTTTTTCAAGGGAATTTGAACTGAAAAAAGAAGAGGGAAGAGTGTATGCACTCTGCTGTGACGGAATCGACACGGTGGCAGATATTTTTATCAACGGCATGCTGATAAAGCATGTGGATAACATGCACCTTCGTTACCGGATTCTGTGCACAAATGTCCTGAAAAACGGGACAAACAATATCACAGTGAAAATCCATTCTGCAATCGCATATGTAAACGAACATGTGCCGGCAGCGGGAAAAGAGATTCATTACACGGCATGCGGTGCGATGGAAGGAAATCAGTATATCCGGAAAGCACATTCCATGTTTGGCTGGGACTGGGGTCCACAGTTACCAGATATGGGGATCTGGCGTGATATTTTTATTGACAGCTATGAGAAGGCAGAACTGTCTGATCTGCATATCAGACAGGAACACATAGATGGAAAAGTTTTTCTGTCGGCAGAAACAAAAGTGATGTTGCCGGAAAAGGCACAGGACGATGAAATTGCGGAAGCAGAGTATCTGGTATTGCCACAGAGTGCGGAAAGTAATGCCCGGATATTGAAAGAAAGTGTGGGAAACAATGATTCGACACTGGCAGAGAATGCAGATAATCTTGAGGTAAAAATCACGCTGCAGACACCGGATGGAAAACAGATTTCTTTTTCGGATGGAAAATGTCTGGTTGAAGATCCGAAACTCTGGTGGCCGAACGGATACGGTGCACAGCCGCTTTATACGGTGCGTGCGGAACTTTTTCTGGGCGGAGAATTTCTGGATGCAAAAGAACTGCGCATTGGTCTGCGCACATTGACGGTCAGCCAGGAAAAGGATGCATGGGGCGAGGAATTTGCTTTTTGCATCAATGGGGTAAAGATTTTTGCAAAAGGTGCAGACTATATTCCGGAAGACTGTATTTATTCAAAAATTACTCCGGAGCGCATTTATGAGTTGTTAGATACGGCAGTGGCAAGTCATTTTAACTGCATCCGCATCTGGGGCGGCGGTTATTATCCGGCGGATGTTTTCTATGATTACTGTGATGAACATGGTCTGATCGTATGGCAGGATTTTATGTATGCCTGCAATGTCTATGAGCTGACGGAGAAACTGCGGGAGAGCATTATAGAAGAAACGAAGGATAATGCGGGAAGGTTGAGACATCATGCAAGTCTTGGACTCTGGTGCGGTAACAATGAGATGGAATCAGCATGGGACCACTGGGGCGGTTTTAATGATCATTCGGATGCGTTAAAACAGGATTACCTGACCATGTTTGAAAAACTGATCCCTGAAGCCTTAAAGAGCGAGGATGATGTGACGTTTTACTGGCCGTCGTCTCCGTCATCCGGCGGTAATTTTAAAGACCCGGACAGTGATGATGTCGGGGATCGTCATTACTGGGATGTATGGCATGGAGAAAAGCCGTTTTCCGACTATGAAAATTACTATTTCAGATTCTGTTCGGAATTTGGATTCCAGTCGTTTCCATGCAAAAAGACGATCGACACATTTACCCTGCCTAAGGATCGCAATATCTTTTCAGAAGTTATGGAAAGTCATCAGAAAAACGGTTCTGCAAATGCGAAGATCCTGCATTACATTGCGGAGAACTTTTTATATCCAAAAGATTTTGAGAGTCTGATCTATATCAGCCAGGTGCTGCAGGCGATCGCAATCAAGAGCGGTGTGGAGCACTGGCGCAGAAACAGGGGACGCTGCATGGGTGCAATTTACTGGCAGTTGAACGATAACTGGCCGGTCGCATCCTGGGCAAGTATCGATTACTTTGGAAGATGGAAAGCGCTGCAGTATTTTTCGAGACATTTTTATGCGGATGTGCTCGGCAGTTTAAAGGTATCTGCGGATGCTGTTTATACGCCTTATCTGCAAAATGAGACGATGCAGGAGGTGTCGTCTGATGTCACGGTTTTTGTGAAAAATATGCGTGGGGAAGTGCTGTTTGAAACTTCACAGCGCACAGAGTGTGCATCATTGTCCGTGGAAGCCATGGAACCGGTTCCTCTGAAAGATGTGATAGAGGGCAGGGAAAGCGAAGTCTTTGTGGAGGCGGTATTTACACATTCTGATGGAACTGTGAGCCGCCAGGTGGAAATGCCAAAACCGTATAAACATATGCAGATCGAAAAAGCAGAGATCACGTTCGAGGCAAAAAGAGAGGGAAATCTGTTGACACTGCAGTTAAAATCAGATGTTCCGGCATTTTTTGTCTCGGTGGAGAGCGATGTGGATCTGGTCTGGTCGGATAATTTTATGCATCTGACCGGAAAGGAACCTTATGAGATTACGGCTATTCTGCCGGAGTGCGTGGAAGGCATGCCTAAGATCTGGGTACGGTCACTGTGCGATTCGTGGGTTACGGATTATTCGCAAGCTTGACACCTGTTGTCAGGCTGTGAGCCAGAAACTAAAGTATGTGAGGTGTTACTGTTCACTCGCAAGCTTGACACTTGCTGTCAAGCTGTGCGCCAAAGACTATATCATGCCAGATTACAGCCCCATGCATCGAAGATGCATTTAAAATAGGCTGTAATCGTTACTGCTCACACAGTATGTGTGAACAGTAACTGTGAGGTTACAGAAGAATCACTCCAAAACAGAATGACTTTACACCACCCGATACAAGTGCTATCATAAAAATAGTTAGAAGCAACTAACAAATGAGAAGCATTTTAAAGAAGGTGGAATCCTATGAAAGTATATTGTTTTGGTGAGAAAGAAAAACCGGTTATTTTTCTTTTCCCTGGAACCTGTTGTCACTGGAAGGGCAATTTTGGAAAAGTAATAGAGCCGTTGGAAGAATATTTTAGGGTGGCATGCGTTTCCTATGACGGGTTTGATGAGACGGAACAGACAGAGTTTCCGACGATGACGGAGGAAACGGAAAAAATTGAACAGTATATAAAGAAAGAATTTGGCGGACATATCTGTGCCGCATATGGCTGTTCACTGGGCGGTTCTTTTGTCGGACTGCTTGCAGCACGCGGAAATATCCACATGGAGTATGGTATTTTAGGTGGTTCCGATTTAGACCAGTCGGGAAAGTTTTTGGCAAAGCTGATGACGAAACTGATGATGCCGGTTTTTTATCCGTTTATCGCGAATGGTGAGATGAAAATTCCTTTCATGAAAAAGAAAATGGACAAGATGCTGGCGGAGGAGAATGGCTATATCAGAGCGTTTATGGATATGATAAAGACGCCGGATGTCGATATGAGCCATATTACAAAAAGAAGCGTCGAAAATCAGTTTTACTCGGACCTCATCACACCGCTGCCGGATCAGATCGACCCGTCTGGAACGCAGATACATATTTTATATGCCCTTAAAATGGGTGAAAAATATCGTGCGCGTTACAAAAAACATTTTGCAGGACCGATCCTGCATGAACTGGATCTGCAGCACGAAGAACTGCTTGCGGTTTATCCGGATGATTGGGTAAAAGTGATCGCGGAGATCTGTAACAGAAAACAGGGAGATTGTGCGGCAAGATTTAAAATTAAGGGAAGCTGATGAAGTGGGGAAAGTTGAATCATCAGAGAAAACAAGAAGAGAAAGTGAGAAAGAGTCTCAATTTTTCTTCTTGTTTTTTTAATTGATGTTCGGTATACTGAACGATAGTTAGACAAAACTAACAATGGTGTAAATCATGCAGACTCCGGAACCGGAAAGTTGCTACCTTTCCTGCTCCGGTGGGATTGTCTGCAAACGAAGAAAAAGGAGACAGCGGGAATGAATTATTTAGAGATTGAAAAAGTAATTGGAAGGGAGATTTTAGACTCCAGAGGTAATCCTACCGTGGAAGCTGAAGTATATTTAGTGGACGGTACCATTGGAAGGGGAATGGCACCAAGCGGTGCGTCGACCGGAGAATTTGAGGCATTAGAGCTTCGCGACGGCGATAAGTCAAGATATCTTGGCAAAGGTGTTACCAAGGCAGTTGAAAATATTAATACAATGATCAACGATGCGATCGTCGGAATGGATGCCAGCGACATTTATGCAGTGGATGCAGCGATGATCGCAGCGGACGGAACAAAGGATAAATCAAAACTGGGAGCAAATGCGATCTTAGCAGTGTCGATTGCAGCGGCACGCGCAGCTTCCATCTCACTGGATATTCCGCTTTACCGTTTCTTAGGCGGCATCTTGGGCAACCGTCTGCCGGTTCCGATGATGAATATTTTAAATGGTGGTGCTCATGCGGCAAACACAGTAGATGTGCAGGAGTTCATGATCATGCCGGTCGGTGCACCGAGTTTTAAAGAGGCACTCCGCTGGTGTGCAGAGGTGTTCCATGCGCTTGCAGCTCTGTTAAAGAGCAAGGGACTTGCAACCTCTGTTGGTGATGAGGGTGGTTTTGCACCGGATCTTGCATCCGATGAAGAAGCAATCCGGTACATATTAGATGCTGTGAAAAACGCAGGATATGAGCCGGGCAGAGATTTCCGGATCGCCATGGATGCAGCTTCCTCTGAGTGGAAGAGCGAAAAAGGAAAAGGATTCTACAAACTTCCGAAGGCAGGCACCGAGTTTACTTCCGCAGAGCTGATCGAACACTGGAAGAAACTGGTTGAAAAATACCCGATCATTTCCATCGAGGATGCACTTGACGAGGAAGACTGGGAAGGCTGGAAACTTCTGACCAAAGAACTTGGTGATAAGGTACAGCTTGTCGGAGACGATTTGTTTGTAACCAATACGGAGCGCCTGAAAAAAGGTATCGACAACGGCTGCGGCAATGCCATTCTGATCAAGTTAAATCAGATTGGTTCCGTATCCGAGACTTTAGAGGCAATCAAGATGGCTCACAAAGCAGGTTATACGGCAATTTCTTCCCACCGTTCCGGCGAGACGGAAGACACCACGATTGCAGATCTTGCAGTGGCATTAAATACCTGCCAGATCAAGACCGGTGCACCGAGCAGAACTGAGCGTGTTGCAAAATATAACCAGCTTCTCCGCATAGAGGAAGAACTTGGAAATGCAGCAGTGTATCCGGGAATGGGTGCATTTAATGTAAAATAAGGAATTTACGCACATTATAGTTTATTTTCTCCTCTATCTCATGGAAAGAACGCGAAAGGTCAGGGATGGCTTTTGGCGTTCTTTTTATGCAGGCAGGGCTGACCGAGGACATTGTGCAAAAAATCTCGGACGAAAAGGATGATCCGGTGTGGATGCGTGAGTTCCGGATGAAATCACTGCAGATTTACAGACAGATGCAGATCCCGGACTGGGGACCGCCGATCGACGGGCTGGACATGGACCATATTGAGACTTATGTGCGCCCGAAAACGAAGATGCGCGGAAAATGGTCTGAGGCGCGCTCCATGATCGTCAGCGGATTTGCGGATGATGTATCGAAGGAACTGCCGGATTTTTTAGAAACATTTTATTTGCAAAATAATCCCTGACGGTCTACACTTGCTATAGCAACAATACACAATACCGAACAACAAAGATACAGAAACGGTAAAGTTCCGCAGGCAGGCCCGCCAACAAAACCTTATCGTTTCTACACCCCACCAGAGAGGACACCACCCATGCCATCATTCGTAACATTTTCCAACGTCGGCAAAATCTACCACACCGGCGAACTCGACATCACCGCCCTCCATGACGTCAATTTTGAGATCGAAAAAGGAGAATTCTGCGTCATCGTCGGTGCATCCGGTGCCGGCAAAACGACGATTTTAAATATATTAGGAGGAATGGATACCTTAACCAGCGGACAGGTATTCTTAGACGGACAGGAAATCTCAAACTATGACAAAAAACAGCTCACCTCATACCGGCGTTTCGACATCGGATTTGTGTTCCAGTTTTACAACCTCGTGCAGAACCTGACAGCACTTGAAAATGTAGAGCTTGCGGCGCAGATCTGTAAAGATCCGCTTCCGGCGCCGACAGTGCTTGAGGAAGTCGGGTTGAAAGACCGTCTGTTAAATTTCCCGGCACAGCTTTCCGGTGGAGAACAGCAGCGTGTCGCGATCGCGCGTGCGCTTGCAAAAAACCCGAAACTTCTGCTCTGCGATGAGCCAACCGGAGCTCTCGATTATAATACCGGAAAAGCGGTTTTAAAATTATTGCAGGACACCTGCCGCGAAAATGGAAAAACAGTCGTGGTCATCACGCATAACCAGGCACTTACAGCGATGGCGGACCGCATCATCACGGTAAAGAGCGGCACAGTCGTTTCCATGGAAAAAACTGAACACATTGTAGACATTGCAGATATAGAGTGGTAGACGGTTATGAGATCAATGATTTGGAAATCAACATTCAGGGAAATAAAGGAAAGTCTCGGCCGTTTTCTCGCTATCCTGGCGATCGTTGCATTGGGTGTCGGATTTTTTTGCAGGACTGAAGGTCACACAGCCTGCCATGTTAAAAACGGCGCAGCGTTATTTTGATAAGACAGCTCTTTACGACTACCGCCTGATCTCCACGGTCGGTTTTTCTGAGGATGAAGTAGAGACCATAAAAAAACAAAAAGATGTAAAAGCGGCAGAGGGAGCAGTCACGTTTGACATTGTCTGTGAGAGCGGCGGCAAAGAGCGCGTGCTAAAAATGCACAGCATCACAGAGGATGTTAACCGGCTGGTGCTTGTGGACGGCGAATTGCCGGAAAATGCAGGGGAGTGCGTGGTGGACTCTAATCTTTACGGCGCATCCATGATTGGAAAAACGATCAAATTGTCCGACGGCAATGACGAGGACGATCTGGAACATTTTTCAAACCGCGAGTATAAGATCACCGGAATCGTGCAGTCTCCTCTGTATTCGCAGTTTGAGCGCGGAAGTACGTCGCTTGGCAACGGCAGGGTGAGCGGATTTGTCTATCTTTTGCCGGAAGGATTTGCAGACGATTATTATACGGAAGTTTATGTGAAATTTGCCTGCGATTTTCCTTTGTACAGTGAAGAATATGATGCTTACATAGAACAAAAACAGGATGCGTGGGAAGCACTGACGGAGGATCTTGCAGCAGAGCGTTATCAGACAGTGCGTTCGGAGGCAGAGACAAAACTTGCAGATGGAAAAAAACAGCTTGCAGAGAAAAAAGAGGAGACAAAGAGCCAGCTTGATGATGCAAAAAAACAATTAGAGATGCAAAAAGCCAGATCGAAGACGGCGAAAAGCAGCTTGCAGATGCAAAGAAAAATTGGAATATGCCCCGGATGAATTAGAAAAAAAAGAGGCAGAACTGACGGAAGCAGAAAAGGCGATTCAGGAGAAAGAGACACAGTTAGATCAGGCGGAAGTTGCACTTGGAATCGGTTATGCGCAGGGAGTCGGACAGATCCAGAAAGCATTGAACGGAATTTCTGAGGGGCTTTTTTCCGAAAATGGAGATCAGGGAAATGGTGCGGCAGGCAGTTTTTCTTCGGGAGATGCATTAGCGGATGCAGGATCACAGATTGCAGATGCAAAGGCACAGATTGCAGACGGAAGAGCGCAGATCGCGGAAGCCCAAAAGCAGATCGAGAGCGGAAAGAGCGCCATTGCAAAAGCGAAAAAACAGTTGGAAGAGTCCAAAACACAGATAGCAGAAAAGGAAGCAGAATTATCCGATGCGAAAACGCAGTATGAAGATGGGAAAAAGGAATATGAGGACGGACTTTCAACTTACAATGAGGAAATAGAAAAAGCGGAGAAAAAGATCAGTGATGGCGAGAAAACTTTAAAGGAATTAAAAGATCCTGATACCTATGTGCTCGGACGCGATACCAATGTTGGGTATGTCTGCTTTGAGAGCGATTCCGGTATCGTGGACGGAGTTGCCGATGTATTTCCGATCTTCTTCTTTCTGGTAGCGGCACTTGTGTGTGTGACGACGATGAACCGTATGGTGGAGGAACAGCGGACACAGATCGGTGTGTTAAAGGCACTCGGCTACAGTGAACATACCATTATGGCAAAATATATGTTTTATTCCGGCTCCGCGGCGCTGACCGGATGTGTGGCCGGATTTGCACTTGGGACATTTTTATTCCCGAAAGTGATCTGGTATGCATACGGCATGCTCTATAAGATGGATTCCCTGGTTTATGTGTTTGACTGGAAATTAGCAGTCATTTCCGTGATCGTATCACTGCATTTGTTCTAATCGGTACAACCTTTGTGTCTGTCCGCCGCGAACTGACGGAGGTTGCGGCAGAGCTGATGCGTCCGAAAACACCGAAGCCGGGAAACGTGTATTCCTTGAATATATACCGTTTGTATGGAAGAGGCTTAAATTTTTGCAGAAGGTTTCCATGCGGAATATTTTTCCGGTATAAAAAGCGGTTTTTCATGATGGTCGCAGGCATCAGCGGATGCAGCGCACTTTTGGTGACCGGATTTGGGGTGAGGGATTCTGTGACGGGAATTGTGACGCAGCAGTATACGCAGATCCAGACCTATGATATCGGTGTGACTTATTCATCGTCCGTCACACCGGAGCAAAAAAGTGAACTGGAAAGCAAAGAACAGGACGGTGTGGAAAAATCTGTGTTTGTGGCAGAAAAGAGCATGGATTTAGTTGGCAGTGAAAAGACAAAATCCGTCAGCCTTATCATTGCAGATCCGGATTCGGATATGACGCCGTTTGTCAATTTGCATACGGAAAAAGGAGTACCGATCACATTCCCGAAAAAGGGAGAGGCGGTTATTTCCGCAAAAGTGGCAGATGAACTTGGGATAAAGACCGGAGATACCGTGACACTGCAGGATTCCGACATGAAAACCATATCCGTGACGGTAAGCGGGCTGTGTGAAAATTTTGTATATAATTATGTCTATTTGTCTGCGGATACCTATGAAGAACAGATGAAAACGGAACCGGAATACAAAAACGCATTTGTGTGTGTTTCTGAGGGCACAGATGCACATCTGCTTGGAACATCCCTGATGGCAATGTCGGATGTGGCAGCGGTCAATATTTCACAGGATGACATGGAACGTTTTTCAAGCATGATGGGCAGTATGGATCTGATCGTTGTGGTCATTATTTTGTGTGCAGCGGGACTTGCTTTTATCGTTTTATATAACCTGACAAATATTAATATTACGGAGCGTGTGTGCGAGATCGCAACGATCGAGGTGCTCGGGTTTTACGAAAATGAGACAGCCGCATATGTGTTCCGGGAAAATACGATCCTGACATTTCTCGGCGCACTTGCAGGGCTTGTGCTTGGTGTATTTTTGCACCGGTTTGTCATGAGTCAGATCGTCGTGGATATGGTAGCCTTTGATGTACATGTAAAACCGGTCAGCTTTGTATACAGCGTGGTGCTGACTCTGGTGTTTACCTGGTTTGTGGACCGGCTGATGCGAAAGAAGATCGATGCGATCAGCATGACGGAATCATTAAAAAGTGTTGATTAGAAAATAGAATTGGACGTTAACGCGGGAAAGTGTTATAGTTTATTTATAGAAAATGATGAATCAGGAGATGATACATATGGGAAAAATTATAACAATCGGACGTGAATTTGGCAGTGGCGGACGAGAGGTTGGAAAGAGACTTTCCGATGAACTTGGAATTGCCTATTATGATAACGAGATTATAACAGAGATTGCAAAGAGAACCGAACTTGCAGAAGGTTATGTGCAGCATGTAATGGAAAATGGTCCGACTGCCCTGATGCCGATCACAATCGGGAGAACTTTTTATATGGGCGCGGATCCTGTGATGGAACAGAACAATGCGATTTACAGAGAACAGAGCCTGTTAGTACAGGAACTCGCGGAGAAATCAGACTGTGTGATCGTCGGAAGAAGTGCAGATTATATCCTGCGCGACAAAAAGCCGCTGCGCCTGTTTATTTATGCAGATATGGAATCGCGCATGGAGCGATGCAGAAAGCGTGCACCGGAGCAGGAACATTTTACAGACAAAGAGCTGAGACGTCATATTCAGGATGTGGATAAGAGACGTTCCAAATATTATCAGTTCTTTACCGGACAGACCTGGGGCGAGAAGTTAAATTATGACCTGTGCATCAATACTTCCGGTGCCAATATCGAGGATCTGGTGAAAGTGATCGCAAAATTGGTAAAATAAAATATGCAGGAATATTATCTAAACAGTGAAAAGAAAATCTGTCTGATGGAATTGTCTGAGTTTAAGGAATTAGAGGGTGCGTATCCACATAAACGGAATTTGTTCCGCAGCATGAATCCGGTACAGTACTGCAAGGCAGAAAGTTACGGGGACTGCCTGTTTGGGACGATGAAGATACCGCGTGCCCTAAAGGGCAGAGTGACGTATATCGTATTTGGATTTTATCTGAGAGGCGAAGAACTGCTGTTGATCGAGGATGGCAGTTTCCTAAAGACGTGTCTTGGAAGGCTGGAAAAAATTATACCCACAGAGTGCAGCATGCATCAGTTCCTCGTTATGATTTTTGAGATGCTGATCGAGGATGATGTGATCTATCTGCAGCAGCAGGAGGAAAAATTAGCCTCCATTGAGGAAGAGCTTTTAAAAAAGATCCCGGAGCATTTCTATGAGATCATTCTGCAGTACAGGAAACGTTTTTCGGCATATCATGCATATTATGAGCAGCTTGTCAATCTGGCAGATGCCATGCAGAGTGATTTCGGACAGATACTGACAGACAAGGAGCGATCGCTCTGGCAGCTTTATGCGAACCGTGTGGAACGCCTGCATGATCATGTGGAACTCTTGCGGGAATATTTAGTACAGATCCGTGAGTTATACCAGTCACTGATCGATGTACAGCAGAATAAGGTCATGAGTATCTTAACGGTAGTAACGACGATATTTCTCCCACTGACCCTGATTGCCGGATGGTATGGCATGAACTTTCCAAATATGCCGGAGTTCGGATGGAAATATGCGTATCCGGTCGTTATTGTAGTCAGCATCTGCATCATTGCGGGAGAGATCATTTATTTTAAGAAAAAGAAAATGCTGTAAGCAGGAGAGATTCTGCGCGTAAAATAAAATATGTTTGACAGAAATCCGGAAATGGAGAGAAATCTTTGTTTCCGGATTTTCTTGTTTTCAGAACGATATGTCAAAGTGTACCAGACCGGAATATATTAGAATAAGAATAGATTAAAGAAGCTGTCAGTATGGCTTATGATATAAAAAGACTGCCGAGCGAAGCGAGTGTAGATCACGATCATGAAGCATCGCTTCATGATATAAAAAGACTGCCGAGCGAAGCGAGTGTAGATCACGATCATGAAGCATCGCTTCATGATATAAAAATTTCGGGCATTACAAAAAGTTTTTATAATAATGGAGAGATGCGTCAGGTTCTCCGTCCGGTCGATATTTTGATACCGCATGGAAAATTTGTGTCGATCATTGGGCCGAGCGGGTGTGGGAAGTCGACGTTATTTAATATTGTGGCGGGACTTCTGCCGCCGACATCGGGAGATATTACGATTGGAGAAAAAAGCATTTTAGGGGAAAAAGGTTACGTTGGATATATGCTGCAAAAAGATATGCTTCTCCCGTGGCGTACGATCATCGACAATATTATTTTGGGACTTGAGATAAAGGGCGTGCCGAAGCGGGAAGCGAGAAAACAGGCACTGCCACTGATGGAAAAGTACGGACTTTCGGGATTTGAGAAAAATTATCCGTGCGAGCTGTCCGGTGGAATGAGGCAGAGAGCGGCGCTCCTCCGCACACTTTTGTATGACAGGGAAATTATCCTGTTAGATGAACCGTTTGGTGCATTGGATGCGCAGACGAGACAGTCTATGCAGAACTGGCTGTTAGAGATCTGGGAAGATTTTCATAAGACGGTTTTATTTGTGACACATGATATGGATGAGGCAATTTATCTGTCAGATATCATCTATGTATTTTCCGGTCGTCCGGGGTATGTGAAAGAAAAAATTACCGTTCATTTGAAACGGCCAAGAAAACAGGAAGATATGCTGGAGACGGATTTCTGGGATCTGAAACAGCACTTGATGGGAGGGATGAGTGATGAAAAAAGAAGCGTATGAGGTGGAGTATTATGAACCTAAATCCGTTTTGGCGATGCAGGCAGACAGGCGGGAAGAAAAACACCGGAGAAAACAGAAAAAAGGGATAAGGGCAGGACGTATCCTGCTTGGGGTCGCCATCCTGCTGTTTTGGGAGGTAAGTGCACGTCTGGGGTGGATCGATGACTATTACTGGAGCTCACCGTCCCTGATCGCACAGACTGCGATCGTACAGTGGAAAGAGAAAAATCTTGCATATGATATCTACTTTACCTCGATGTCCACGATCGGCGGTTTTTTAGCGGGAACATTGGGCGGCGCAGTTTTAGGATTGTCCTTCTGGTGGTCAAAGACGTTTGCAAAGATTTTTGAGCCGTATCTTGTGATGTTTAATGCAATTCCGAAACTGGCACTTGCACCAATTTTAATTGTACTGTTTGGAATCGGTTTTTCATCTAAAGTGATGCTGGCATTTTTAATGACGGTAATATCCTGTGCGCTTGCAACGGTCAGCGGGGTGGAGAATGTGGATGAGTCGATGGAAACCTTACTTTATTCTCTGGGGGCTGCCAGATGGCAGGTGTTTGGAAAAGTCGTGGTTCCGGCAGTGCTTCCGTGGATGCTTGGAAGCCTCCGAATCAATATTTCACTGGCGCTTGCGGGAGCAATCGTCGGCGAATTTATCGCATCGGGGCACGGACTTGGCAGAATGGTCATTTATGCGGGAACTATTCTGGATACCACGTTAGTGTGGGTTGGTGTGATCGTTCTGTCGCTGCTTGCGATGGTGATGTATTTTGCGGTGGTGGAACTGGAAAAATGGATGACGGAACATCTGGCGATTTATCGTAAGGCGTGAGGAGGACACCAGCCGCTATGTTGTGATACACCTTTGGGCACCTGAGTCCATATTATATTAAAAAGTGAAAATGGGTCGAAATGTTTAAAAGGAAAATGTTAAAGAGAAAATTGTTCAGTTGTTTGGCTTACGTTGTATTTGCAGCAAGTTTATTTGCGACAGCATGCAGTGGAAGAAAAACGCAGCAGGAGAGTGTGGAACTCAAAAAAATCGTGATTGCGGAGCCGTTACATTCGATCGGGTATCTTCCACTTTATATCGGGCAGCAGGAGGGATTTTTTGCGGAGGAAGGCCTTTGATGTGGAGGTGATCCAGGCTACGGGCGGCTCGCATGTGACGTCGGTGATGAGCGGGGATGCGTGGGGAGTAATCGGTGGAGTGGATTCAAATGCAATTTCCGAATGCATCCGGGAACTGCCCAGATCCGGTGATTGCTGTCTGCAACTGTGTGAACCGCGCTAATGTGTATCTGTGTGCGGCAGTTGGCGAGGAATACACAGGAAATACAGATGAAGAACTTGCACAGTATTTCAAAGGAAAAAAGATCAACTCCGGCAGATTTGGCGGCAGCCCGAATCTGTGTGTGCGCTATCTTTTACTGTCAATTGGACTTGATCCGGATAAGGATGTAGTGATGGTGGAACCGGCAGATATGTCCACCTCAGTTGCCGTGGTACAGAGCGGTCAGGCAGATATCTCCTGGGCAGCGGAACCACAGATCGTTGACGGTATGAAATCAGGTGTATGGACGGATGCATTTTACCAGTTTACAGATCTTGGAGACTACGCTTACTCCGTACTCAGTGTGTCACAGTCAACTATCCGGAATGACCCGGAGACAGTACAGCACTTTGTCAATGCAATGTTAAAATCGCTTTCTGCTGCACAGGATAAAAAAATCTGCGGTCCGCACTGCCGGAAAGGAATTTCCAACCACACCGACCGAAGACATTGAAGCAGCGATCGACCGTGCCTATAAAGATGGACTCTGGAGTGTCGATGGAATCATCACGCCGCAGGCGGTAAAAAATGATATGGAAGTATCCATTGCATCCGATGTATATCAGGGTACCTATCAGTACGATGAACTGGTAGATATGCAGTTCGTCGAAAACGCACAAAAACAAAATTGAAGAGAGTATTTAGTAGAATAGAATGTATGCAGATTTCCGGTGCTTTCCTAAGGTGCCGGGGAATCTGCCATTCACAACACACCGATACACCTTTTCCACCAAATTTGTGAAAATAAATTTCGTAAATTTTCGGGACAAACCCGCCATCTTATAGTATAATAACCGTACTAAAGTAATATAACCACCCCCACACAGGAAAAGGAGAAAAGCGATGATAAATCCGGCATCAATAATGAAGATCATGAATGCAAAAAATAAATTCACGGCAAATCACCCGAAATTTGCTGCATTTCTAAACGCAGTATTTTCCACCGGCATCACGGAGGGAACAATCATTGAGATTACCGTGACAAAACCGGGTGAGGAACCGATCACAACGAACATGAAGGTGCAGCAGTCGGATCTTGAACTGTTACAGGAATTACAGGACATTGCAAAAATGTAAAAATAGAAATGGAGAAGCATATGTTAGGAAAAAAACTTTCTTATCAGACCAATGGAAGTACAGTAGAATTTGAATTTGAACATGGAACGGCGTATGTCACGGCAGTCACGGACACGATCATGAATGTATTTGTTCCGTACCAGTCGAAAGACCACCGTTCAAAAGCAATCGAGGGAGATAAAAGACTTCCGGTTACCGTAGATGTCTCTGAGGAAGGCGGAGCAGTACAGATTAAAACAGATAAGCTGACAGCCAAAGTATACGATGATTTTTTGATCGATTTTTATAAAAAAAGACGGTACACTTTTATGTGCAGATTTCAGGGGAGAGCGAAAAGAAAAAAAATGAAATTAAGCGATGAAGCACTTGCAACGTTAGAGTCTGAGGGACATGCCATATCTGCGGATGGTGAAAAAGAAGATCCTGTTATGGTCGTAAAGCAGATGAGCGGGGATGAAAAGTTCTATGGACTCGGAGATAAAACAGGCGTTTTAAATAAAAGAAATTATGAATATGAAAACTGGAATTCCGATCTGCCACAGGCACACACGGACGATTTTAAGGCATTGTATAAATCCATTCCGTTTTTGATCACATTAAAAGATGCGGGCGTATTTGGAATGTTCTTTGACAACACTTACAGATCACATGTCAATCTGGGAAAAGAGAACAGCGCCTGCTATTATTACAGTGCAGAGAACGGAAATCTCGATTATTATTTTATTTCCGGGGAAAAAATGACGGATATTGTGGAAGGCTATACTTATCTGACCGGAAGAACCCCTCTGCCGCAGCTTTGGACATTAGGGCATCATCAGTCAAGATGGGGCTATATGTCAGCTGATGATATCAGACGTGTGGCACACAAATACAGAGAACTGCAGATTCCATGTGATACGATCCATTTTGATATCGATTATATGGATGGGTACCGCGTATTTACCTGGAATGAAAAGGGTTTTGGAGCACCGGGTGCAATCATAAAAGAGATCGCAGAGGATGGTTTTAAGGTTGTCTGCATCATTGATCCGGGTGTGAAATTAGATCCGGGATATGCAAAGTATGATGAGGGAATCGCGAATGATTATTTTGCAAAAACACCGGAAGGGGAAGTATACGTCAATGAAGTATGGCCGGGCGAAGCGGTATATCCTGATTTTGGAAAGCCGGATGTAAGAAAATGGTGGGCAGAAAATCAGAAATTCTTAGTGGATCTTGGTGTGCGAGGAACATGGAATGATATGAATGAGCCTGCAAGTTTCCGTGGAGAACTTCCACAGGATGTCGTTTTTACGGACGAGGATCAAAAGACAGATCATGCGGCAATGCATAATGTTTATGGACATCTGATGTCAAAGGCAACTTATGAAGGATTAAAGGAAGCCGATGGAAGAAGACCGTTCGTGATCACAAGAGCATGTTATGCAGGAACACAGAAATACTCTACCGTATGGACCGGAGATAACCAGAGCCTCTGGGCACATCTTAGAATGGCGGTTCCACAGCTCTGCAATCTCGGTATGAGCGGAATTGCATTTGCGGGAACGGATGTCGGCGGATTTGGTGCAGACTGTACACCGGAATTAATGTGCCGCTGGGTTCAGGTTGGTGCATTTTCCCCACTGTTCCGTAACCATTCTTCCATGGGAAGTACATTCCAGGAGCCATGGCAGTTTGATGAGGAGACGATCCGCATCTACCGCAAATTTGTGGAATTAAGATATCAGTTACTTCCATACCTGTATGATCTGTTCCGCGAATGTGAACTGACCGGACTGCCGATTATGCGTCCTCTGGTTTTACATTATGAGAATGATCCGGAAGTCTGGAACTTAAACGGTGAATTTTTAGTCGGAGAAAATCTTTTAGCTGCACCTGTTTTAGAGCAGGGAGAGACGAAAAAGATCGTATATCTTCCGGAAGGTGTCTGGTATGATTATGAGACAAAGAAACCATATCAGGGCAGACAGTATTATATGGTAGACGCACCGCTTGATACCTGTCCGATGTTCGTAAAAGAGGGAGGCATGATCCCAACTTATGAACTGGCACAGTACGTCGGTGAAAAGCCGTATGATACCTTGAAAATGCGCGTGTATCCGGGCAATGGAACTTATCTGCATTATCAGGATAACGGAGCGGATTTTGCCTACCGTGACGGTGCTTATAATGTGTATGAGTTTACGCATGAAGGGGACAAAAAAGAGGCATCCGTGCAGATGAAAAAAGAAGGTTATACGAAATACAAAAATATTTTGTTTGAATAATTCTAACGCATAATGGAACCCGCACAAAAGTATTCCTTACGCATATGATATAGAGATGTTAGCGACAGGAGCAATGTGTGGACTATAATCAGGAACAGTTTTTCCGTATGCAGATGGATGTGCCGAAAATGCCTTTTTATATGAGCTATCCGATGCAGAATCTGTATCTGACGGAAATGGAATATGAAAAAGATATGGAACGCATGAAGGAGCTTTATCCGAAAGAGGTGAAGACAATCCTTTCTTATGTGGAAGATGAGTGCGACAAGATGGAGTATGAGGGGAGCCTGATGTTTGACGAGTATCCGGACCGCCTGATGTTAGAACAGGTGGCAGAGCGGATCTACCGCAATGTGACAGGGGAAGAAAAGAATGTTGAGGCAGAACAGTACTGGGGCGGAATGAATCCACCGCCGGGACCCGGGATGCCGCCCCCACCTCCACCGGGACCCGGGATGCCGCCTCCACCGCCCCCTGGAGGACGTGATGATATGCGGAGCCTGATCGGGGTATTATTAAATAATGAGATGTACAGACGGCGCTGCAGGCACAGAAGATGCAGACGCTGGTGGTAAAACAAATGTTACAGAAAATGGGCAGGTCATAGGTACACTGCCCGTTTTTTTAATTCTCTTTCTTAAAATTTCAAAAAGAATCAGTGATAGGCATTGCGGATTTGAAAAAAAATGCATACAATATATCTGTCGCTTTTTTTCGGGTTTCAGAAGAAATTACAAAGATGGCGGTTTTAACAGGGAAAATGATATTTCATTCACATAGAGTAAGGAGACAATATCGTGCAGAAAGGTGCAATTAAGGCAGTCGTACTGACCGTCATTTTTTTTGTGGCAGTCGGAGTATTTAGTATGATGACAAATCATGTCAATGAAGATCTGACAACAGAAATGAAAAATGCCACATTACCGGTCATCACATTAGAGAGCAGTGAGCAGGAAGTCAATGAATTATATGGATATCGTACAAAGATGAATGCTGCGAGTATGCGCGATACGATCACACCGATTGGAAAAGACAGAAAACTTCCGGTTACGATCCAGACATACGAGACAAGCGTGGATGCGATCTCTTATGAAATACGAAGCCTTGATGGGGAGAGACTGATCGCCAATGCAGATGTCAATTCCTATGATGAGAAAAAAGGTACGATCAAAGCAGAACTTGAAATCCAGAATCTGCTTCAGGAGGGGGAAGAGTATTTACTTCTTATTAATTTAGAGAGCGGAAATGATGTCATTTATTATTATACAAGGATTGTGGAAATGCCAAATGCGCATGTAGACGAATCCCTGAAATTTGTAAAAGAGTTTCATAATACCACATTCAACAGTGAGACATCGGGAACACTGTCAACGTATATGGAAAAAACAACCGGCGATAACACAACATTACAGTTTGTTTCATTAAATTCTTCATTAAAACAGCTTGCATGGGCAGATTTTAACGGAGAGCAGTTAACGACGCCGGTGCCATCCATAAAAGAAATTACGGATACCTATAATGTGATCGTGCTGGATTATGTTGTGACGAGTATCGGTGAGGGTGGCGAGAGTGAATATTATAATGTAGAAGAATATTACAGAGTGCGCTATACAAGCAGCCGGATGTATCTGCTCAATTTTGAACGCCGGATGAATCAGATTTTCCGCGGGGAAAATGCAAGCTTTTTTGACAATTATATTGAGCTTGGGATACGCTCCGGAAATGTGGAGTATCAGGCGAATGAGACGGGAACCACGGTCGCTTTTGTACAGGAGGGCGAACTCTGGAGTTACAATGAGACGGAGAATACACTCGCAAAAGTGTTCAGTTTCCGTGGATATGAAGGAATTGACAACCGTGAAAATTATGGGGAACATGATATCAAAATTGTCAGGATCGATGAGGCGGGAAGCCTTGATTATATCGTATATGGCTATATGAACCGCGGAAACCATGAGGGGGAAGTGGGAATTGAGGTCAATCATTATGACAGTCTTTCAAACACAAATGAGGAACTTGCATTCATATCTTCGGATAAGGCATACGAGGTCATGAAATCCGAACTTGGTCAGATGATGTATGTGACTGAGGGCGGAGAATTATATCTGATGGTCGATGGCAGTGTGTATGGAATCGATCTTAGTACATTGGAAATGAAAGAGCTGATCAAGGGACTGGATAAAGAAATATATGCGGTTTCAGAATCCGACCGTTATTTTGCATGGACGAAAGACAGCCAGAACGGACAGAGTGATACGATTTCGCTCATCAACTTTTCCAGTGAAAAAACATTTACCATAACAGAAGGCAGTGGAAAGTATGTAAAACCGCTTGGATTTATGGGAGACGATTTTGTATATGGCGTAGCGAATGCGGCAGATGTATCAACGGAGGCTGCGGGAAATGTAATCTTCCCGATGTATCAGATTAAAATTTTAGATGTTTCATCCGATACGCCGTCCGTTTTAAAGACATACGAAAAAAATGGATATTATGTTTCCGGGGTTGATATTGAAGATTACACTATGTACTTAAACCGTATTCAGTATAATGGTACGGCGTATGTGGACGCAGATCAGGATATGATCATGAACCGGGAGGGAGATGGAAATAAAATAGTTTCCATTGTAAGCAGCAGTTCTGACAGTAAAGAGACCCGGTTTGAAATATCTTTGCCGGAAAATGTGGGGGAAAAGGCTCCAAGACTGCTGACTCCGAGAGAAACCATATTAGAGCAGGATCGCACGCTCACACTTGAAGATAAGGGTGGTAACGGAAAATATTATGTTTATGTAAAAGGTGATGTGGTTTATACCACAGATCAGGTGGCAGGTGCGATCACAAAGGCAAATGAAAAGATGGGAGTCGTAGTAGGCGAGGATCAGGAGTATATCTGGAAACGTTCCAGAGATGCAATCAAACCGGCACTCTCTGATATCGCAGTCGGCGCGGAAGATGCTTCTTCCGGCAGCATTGCTCAGTGTATCAATGCAATGCTTGAGAAAGAAGGAATTAATATCAGTGTCAGTGCATTGATTGCAGGCGGTGAGACACCGAAGAATATTTTGAGCAATACAATGAAAGATGCAAGAATTTTAGATCTGACCGGGTGCAGTGTGGAAGAAGTCCTTTACTATGTAAGCTGCGGTAATCCGGTATTTGCAATGACGGGAAGCAATGAAGCGGTTCTGGTGGTAGGATATGATGCCAATAATGTCATTATTTTTGATTCTTCATCCGGAAACAATTTTAAACAGAGTATAACGGAAGCAGATGAAGTGTTTAAAGGAGCAGGAAATGTTTTCTTCACATATCTGAAATAAAGCAAATGCAGAAAAAGGCAGGTTTTACAGATACATTTCCAATATAAATACATGAAAAAAAGAGAAAACTGCATAAAAAAACAGTGCTTCCATAGAATAGTTCGTTGAACTTTAACAGATTTAAGTGAGACGTATTGCAAATTAAAGTCGAATGGGTTATATTTTGAGAAGTACTTGAAAAGAGGAAGAGGATGAATATGAGCAGAAAAGAAGTAGTGGTTTCGAATGTTTCAAAAGAACATGATAATCCAATTGCAGAACTGGTTCAGGTGGCTTGCCGCTATGACAGTGAGATTATCCTTGAGAGCAATAACCGCCGGATCAATGCAAAGAGTATCATGGGAATCATGGCATTTAATCCTTCAAAGGGTATGACAGTGAATATTGTCGCTGAAGGAAGCGATGAAGAAGAAGCATTAGACGCAATGGAGAAGTTTTTAGTTTGTGAGTAAGTTTTGTTGAGGAGGGAATTCATTATGGCAAAAGGAACTGTAGCAAAAAATAATGCAATCAAAGCAGAAAAAACAAATCAGGTAAAGGCAGCAGAGCCGAAGACAAATGAGAAGGCCAGTGATGTTTTACAGGCAGCAAAAAATGCAGCACAGGATGTGAAGACAGCAGTCAAAGAGTCTGCATCTGAAGTAAAAGCAGCAGTAACAGAAAAGACAGCAGCAGTCAAAGAAGCTGTAGAAGAAAAAGCAGCAGCAAAGACTGAGACAGTCAAAGATACAGCAGCTGAGACAAAAGAAACAGCAAAACCGGCAAGAGAAAAGAAACCGTCAAGAGCAGCAAAGAAAGCAGCAAAGGCAGCAAAAGAAGAATTAAAACCGGAAGTATTTATCCAGTATCAGGGGAATGAAGCGATTGTTGCAGATGTGATTGAGAAAGCAAAAAATGAGTTTGTTGCAGATGGTCACAGAGCATCATCCATCAAGAGCCTTCAGGTATATTTAAAACCGGAAGAATTTGCAGCGTACTATGTGATCAACCAGAAGTTTGCAGGAAGAGTTGATCTGTTTTAGGAGCGTTTGCCAGACGGACTTACATAGAAATGAGATAAGAAGAAACCGTTATACAAAAGTGTATGATGGTTTCTTTTTTTGATGCCAGAATGTTTATAGACATGCATTCCATTGTATAAGAAAAGCCGGCACGAAAAAGTACCGGCTTTTTTGATATTTCAGAATGAATTATTTCTGCTCTGCCTTGTATTTAGATACCAGACGTTCGATTCTGTCATACGGGTTTAACAGATCGCTGATGGAAGAATCATGGTTTAAGGTATCAATGATATAAGCGATGTATTTGCTCATATCACAGCTGATGTAATATGGTTTGGATAAGAGTTCCGGTGTCTGATAGGTAAGGTTTGTGGTAACGACTTTGTAGATCGTTCCATCTGCAACTGCCTGATCAAATTTCTCTAAACCGTTTGTGAAGAGTCCGAAAGTTGCAACGACGAAGATACGGTTTGCTTTACGTTTCTTTAACTCTGTTGCAACATCGATCATACTTTCACCGGAAGAAATCATATCATCGATGATGATAACATCTTTTCCCTCTACGGAGGAACCTAAAAACTCATGCGCAACGATCGGGTTGCGTCCGTCTACGATACGGCTGTAATCACGTCTCTTATAGAACATACCGACATCTAATCCGAGAACGCTTGCAAGATATACAGCACGGTTGGTACCACCTTCATCCGGGCTGATTACCATCATATGATCGGAATCGATCTTTAAGTCGGTTACTTCGCGTAAGATCCCTTTTACGAACTGGTAAGCAGGCTGTACGGTCTCGAAGCCTTTTAACGGGATCGCATTCTGTACACGCGGGTCATGTGCATCAAATGTGATGATGTTATCTACACCCATTGCAGTCAGTTCCTGTAATGCTAAAGCACAATCTAAAGATTCGCGGGAAGTACGTTTGTGCTGACGGCTTTCATATAAGAAAGGAATGATGACGGTGATACGTCTTGCTTTACCGCCAACGGCTGCGATAATACGTTTTAAATCTGCATAGTGGTCATCCGGTGACATGTGGTTCTCATGGCCGCATACGGAGTAGGTAAGACTGTAATTTGTCACATCGACCATCAGGTACAGGTCGTATCCACGGACAGACTCTTTGATCACACCTTTTGCTTCGCCGGTTCCAAAACGCGGAACAGCGGTAGAGATGATGTAAGAATCGCGGCGGTAATCTTTAAAGGCAAGATCAGATGCATGCTGATGCTGTCTTTTTTCTCTCCAGCCGACCAGGTACTTGTCTACTTTCAGACCAAGCTCTTTGCAGCTCTCAAGCGGGATCAGACCGAGTGCTCCATCAGGTAAGGTTTCCAGGTTTCTTTCATCGTTTGGCATTGAATGGTTCCTCCATAAAAATTTGTTTACATGTATTTCAATAGATTGCTCTAATTGAAGGCAGAAAATGTATTTTGTGTTTATAGAACATCAGCGTCTTCGTTTCTGCATCCGGATATCTTCCCCGAATAATTTGATCAGAACATAATTGTCCATAATTCTTGATAAGATTCGCTCCGAATACAGATCGGTAAGCTGGGACAATCCGAGGTTTGTGGAAATGATGGTTGATTTCCGGTGCAGGATCCTTTCGTTTAAGCACAAAAACAACTGGGAAGTCGTAAAAGAATTTGTAAGCTCTGTGCCGAGATCATCGATGATCAGAAGATCGCAGGTAAAAATATTTTCATTTGCGGCAATCGCTTCCTCATCTTTTGCAAATACACCCTTGCTTAATATATCAAATAATTGGAACGCCGTAAAGTAAATTACAGAATGACCGTGATCCATCAGCTCTTTTGCAACACAGTTTGACAGAAACGTTTTGCCGATGCCGGTATCTCCGTAAAAGTACAGATTGGAAAATGTATCATCAAAGTGATCAATAAAATCATGACATTTCGCAACGGCATCTTTTGCTGTTGCCAAAGATGATAACCCGGTTGCAGGATTTATGTCTTTATCAGAATAATAGTCCAAAAGAAAATGTGGGAAAAAATTCTCACGGAGCAGGATGCATTTTTTAAATTCGACTGGGTATAGACTAAATCGATCGCAGCCTGTGTAAAACAGTGGCAGCGTTTCCCGTCGATAAAACCGGTGTCCTTACAATCCGGGCATTTGTAAGAAGTCTCCAGATAATCAGCAGAAAACCCTGCTTTTTTCAGAAGATCCTTTTTTTCACTGCGGTAGGAGGCAATCTGTTCTTTCAGGGTATTAAGAGCCATGGTATCACCGTCTAAGAGCTTTTTTGCCTGTGCAACGGAGCAGGTCGCAATGGCATCATCGATCTCACGGAGACGTGGGATCTTGATGTAGGCATAACGGGTCCGTTCTTCCCTGTCATGTTCATTTTTTAACTGTCGGGCATCATATGCCCGTATAATCTCATCGTATTGTGAATTTGTCAGAGGCATGTTCTTATCCTAATCTCCATTTTTGCCTGTTTTAGTATGAAGACAATGTTTTCACACTACTCTATGGTATCAATGTTTTGAATTGGTTGTCAGTAACATTTTTTCAAGCTCATCATATTCATAGGAGCGCTGCCCGATGCTTGTAAACTTGTTTTTCGGACCGGCAGCCTCCTGTGCCGATGCTTTGGTGCGTTCTTTATGTTCAAGATTTAAACGTTTTACATCTTCCATGGTATGTACGTTTAATTTACGCCAGTTCGAGAGCATTTTGTCAGTGTAAGGAAAACTCGGCTGGTGGATGCTCTGGATGGTCTGCTGACATGCCGCACAGATGATATCGATCGAAAAACCATATTCGGAACGCCATTTTTCAATATAGTCTGTCTCGGATGGAACCAGATTTCTTCCTGTAATGCCAAAGGAGCGCATCACCGCATAGTAGGCCGGACTGTGGATCTTTGCCTCCTGTTTGGCAGCGGTTACCGTCCGGATGCCGCTTTCTGCCCATTTTAGCGCCGTGGCTTCGATGTAGCGGATAGCGGTGTGGTTTTTGCTGACACAATATTCCACCAGATATGCGATCAGATCCGATGAAAATGAAAGCTCATCATATAAATAAATAAAAGTATTCATATCCGTCTGGCTGAGCGGGCGTCCAAGATAACGTTCCGCGACAAAAAGAAGTTCCGCAATCTGGTCATTTTCCTGAAACTGTTTTAATTCATCGCGGGTGTAATCCCTTTTTGGCGGGAAGGATTCTGTATTTACCGAAGAAATGCCGTCATCCGGGGAATGATATGTGTCTTCTAAAGAGGAGACACTGTCTGCTTCAGGTGTTTCCGCAGCCGTTTCATTTTCCGGAAAATCATCGCCTGTGCCGGTTTTATCCCTGGATGCAGAATCAATCAGGCAGATACCGGTCAGGTTGTGCTCAGTATCATATTCTAACCGTAAAAGATGCATACGTTCCCAGTAACTTAGGGCGCGTTTGACATCCTTTTCCGTGTGTTCAAATTTATCTGCAATCGAAGAAATCGAAAAAGCGGAATCCGGGGCATTCATCAGACGCAGCAGGTACAGGTAGATCTTTACAAATTCCCCGTTTGCGTCAGACATATATTCATCAATAAAAATATTCGATACACTCGTGGCAGAAGATGCACTGTCACTGTGGATTAGTATTTTAGCCATGAAGGAAACCCTCTTTCGATAATATTCTAAAAGTATAAGTATAAATATTTGCTGCGCCACAAATTATAGCATAGGAAAAGAAAAAAGAGAAGAACATTTTTGAATACAAACGCTGTAAAATCAAGGGTTGCGGGGAATGTGGATAATGTGGATAAAAAAGTGGATTCATAAAAACGGAAGTTATGGCAAATGTGCCGGAATACAGAAAATAAGGGACATAAAAGAAAACGGAATCCGAAAATGGATATGTGTTATGTTAACAAAAAAATCCACATTCGATGGTTGAAGTTTTCCCCAATCGAATGTGGATAATGTGGATAACTTATCGACCAAGAAGATGTTCACCCACGTTTACGATATCTCGGCCCCCATAGTTATCAACAGATCACCGTTTATACAATTTTTCAGTAAAAATTTCTCGATCTCTTCAAAGGAAGGAAAATAATAGCATTCTGTTCCTTTTCCTTAATTTTGCAAGGATATCCCTCGCAACTGATGCCGTAAGTATTTTTCTCACGGGCAGCATAGATATCAGCAAGAACGACCACGTCTGCCATGGACAGTACATCTGCAAAATCATCTAAAAATGCTTTTGTCCTGGAATAGGTGTGTGGCTGGAAAGCCAAGACCAGGCGCTTGTGTGGATAATTTTTGGCTGCGGTTAATGTTGCACGGATCTCTGTCGGATGATGTGCGTAATCATCAATGATAGTAACCCCGTCCACACATCCTTTGTACTGGAAACGGCGGTCTGCACCTCCGAAAGCGGATAATCCGGCAAGAATCGCATCCGTTGAAATGCCAAGATCAAGCGAGAGTGCGATTGCTGCAAGTGCATTTGATACGTTGTGCATGCCCGGAACGTGAAGTTTTACATCCATGACCGGGGTACCGTGATGCATTGCCGTAAAGGAAGCGCATGCTGTTTCGTCAAAGGTAATATCAGAAGGATAATAGTCACAGGAGTCATTCAGTCCGAAAGTGATTACCTGCGGATCTAAGCCGCTGGTGAGCTCTGTGTAGTTTTCAATCTCTCCGTTTATAATGATCGCACCGTCTTTTTTTGTATTTCCTGCAAATTTTCGGAATGAATTGCGGATGTCCTGAATATCTTTAAAGAAGTCAAGGTGTTCCGCTTCCACGTTTAAAATAACACTGTATCGTGGATAAAAATGGAGAAAACTGTTGGTATATTCACACGCTTCGGATACAAAAATATCGGACTTGCCTACTTTTATATTTCCTTCAATGGCTTTTAAGATTCCACCGACGGAAATGGTAGGATCAGCCTTTGCTGCGAGAAGAATCTGGCTGATCATGGATGTGGTCGTCGTTTTTCCGTGGGTACCGGCAACGGCGATGGAATTGTTGTAATTGTCCATAATCTGACCAAGCAGTTCTGCGCGGCTTAACATTGGGATGCTGCGCTCCTTTGCGGCCGCGTATTCCGGATTGTCTTCCCGGATAGCAGCGGTGTAGACGATAAGATCAATGCCGTCGGTAAGATTTTCAGCCTTCTGACCGTAAAAAATACGGGCACCCATGTGCTCTAAATGTCTGGTCAGTTCGGATTCTTTTGCGTCGGATCCTGAGATGGCAAAATGTTCTTCTAAAAGTATCTCAGCAAGACCACTCATGCTGATGCCGCCGATTCCGATGAAATGGATGTGCAGCGGCTGGTTGAAATTGATTTTATACATTTATTGATACCTGCCTGTTTTATGAATTATTCTGTTTGTTTCATTATACCCGTATGAAATTAATTTGCAAATTCTTTTGGGGAAAAATCTTTTACGACAGTAAAAAACGAATTGTAGATAAAATTTTATCAATTTGTGCAATGTGTCAAAAATATGTAAAATCAGTAAAAAATATTGTGGAAAATGATGTACATGGGATTTGAAGTGTGGTATAATTAAAAATACCAAAAGGAATAGATTGACTAGAAAGTGACGAGAGGTGATTGACGTGATTCGAAAAGAAATGATAGCTATGCTATTGGCTGGAGGACAGGGCAGCCGTCTTGGAGTGCTTACAGCAAAGGTTGCCAAACCGGCAGTTGCGTTTGGAGGGAAGTACCGCATTATCGATTTTCCACTCAGCAACTGTATTAATTCAGGAATTGATACTGTTGGTGTTCTGACACAGTATCAGCCGTTACGTTTAAATACCCATATCGGAATTGGTATTCCGTGGGATCTTGACCGTAACAATGGCGGTGTAACGGTTCTTCCACCTTATGAGAAGAGCAACAACAGTGAGTGGTACAGTGGAACAGCAAATGCAATCTACCAGAATATGAATTATATGGAGAGCTATAATCCGGAATATGTCCTGATCTTATCAGGCGACCATATTTATAAGATGGATTATGAAGTGATGCTCGATTTCCATAAAGAAAATCATGCAGATGTGACGATTGCAACAATGCCGGTACCAATTGAGGAAGCAAGCAGGTTTGGAATCGTGATTGCAGATGAAAATAAAAAAATACAGGATTTTGAGGAGAAACCGGCAGAGCCGAGAAGCAATCTTGCATCCATGGGAATCTATATTTTCAGCTGGAATGTTTTGAAGGAAGCATTACATGCCATGAAAGACCAGAGTGGCTGTGATTTCGGCAAGCATATAATTCCGTATTGTCATGAGAGAGGAAAACGTCTTTTCGCCTATGAATTTAACGGTTACTGGAAAGATGTCGGAACGTTAGGATCCTACTGGGAAGCAAATATGGAGCTCATCGATCTGATCCCGGAGTTCAATCTCTATGAGGAATACTGGAAGATCTACACAAAGAGCGATATCATTGAGCCGCAGTATCTGTCAGAAGATTCTGTGGTTGAGAAGAGTATCATTGGTGAGGGATCCGAGATCTATGGAGAAGTACATAGTTCTGTCATCGGTGCAGGTGTTACGATCGGTAAGGGAAGCGTAGTAAGAAACTCGATAATTATGAAAGGGACACAGATTGGTGAAGGTGTCACGATAGATAAGTCAATCGTTGCAGAAAACTGCCAGATTGGAAACAATGTGGTGCTTGGAGTCGGTGAGGAAGCACCGAACAAGCTGAATGCAAGCATATATTCTTTTGGTCTTGTAACAATAGGTGAAGATTCCGTGGTGCCGGATGGCGTTCAGATAGGAAAGAACACGGCGATTTCCGGAGTTACGGAAAAAGAAGATTATCCGGATGGAATTCTTGAAAGCGGTGAAGTAATTATTAAGGCAGGTGACTCAGAATGAAGGCAATAGGTATTATTTTAGCTGGCGGTAATAACAGCCGTATGCAGGAACTATCCAATAAGAGAGCGATTGCAGCAATGCCTGTTGGGGGCAGCTATCGAAGCATTGATTTTGCACTCAGCAATATGAGCAATTCGCATATACAGACAGTTGCAGTACTGACACAGTACAGCGCCAGATCCTTAAATGAGCATCTGAGTTCCTCAAAATGGTGGGATTTCGGAAGAAAACAGGGCGGTCTGTTCGTATTTAACCCGACAGTTACGGTGGACAACAGCTGGTGGTATCGTGGAACTGCAGATGCCATGTATCAGAATATCAGTTTCTTAAAGAAACGCCACGAACCGTATGTCATCATTACGAGCGGTGACTGTGTTTATAAGATTGATTACAATAAAGTACTGGAATATCACATCGAAAAGAAAGCGGATATCACGGTAGTGTGCAAAGATATGGCACCGGATGTGGATGTAAGCCGCTTTGGTGTGGTACGCATGAACGAGGATTCCAGGATCGTGGAATTCGAGGAGAAACCGATGGTATCCCAGTCGAATACGATCTCTACCGGTATTTATATCGTGCGCAGAAGACAGCTCATTGAGATGTTAGAGCGCAGTGCAGAGGAAGGACGCTGGGATTTCGTTACGGATATTCTGATCCGTTATAAAAATATGAAACGTATCTACGGTTACAAGATGAAAGAATACTGGAGCAATATCGCGACCGTTGAGTCTTATTACCAGACCAATATGGATTTCCTGAAACCGGAAGTGCGCAGATACTTTTTCCATGATGAGCCAAAGATCTACTCTAAGGTTGATGATCTTCCGCCTGCAAAGTACAATGCAGGATCCGACGTGCGCAACAGTCTGATCGCAAGCGGCTGTATCGTGAACAGCAAAGTGGAAAATTCGATCCTGTTCAAAAAAGTATTTGTTGGAAAGAACTGTGTGATCAAAAACTCCATTATTTTAAATGATGTATATATCGGAGATAACACACACATTGAGAACTGTATCGTGGAGAGCAGGGACACATTGAAAGCCAATACATATTACTGTGGGGACAATGGTATCAAGATTGTTTCTGAGAATAATGAGCGCTACGTGTTATAGAAATGCATTTTTAGGACAAGGGTAAAACAACTTAAAGGGGGACATAAGACATGCAGATAACGGACGTGAGGATCAGAAGAGTAGAAAAAGAAGGCAAGATGAAAGCGGTAGTTTCAATCACGATCGATGAAGAGTTCGTGGTACATGATATTAAGATCATTGAAGGGGAAAAAGGTCTTTTTATTGCAATGCCAAGCCGGAAGGCAGCGGATGGAGAATACCGTGATATTGCACATCCGATCAACTCCGGAACGAGAGAGCGGATCCAGAAACTGATCTTGGAAAAGTACGAGGAGACATTAGCTGCTGAAGAGTAAGGAGCTTTTGGCAGCAGGTCTTTGAGGAAGATTGTTGTGTCGGCAGAATAAAAAGAATGAGCGGCTGTAACAGGGGATTGTTGTTACAGCCGCTTTTTGGTGTGTGTTAAACAGTTGATTCGCCAAATGATGGTTTGTTGGGGACATGCGTCGCCCGTCCAAATGGTGTGTCGCAGGCTTGTGAGTGGAATCTTACGCAAAGCCGGAGTTAATTTTGGTTCCGTTGTACGAAAATAAGAAAAGTCTAAGTGTGTCTGGGTTAGATTTTCTCGGAGTGACGTGACCGGCAACAACGAGTCATCCATGACTCGATGCTGCCTTGTTCTGCCATCCGTGGCAGAACATCACTGTGTACCTATAGACACACTAAGATTTTCTAATTTTCTCCCAAAGTCACAAAATTAGCTTCGGCTTTGCGCAAGATGCCAGCCGTCAGGTTATGAACACCATTTGGGTGGGCGGTTCATCTCAAAACTGGGGGCGTAGGCGCGAATTTTTGATATTCGCTTGAATGAAAATATGCTTAAAATGCTAATGTGCTGTATCATTAATATTCAACCTAATGGCTTCCCAGAATTTTTATATGCTACATTGTATTACATGAATTATTTCGTAAAATGCCAGACAAAATAACACAGAATAATTTTTTCAAATGTGTATGGCAATAAACATAGGCATAACGGGATACATTGAGGTTTTTCCAGTATTATCAAACCAATAATAATCTATTAAACATAGTTATTTGGAAATATTTTTTTTTCAGATTCAGACATAAAACACTAAAAATTTACACCCGCCAAAGTTGTAAAATGAGTTCCCCGGAGAAGGGTGGTTCACAACTTAGTGGCTGGCAAATCGCATCAAGCCGGGATCCGTTTTGTGACTTTGGGAGAAAATTAGAAAGTCTTTGTATGCCTGTTCACAATACAGTGTTGTGCTGCCACGGACGGCAGCACAAGTCTTAATGTGCCCGGATGGCACATTTAAGACGCACACGTCACTCCGGCATAAAACTAAATCAGGCATACTTAGACTTTCTTATTTTCGGACAACGGAACAAAACAGTCCCGGCTTGATGCAATTTGCCAATCTAAAATCCCCAGAACCACCCTACACGAGGAAACTCATGTCACCCACAAACCATCATTTGGTGGCAGCTTATTATAATGACGGTGTGAAAAATACTTGTAAAATCAGGAAAGTCCTGTAAAATAAAACATAGACTGCAATGAGATAAACAGTATGGTATGGTGAACAATATCAGAAAAAAAGCACGAAGATGCAGGAGGATACATATGGAACAGTTAAAAGCAGTAATACTTGCAGCAGGCAAAGGAACGCGAATGAAATCGGATCTGCCGAAAGTGGTACATACAATCGAAGGAAAATGTCTGGTGGACTATGCGATTGAAGCTGCGATCGGAGCAGGTGCAGAGGACATCTGTCTGGTTGTCGGATACAAATATGAGGTGGTACGGGAGACGATCCTGCATCAGGAAGTAAACTTTGTATTACAGGAGGAGCAGCTTGGAACCGGTCATGCGGTGCGTTGTGCAAAAGATTTCTTAGGGAATGAGGGACAGACAATGATCCTGTTTGGGGATACGCCTTTAATCACGGCAGAAACCTTAAAGCGTTTAAGAGAATATCACACAGAGAATAAGAATACGGTTACTGTATTATCTGCCATGGTGGAAGATCCGACAGGATATGGAAGAATCATCCGTGATGCGGACGGTAATTTTGTGAAAAGTGTAGAGCATAAAGATGCGAGTGAGGAAGAGAGAGCATCGCATGAGATTAATTCCGGTATGTATATTTTTGATACAAGGGAATTAAAAGAGGCACTTGAAAAAATCCAGCCGAATAATGCACAGGGCGAATATTATCTGCCGGATACGCTGACAATTATAAAGGATAAAGGACTGAAAGTAGATGCGTTTGCCTTAAGTGACCCGGAGGATATCATGGGCGTGAACGATCAGGAGCAGTTAAAATCAGCGGCAGAGGTCATCCGCAGACGAAATCAGGCAAAATAGATGGGATGGAAAGATTTATTCCGGTCACTGTGGATAAAAGATACAGAAATGGAGAAATACATGTTTTTGATCGTAGGGCTCGGAAATCCGGGGAAACAGTATGAGCATACCAGACATAATATCGGATTTGATGTCATGGATGCGCTTGCAGAGAAATATAATATCAGTATCAGTGAAAAAAACATAAGGCACTCTGTGGAAAAGGTGTCATAAACGGGGTGAAAGTTGTGCTGGCGAAACCGCAGACCTATATGAACTTGAGCGGGGAGAGCGTGGCGGAGCTGGTCAATTATTACAAGATGGATCCGGAAGAGGAGATGATCGTGATCTATGATGACATCAGCCTTGCGCCGGGAAATCTGCGCATCCGCAAAAAAGGAAGTGCGGGTGGGCACAATGGAATCAAAAATATCATTGCGATGACCGGGACGCAGAATTTTTTGCGCATCAAAGTCGGTGTCGGGGAAAAACCGGCGGGATGGGATCTTGCAGATCATGTGTTAGGACATTTTGATGCCGCAGACCGCGCGGAAGTTGAGAAAGCGATCGGGCATGCCGTGGAGGCAGCAGAAATGATGATCACCGGTGAGACGGATGCAGCGATGAACCGTTATAATGTGAAAAAGAAGGAAGAGTGAAAAGGAGTATCATGAAAACTTTTACTGAACCTTTGAAAGAGCTCAAAGAATTTGAAACCTTAAGTGCGGGGGTGCATGATCTGCGTGGTATTGCACAGATCTCAGGATGTATTGACGCGGCAAAACCACATATCATGTATAGTGTAAACAATGGTTCTGGAAACAGAATCATTGTTACGTTTCAGGAGCAGAGAGCAAAAGAAATCTATGAAGAATATCGTTTCTTTGATCCGAAGGCAGCATATTATCCTGCAAAAGATATCCTGTTTTACCAGTCGGATATCCGTGGAAATGTGCTTACCGCGGAGCGTATCAATGCATTAAAAATGCTCGCGGAGGAGTCATCCTGCACCATAATAACTACGTTTGACGGTCTAATGAATCCAATGCCAATGCCGGAAAAATTTATCCAGGAAGTCAAAAAGGTTTCCGTCGGAGATATATTAAATCTGGAAGAACTCACAAAACATCTGGTGGAACTTGGTTATGAGAAGAACTATCAGGCGGAAACGATGGGAGAATTTTCCGTGCGCGGTGGAATTTTAGATATCTTTCCACTGACGGAAGACAATCCGTTTCGAATCGAATTCTGGGGGGATGAGGTTGATTCCATCCGTTCTTTTGATGCGGAAAGCCAGCGCTCGATTGAAAATTTGGAGGAGATTTCGATCTATCCTGCCTGCGAGCTTGTTCTGACGGCAGAGGAGCGGCAGGAGGGAATCAAAAGAATTTTAAAAGAAGCAGACAAGGTATCCGCAAAACTCCGGAAAGAAATGAAAACGGAGGAGGCGCACCGCACCAAAAGTGCTGCAGCACAGATCGCAGAGGAAGCGGGAGAACTGGGCATCAGCGCGGGACTTGACGCATATCTGTCCTATTTCTGTGAGGAGCGGGTGTCCTTGCTTGATTATTTTAACAGGGAGAACACCGTTATTTTTGTGGATGAACTGGCACGTTCCATCGAGCGCGGTATGGTGACGGAAACAGAATTTTCTGAGAGCATGAAGCAGCGTCTTGAAAAGGGATATATTCTGCCGGGACAGATGCGGGAGCTTTTTTCCTGCAAAGAAATACTGGCAAAAATGGAAAAGATGGCATGCATTTCCCTGGTGGCGCTGGACTTAAAAAACAGCCATGTGGATATCAAAGAAAAATTTGTCATCGATTCAAAGACCGTCAACCCGTACAATAACAGTTTTGATCTTCTGGTCAAAGACCTCACCCGCTATAAGAAAAACGGATACCGTGTGATCTTACTTTCCGGATCAAGGACGCGTGCAAAGCGGCTGGCAGAAGACCTGATGGCGGAGGAACTGAATGCATTCTATTCAGAAGATTTTGATCACGAGGTAAAACCGGGTGAGATCATGACCGGTTACGGAAAAATAAAAAAAGGTTATGAATATCCGCTGCTTAAATTTGTTGTGATCTCAGAGAGCGATATTTTCGGCAGTGAAAAGAAGAAAAAGAAGCACCACCGTACCTATGAGGGAGAAAAGATCGCAAGTTTTACCGACCTTAACATCGGTGATTATGTCGTGCATGAAAATCATGGACTTGGCATCTACCGTGGAATCGAAAAAATAGAGGTCGATAAGACGGTCAAAGATTACATCAAAATAGAATATGCAGGTGGTGGAAACTTATATATCCTCGCAACGCAGTTAGAGCTGATCCAGAAATATGCCGGCGCGGATGCAAAGAAGCCGAAACTGAACAAATTAGGCGGACAGGAATGGAATAAGACAAAGACAAAGGTGCGCGGTGCGGTAAAAGAGATCGCACAGGATCTTGTAAAACTTTATGCACAGAGACAGGATCAGGAGGGATTTGTCTACGGGCCGGATACCGTCTGGCAGAGAGAGTTTGAGGAAATGTTTCCGTTTGAGGAAACGGAGGATCAGGAGCTTGCAATCGAGGCGACCAAAAAAGATATGGAGAGCACAAAGATCATGGACCGCCTGATCTGCGGGGATGTCGGTTACGGCAAGACGGAGATCGCAATCCGTGCGGCCTTTAAGGCAGTACAGGATGGAAAACAGGTCGCTTTTTTAGTGCCGACAACGATCTTAGCGCAGCAGCATTACAATAACTTTGTGCAGCGTATGAAAGATTTTCCGGTCAACATTGATCTTTTGTGTCGTTTCCGGAGCAGTGCGGAGCAGAAAAAGACGGTGGAGGCGCTGAAAAAGGAAGTGTTGATATCATTATCGGAACGCACAGACTGCTTTCAAAATGACGTAGTATACAAAGATCTTGGGCTTCTGATCATTGACGAGGAACAGCGTTTCGGTGTGACGCATAAGGAAAAAGATCAAGCAGTTAAAGACCAATATTGATGTTCTGACGCTCACGGCAACACCGATTCCAAGGACACTGCACATGAGCCTGATCGGGATCCGTGATATGAGTGTGTTAGAGGAACCGCCGATGGATCGTGTGCCGATCCAGACGTATGTGATGGAATATAATGAAGAACTGGTGCGTGAGGCAATTTCCAGGGAACTCTCCCGTGGAGGACAGGCATATTATGTATACAACCGTGTGCGGGAGATCGCAGATGTGGCAGCAAAGATCGCAGAGCTTGTACCGGAGGCGAACGTTGCCTATGCGCACGGGCAGATGAAAGAGACAGAGTTAGAGAACATCATGTACCGTTTTATCAACGGAGAGATCGATGTACTTGTTTCTACAACGATCATTGAGACGGGACTTGATATCTCAAATGTCAATACAATGATCATCCACGATGCCGATAATATGGGACTGTCGCAGCTCTACCAGCTCCGCGGGCGTGTTGGCAGGTCCAACCGGACGGCGTATGCGTTTTTAATGTACCGCAGGGATAAAATGTTAAAAGAGATCGCAGAAAAAAGACTTGCTGCGATCAAGGAGTATACGGAACTTGGAAGTGGCTTTAAGATCGCCATGCGTGATCTTGAGATCCGTGGTGCAGGAAATCTGCTCGGCGCAGAGCAGCATGGACATATGGAGGCGGTCGGATACGATCTTTACTGCAAAATGTTAAACGAGGCAGTGAAGGAAGCAAAAGGTATGGATGTTGCGGAAAGTTTTGATACCTCGATCGATATTGATATTGATGCGTATATTCCGATGGGATACATTCCGAATGAGATGCAGAAACTTGACATTTATAAGCGCATCGCAGGCATTGAGACGGCGGATGAGTCAGAAGAAATGTTAGAAGAGCTGATCGACCGGTTTGGAGATCCGCCAAAGTCTGTCGAAAATCTGCTTTATATTGCAAGGGTAAAATCCATGGCACATCATCTTTACTTTACAGATATTGCACAGAAAGGTGATACACTGCGGTTCACCCTGTATGAGAAAGCGAAGATCAATGTGGCGGCAATTCCGGAGTTTACCGCTTCCTTTGACAAACATGTGAAGTTTACCATGGATGCAAAGGAACCATATTTTACCTATTTCCTGAAACTGAATACCAGGGAAAAATATGTGGAAGCAAAAGATGTGATGGAAACATTTTTGCAGCGTGCAGGGGAGATGCTGATGGAAAAATAACTTGCGGCTTTTTACAAAACGAATTATAATAAACTGAATGACTGCCCATATCGGAAAAAGAGGGCACTGGGAGGAATATATGAACAGCAGAAAAATTACCGCATTATTGTTAAGCAGCGCTATGGCTTTATCTGTACTGACAGGCTGTGGCGGAGTCAATAAAGATAAAACAGTGGCAACTTTAAACGGAGAGCCGGTCAAACTTGGAGTCGCAAACTTTGCAGCAAGATTTGGTCAGGCGGGAGCAGATGATTTTTATACCGCATATTTCGGAAAAAATGTCTGGACATCCGATTTATATGGAAATGGAACAACCGGGCAGGATAATTTTAAAGACAGCGTGATGGATTCCTTAGAAGATATGTACGTGTTACAGCTTCATATGGATGAGTATAATGTCAGCATTACAGACGATGAAAAAGCAGCGATCACCGCAGCAGCAGCACAGTTTATGGAAGATAACAGCAAAGATGCAATCAATGCACTTGGTGCGACGCAGGAGATTGTGGAGGAATACCTTACATTAGAGACGATCCAGAGTAAAATGAAAGCAGCAATCGTTGCAGGCGCAGATACCAATGTGACAGATGAGGAAGCAAAAACGGGTGCATACAGTTATGTGGGCATTTCTAAGACGACACATCAGGATGAGAGTGGCAATACGGTAGATTACACAGATGAAGAGAAAGAGGAGCTTGCAGCAAAGGTAGCTGACTTTGCAAAAGCAGCGAAGGAAGATGGTCTTGATGCGGCGGCAGAGGATGCAGGCTATACGGTAAGCACCGGTACTTTTACGCAGGAAGATGATTCTGTGGATGACAATCTTTTAGCAGCATTGAAAAATTTAAAAGAAGGCGAAGTAACAGATCTGATCGATGGCGACAGCTCTTATTTTGTGGCACGTCTTGATAAAGAAGTGGACGAGGATGCAACAGAGGAGACACGTCAGAGCATTATTGAGCAGCGCAAAGATGATCTGTATGATGAGACGCTCGATGGATGGAAAGAGGGCATCGAGTGGGCAGTGAAAGAAAAAGTCTGGGATGACGTGAATTTCGATAACCTGTTTACAACTATAAAAGATACAGAGACAGAAAGCACGACGGAGCAGGCAACAGAGTAAAAAGAAAACGTCGAAAGCACAGTCTTTCGACGTTTTTTATGAAAATGGGAAGTTTATAGCGGGAGAAAACAGATGAAAAAAGACAATATCGTACTGATCGGGATGCCCGGAGTTGGAAAAAGTACTGTCGGAGTCATATTGGCAAAAGTACTTGGGTTCCAGTTTGTGGATGCGGATCTGGTGATTCAGGAGAAAGAAGGAAAGTTACTGCGTGAGATCATTGCAGAAGAGGGTCCGGACGGATTTATTGCAGTGGAAAACCGTATCAACAGTGAAATAGAAGCACATCATTCGGTCATTGCTACCGGGGGAAGTGTCGTATATGGAAAAGAGGCAATGGAGCACTTAAGGCAGATCGGAACTGTGATCTATTTAAAATTAGATTATGCGGATATCGACCGCAGACTGTCAGATATTAAAGGCAGGGGCGTTGTTTTAAAAGACGGACAGACGTTAAAAGACCTGTATGATGAGAGAGTTGTTCTATATGAAAAATATGCGGACATCACGATCGCGGAGGATGGCCTGAACGTGGAACAGACGATCGAAAAGATCGTGGCGCAAATTCAAAAAGAATCTTTGTAAAATCACATCAATGGAATGAAAGAGTCAGAAGATGAACAAAAGATTAAAAGATAAAAAAATGCTGTCCGGCATCATTGCTGCTGGCGGATTCCTTATCATACTGGCAGGAAGTGCGCTTTCGCAGCAGACGGCATTAGGACAGAACTATCAGGGCGTGTATGTAGACGGAACATTTGTCGGGTATGTGGCGGAAAATGTCGATGTGAAGGATGTAATCCTTCAGGCAAGAAGAAAACTGGCAGAAGAATCTGCAAGCCGTTTATGCATGGATTATGAATGGTCTGTAAAAACAGAAAAGAAACCGTTTGTGCGTTTAGAAAAGAAAGAAACACTGGAAGAACAGTTAAAAAAGATATTAGCAGAGAAGACGATTGAGAGCAGGGAGCGTGCCTATACGGTTGCGATCGGTTCCTACCGTGGAAATTTTAAGACATTGGATGAAGTGTCAGATTTTCTGAATCAGGTCAGAAAAAAAACGGATGAAGACAATGCCTATACTGTTGTATATCAGACGTTGGAGGGACAGATCGGTGGAATATTAACGGCTGATCTGAAAAAGGCAGAAAACGAAGACGATCCGGCGGAAACCGGGGAGAAAGAAAACGCAGGATATGCAGGCATCGTCGCTTGCGGGCGTTTCCTTAGAGTCTGCAACGCAGCTTTTAGATGCCGTGACATCGGATGTAGCAGATTTTTATGAAACGGGTGTCCTTGATATGGCATTTGTGGAAAATATTGAGGTCTATGAGAATTATGTGCAGTCAGATGCGTTTACCACTGCGGATGATGCCGCTGCTGAAGTAACAAAAGAGAAAGAATCGAATAAAATATATGTAGTAGAGAGTGGTGACTGTCTCTCTGTGATCGCACTTGACCATGATACAAAAGTGGCAGATATTATGGCATTGAACGGACTTGAGAATGCAGACTCACTGCGGGAAGGACAGGAGCTTATCATTGCGGTTCCGGAACCGGATTTAAAGATCAGGCTGACTGTGGGAGAAGTTTACGAGGAAGATTATGAGGAGGAACCTGTCATTAAGGAAAATGATTCCTGGTATACCAATCAGGAGGAAGTTTTAGAAGAGGGCGTGGCAGGTCATCGTGAGAGAAACGATATTGTTGTATATGAAAACGGTGCTGAAGTGAGCAGAGAGTTAGCGCACCAGAAGATCATGACGGCAGCGAAGGCAGCAGTTGTGGAGCGTGGAACGATCGTGCCGCCGACATACATTAAGCCGCTTGCCGGTGGAAGGTTTACATCAGGATTTGGAAGACGCTGGGGAAGAATGCATAAAGGTGTGGACTGGGCATGCCCGATTGGAACAACCGTGTACGCATCCTGTGCGGGAACTGTGATCCAGGCATCTTATAACGGTGGATACGGCAATAATGTGGTGATCAGCCACGCGGACGGAAGACTGACGCGGTATGCACATAACAGCAAGCTGCTGGTGAAAGTCGGCCAGAAGGTGGAGCAGGGGGAACCGATCGCACTGAGCGGAAGTACCGGACGTTCCACAGGACCACATGTGCATTTTGAAATCTACATCGGAGGGGCTGCAGTCAATCCGTTGAAGTACATCAGTAACTGATAAAAGTTGAACGGAAGTGTGCGGAAATGAAGGGCATTTTTGGGAATATCTGCATATTTACAACAAAATTGAAACTGTGATATAATTCTTGACAAAAGCACATAATAGCAACTATAATTATGTGTTTGTATGAAAAGGTTCATAGAGGTGTGGTATGGAACAATATGTCATTAAAGGAGGCAATCCGTTAGTCGGAGAAGTGGAGATCGGCGGAGCAAAAAATGCTGCGCTTGCCATTATTTCTGCGGCGGTTATGACGGATGAGACCGTTACAATAGAAAATTTACCAAATGTCAGAGATATCAATGTGCTGTTAAATGCAATCAGTGATATTGGTGCGAAGGTAGACAGACTGGATGCGCATACAGTAAAGATGAACGGATCATTTATTCATAATCTGGTTGTGGACAATGAATATATCCGTAAGATCAGAGCATCCTATTATCTGCTGGGAGCACTCCTTGGAAAATATAAACATGCGGAGGTAGCTCTTCCGGGTGGATGTGATATCGGAAGCCGTCCGTTTGATCTTCACCTGAAAGGATTCCGGGCACTTGGTGCGACGGTAGATATCCGCCATGGTCTGGTGGTTGCAGATGCAAAGCAGCTGAAAGGTACACATATTTATCTGGATAAGGTATCTGTCGGTGCAACGATCAACATTATGATGGCAGCAGCCATGGCAGAGGGTAAGACAACGCTGGAGAATGCGGCAAAAGAGCCTCACGTTGTTGATGCAGCCAATTTTTTAAACAGCATGGGTGCAAATATCAGAGGCGCCGGTACGGATGTGATCCGGATTGTTGGTGTTGAAAAACTGCACAAGACAGAATATTCTATCATCCCGGATCAGATCGAAGCCGGAACATTTATGCTTGCTGCAGCAGCGACAAAGGGAGATGTCACCGTAAAGAATGTCATCCCGAAGCATTTAGAGGCAATCAGTGCGAAGCTGCTTGAGATCGGATGTGAGGTGGAAGAGTTTGATGATGCGGTGCGTGTGGTATCCTCAAAACCACTGCATCACACACAGGTTACGACGCTCCCGTATCCGGGATTTCCGACAGATATGCAGCCACAGATCGCGGTTGTGTTAGGTATTTCGGAGGGTACGAGCACCGTTACGGAGAGTATTTTTGAAAACCGTTTTAAATATGTCGGTGAGCTGGCGCGCATGGGTGCCAACTTTAAAGTAGAGAGCAATATAGCGATCATCGGTGGTATTGAGAATTATACCGGAGCCCGTGTCAATGCACCGGATCTGCGTGCCGGAGCGGCTCTTGTGATCGCGGGACTTGCGGCGGAAGGCATCACGGTGGTAGACGATATCTACTATATTGAACGTGGATATGAAGAATTTGAAAAGAAACTCGCATCACTGGGGGCTGTGATCGAGAAAGTAAGCACAGAGAAAGAGATACAGAAGTTTACACTGAAAGTGTCATAGCAGTTGAAAACATGGCAGGGAAAACTGTCATGCAGGAGCTGCTATGCAGGGACTATTATGTAGAAGCTGCTAAGCAAGAGCTGTTATGCAGGGACTACGATGTAGAAGCTGCCATGGAGAGGGCGTTTCCGGGTATGGGAGACGTCTTTTACCATGGCAGTTTTTGCGCGCAGACATTCATGATGATAGCGTTTTAAGGGAAGAGGGAGAACGATGAGAAGAATATTTCAAAAAGAACTTGATATGATCCTTCACTGGAATCTTACACTGGTTGGAGGATTTCTTGGAACCTATGCGATATTGCTGCATGCAGGAAATTTTGGTTCCGCACAGACCGGAAATGTCATGGAGATGGCGGCGGCACTTACCGGAAAAAATTTTGCAGAAGTGGGGATACGATTTTTAGCATTTCTTATTTTTGGAAGTGCGATCGTGATTTCTTATCTGTTGACGAATTTTACGAAACTGGATATGCGAAAGCTGGTGCTCTGGGTAGACGCAGCAGGACTCACCGTTACAGCGATGATGCCGGAGGGGATGTCTGCGGTTGTGAGTCTTTACCCGATATTTTTCTGTTCGGCATTTCAGTGGGGCAGTTATTCCGGCGCATCGGGGTATAACAGTGCAAGCATTTTTACTACGAATAATTTTAAACAGTCGCTGCTCGCATGGACACAGTTTGTATTGACAAAAGATCCGGAATTCCGGAGAAAAGGAATCATGTATACGATGACGGTACTCTCATTTTTTGTTGGTGCATGCATTGGCTGCGTATCCGTCTATACATATGGGGCATATGGTGCTTTTATAGGATTTGTACCACTGATTGTGGCACGCCTGTTTATGTACATTGGAAAGATACCGGTAGAGAATGGTACACCGGAAGAAACGGAAGAAGAAGCAAAAGAAGCACTCGAAGAGGCAAATCTGCTGGAGAACGATCAGAAACTGTGATCGTTCTCCGCAGAACCTCTGCGGTGCTGCGTTTTTACTTACAGAATACTCTGAATATGCAGATCAAGACGTGTAGAGAGATCAATACAGGAGTTGTCGTTTAACTGTACGATCGGTCTTGCGAGATGCTGCTGGTTTAACATCACAATATTGGCACTCTGTCCGTTGCTTAAAAGAACACGGTTGTTCTGATAAGTGGATGCGATATGCTGCAAAAAGGTAAGGATAAATTTTGGTTTGTATTTCTGAAGACCTTCCTGCTCAAATCGTTCAATGACCTGGAAAGGACAAAGAGGAGCGCGGTAAGAACGCGCGGCAGTCATGGCATCGTAAACATCGGCGATTGCAACAACCATCGAGAAGTCATCTAAGTCTTTCTGGGTCGCTTTCAGCGGATAACCGGATCCGTCACAGCGCTCATGGTGGAGCAGGGCAGCTTTTTTGATATGTGGATCAATATTTAAAGGCTTCAATAATTCGTAGCCGAATTTTGTATGCCTTTTGACAAGATCAAATTCCTCGTCGGTATATTTGCCCGGTTTGTTTAAAATCTCATCCGGAATCTTTAATTTGCCGATATCATGCAAAAGACCGCAGAGTGTCAAAGTGTCTAAAGTGGCGGCGTCTACTTTCAGCCATTTACCGATACGGCGGCAGATCAGAGCCACATTTAAAGAATGTGCGTGAGTGCTGTCGTCGTAGGCGCGCATATTATGCAGCATATCAAAAAGTTCCAGTGATGTCTTGCAGGAATTGAACAGTTTGACTGTCTGTTCGAGAAGATCATCAGTGTCAAGCGGCTGATTGTGAAAAACATATCCCTCCATGGAGGACTTTAAAGAGTTCAGTACGAATGAATGATCAAACTGGAACGTCTGAAACTCTTTCGATGCTTTTACTTTTTGGGAGTAAGCCGGGATAAAATGCGGTGTTTCAGGATCTTTTGGTTCATCCGGATCTTCAATACACACTTCTAAAACACAATAAAAGGAAAGACGCATGATAAGCGGTCTTGTAAGTGTGACGCCCTTATCAACGATCATCTGTCCGTTTTTTGTCAGGATCTGTTCGGCAGTGACCATGCCTGGTTCAAGTTTATTGACTGTTACCTTCTTCATAAAAAACCCCATTTCATTTGTACGTCTGTCACGTTCATAATTAAGTATAGTATAGAATTTTCACATTTGAAAGTCAATCGGGTTTGTGTAAAAGGTTAAGAAAATACACCTTGACATTTGGGAAAAACAGGTGTATTCTAGCCACTGTGAGTTTTTCAACTTAATATTTTTAGAATTTTCTTATTCAGAGTGATGGAGATACAAAGGATCTGTGAAGTCACGGCAACCCCTCTACGGAAGGTGCCAACCTGAGCGAATCGTACCTGACAGTACATATATGTTCGAACAATAAGAGGATTTGATGATTGATTTACAGCTATCACTTCCACTTGTTTTTCGCAAGTGGATTTTTTTGTGTAATGGAGAATTACGCAAAGAACACGAAAAACACTATCAGAAAAAGGAGCATAAAAATGGAAAAAAGATTATTTACATCCGAATCCGTAACAGAAGGACATCCTGACAAAGTCTGCGATGCAATCTCTGACGCAATCTTAGATGCATGTATGGCAGAAGATCCAATGAGCCGTGTTGCATGTGAAACAGCAAGCTGTACAGGCTTTGTTTTAGTAACCGGTGAGATCACTACAAAAGCACAGTTAGATATTCCTGCAATCGTTCGTAAAACAGTCAACGAGATCGGTTACAACGATGCAAAAACCGGATTTGACGGAAATACCTGTGCAGTTATGGTAGCGCTTGACCAGCAGTCACCGGATATTGCAATGGGTGTTGATAAGGCATTAGAGGCAAAAGAGGGTGCCTTAACAGATGATCTTGATACCGGAGCAGGCGATCAGGGTATGATGTTTGGTTATGCAACCAACGAGACACCGGAGTTAATGCCATATCCGATCTCTTTGGCACACAAACTGGCATTACAGTTAACCAAAGTAAGAAAAGACGGCACACTGACCTACTTAAGACCGGACGGAAAGACACAGGTTTCCGTAGAGTACGATGAGGCTGGAAAACCGGTACGTCTTGAGGCAGTTGTACTATCAACACAGCATGACGATGATGTGACACAGGAGCAGATCCATGCAGACATTAAAAAATACGTTTTCGATCCGATCCTTCCAAAAGAGATGATCGATGCAGAAACCAAGTTCTTCATCAATCCGACCGGACGTTTCGTAATCGGCGGACCGCACGGTGATGCAGGTTTAACAGGACGTAAGATTATCGTAGACACCTACGGCGGATATGCACGTCACGGCGGCGGAGCTTTCTCCGGAAAAGACTGTACAAAGGTTGACCGTTCTGCAGCATATGCAGCACGTTACGTTGCAAAGAACATCGTAGCAGCAGGACTTGCAGAGAAATGTGAGATCCAGTTATCCTATGCGATCGGTGTAGCACAGCCGACATCCGTTATGGTAGATACTTTCGGCACAGGTAAATTATCCGATGAGAAGTTAGTTGAGATCATTCGTGAGAACTTCGACCTTCGTCCGGCAGGAATCATCAAGATGCTTGACTTAAGAAGACCGATCTACCGTGGAACAGCAGCTTACGGCCATTTCGGGCGTACAGACTTAGACCTTCCGTGGGAGGCAGTTGATAAAGCTGAGACATTAAAAAAATATCTGTAAGAGATATCTGAAATACAAAACTCATTTGTCTTCACAAAAAGTTTAGACAATTTTATATAAATTAAATGGGATTTGAAATTTTTCATGCTATAATAGGTCATAAAGGTATGTTTATGAAGGTCATAAAATACCCTTATGACCTTTTTTGTGGGAACAGAAACCGGAAAGGCGAACATGTAATATGAAACTGAAATCAAAAATCATCATTTCTTTTTGTATTATCATATTTGTTCCGATCGTGCTGATGATGGCGGCACTTTTCAGTTTTCAGCGTATACAGGTGAAGGCGATTGAGCAGACTTATGGAATCAAGGAAAATAATTACAGCTATTTTTCCAATTCCATGCAGCTTTTAAGCCGTTTTACGAAAGAATGTTTCAAGGAACTGAAAGATGCGGCGAAGAATGATCCGGCACGGCTGGAGGATCAGGAATATTTAAATGAACTCAACCAGACATTAGAGGAGAAGAGTTCTTATCTGATCGTGAGAAAGGATAAAGAGTTAATTTATATCGGTGAGGATGCAAGCATTTCGCTGCTGACACAGCTGCCGTCGTATGGGGATACGGTGAAAGATGAGGACGCCGGCACTTACATTGATGGTGACGAACAGGTGCTGATCAAGCAGATCGACTTCCAGTTTCAGGATGGGAGTGACGGAAGTGCCTTTATTGTTACGATCTTAGAGGAGACAGTTCCGGAGGTAAAGAAACTTCTCATTGATGTGCTGATCTCGATCCTGCTGATCCTTGTGCTGACTGCGACGATGCTGACCATCTGGATGTATACCAGCATGATCAATCCGATCAAAAAACTGCAGACGGCGGCACAGAATATCAAGGATGGCAATCTTGATTTTTCAGTGGAATCGGACAGCAGGGATGAGATTGGGGAACTCTGCAGATCGTTTGAGGAGATGCGCCTGCGCTTAAAGGATAATGCGGAGGAAAAGATTGAGGGCGAAAAAGAAAACAAGACGCTCATCAGCAATATTGCACATGATTTAAAGACGCCGATCACGGCAGTAAAAGGGTATGCGGAAGGACTGATGGATGGCGTGGCGGATACACCGGAGAAGCGGGATAAATATATCCGCACGATCTACAATAAGGCAAATGAGATGGATACGCTTTTAAATGAGTTGACATTGTATGCTAAAATTGATACGAACCGTATCCCTTACAATTTCGCAAAGATCAATGTATCGGAATATTTTAATGATTGCGTAGAAGAGATCGGACTTGATCTTGAAACAAAAAAATATCAGGCTTGCCTACTTTAATTATGTGGACGAAAATGTTTTGATCATAGCAGATCCGGAGCAGCTTCGTCGTGTGATCCACAATATTATCGGCAATTCCATCAAGTATCTGGATAAACAGCAGGGATTTATCAATATCCGCATCAAGGATGTCGGTGACTTTATCCAGGTGGAGATCGAGGACAACGGAAGAGGTATTTCCGCAAGAGATCTGCCATATATTTTCGACCGGTTTTACCGCGCGGATGCGTCGCGCAACTCGGCAACCGGCGGCAGCGGTATTGGTCTGTCCATTGTAAAGAAGATCATAGAAGACCATGGTGGAAAGATCTGGGCGACCAGCAAAGAGTCCATCGGAACGGTCATGTATTTTGTAATTCGTAAATATCAGGAGGTACCAAATGAGTAAAGTTTTGATTATTGAAGATGAGGTTGCAATCGCAGACCTGGAGAAAGATTATTTAGAACTCAGCGGGTTTGAGGTGGAGACTGAGAATGACGGCGTGGTCGGATTAAAACGTGCGCTCTCCGAAGATTTTGATATGTACATTTTAGATCTGATGCTGCCGGGCATTGACGGCTTTGAGATCTGCAAACAGATCAGAGAGGAAAAAAATACACCGATCCTCATGGTATCTGCCAAAAAAGACGATATCGATAAGATCAGGGGACTGGGACTTGGCGCGGACGATTACATCACAAAGCCGTTCTCACCGAGTGAGCTTGTCGCGAGGGTAAAGGCACACCTTGCCCGCTATGAGCGCCTGATCGGAAGCAACGCAGTAGAGAACGACGTGATTGAGATCCGCGGCATCCGTATCGACAAGACAGCAAGACGTGTCTGGGTCAACGGGGAAGAAAAACAGTTTACGACCAAGGAATTTGACCTTTTAACATTCTTAGCAGAGCACCCGAACCATGTGTTCACGAAGGAAGAACTCTTCCGTGAGATCTGGGATATGGAGTCGATCGGAGATATCGCAACTGTGACCGTGCATATCAAAAAGATCCGTGAGAAGATCGAGATGAATACTAATAAACCTCAGTATATAGAGACTATTTGGGGTGTAGGATACCGCTTTAAACTTTAGTTTTTATCCCAAATATTCTCCGACTATTTGGGGTGTAGGATACCGCTTTAAACTTTAGTTTTTATCCCAAATATTCTCCGACTATTTGGGGTGTAGGATATACATTTAAACTGTAAAGGTTTTTTATTTTGCATGTATCAGAGAAAAGAAAAATGGCGCGGAAGTCAGAAAATGGCTTCCGCGCCTTATTGCCAGTACATCGTTTTCAAAGAAGTAATATGAATTTGATGAAAGTACAGATCAGAAACGGAAGATTTTGATCATTTGATTGATAAGAAAGAAGCGATTAACCGTCTTTGCTATGAAAAGCCGGATATGCAGATTTGCTTTCGGACAGAAGATGCTTTGAAAAAGCTGCATTTCCGACATGCATTGCATGAGTGATGGATATCTTGCAGAAGAGCTTGAGATAGAGTATAAAAAGGGTATATAATAAAAATGTTCGGGTTCAGATAACAGGACAGAAAAACAGGGCACATTTTTCATATTCCGATCAATATAGGATAAGCGAGGAAACACAAATGAGTAACTACGAAAAACCAGTTGTTGTAATGGCAGAAGAAAGCACAGAGGGCGTGTATCTTGCAAGCGGAGATCACCTGGAACAGTGCAGATTTGGAAGAACAGAGGCATCTGCAGGGGCAGATGCGTGCCAGGAATGTTCTAAGAGCGGTGGAAAGAGAGCTACTCCTTTACCGGGAGAAGAATCTGCAAGGAGAGATGATTTTAAAAGCTGCGTGGACAATATGCCGGTCAAGCAGTAGAAATGAGGAACAGTATGCAGCCAGCGATCATTTATGAAGATGAAGACATTATCGTCTGTAAAAAACCGGCAGGCGTGGCGACACAGACAAAACGTATCGGACAGGCGGACATGGAGAGCCTGCTAAAAAATTACCGTGCATCCAAAGGGGAGCTTCCTTATATTGGTGTGGTACATCGGTTAGATCAGCCGGTGGAAGGCATTATGGTGTTTGCAAAAAATAAAGAAGCAGCGGCAGATCTAAGCCGCCAGATCAAAACAAAACTGGCGGACAAATATTATTATGCGATGACGGACGGCGTGCCGGAAAAGAAAAAAGGAACCTTAGAGGATGAACTTTTACAGAATGGAAAGACAAATACCTCCGAGGTGGTGGAAAGAGGAACACCGCAGGCAAAACATGCCAGCCTTTCCTATGAGGTGGTCGAGCAGGATGGAAAACATGCCGTTTTGCGTATCAAACTTGATACCGGACGCCACCATCAGATCCGGGTGCAGCTTGCACATGCAGGGATGCCGATCGTTGGGGATAAAAAGTACAACTTCAAAGAAAACATTGCACCGTCGGGCGGACAGCTTGCACTGTGCTCTTTTAAGATCGCGTTCCGGCATCCGAAAACGCATAGAAAACTGGAGTTTGAAATTGACAAGCCTTTTGGTTTATCATAAAATAAATCCAAAGGTTTAGATAGAAGAGTAAGGAGATTTATCATGGCAAAGGACAAGAAGTTAGTAGAGGCAATCACTTCCATGGAGGAAGATTTTGCCCAGTGGTATACAGATGTGGTCAAGAAAGCGGAACTGATCGATTATTCATCCGTAAAGGGATGTATGATCCTTCGTCCGGCAGGCTATGCGATCTGGGAAAATATTCAGCATGAGTTAGACCGCCGTTTCAAAGAGACCGGTGTTGAGAACGTATATTTACCGCTGTTTATCCCGGAGAGTCTGTTAGAGAAAGAAAAAGATCATGTGGAGGGATTTGCACCGGAGGTTGCATGGGTAACTTATGGTGGTTTGAATCAGCTTCCGGAACGTCTGTGTGTCAGACCGACTTCTGAGACATTGTTCTGTGATTTCTATAAAAACATCATCCAGTCTTACCGTGATCTGCCAAAGGTATATAACCAGTGGTGTTCTGTTGTAAGATGGGAGAAGGAGACACGTCCTTTCTTACGTTCCAGAGAGTTCTTATGGCAGGAGGGACACACCGCACATGCGACCGCAGAGGAAGCAGAGCAGAGAACCATACAGATGTTAAATGTCTATGCGGATTTCTGTGAGGAAGTATTAGCAATGCCGGTTGTACGCGGACAGAAGACGGAAAAAGAAAAATTTGCAGGTGCGGAGGCAACTTACACGATCGAAGCACTGATGCATGATGGAAAGGCATTACAGTCAGGAACCAGCCACAACTTTGGCAATGGATTTGCGAAAGCATTTGGCATCCAGTATACGGATAAAGATAACAAACTTCAGTATGTATATCAGACATCCTGGGGTATGACGACACGTCTGATCGGCGCGATCATCATGGTACACGGAGATGATTCGGGTCTGGTGCTGCCGCCGCGTATTGCACCGGTACAGGCTATGGTCATCCCGATCCAGCAGCAGAAAGACGGTGTGCTTGACACTGCAAAAGAAGTCTGTGAACGCATCGGAAAAGTCTGCCGTGCAAAACTTGATGATTCCGACAAGAGCCCGGGATGGAAGTTCTCTGAGCAGGAAATGAGAGGTATCCCGGTTCGTATCGAACTTGGACCAAAGGATATCGCAGCAGGCAAATGTGTGGCAGTACGCCGTGATACCAGAGAGAAGATTGAGATCGCATTAGACGAACTTGAAGCAAAACTGCCAGAGTTGTTAGAGCAGATTCAGAAAGATATGTTTGCGCGTGCAAAAGCACACAGAGATGCACATATCTGGGATGCACATAATTACGAAGAATTTACCACGATTGCAAATGAGAAACCGGGCTTTATCCGTGCAATGTGGTGTGGGGATCAGGCTTGCGAGGACAAGATCAAAGAAGACCTTGCAGTGACCTCACGCTGTATGCCGTTTAACGATCAGGAGCACATTTCAGATGTCTGTGTATGCTGTGGAAAGCAGGCACACAAATTAGTATATTGGGGTAAAGCATACTAAGATAATTAATAGTCTGTTTGAAAACAGATGGATTACTTTGAATGAAAACGGAACTGGAAAATGATCCGGGGAACACAGCCAGGTTTCATGGATCACAAGGTTCTGTTTTCATTTTACATAATATGAAAACGATTCCGGTAGCGTTTCTACGATGAATTACAGGACAGAAAAAGTACATGTAACACAAAATATTATTTTTCCAGGGGGCAGGAGAAGATGATAGAAAAATATTATGATGGTGCGATAGAACAGGTAGCAGCCGGTTTGGGAACTGTGGAAAAGAACCATCTTTTAGTCAGATACAGTGGACAATTTTCCGTAGAAAGCTTAAATGATACAAAGCAGCTTGAGAAAAATGAAGACATTTTCGTACAGGTACATGAATTTGAAACGGGGGAGATTACCTGTGCGTATGAGCCGTATCTTACCATGATCTGTGATGGGTTCAGGCGGTATATGACGGGAACGTTTGAAGAATTTATGGAAACGTGTGATGTGTATTATCTGCACCGGCCGGTTTTGCTTGGTTATTTTAATCAGGATAATACAGGGCGGGAGGAGATCATTTTGCTTGATGAGGTGGCATATGAGCAGGAACGCATGTTGGCGGCACTTGAGCGCATGCTGTGTGCCATTGCTGACAGGCATCCGGTTCTGTTTGTTTTGAACCGTTTTCAGCTGGCTTCTAAAAGTACCATGCAGCTTACGGCGCGCTTTTTGAAATGTGAAAACTGCAATATCGGTCTTGTGCTTGGCGTGAGTGATATCCAGGCAATGCCGGAATTTCTGGTGCCGGACTGGGAAATGCTGTATGAGACATTAGATGATGGCAGTAAGATTTATCATATCGGAAATTCCGGCAGAAAAAAAGAAGAAACCATAGATGACGAAAAATACGTTGACTATGGAAGTGAAAAAGTGTACCGGAAACTGCAGAATATGGTGGAATTTCTTGATTTTGACCAGGCGGCATATTATTTAGAAACCATTGAGCGAAAGATAAAATTTGATAATCTTTTAGTGGATGATGCCGCGCGTTTTCGCATGTGGCTCTTATTTGTCAAAGTATCGATTTTAAGACAGGATATTCCAAAAGCGCTTGAAATCTGCGAGGATCTGGAAAAAATCCATCTTGCCGGAAAGGAAGAGGAGTGTGCATATGAGCAGGATTATCTGATCGCGACCGCATATATGTACCAGGGAAAATTAAAAGAGGCTTTGGAGATGGCAGGAGAAACATACCGCATCGCCGGGAAAATGTCCGATGATTACCGGATGTTTTTATCCGAACTGTTGGAGGCAAAGATCCAGATGTCCGGCTGGTATAACATCTTTTTCTGTGCACAGGATGTAAAGATAAAGGAAAGCCTGATCCAGAATCTGATCCGTTACAACTATCGCAATCACCTGGCACATGTATATATTTATGCGTACGATAACAAGCCGGAGATCGTGAAAAAAGCAAACCAGTCCGAGGAGCTTCTGATTTATTTCAGCAGGGGAATCCGCATAGCAAAAAAACTTGGAAATGAGTATCTGATCAATATGGCATACCAGAAAAATATTATGCTGTACATCGACAAACGGTATGTATGAGATATCTCTGCTTTATTCGGTGAGGACTTATGAGGCACTGAAAGATAAAAGATCAATCCAGGCAGGGCGTATTTATTCGGGGATTGCATATAACTTATGTGCGATCGGTGAAAATGAGCGCGCGATGGCTTATTACAGGCATGCAATCCGTCTGTTTTATCATCTGAGGGAACCGGAAGATATTGCGGAAGTGCAGTATAACATGTCTTTAAACTGCATTATGTGTGGACAATATGAAAAGGCGGAGTTTTATCTGACACAGTGCATGAAAGCGGTGGAGCGTCTGCATTTAAACAGCTTAAGAGTCTGCAATCTATCCAAATTATATGGACTGCTCGCTCTTGTGTCGATCTTAGAGGGTAACCGGTTTAACTGTGAACGTTATTTAAACAACTGCAGGCAGTTTTTAAATTACGTTATAGAAAAAGAAAAGATGGGGGATGGGTTTGGAACAGTCCACGATTATGCAAAGGTCGATGATGACATGTTTTTGTATACATTCTCACGCGGACTTCTTGCTGTACACGATGGAGATTATGAAAAAGCAGACACAGATTATGAGAAAGCGGAGGATTATCTGAGCCGATCCGAGGGAAATCAGTTTTTCAGCTATGCACTTTTCCGGCAAAAGCGGATGGAATGTTTCAAATGTCTCGAAAATCAGAAAGGTTATGAGAAGCAGAAAAAAACGTTAGAAGAATACGAAAGGCAGCATTTCAGTACCTATGGAAAACTGGCGAAAAAAATGATGGATACACTGCCGCCGGTGGATGAGGCGGACGGGCAGCAGGATGTTTCCGAACAGGAATTAGACGTACTGCTCTGGCAGGAGAGCATGGTATTAGCCTATAAGAGCAAGAAACACCAGCTGGATTTTATTTCGACCTGGCAGAAACTGATTGATGTGACCGGGGTCTGTGCAGAGGAAATGATCGATGCGGTCATGAAAACATTTTTAAATCACTTTAATGTGGACTGTGCGGTGTATGCGCGCTGTATGGAGAGACAGACGCAGGTATTATACAATAATACCGGGATCGATTTAAACGAGGAGCGGACGGGCAGGATCATCGCATCTTTAAAGCGGAATCCGGGAGGCTACGCGATCTCAAAGATCAGCAGCAACTATAACGAACACCAGGATATCACGGCATTGTTTGGTGAGGATGACGTGTGCTCTTTGGTGGCGGTGCCGTATTTTAACAATGCAAAACTCGAAAGTTTTCTGATCACCTATGTGAGGATGAAGGATAACTGGCATTCTTCCGTAAACCGGTATATGCTCGACGAAGATGATTTAAATATGTATCAGCTTTTATTCCGCGAGGTAAAATATTCTTTGAACCGTCTGGACGCATATGATAAAATATACGAGATGAACAATAAACTTTACCTCGCAGCAGTCACTGACCAGCTCACCGGAATTTACAACAGGGAAGGTTTTTACCGTAGGATCAAAGATCTGATAGATGAATTTTCGGGTGGAAAACGGAAACCGGAACTGGGTCTGATGTTTATTGATCTCGATAATTTTAAGCATTATAATGATACTTACGGTCATGATGTCGGCGACCTGGTTTTAAAGGAAATGGCAGATATTTTTTCCGGTCTGTGTGAAAAACAGGGATTTGTCTGCCGCTATGGTGGAGATGAATACATTATTGTATTTTTCACTGCGGATAAAGAAAGGCTGAAGGAAACGGCAAAGCAGATCTATCAGAAGATCGATCAGGCGGACGGTTTTGAAAAAGCGATTTCTGAGAAACTGAAAAAACAGATTTCCATCCGGAAAGAGCAGCGCATTTCCTGCTCCATTGGAATCGTGTTGGCAGAAGACATTCATGGCGAGGAAGAAATCAACCAGATGATCAAGAGGGCGGATGATCTGCTCTATTCGATCAAGACAACGAAAAAGGGAACTTACCGTATATGAAAATCGTTTTGCCGGAAAAAGTAAAATTTATCATAGAAACATTGGAAACACACGGGTATGAGTCGTATGCAGTCGGCGGATGTGTGCGCGATACCATGTTACACCGCACACCGGGCGACTGGGACATCACGACGCAGGCGAAACCGGAGCAGGTCAAAGAAATATTTGCCGAAAAGAACATTCATACCATTGACACCGGAATCCAGCACGGAACCGTGACTGTGATGGTGGAACATGAGGGATTTGAGGTGACGACCTACCGGATCGACGGGAAATATGAGGATGCGAGACATCCGAAAAATGTACAGTTTACCGCGAGTCTGTTAGAGGATTTAAAAAGGCGTGATTTCACGATCAACGCCATGGCGTACAATGACAAAAACGGCCTGATCGACGCGTTTGACGGTGTGGGTGATTTAGAGCGCGGCGTGATCCGCTGTGTGGGATGTGCCATGGAACGTTTTTCCGAGGATGCACTGCGGATGCTTCGCGCCGTGCGTTTTGCGGCGCAGCTTGGGTTCGACATCGAGGCAGAGACAAAAGAAGCGATGGTAAAACTTGCGCCTAATATTGCAAAAGTCAGTGCGGAGCGGATACAGACTGAACTGGTAAAATTAATTACATCCGCACATCCGGGAGAAATCAGGACTGCATGGGAAACAGGACTTACGGCAGTGTTTCTGCCGGAGTTTGACCGTATGATGGCGACACCGCAGAATACAAAGCATCATTGTTATTCGGTCGGGGAGCACACGGTGGCAGCGCTGGAACATATTGTGGGAGATAAGGTACTGCGCCTTACCATGCTGCTGCATGATGTGGCAAAACCTGTGTGCAGAACCACGGATGCTTCCGGCAATGACCATTTTTACGGACATCCCAAAGAAGGCAGTGAGATGGCAAGAAAGATCCTCCGCCGGTTAAAGTTTGACAATGACACGACCGATAAGGTGTGCCGGCTGGTGTGCTGGCATGATGACAATCCGCCGCTTTCCGAGAAAAACGTAAGAAGGGCGATAAGCAGGATCGGAGTGGAACAGTATCCTGCATTATTTGCAGTGAAACGTGCGGATATTCTGGCACAGAGTGAATACCAGAGAGAAGAAAAACTCTCTTATGTAGATGGCTATGAGGCGTTATACCGGGAAATTTTAGAGAAGAATCAGTGTCTTACAATACGGGATTTAGCTGTAAATGGAAGTGATCTGATCGCTGCCGGGATGAAACCCGGAAAAGAGATCGGGGAGACATTAAAAAGTCTTTTAGAACTGGTGCTTGATGATCCAAAATTGAATAACAGGGAACTGCTGTTAGAGCGAATCTGTAGTCATGAATAAACAAACCCTCTCATATGATGAAGAGACACGGGGTAAGACCGTAATCAATCATATGGGGGGCGTTTTTTTGTATAATCGACCGGAACAGATATTAGAACAATACGAACTGGAAGTAAAGTCCATCTCAAGAGGACGGGACAGCTATCAGTGTGATACAGAGCAGGGACCGAAAATTTTGCGGGAATACAGAGGATCAAAGGAGCGGGCCGGGTTTTTAGCGGATATGCTGGATCATCTGAGTGGACAGGGAAGAACGGTGGAGACGGTAATGCGGACAAAAGAGGGTGAGCCGTTTTCCGTGAACGAGGAGGAAACAAAATACATATTATATCAGGCATTTCCGGGGGCGGAATGTGACACGAAAAACAGGGCGGATATGCTTTCTGCAGTAAGAGAACTTGCATTGCTTCACCAGTCTGCGCAGAATTATGAGGGCAGTGTGCCGGAGTTTTTAAAGTCAGGGCAGAATAATCTGCTTCTTCTCTATGAAAAAAGAAACCGGGAATTGAACAAAGTCAGAAATTATATCCGTGCAAAAAAGAAAAAGAATGATTTTGAGATGATGTTTGCGGTCTGGTATCCGGAGTATGTGAAAAAAGCACAGGAGACGACGGATATTTTAAAAGATCTGGGAATCCAGGAACAGCTGATCGGATTCTGCCATGGGGACTATAACCAGCACAATGTCATTTTTTTCACGGGAAGGGATCGCGGTTGTCCATTTTGAAAATTTCCTGTATCAGGAGAGCGTCGGGGATCTTGCCAACTTTATCCGGAAAATGATGGAAAAAAATAACTGGAATGCCGGGCTTGGCATGGATCTGATCCGCGGATATGACCGGGTCAGAAAACTGTCGCCGGAGGAACTGAAATATCTGTATGTGTATCTTGCATACCCGGAAAAATTCTGGAAGATCGCCAACCGTTATTATAATTCACACAAGGCGTGGCTGTCGGGAAGAAATATAGAAAAACTGGAAAAAGTCGTTGCACAGGAGGACGCAAGGGAGCAGTTTTTACAGATGCTCTTTCACTTTACCGTATAGACAGTTTGCGGTATAATCAGGTGAGTAAAAAATTGTTCAAAGCTACAGTAGGAGACAGGAGAATACATGAAGATAAAATATCAGATCATATTACTGCTTACAGCAATGGTCATGCTGTTTGGCGGATGTGGGAAGAAAAATACGGTCGTGACAGGACGCTATTATTATCCGGATCAGGAGAAAGATGCAAAAACGGAAGAAACGTCGGATGATGCAGATGAGTCGGCGGAGACGACCGAGGAAAATGAAGCTGTGATCGGAAGTGACCAGTTTCTGATCAAAACAAATGACATGCAGGAGGAATGCCTGACGTTAGAGCAGATTGCATCCGGGAAAGAGTATGTGTATTATTACACACTTGCGACCAGGTTTCTCGATAAATACGGAAACCGCACTGCAGTGTCTTATTTTGAGCCGGGCAGAGTGATCACGGTGGGAGAAAAAGATGACCAGGGAAAAGTCACACAGGTGCAGATTTCAGATGCCGTCTGGGAATATCCGGATGTATCGCGTTATTCGGTGGATATGGATCGTGGTATTTTTAAGATTGGAGATGAGCGGTATTCCTATGATGCAGATCTTTATATCTGTGAGGATGACCTGAGAAAACAGTTGTCTGATCTGACTGATTTAGATACACTGCGCGTGACCGGTATAGGAAAAAAAACTGATTTCCATTGTGGTTACGACCGGACATGGAGAGCTTGCTCTGACCAATACGGATCTTTTTGAGGGAAGCTTTATCCAGATCGGAAGCAAAATTTTTGCGGAAGTGACCAAAGATATGACAATGGAGCTGCCGGCAGGCACCTATACTGTGACGGTGGCAAATAATGGGTACGGCGGCAGTACGGAGCTTACGATCGAGAGTGGAAGAACAGAGACACTTGATCTTAATACCTTAAAGGGCGCGGGACCGAAGTTTGGAAATATTTTATTTGCCGTGGATGTGGAGGATGCGCTCATTCAGATCGATGGAAAGGTTGTTGATACGGAAGAGGCGGTTCCAATCCAGTATGGAGTGCACAGTCTTACGGTCACGGCGCCAGGGTACGATACCTTTAATAAGAAATTATTTGTTAATTCTGAGGAGGCAACGATCGTAGTCGGAATGTCGGGTGACGGCACCGGAACAGACAGCACCACGGAGGAAACGGAAACAGAAAATACTGCGGAAACAGCAAATGAAGCGGACAGTTCGGCAGAGGGAGCGGCAGGAAGCCTTGCAGGAAGTCTTGCAGGAAGTCATACGGCCGGCGAAAGCGGTGGAACAACATCGGGAAGCAGTACCGGAACAGTAGCCGGAACAACTGCAGGAAGCGGTACTGACACATCGACCGGCACGGCAGCAGGAAGCGGAACCGGCACGGGTACATCTTCGGATCTTTATACAGGAAACAGTACCGGAGATGGAACATCAACAGGCAGCAGTGCGGACTATTTATCTACATTGTCAGAGCTTCTGTCAACATTATCCGGTAACAGCAACTAAAAAGGACAGAATTGTACAAATTTAACATGGAATAGTACTTGAAAAACAGGTTCGTTATCGCTAATATAAAAATAGAATCATAAGTATGGGAGGAAAGAAAAATGGGATACAAAGAAAATTATGAGAGCTGGCTGAACAATCCTTATTTTGACGAGGATACCAGAAATGAGCTGAAAAGTATTGAGGGAAATGAAAAAGAGATCGAAGACCGTTTTTATATGGATCTGGAATTTGGTACAGCCGGACTTCGTGGTGTGATCGGAGCCGGAACCAACCGCATGAACATTTATACCGTGCGCAAGGCTACACAGGGACTTGCCAATTATATCAGCAGGGTAAACGGACAGAAACGCGGTGTTGCCATTGCCTATGATTCCCGTCATATGTCACCGGAGTTTGCAGATGAAGCGGCACTCTGTCTGGCAGCAAACGGAATCAAAGCGTATGTATTTGAATCTTTAAGACCGACACCGGAACTTTCCTATGCAGTGCGTAAATTAGGATGTATCGCCGGAATCAATGTGACCGCAAGCCACAATCCGCCGGAATACAATGGATATAAAGTATACTGGGAGGATGGTGCACAGATTACACCTCCACATGATACCGGAATCATGGATGAAGTAAAAAAAGTAACTGATTACGCAGCGGTAAAGACCATGCCGCTTGATGAGGCAAAGGCAGCAGGTCTCTATCAGGTGATCGGCGCAGATATCGACGATCCGTATATTGCAGAGTTAAAGAAACTGGTGCTGCATCAGGACTGCATTGATAAAGTGGGCGGAGAGTTAAAGATCGTATACACACCGTTACATGGAACCGGAAATATTCCGGTACGCCGCGTATTAAAAGAACTTGGTTTTAAAAATGTATACGTTGTTCCGGAGCAGGAGCTGCCGGATGGAGATTTCCCGACCGTAAGCTACCCGAACCCGGAAGCAGCAGAGGCATTTGAACTTGGACTTGCCCTCGGCAAAAAAGTCGATGCAGACCTGATCCTTGCAACAGACCCGGATGCAGACCGTCTCGGCGTGTATGTAAAGGACAGCAAAACAGGGGAATATCACAGCTTAACCGGTAATATGTCCGGCTGCCTGATCGGTGATTATGTGATTGGGCAGCGTAGGGAGCGCGATGGAAGCCTGCCGGCTGACGGTGCATTTATCCGTTCCATTGTTTCTACGAATATGGCAGATGCGATCGCTGACTATTACGGAATCGAGCTGGTAGAGGTACTGACCGGATTTAAGTTTATCGGACAGAAGATCTTAGAGTTCGAGAAGACTGGAAAAGGAACCTATCTGTTTGGTATGGAAGAGAGCTACGGCTGTCTGACAGGAACCTATGCGAGAGATAAAGATGCGATCGTTGCATCCATGACACTCTGCGAAGCAGCTGCTTACTATAAGACAAAGAATATGACACTGTGGGATGCAATGCTTGCAATGTATGAGAGATACGGCTATTACAAAGATGATGTGACATCTATCACCTTAAAGGGTATCGAGGGACTTGCAAAGATCCAGGAGATCATGAATACGCTGCGTGATCAGGCACCACAGGAGATCGGCGCTTATAAAGTAACTGCAATCCGTGATTACAAGAAAGACACGGTTACAGATCTTGCAACAGGCAAGGTAACACCGACCGGACTGCCGGCTTCGAATGTTCTTTACTATGAGATGACAGATGGTGCATGGGTATGTGTAAGACCATCCGGTACAGAGCCAAAAGTGAAGTTTTATCTGGGTGTAAAAGGAACATCTCTTGCGGATGCAGATCAGAAATCAGCGGATCTTTCAAAAGCAGTACATGCGATGATCGATAAAATGCTTTAATACGAATTCTGGATAGAAAATGCCGTATGATACAGTGGTGGCAGCAGATTTTGCCGATTTGGAATGCGAAGCATCGGCAAAATCCGTTACTGGAACGAGGTACGAGTGAACAGTAACTAAAAATGCCCATATTTCGGGGATTTTCCTTGACAACAGAAGTAAAAACAAGTATAAATAATGAAGTAGGTATTACAGTGTACGGATATCCGTCAGGGATTGGTGCATCAGAAAACCGACCAAAATTAAATTTAACATTGTGAAAAATACCAGAGGAGGAATTTTTAACTATGAACAAAGCAGAATTAGTTGCAGCAATGGCTGAGAAAACTGAATTAAGCAAAAAAGACGCAGAAG
>ENA-OPYX01000020-OPYX01000020.1-human-gut-metagenome-genome-assembly--contig:-NODE-20-length-80239-cov-5.772556_pt1 | contig 80239 bp, 81 predicted proteins | sample MGYA00242639_ERZ504486 | MGnify/ENA primary metagenome ERZ504486 (study PRJEB26092, sample SAMD00036296) | human gut metagenome | host: Homo sapiens | study: EMG produced TPA metagenomics assembly of... | reverse complement strand
TTTTTTACTCCGATACAGACGGCAGAGTATATGGCATCGCTTATAAGAACGGAATCTGAAAAAGGTTAAAAATACTCGATCCAGGTGCCGGGAATGGTCTGTTGACAGCAGCAGTGGTAGAGCAATTTAATTGCACGAGAACAGCACGGGAATTTCTGTAGTATTATATGAGAACGACAAAAATATACAGTCATTGTTAAAAAAGAATATAGAAATAATAAGTAGTTATTGCAGCCAAAAACAGGTAAAATTATTTATAAAGACCCAGAAAGAAAATTTTATTGTTGACAATCAGAAATATTGGGAGATGCAGAAAAGCAAAGGATTATTTGACATTGTGATCAGCAATCCTCCATATTTGAAAATTCGCAAGGAGGCCGCAGAGTCCGTGTGTATGAGTGAAATAGTGCATGGTCAGCCTAATATGTATTTCCTGTTTATGGCTATGGCAGTTAAAATGCTGAGGACAAATGGAGAGTTTGTATTTATTACGCCAAGATCCTGGACATCAGGGACATATTTTAAAAGTTTCAGAAGCTATTTTATGGATAGTATGGATATTCAGCGTGTACATTTGTTTGAATCTCGAAATAGCGTATTCAAAGGGAAAGAGGGACATAGTGATGATATCTTGCAGGAAACAATGATTACTTATGGAAAGAAATCGAAAAGTCAGTCTCGGAATATTATCATTGCGATTAGTCAGAATGCGCAGGATTTAGGCAAAGTAAAAGAAATTCAGGTAGAGAGTGGAAATTGTTTGCCAGAAGGAAAAGAGCATTATTTTGTACTTCCATCAGATGAAGAAGATTTAAAGGTATTAAACTATATGAAGAAAATGCCTAATACGGTCGAAGAGGCGGGCTTTCGATTTAAAACGGGACAGGTAGTAGAATTTCGTAATAAGGAGTATATAGCGTGGGAGAAAAAAGAGTCTACAATTCCATTGCTTCATTCATGTAATGTATTAGAAGGAAGAATAGTATTTCCTGCTCAGACAGAGAAACCACAGTATTTTGTAGTAAAAGATGAATCTAAGAAGAATGTGATGGAAAATCAGAATACAGTTTTTTTAAAGAGAGCGACGGCAAAAGAAGAAAAACGCAGACTACAGCCAGCCTTGCATTTAGCAGATGCTTTTGCATATAAACAATTTACCGCAGAAAATCATTTAAATTATTTAATTAAAGTAGGAGAACGGATTAGTCTTTGTGAGGTATATGGGTTTTATACGTTATTGTCTTCTGATATATGGGAACGTTATTATCGGATGTTAAATGGCAGCACACAGGTAAATTCGGCAGAATTAAATACAATGCCGATTCCGGCAAAGGATGTACTACAGAAAATAGGAAAAACTGCAATGAGAGAATGGAAAAAACAGGGTGATTATTTTACCAGAGATAATATGTTATCCAGCGATGAAATTTTAAGGCAATGTATTGGATAGAGCAGAAGAAAAAGGAGCTTTAAATGAAAGAATACCCTTACAGAAAGATGAATGAAATGCGCGAAATACTTGAAGTATTGCAGATGCCTTCAAAATTGAAAAAATACACGGACTATTCTGACTTTACTGGCTGTTGCACGTGTAAAAGAAAAATCAAAATGGTCTCAGGTAGAGGAAAGTTATGCCAGAACACATGATATGATTGTGTTCATGAATGAATATTATCCTAATAAAGGTGGAACAGATTTAAAGCGTGGTGGTTATAGTGAAAATTCCCGTGAGACAATTAGAGATGATTCTGTTTCACCTTTGTGCAGTATGGCAGTTATGGAACATAATGGTGCTAAATCCCAGAGTGAGAAAAGCAGTTATCGTTTGACGAAAGAGTTTGCAACTCTGTTAAGAGCGTACGGAACAGAAAATTGGGAAGAGGAACTTTGCTATTATTGTGAGACACATCAGACTTACGAGGAGAAATATTCTCAAATAAGACAAGTAGATAAAGGGCTGTCAGTGTTATATAATGGGGAACAGTTTCATCTGAAAAGATCGGCTCATAATAAGCTTCAAGCAGCAATCTTAGAAGAGTTTGTCCCTATATTTGTACCAGGTGCAAAATTATTATATATTGGTGATACAAAGAAGCGGGAATTGGTCAAAGACGTTGAGTTTTTAAATGAGTTGAACATAACAGTTTTGGAACATGCAATGCTCCCGGATCTGATATTATACCAGGAAGAAAAGAAATGGCTGCTTTTTATAGAGGCATATACGTCAACAGGAGAACTTACGATAGAACGTGTATCCAAAATTAAGGAATATTGTAAAGATTGTCCGAAAGATATAGAAATTATTTTTGTGACGGCATTCCAGACAATGAAGAAATGCCAACAAAAATTTTTATCAATTGCATGGGATACGGAAATATGGGTGGCAGAAGAACCGACACATATGATTCATAAAAATGGAAATAAATTTTTAGACGCACATTCAAATACTATATCAAAAAATAAGTAGAAGAGAGAATTTATGCGGATTTTAGTAGTAAACGATGATGGAATTAAAGCACCGGGCATAAAGCGTCTTGTGCAGATGGCAGCAGGACTTGGCGAAGTATGGGTGGTGGCTCCGGCAGCACAGTGCAGTGCCATGTCACACCGGATCACTGTGCGTGGCGATTTAGAGGTAAAACCGTATGATTTTCCGGCCACAGGTGTGACGGCGTACAGTGTGGGGGGAACCCCGGCAGACTGTGTGAAAGTGGCACTTGGATGTCTGATGACAGAAAAACCGGATATTGTATTTTCCGGGATCAATGCAGGCTATAACGTTGGACGGGATATCTTATATTCCGGTACGATCGGAGCGGCGATGGAGGCTCTCTGCTGGGGTGTCCCGGCGATCGCATTTTCCGTTGCGGAGGAAGATGAGTGTGAGGTTTTAAATACATATTTAGAACCGGTTGCAAAAGAACTGATCTCCAAAACATTACCGCAAAATGAGATCTGGAACGTCAATTTCCCGGGATGCACTTTAGAGGAATACAAAGGAATCCTGTGGGATCGTATTCCGGATCAGAACCAGTATTACCGGGATAACTACAAGAGAACGGACAGACCGGACGGAAGCTGTATTTTTTCAGCGGCAGGGCTGCCGGAAACGGAAGCGGCGGATGGAACGGATGCGGGAGCAGTTCTTTCCAATTACATATCCATCGGAACAATCAAAAATATGATCATATAAAAAAGGAAAAAACAGGTTTGTTTTTCAGTAAACGGGAGAATATTTATCAGCAGAATTAATGATTTTTATTAACGTACCTGATAAATATTCTCTCTTTTGTATAAACTGGGTAAAATTTTAGTAAAACTTTACTAAAGCTATTGAAATCTGCAAAATCGTGAAATATAATGCAGAAGAAAGGCGTGATTATATGGCAACAATCAAAGAGATTGCCAAGCTGGCACATGTGTCGGCGGCAACGGTGTCGAGAGTGTTGAATCAGGATGAGACATTATCTGTGACACCTGAGGTAAAAAACCAAATAATTAAGATCGCTCATGAGTTGAAATATGTCCCGCCTAAGATGCGTCATGCCAAACGAGACAGACAGATCGTCATCGGAGTTGCGGACTGGCATATCGTAAGAAGAGACAGACCGGATGTGAGCATTACATCGGAGGATATCTTATCCGGAAGTATTGCGCAGAAAGCAGATATCGCCTTTTTACGTCTGATTTATGGAGAAGTAAAACAGGTGGACGGTATCATTGCATTTGGCTTGTTCTCGGAAGTGGAAGTTGACTTTTTGCGGTCACTGAGCACGGAGATTCTGTTTGTTAATTCAGATAAGAAGGATTATGAATTTGATCAGATCCTCATGGATTATGAGCAGGGATTAAACGATATGGTGCATTATCTGATGGACGAGAAAGAGTATCGCAGCATTGGTTATATTGGCGGTATCTATGAAGATGATATGGTGCGTATCGGAGTGCGTCGTCTGAATGGATTAAAGCAGATCCTGCAAAAAAAAGACTGTTATCGGGAAGACTATTTTAAGGTTGGAGAGATCAGTCATGAAAATGGGTATACACTCACAAAGGAAATGCTTTTGACGAAGGATGTGCCGGAAGTTCTTATTTTAGGAAACGATGAGGTCGCAGAAGGGGCATTAGAGGCGATCAAAGAGTTAAAATTCCGGATCCCCAAAGATGTTGCGGTTGTAGTTTACCGCGATATTGAGACGCTGTCGACAAAATACCCGACGTATACAAGTCTTCGCATGCTGCCGGATATCGTATGGACGACTGCCATAAAGCTTCTTTTGGAGCGGATCTTAGATGGCAGGAAAGATACGATGAAGGTATATCTGCCAACAAAGCTTGAACTTGGAGACAGTGCCTGATCATTGGCTGGACAATTCATGAAAAGAGCAACAACAAAAGTGTGCACGCCTGCATGGGAATGGATGCAGGAGAGAGAGGAGAACATTTCATTATGAAGAAAAAAATTGCTATGTTACTTGCAGCAGCATTATGCATGGGTACATTTGCAGGATGTGGAAACAGCACATCAAACAACAGCAGCGCAGCAGACAACAATACGACAAATAATACGGCAGCTGCAACAGAAAGTTCTGACGTGACAGCTTCTGCTGATAACGTAAAGATCGATACGTTAAACGTATATTTCGTTCCATCCAGAGATCCGGATGAGATCGTAACTGCAACAGAGCCGCTTGCAAATTTAATGCAGACAGAGTTAGCAGGCTTAGGATATGATATCGGAGAAGTAAAGATTACCGTTGGTACAACTTTTGAGGCAGTAGGTGAGGCACTTGCAGCAGGAACTGCTGATGTTGGATTTATTCCGGGTGGTACCTATGTACTTTATGATGATGGAGCAGATGTGATCTTAACAGCAACCAGAGATGGTTTAAATAAAGATTCGGACAACCCTGCAGACTGGAATGACGGACAGCCTACAGAAGGTACTGACAAACAGGCAGTTTCTTACCGTGCATTATTCATCGCAGGTCCTTCTGACAAAGGACAGGAACTTGCTGATAAAGTTAACTCCGGCGAAGAACTTACCTGGGATGATTTAAACGGCGCAAACTGGAGCGTTATGTCCTCCTCCTCACCGGCAGGTTACATTTACCCGGCTTTATGGTTACAGGACAGATACCAGAAAGGTATTACAGATCTTTCTTCTGCAGTACAGTCTGATTCCTACGCAAGTGCATTTGCAAGACTTGCTTCCGGACAGATCGACGTACTTGTAACTTATGCAGATGCAAGACGTGACTATGAAGAAAGCTGGACAAGTGAATTTGGTCGTACAAAATCTATCTGGGAAGAGACAAATGTTATCGGTGTAACAGATCCGATCTACAATGATACAGTCTGTGTCAGCAAGACATCTCCGATCATGGATGACGGCTTAAAATCAGCAATCCAGACAGCACTCATCAATATCGGTAACACAGAGGAAGGTAAGGCAGTTATCTCTATCTACAGCCACAACGGATATGAGCCGGCACAGTCTTCTGATTATGATAAAGAGAGAGAAGCACAGAAACTGATCCAGGAATTAAGTGCAGCAAACTAATCGTTACTGGAACGTCTGACAGGGAGTGGACAGTAACAACGAAATAATAACAGGCAGTATGACGGGCAGCAGGAGGGCTGCTGCAGAGCCGGGAAACCGGCTTTGCGGCAGCCTTTCAATGAGTATACACCTATAAAAAACACACACCATAAAAACAGCAGGTGAAAGAAAGGTTTGGTTTAAATTTATGATCGAGTTTAAGGACGTATCGAAGGTATATCCGAACGGGGTAGTGGGACTGGACAATGTCAATTTAAAGATCGAACAGGGTGAATTTGTAGCGATCATCGGTCTTTCCGGTGCAGGAAAGTCCACGTTACTGCGGACGATCAACCGTATGCATGACATCACATCAGGAACTCTGACGGTGGATGGATTAGAGGTTAAGAACTTAAAAGGAAAAGAGCTTCGTACTTTCCGCAGAAAGATTGGAATGATCTTCCAGTCATTTAATCTTGTCACACGAACAACAGTAATCCGTAACGTATTGATGGCAAAAGTGCCGGAGATGCCTTTCTGGAGAGTTCTGCTTGGTGTGTTTAAAAAGGACGACAAAATGCAGGCACTTGAGAGTCTGGATAAAGTCGGTATTCTGGATAAAGCATATATCCGTGCAGACCAGCTTTCCGGTGGGCAGCAGCAGCGTGTTGCTTTAGCGCGTACACTTGCGCAGAATCCGGAGATCATCTTAGCAGATGAGCCGGTTGCAGCACTTGACCCGGTAACGGCAAAACAGGTTATGAGTGATTTCAGAAAAATTAATCAGGATATGAATATTTCTATCCTTATCAATATTCATCATGTGGAATTAGCACTTGAATATGCAGACCGCATCATTGGAATCCGCGCCGGAAAGATCGTCTATGACGGACCTTCCGAGAATGTGACACAGGACGTGTTAAACACAATTTACGAAGGAAAGATTCCGGAGAAAACGGAGGAAGCGTAATGGGATTGTACGATAAAATATTTAAACCGAAAAAACTTGTGCTTGCAAACGGCAAAGTTGTGGAAGAAAAATGTTCCCGCGCGCCGCTCATCATTATTCTGATCGTGATCGCAACATGGATCTCTGTGAAAGTTACAGGTTTTTCCATGACAACACTTGTGACGAGAATACGGTTTTTCTTTGACATTTTAGCGCAGATGTTCCCGCCGAAAGTCGGTTACATCTCAAGTATCTGGGGACCACTTTTTGATACGATCAAAATGTCACTGCTCGGCTCTTTTGTGGGTGGTGTGCTTGCGATTCCTTTTGCGATTTTAGCGTCCAGCAACCTGATCAAAAATAAAGTTGTGATCGGTGTGGTCCGTGTATTTTTAAGTATCGTGCGTACGATCCCGACGCTGGTTGCCGCTCTTATCGCAACATATATCTGGGGACTTGGTACGATGGCAGGTACCTTTGCAATCGCAGTATTTACCTTTGCATATGTCGGAAAACAGTTATACGAGATGATCGAGACGGTCGATATGGGGGCATATGAGGCGATGGAAGCCATGGGTGCAGGAAAGGCATATTCCTTTATCTCTGCGATCATGCCGCAGGTACTGCCGGCATATATGTCAGTCTGTTTATTCTGCTTTGAGGGAAATGTCCGCTATGCAGCGATCTTAGGTTACGTTGGAGCCGGCGGACTCGGTCTGATCTTAAATGAAAAGATCGGCTGGCGTGAGTATGACAGTGTTGGAATGATCCTGATCGTTCTGTTTGGTACAGTTCTTATTATTGAAGCAATCAGCCATTATATCAGAAAGAAATTAACGTAGGAGGAACCGGCAAAATGAATGAATCAATCAAAAAAATGTACGAGCAGGAACCAAAGACCTGGTACGCAAAGATCATTGTGGCTTTGATTGTTGCAGCGCTTCTTGCATGGTCACTTTCTACGGTTCAGTCCACCGGATCAAACGGAAGCGGACTTTCCGTCGCAGGAAAGATTATCAGCGGAATTTTCCACCCGGATACGAATTTACTGTTTGACCTCTCCACATCCGGTGTTGCTTATCTGTTACTGGAAACCATGTGTATCGCATTCTTAGGAACGATCGTCGGTGCAGTATTATCCATTCCGCTTTCTTTCCTTGCGGCAGCAAATCTGATGCCGAAGCCGGTTGCACTGAGCTTCCGTGTATTTATTATGGCGATCCGTACGATTCCAGCATTTGTATACGGACTTATGTTTATCCGTGTGACAGGACCTGGACCATTTGCCGGACTGCTTACCATGTCACTCTGTTCGATCGGTATGATCAGTAAAATGTTTATCGAGAGCATTGAGGATCTGGATACTAAGATTCTGGAATCCTTAGATGCAGCAGGATGTACGATGTTCCAGAAGATCCGTTACGGTATCTTATCCCAGTTGTTCCCGGATTTTATGTCTACTTTGATCTATCGTTTTGACATGAACTTGAGAGATGCAACAGTACTTGGTCTGGTTGGTGCCGGTGGTATCGGTGCACCGCTTATCTTTGCGATGAGTGCATACAAATGGAATCAGGTAGGAGCAATTCTTGCCGGACTGATCGTACTGATCTTAATTATTGAAGTTATCTCATCAAAGATCCGTACAAAATTAGCGAGGGGTTAGTAGTGCGAAAAATCCATATATGAAAGATTTTACGCACACAAATTTGAGTCGCATACTCAAATTTGCAGGTTATTGAAAGGGATAAAACATGCAGCAGAAAAAGTTAAAAGTTTATTTTACCTCAGATGTGCACGGATATTTTTTATCCGACGACTTATGGGGATATGGATGTAAAACCGGTAGGACTTTTTGGCTGTGCGGCAGATTTTAACAAGGATGATGAGACACTCATCATAGATGGCGGAGATATTTTACAAGGCTCCGCCTTTGCTTATTACTGCCGTCAGGTTGCAAACTCTCCGGAAGTGATCGCAGATATTATGAACGACTGCGGATACGATTATTATACACTTGGCAATCATGACTTTAATTACGGGCTTGAATATCAGGCAGCATACCGCAGCCGGAACAACGGTGTATGCGTCTGTCAGAATATTACGGATGAAGCGGGAAACACATTGTTCCCGTGGAAACTCCATACGATGAAAAACGGACTGCGTGTCGGCATTGTTGGTATCGTGACCGATTATGTAAACATCTGGGAAAAGGAAGAAAATTTAAAAGGAATTCACATCACGGATCCTTTTGAGGCAGCAAAAAATGCACTTGCGCAGATGAAAGAACAGACAGACCTTACGATCTGCATCTATCACGGCGGTTTTGAGTGCGACTTAGAGAGCGGAGAGACATTGTCCCAGACAACTGAAAATGTCGGATACCGTATCTGTAAGGAACTGGATTTTGATATTTTACTGACCGGACATCAGCATATGTCTGTGCCGGGAAGAGATTTATTTGGCACATATACGGTACAGCCGTGTGATAATGCGAAGGAATATCAGTATCTGGAAGTTACGATGGCAGGCAATGAAAAAATCATCCGTTCTGAACTGCGTCAGTCAGACGCGGCAAAGGGAACGGTGCTTGCGGACAAGTACCGTTCCACAGAAAATGCCGTGCAGGCATGGCTGAACCAGCCGATCGGTCATTTAAGCCGTGCGATCCTGCCGGAAGAGAAAGTGAAAATGGCATTGTACGGCTCACCGATCGCTGACTTTTTAAACCGCATCCAGCTTCATTTTTCCGGGGCAATGCTCTCATCGGTCGGTCTGGCAAATGAGATCGCCGGATTCCGCAGTGAAGTGAGCACGCGCGATATTATTGCGACATATCCATATCCGAATACACTCGTGGTCTGTGAGATCACCGGAAAACAGTTAAAGACGGTGATGGAGCGCAGTGCGGAATATTTTGCTTATGATAAGGATGGAAATGTCTGTGTTTCCGACAGTTTTCTGATTCCGAAAGTCGAGCACTATAATTACGACTACTATATGGGTGTGGATTTTAAGATCAACCCGGAGAATCCAATCGGCAGCCGGATCGAGGGATTGTCAAAGGACGGAAAACCGGTTCTTGATGATGATAAATTTACGATCTGTCTCAACAATTACCGTTACAGCGGTGCTGGTGGATATGATGTTTACACAGAATGTCCGCTGGTCAAAGAAATCAATGTGGAGATGGTGGAACTGATCATGGATTATTTCCACGAATATCCATATATTGAGGTGTGATGTACGAAAGAATAAACTTGACAGAATGCATTCTATGAAATAAAATCAAAGAAACGCATTGAAGAGAAGAGTACTGATCGGAAATTTTAAAGAGAGAGATACATTTTGGTGCGAGTATCTTAAAATGGAACATCAGGAAGACCACCTCTGAGCGGCCCTAATCCGGTCCGGTGATTCCGTTATCATCAAAATGAGTGATTTTCCACATGGAAATAAACGGGGTGGAACCGCGGATAAAAGATTGTTTATTCGTCCCTTATACAGATAAGTTGTCTGTATAAGGGACTTTTTAGTTTAGGAAAAGGAGATTAATCATGGTAGATTTTAAAGAAGATGAGAGACTGAATACGCTCAACCATTCCTGTGCACATGTGATGGCACAGGCAGTAAAGCACTTATATCCGAACGCAAAGTTCTGGGTAGGACCTGTTGTAAAAGAAGGATTTTATTATGATATCGATCTTGGCGATGTTGCAGTCAATGATGATGTGATCGCAGCGATCGAGAAAGAAATGAAAAAAGTCTGCAAAGAAGGTAAAAAGATTTACAGACGTGAGATCTCAAAAGCAGAAGCATTAGAGCTGTTCAAAGATGATGAGTACAAGCTTGACTTAATCGATGGCCTGGAGGATGGAAATATTTCCGTTTACGATCAGGGCGATTTCACAGATCTCTGCCGTGGACCGCATGTCGACAATACCAAGTTATGTAAAAACTTTAAGCTGATCAAATATTCCGGTGTTTACTGGAAAGGTGATGCAAACAACCATGTCATGCAGCGTATCTACGGTGTATGTTTCCCGACCGCAGAAGAGTTAGAGGAGCATTTAAAACTCTTAGAGGAAGCGAAAGACCGTGATCACAGAAAGATCGGCAAAGAGATGCATCTGTTCATGTCCGATGATCTGGTTGGACGTGGACTTCCGATGTTTCTTCCAAAGGGATATACCGTATGGCAGGAGCTTGAAAATTATATCAAAGCAAAAGAGCGCAAACTCGGTTATCTGCATGTTATGACACCTTGTGTCGGTACGGTAAATCTGTACAAGACTTCCGGTCACTGGGATCACTACAAAGAGAACATGTTCCCGGCAATGGAAGTTGAGGGAGAGTCTTTCGTACTCCGTCCGATGAACTGCCCGCATCACATGATGATCTACGCAAACAGAATGCATTCCTATAAAGATCTTCCGATCCGTATCGGTGAGATCGCACATGACTTCCGTTTTGAGGCAAGTGGAACTTTAAAGGGTATCGAGAGAGGAAGACATTTCTGCCAGAATGATGCACATTTATTTGTAACACCGGAGCAGATCGAATCAGAGTTTGCAAAAGTGGTTGAGCTGATCTTTGATACTTACAAAGATTTCAATATCACAGATTACCGCTGTGTACTCTCCTTAAGAGATCCGGAAGATAAAGTAAAATATCATGATGATGATGAGATGTGGAACAACGCAGAGAACGCACTCCGTAAAGTACTTGATGATATCGGTATTGAGTATACAGAGGAGATCGGTGAGGCTGCTTTCTACGGACCGAAACTGGATGTAAACGTAAAACCGGCGATCGGTAATGAGTATACACTTTCCACATGCCAGTTAGACTTCTGTCTGCCGGCAAAATTCAATCTGTCCTATATTGACAGTGACGGAACAAAGAAAACGCCGGTCGTTTTACACAGAGCGATCCTTGGTTCTCTCGACCGTTTCATGGCATATATTTTAGAGGAGACAAAAGGAAACCTGCCGTTATGGTTAGCTCCGGTTCAGGCTAAGATCCTTCCGGTAAAAAATGAGGATGAGGAACTTAACGCATACTCTCATGACTTATACAAATATCTCGATGATAACGGAATCCGTGTTGAGATCGATGAGAGAAATGAGAAACTCGGCTACCGTATCCGTGAAGCACAGATGGAGAAAGTACCGTATCTGTTAGTAATTGGTAAGAACGAAGCAGCTGACGGAACCGTAAGCTACAGACTGCATGGAGAGCAGAATTCCACCACAGTTTCCAGGGAAGATTTCCTTGCACTGTTAAAAGAGGATATTCGCACAAAGAAGATCAATCCTGCAGCATTAAAATAAACAGAAATATGAAAATGCGGTGTGTCCGGCAGGATATGCCGTATTTTTTTAAATTCATAGGAAATTACGTTCTATGAATTTAAAAGCCCTCCGGGCAGGATGCGCATCTCGCGGAGCAGAAGTTAGCTGTAAACAGCACCGCCAGGGCGCGAAAGAGCCGCAAGCGGCTCTTTATTCTCCATGACCGGAATACACCAGACAGGAAACAAAAACCTGATAAATAAATTGTCAAAGATGTATATTGTAATCAAAATTAAATGATAGTAGAATGGTATTAATATAAAATCGTTTATGAGAATAAATCAGAAAGAACAAAGGAGGATATTGATGTGACCCTAAGTGGAAAAGTATCATTAAAGGTAAAAATGACGATTCTGATTATTGAGATTTTAATAATCGGATTATATGGAGTAGTTGTCGGAGCAAAAAATATGGGTACTATCCGTAATGATGCGATCACCAGCATGGAAGAATATGTAAGTGAGGAACACCCGGAATATTCCCAGGAAGAAATACAACAGGAACTGCAGCCGATATTGCAGAAAATGCAGCAGGAAAAGAAAGCAAAACAGGATCAGTTTTTCTATTTTATGGTTATTATGTGCATACTCACGGATATATGGGTACTGTATCTTACATTCGACATTACATCAGGCGTCAAAAGATCTGCGCTGTTTGCCGAAAAAATGGGACAGGGCGATTTTACGCAGCGTGTGGATGAAAAATACCTGAAACGTGAAGATGAGATCGGTATTCTTGCACGCAGCATCCGTGACATTCATCACAATATGAGACATCTGATCGGCTATGTACAGCGCGAAGCGGATACATTGGATGAAACGGTTGGAACAGCAGAGGCGGCACTGGCAAAACTTGCGGACGAGATTGACAGTGTATCTGGTATCACGCAGGAACTTGCAGCCGGAAATCAGGAGACCGCAGCAGCTGCACAGGAAGTGAATACGATGTCCGGAGAGATTGAGGAAGCTGCAAAAGGAATTGCAGAGCATGCACAGGAGGGAAACGGAAAAGTTGACGAGATCCATACCAGAGCGGCTGATACGAAACAAAAGATCAGTGCAAGCCGTGCAAATATCAGGAAAGTGCATGGGGAAATCAATGACAGCTTATCGGAAGCACTTGAAAATGCAAAAGTCGTGGAGCAGATCGGTGTTCTTGCGGAGTCCATCATGGGAATCACTTCTCAGACAAATCTGCTGGCTTTGAATGCATCAATTGAAGCCGCAAGAGCCGGAGAGGCGGGAAAAGGATTTGCAGTTGTTGCAGATGAGATCCGTAATCTTGCGGAGCAGTCGGCGAGCACGGTCGGGAATATCCAGGAAGTGACAGAGCGTGTCCAGACAGCAGTTGCAAGACTGACCACAGATGCAAAACGTCTGTTAGAGTTTGTGGGAGGAGACGTCACGGAGAGTTTTAATGATTTTGAAAAAATGGCAGATAATTATAATGAAGATGCAAACTATGTTGAAGAACTTGTAACGGATTTCAGTGCGGCATCCGAACAGCTTTTAGCTTCAGTCAGCGGAGTGGTTGCAAATATACAGGAGGTAACGAAAGCTGCGAATGATGGTGCGGCAAGTACCGGAAGCATTGCAGAGCGTGTTACCAATGTTGACAGACAGGCAGAAGATATGCGTGTACTGATGAAACAGACGCAGGAAGCATCTTTGATGCTGCGGAAGGACACAAAGAAATTTACGGTTGCATAGACAGGATCAATCTATTGTAAAAAATATTTTGGATAAAGTGAAAATTAGGACTGCACCACCATTTACTAATTTTAAAAGTTCAAGTAAAATATAAGTAAAATTATGCTTTGTAAAACAGGGAGACTTATATGTTACGGGAAAAGATTAAAAATTGGAAAATGGGACTGGCTGCAGTCCTTGTTTTTGTTCTGGTTTTGGGAATGACGGGGATGTCCGGCAATGTGAAGGCGGCAGACCAGACGGACTTGAAAACAATAGATATCATGTTCGTGCATGACACACATTCTCATCTGAACAGCTTTTCAACGGTAGTAGATGAAAAACAGGAAATGATCGGCGGGTTTGCAAGGATTAAGACACTGATCGATGAACAGAAAGAAAAAGATCCGGATACACTGGTGGTGGATGGCGGAGATTTTTCCATGGGAACGCTGGTGCAGACCGTTTTTGAGACACAGGCGGCAGAGATTCGGATGTTAGGGGCACTGGGCTGTGAGGCGACAATACTTGGCAACCATGAATTTGATTATCGTTCAAAGGGGCTTGCTAAGATGCTTGAAACCGCGGCGGAAAGCGGAGATACCGTGCCGGAGCTTCTTGTCTGTAATATCAACTGGGATGCCATGGAACAGCAGGGATTCTCAGAAGGACAGCAGCAGATCCGTGATGCATTTACGGAATACGGTGTGAAAGATTATGTGATGGTGCAAAAGGGCGATGTCCGGGTGGCACTGCTTGGCGTATTCGGAAAAGATGCACTGGCATGTGCACCGACCTGCGAACTGCAGTTTACGGATCCGGTGGAAGCAGTAAAAAAGACCGTAGCTGAAATTAAGAAAAACGAAGATGCGGATATTATCGTCTGTCTTTCCCATAGTGGAACTTCAGAGGATGAGTCAAAGTCAGAAGATGAGATTCTTGCGAAAAAAGTGCCGGATCTGGATGTGATCGTCAGCGCACATACGCATACGAAACTAGATGAGCCGATTGTGCATGGGGATACTTATATCGTTTCCGCAGGTGAGTACGGCAAGTATTTAGGTTCCTTATCCTTAGAACAAAAGGATGATGGCCGATGGAACATGAAAGAATATAAACTTACTCCAATCGAGACGGACATTGCAGAGAATGCTGCTACACAGGAAGAAATCAATTCTTTTATGGCGACGGTGGATACCGATTATCTGGCACAGTTTGGGTTTACGAGAGAACAGGTACTTGCGGAAAATGATGTAGCATTTGACAGCCTGGAGGATCTCTACAACATCCATACCGAGCATAATCTGGGGGATCTCATCGCAGATGCCTATGCTTATGCGGTCACAAACAGTACGGATTATAATGGCACTCCCGTGGATGTGGCAATCGCGCCGAGTGGAACGATCCGTGACACCTACACAAAGGGAAATATTACAGTAGAAGATGTTTTCAATTCATTTTCACTTGGAATCGGTGCAGACGGTGTGCCGGGTTATCCGCTGATCGAGGCATATCTGACAGGAAAAGAGTTAAAAACCGTGGCAGAGATCGACGCATCCGTGTCGGATCTGATGACATCCGCACGTTTGTATATGTACGGCCTGCAGTTTACTTATAATCCGCACCGTATGATCTTAAACCGTGTTACCGACGTGTATCTGCTGGATGCAGATGGCAATCGCAGGGAGTTAGAGGACGATAAACTGTATCGCGTGGTGGCAGATCTTTACAGTGGGCAGATGCTGTCTGCGGTGACGAAAACATCGTATGGACTGTTGTCTGTTGTGCCGAAAAAGGCAGACGGAACACCGATTGAAAATTTTGAAGATGTGATTTTGACAGATAATGACGGGGAATTAAAGGCATGGACGGCGATCGCACATTATATGGAGTCGTTCCCGGATGAAAATGGAGATGGAATTGCGGATATTCCACAATATTATGCCGGATTGCATGAAAGAAAAGTGGTAGATGATTCGGCCAATCTCATAAAATTAATAAAAAATCCGAACAAATATGCCGTCATGATCGCAGGAGTCGTATTGATCGTTATTTTACTGGTTGTTTTGCTGATACGGTTAGTGTTAAAATTAGTAAAATACCAGACAGGAAAAAGACGCAGCGGAAGTAAAGCAGGAGAAGAACCATGAGCGCGCAGGACAAAACGGAAGAAATTTTAAGACAAATGCATATATTGCTTGCAGGCAGTGAAGCTTATGACAGTATTGGCAGTAAAATTATCCTTGATAAAAAAAGAATGTTAGAGCTGCTTGCAGAGCTAAATAAGGCCATTTACGCGATGTTGGATGAGTATGAACTGACAACGCGGGGCAAGGAGCGTGCAAGACGTGAGGCGGCAAAAATCGGAGAAGATATCTTAAAAGATGCCAGCGGGAAAGCGGAGGATGTGTATGCTGCGTCTGTTATGTATACCAATGAGGCACTGCGGCATGTACAGGAAATCATGCAGAGGGCAACGGATGCCATGCAGGAGATTTATAAGGATGCCAATGAAAAACTTCAGAAAGAAAAAGATGTTGTAAGGAGAGACCAGTCAGACCTGAAAGGACATCTGCAGAATCTTGCTGATACGGACAAATATCTGAATCTGATCGAGGATCGTAACCGTGAGATTGAAAAAGAAAGGGCAAAGGAAAAGGGGGAGACAGAGCCATCGCCTTATTCTGCGATCAAACCGGAAATTAAGATCAACCAGGAGTATTTTGAAAAGGCAGGAATCGTGCCGGAAAATGAACTGCCCGAAGAAATTCCCGAAGATACGCCAGAGGAAGCTGCGCCAAAAGCAGAGGTAAATGTCAATGTCAATCTGGATGCGGAATATTTCCACTGGAAAGAGGGCGGGGAAGCTTCCGGCGAGAAGAAACCGGAGAAACATTCTTTCTTCTCCAGACATCATAAAGAGTAAAAGGAGAATGTGATGTTAGAGAAGCCGGAGGAAAAAGAGTTTCACAAAAAATGGGAAAGCCTGTATGTTTTTACGGGACGCAGAAGTGACCTGACAACGATGATTTCCATTGCGGTCATAAATCCAATGATCCTGTATGTCTTTATCGGGTATGTAGCAGGGAAACGGATCAGTCTGCCGGTGTTGTATCTTATCATCGATGGAGTATTGTTTTTACAATGGGGACTGCTGGTAAAAAGACGGAAAAGAAAGATAGAGCAGTCCATACAGGATGTGGCCGGACAAATGGACACCATCAGGGAAAAATAAATGAACTGGGAAAATTAACTGACAAACAGGAAGGACAGCCTTAATGGCCGTCTCCCTGTTTATATCCTGTATTAGAGATGATCTGCTGGCTGTTTGAAAGAACTGTTGCAGATGGGGTATAATTTTCATCATTAAATAAAAACTGATGTAATTGTGTAACGTTAGAAGCAAGATCGCACGGAATGACAACATCGCCGATCTTATCATATTTGTGCGTTGTTTTTTTCATATGGAAAACCGGTTGTATCTCCAATGTCATAACTGAAAACTTTTGTGGCAAGGGCAAGGAGATCCGTGTTGGAAAAACTGGTCTGAATGTCCCCAAAAGCTGCGTTGATCAGTTTGTTGAGTGTCAGAATGTTGGATTTCTGCGCTTTCTGCATCATTGCGGTCAAAACAGTACGCTGGCGTTCGGTTCTGCGGTAGTCATCACCGCCGCCATAACGGATTCGTGCGTAGGCGCATGCTTGTACGCCGTCTAAGGTGTAAGTTCCGCCGGAGGCAGGTGGTGTGGAATTGTGTCCGGTCAGTTCATTTAATTCTTTCATATAACCGATCATCAGACTTGCCTCATCATCGGTGATCGTGATGTCGACACCGCCTAACAGGTCGACACATTCAATGATCGCATTGAAGTCGACGGTTACATAGTCGGTGATTGCAAGATCAAGATTGGTATTTAACATGGACAGTGCCTGTTCCGGTCCGCCCTTTGCGTAGGCTGCGTTGCATTTCTGGTAAGTGCCGTTTCCGGTATCTAAATAAGAATCACGGTAAACAGATACCAGATTGATGGTATGCTGTTTCGTATCGATGTTTGCCAACATGATAACGTCGCTGTTTCCTTTGGAGAGGCTGCCGTTGGAACGGTTGTCGAGTCCGAAGAGTGCGATCGTTTTGTAATGAGCCATCGCTTCTTTTGTCTCATCGGAGAGATCGTCATTGATGGAAACGTCGTTCATGTCCAGCTTATTCTTTTCAATTTTTGATAATTTGGTTGTGATAAAAAGGGCAATCGCAAGGAGCAGGATGATCAGCAGCTCCAGTAGAAGGAGCATGATTTTTTTCTGCTTTCTGCTTTTGCCTGCAGTGTGCACATTTTTTTTCATAAGAATCCTCCGTTTTGTGTAAAACTTATTTTATTTACGGGAAAACTGTGGAAAATCTACGGAATTCCTGTGTGTACCAGTACGGGTACGAAAGATATCATAAGGCGGGGATGAATAGGATGCAATAAAGTATTTCTTAAATTTAAGGCCAATTTCTTAAATTAAATTAAGAAATGTGGGAAATGTTGTATATGCAGTGGGAATTTAAAGGAATATTAAGAAATCCGCTCTATAACAATTTAAACTTTCCTGTTAAAATAAATGTAAGATCTGGTGTAATACTTGAAGTAAGACACAAAAAGAATGGAGGAACTTATGCAGACAATTTTAGTGTGTGATGATGATAAGGAAATCGTGGAAGCGATCGAAATATATTTACAGCAGGAAGGGTATCATATTTTAAAGGCATATGACGGCGAAGAAGCACTGGAGATCTTAAAAGAAAATGAGGTTCATCTTCTGATCATGGATGTGATGATGCCGCGTCTGGACGGAATCCGTGCGACCTTAAAAATCCGTGAGGAGAGCAGCATTCCGATCATTATTTTGTCTGCAAAGACGGAGGATGCGGATAAAATTTTAGGACTTAACATCGGGGCAGATGACTATGTGGAGAAACCGTTTAATCCGCTTGAACTGGTAGCGAGGGTCAAATCACAGTTAAGGCGTTATACCCAGCTTGGAAATGCGGCAGAGAGCAGCGCATCGGTGTATACAGTCGGTGTATTGTCGATCAATGATGATTTAAAAGAAGTGACCGTGGATGGAGAAGTGGTAAAGCTGACACCGATCGAGTACAACATCCTTTTATTACTGGTCAAAAATCAGGGAAAGGTATTTTCCATTAATCAGATCTATGAGAGCATCTGGAATGAGGATGCGATCGGAGCGGACAATACGGTGGCAGTACATATCCGCCATATCCGTGAAAAAATCGAGATCAATCCGAAGGAGCCGCGCTATTTAAAGGTTGTGTGGGGCGTTGGATATAAGATCGAGAAGAACTGATTCTGGGAGGGATTCCGTACGCCGGCATACAGGATAATGTCCGGCACGGGGATGGAGACTTCATATGGAAAAGAAATCATACACATACGGCAGTAAGCTGGCAGGGATGATCCTGCACCTGTTTTTTACGGTAATACTTACCATCGCTGTCTATCTTTTGGCATCACTGATCAGCAAAAATATTCTGCAGGTAACGGATATCGGTACAGATGATTTTTTTAATTCGGGCTACTATACCAAATGCATGGAGCAGAAATGCAGTGAACTGACCGATTATCTGCATCTGTTACAAAAAGGCAATAAGCGGAGTGCGGAGGACGATAAGCGTTATCTGCAGTATACAAATGAGTTTAAGCGTGAAGACACCAATTTCTGTTACTGGTATAAACAGAATGGGGTGTGGTATACCAATCAGCCGGATTCGGTGGAAGGCCAGGAGTTTGATACACAGACTGTTCTCATGGAGGCAAAGACCATGGGGGATTATCTGATCTATGATATGGAGAAAAAGGAATTTGGAACGGATATCCGCGGCATGGAGAATTACTTTTTTGACAGTTATAATAACCAGATGTATCTGCCACTGGAAAATGTGGTGCTTGTGATCGGAGTGGATACGGATCTGACGGCAAAAGACGATCTGTATGATGCCGAGATGGAGTATGTAAGACTGCATCCGTGGATCAAAGTCAGTATTGTTGCTGCGCTGGTCAGTCTGATGGGATGGGTATTAAGTCTTGTATATCTGACACTTGCAACCGGACACAGAGATGGGGAAGAAGGAGTTCATCTTAATTTTGTGGACCGGATAAAAACAGAGATCGTGACCGCCGTATTTATTGCAGCAACCAGTGAGCTCATCATGCTTTTGTCCCATGTAAATAATAAAACGTGGAACGTGTCGGGACTGTTGGTCGCATCGGGAACGGTCAGTCTATTGATTGATGTACTGTTTCTCATTTTTTATCTGAGCATGGTGCGCCGGATGAAGGCGGAAGTGATGTGGGAAAACAGCCTTGCCTGCTGGTTTGTAAAAGGGATGGACAAGTTTTTTGAAAAACGGACGGTGACGGTGAGCGTGCTGGTTGTCTTTGCAGTCCACATGATCGTCTGTTTCGTGCTTGCGATGGGAGCTTTTTATTACCACCGGGTAATCTGTCTGGTACTGCTTTTAATCTTCAGCGGCATGGAGGCATATCTCCTGCTGCGTTCTGCAGTGGAACATTATCAGGTATATGAAGGCGTGGAAAAAATTACGGAAGGTGTACTAAGCAACAAGATCGACACAGAAGGACTGCATGGTGAGGATAAAAAACTTGCCGAAGCGATCAACAATATTGGCAGCGGTCTTTTGCATGCGGTGGATGACAGTACGAAAAATGAGCGCATGAAGGCAGACCTGATCACAAATGTTTCACATGACATCAAAACACCGCTGACCTCGATCATTAATTATGTCAATCTGATCAAACTGGAACATATTGATAATGAACGGGTGAATGGTTATATCCGGATCCTGGATGCCAAGTCACAGCGGTTAAAGCAGCTGACGGAGGATCTGGTTGAGACATCGCGTATTACATCCGGAAATGTCAAACTGGATATGCAAAAGATTGACTTAGTGGAGCTGATCTATCAGACGGCAGGCGAGTTTAATGAAAAATTTGAGGCGAAAGAGCTTACAATCGTCACCAAACTCCCGAAAACGGAAGTGATGATCCTTGCGGACGGCAGACAGCTCTACCGTGTCATCGAAAACCTTTATAATAATGTTGCAAAATATGCGCTGGAAAAAACAAGAGTTTATGTGGATGTGCATGTACTGGAGGAAAAAGTGACATTTTCCATCAAAAATGTTTCGGAGCGTTCCCTTGCGTTGGAAAACAGTAATGCGGGAGATCTGACAGAGCGTTTTATCAGTGGGGATGCCTCAAGAACGACCGAGGGAAGCGGACTGGGGCTTTCCATTGCAAAGAGTCTGACACAGCTTATGGGCGGCATCTTTTTCATCGGGGTGGACGGAGATCTGTTTAAGGCTTCGATCACATTCCCGATGTACAGGGAAACAATAGATACGGATGAATAAGAGAGTAAATTTACGGCTGTTTTCAGCAGATAGGGCATGCGCTTTCCAATGCTTTCGGTTTAACGTGTAAAAGTACTTGATTTTTGCTGATGCTGTCTATATAATTTTAAACAATGGATCTAATAGAAAATGGGCAAAAGAATGGAGGAAACCATGAAATTATACGATAGCGGTGTATATCTCGTAAATGGAAATGAACTGGTACCGGACGGTGCAAATGCCATCGAAGAGGTCGTAAAAAAGACCGGGGCAGCAGTGACCAAAGAGCAGGCGGCAGAAAATACGATTGCTTACGGTATCTTAAAAAATCATAATACATCCGGCAATATGGACAAACTTCAGATCAAGTTTGACAAGCTGACATCCCACGATATCACATTTGTCGGAATCATCCAGACAGCAAGAGCATCAGGATTAGAGAAGTTCCCGATCCCATATGTGCTGACGAACTGTCACAACAGCCTGTGTGCAGTCGGAGGTACGATCAACGAGGATGATCACATGTTTGGTTTAACCTGTGCAAAGAAATACGGCGGGGTTTATGTACCGCCTCATCAGGCAGTCATCCATCAGTTTGCACGCGAGATGCTTGCGGCAGGCGGAGCGATGATCCTTGGTTCTGATTCCCACACACGTTATGGCGCACTTGGTACCATGGCAGTCGGCGAGGGTGGACCGGAGCTTGTAAAACAGCTTTTAAACAAGACTTATGATATCGATATGCCGGGTGTGATCGGCGTTTATCTGACAGGCACACCGATGAAAGGTGTCGGACCGCAGGATATTGCACTTGCCATTATTGGGGAAGTATTTGATAAAGGTTATGTAAAGAATAAAGTCATGGAGTTCGTCGGACCGGGCATTGCAAACTTAAGCGTTGATTTCCGAATCGGTGTGGACGTTATGACGACAGAGACGACATGTCTTTCTTCCATCTGGAAAACAGATGACAAAGTAAAAGAGTTTTATGCGATCCACGGCAGACCACAGGATTACAAAGAGTTGAATCCGGGCAGCGTGGCATATTATGACGGAATGATCGAGATCGACCTTTCAAAGATCAAACCGATGATCGCAATGCCATTCCATCCGAGCAACACTTACACGATCGAAGAGTTAAACGCAAACCTGATGGACATCTTAGATGACTGTGAGAAACGTGCAGAGGTAAGTTTTGACGGTGCGGTCAAACTGGACTTAAAGAGCAAAGTAAGAGATGGAAAACTCTATGTAGATCAGGGTATCATCGCAGGCTGCGCAGGCGGTGGATTTGAGAATATCTGTGATGCAGCAGACATCTTAAAGGGTGCGAGCATCGGACCAGATGAGTTTACGTTAAGCGTATATCCGGCAAGTACGCCGATCTATATGGAGTTAGTAAAGAATGGTGCAGTTGCATCCCTGATGGAGACAGGTGCGATCGTTAAGACGGCATTCTGCGGACCGTGCTTTGGCGCTGGCGATACACCGGCAAACAACGCATTTTCCATCCGCCACTCCACCAGAAACTTCCCGAACCGTGAAGGCTCCAAGGTACAGAAGGGACAGGTTGCCTCCGTTGCGCTGATGGATGCACGTTCGATCGCAGCAACAGCCGCAAACAAGGGATTTTTGACAGCCGCAACCGATGTGGATGTGAACTTTAGCAAACCGAAGTACTTCTTCGATAAAAATATTTACGCAAACCGTGTCTTTGACAGCAAGGGTGTAGCAGATCCTTCCGTTGAAATCCAGTTTGGACCAAACATCAAAGACTGGCCGGCAATGAGTGCATTGCCGGAAAATATGGTATTAAAAGTGGTATCCGAGATCCACGATCCGGTCACGACCACAGACGAGCTGATCCCGTCCGGAGAGACATCCTCCTTCCGTTCCAACCCGCTTGGACTTGCAGAGTTTGCACTTTCCAGAAAAGATCCGCAGTACGTGGGCCGGGCAAAAGAGATCCAGAAAGCGCAGAAAGCGTTAGAAGCCGGAAACTGTCCGTTAGAGGCAGTAGAAGAGTTAAAACCGGTTATGGATGTCATCGATAAAGTATTCCCGGAAACAAAATTTGAGGATAACCATTCCAATGGTGAGATCGGTTTTGGAAGTACCATCTTTGCAGTAAAACCTGGCGACGGTTCCGCGCGTGAGCAGGCTGCTTCCTGCCAGAAAGTACTTGGAGGCTGGGCAAACATTGCAAATGAGTATGCAACCAAGCGTTACCGCTCGAACCTCATCAACTGGGGTATGCTTCCGTTCATCATCCCGGAGGGCGAACTGCCGTTCAAGAATCTTGACTACTTATATATCCCGAATATCCGTAAAGCAGTCGAGGACAAACAGTCCGAGATTACAGCGTATGTGATCAAAGATGGAAAGGCAGAAGAGTTTAAACTTGGACTTGGTGCGATGACTGATGATGAGAGAGAGATCATCTTAAAGGGCTGTCTGATCAATTATTACAGAGGGTAAAACCGCAGACTGATATTTTGGGGCATCGGCGCATGAGCACCGGTGTCCCTTTTTGCAAAATCCAGTAATTAACAAAAATTTCAGCAAAATCTGATTGCGTTGCCTGTCTGCGAAGGTTATAATGAAAATATTAGATAAGACGGAGGATGGCAATTTGGACGAACAGGAAAAGATAAAAAAAACATCCCAGGAAACAGAATGGGAATTAAAACCACAGTATGTCATCATCGCACTGGTCGTATTTGTGACTTTCTGCTGCTGCATACTGTTTTTCTTTATGATCTACCGTTACAATGGATTCACAGACTTCTGGAAGAAGCTGTCTTTGATCTTACAGCCGATCATTATCGGTGTAGTGATCGCATATCTGTTAAATCCAATCATGAAATTTTTAGAGGGACACCTGCTTAAGTTTTTAGAGCCGCGGATGAAAAGCAAATGCAAAGCGAAAAAGACATCACGGGGAATAGCAATTACCGGATCACTGGTATTTTTAGTGGGAATCTGTGTGCTTTTAGTGGCGGCGATCGTTCCATCTATCTCTGCGAGTATCCAGAGCATGATCACATCGTTTCCACAGGAAGCAAAGAATCTGACGAAATGGGTAGACGAGGTGACAAACGGTGATACGGAACTTGCGTCCATGATACAGCAGGGCGTGGACAAAATAACGGATACGGTTGAGACCTTTTTTGAAGATGATATTTTTTCAAAGGTACAGACTTATCTTACATCGATCACAAGCGGTGTGATCTATGGTGTCAAATTCGTTTTAAATGTGATCGTCGGTCTGATCATTTCAGTCTATGTGATGGCAGACCAGGAACATTTTGCAGGACAGGCGAAAAAGATCGTATATGCGATGTTTAAACCGGTGCGGGCAAATGTTATCGTTGATACTGTCCGTAAGAGCAATGAGATTTTCAGTGGATTTATCAGTGGTAAAATATTAGATTCGGCGATCATTGGTGTGCTCGCCTATATCGTGCTTGCAATCATGAAGATGCCGGATACGGTGTTAGTCGCCGTGATCATCGGTGTCACCAATGTTATACCGTTTTTCGGCCCATTTATCGGTGCGGTGCCGTCCTTTATCATTATCGTGCTTCAGAATCCGATACAGGGATTATATTTCCTGATCTTTATCGTTGTGTTACAGCAGATCGACGGAAATATCATTGGACCGAAGATCCTTGGAAGCTCTACCGGATTATCGGCATTCTGGGTTGTATTTGCAATTCTGGTATTTGGCGGATTATGGGGATTCCCGGGAATGCTGCTCGGTGTGCCGTTAATGGCAGTGATTTATTATGTTGCACAGAAAACGGTATCTTATTTCTTAAAGAAGCGTGGACTTACAACAGATACACTGGCATATGTATATCTGACTAAAGTTGACAAGGAGAGTAATCAGCCTGTTTATGATAAAAATCCGTCAAAAAAAGAGTTGAAAAAACATCATGGAAAACATATCGAGGAATCCATAGAAGAGAGTAAAAAAGAAGAATAAGATCAATGATAGAAAAGAGGGTATGGCAGACTGCAAACCCTCTTTTTTTGCCTGTATCATGGCTTTTTTTTCTAAGATTAAATTTTGACATCTATATGTGCGTATGATAAACTAAGAACAAAAGAAGCAGCAAAAGAATAGCGCGTTCTGAGGTGGCATAATTTGGATAAATATGAATATAAATTAAAGCTGGATCAGATGAAATCTCTGACGGCCGAACATAATTATGAAAAGGCAGCAGAGATAGCTGATACGATTAACTGGAATAAAATAAAAAATGTAAATGCACTTGTAAAAGTTGGAGAGATTTATGAGAATACCGGTCGTTTAGAAGACAGCCGTGAGGTTTTGCTTATGGCATATGACCGGTCTCCAATTGGAAGAATGATCATTTATCGCCTGGCAAAAGTTGCCATTAAAATGAAAAATTTTGATGAGGCGAAAGATTATTATCAGGAATTTGTGGAGATCGCACCACATGATAATTTGAAATATGTGTTGAAATACGAGATCTGCAAAGCCCAGGGTGCAAATATAGAAACTCTGATCGGAATTTTAGAGGAGTTAAAAGAGCAGGAATATACCGAAGAATGGGCATTTGAACTTGCATGTCTGTATCATAAAGCAGGTATGGCAGATAAGTGTGTGGAGGCATGTGATGAACTGGTACTGTGGTTTGGTGACGGTCCATATGTAGAGCGTGCCTTAGAACTGAAGATGATCTATCAGCCGTTAAATAAACAGCAGGAAGAAAAGTATCGCAGATTTTGTCAGAAACGCGAAGGTGTTGTTGAGGTCAGACCGGAGGAGGAGCTTGACTCCGGTGAGATCGTGAATGAAACCGTACAGATACCGGATGTGAAGCTTTCACCGGAACGGTTTAATACACAGAATCTGCAGGAAGAGCTGCAAAAGAGCATGCAGCAGATCATGCAGGCGACGGAAAAAGAAACTGTTACAGACAGTATGGACAACATCAAAAAGCTTGTGGAGGAGATTCCATATCTGCAGCTTCCGAAAGAAGAATATGATCCATCTGAGGAAGAGGAAGATACGCTGGAACATATAGAGACGGATCACGAGATCGATGATTCGTTAAAGATCAATTTCAAAGAGCTGCTTGCAGAAGAACATGATGGACAGATTGGGATGTATATGCCGGAGAAAACGGCATTAGAGCACCAGATCACAGGTCAGATGAGCATTGAAGAAGTGCTTGCTGAGTGGGAAAAGACGAAATATGCCGCAGAAGTTGCATTAGAAGATGCAAAGCAGCGCAGACTTGAATCTGCAAAGGCGCGTGCGCTGCAGGAAGCAGAAGAAATTATGGGACGTCTTGCAGACATTATTCCAAAGCTTGATGCAGGTGTCGCTCCAAAAGATATACTGCAGGATCAGTACATAGAAGGCAAGCCGTTAGAAAATGACAGGGCAGCAGCTATGGTTGCAAACATGAATCAGATCTTACAGGAAGAGATTGACCGGATATCGACAGAGACGGCGGATATCGATAAACAGCTGGCAGAGGCAGCCGGAACAGCAGCGTCCGCAATGGAACCGGAGCCGGCAGCGTCAATGGGAGAGATATCTGGGTCAGGAGTGAATGCAGCGGAGCTTGCAGAAGAAGTATCCGGGATGATGCAGGAGACAGAAGATGTGGAAATATCCGGACAGGAGCAGATACCGGGATCTCAGCCGGATGAGGAAATCGCAGATCTCTCCGCAGAAGAAACGGATGAGGAAACTGTAGATCTCAGTACAGAGGAGAAGGCGGCAGAAGAAGTTTCAGATATTAGTGAAGAGAAAACATCTGAAGCAGATGATTTTGATATAGTTACCGCAGACACGATCGATCTTGGCAAAGTGGTAACGGAACAGGCATTAGCCGAAGCGGTAGAGCATATTACCGATACGGAAAGCGCGACGGATGATATCACACAGAAAGAGCTGGCTGACAACACGGCAGTTGAGGTAACGAAAGAGGTTCTTAAGAAAGAGGACCGGGTGGAAAGAGTCCTTCCGGAGATCACAGAGCCTGAGGATGAGACCGGTTTTGAGGCAGTTACATCACTGGGTGAAGAACTTCGGGGGATATTTACCTATTTTGTTTCGATCAAGGGAATGGAAGAACAGATTTGTCAGGCACTTACAGGTGCGGCAAGACATCTGATAACAGGAAAGGATGCTTCTACCGGAAATATGGTGATCCAGGGTGGCAGCGGAAGTGGCAAAACAGTCCTTGCAACGGCTATGGTGAAAGCACTTCAGAAAGAAACCGGAAAACCAAAAGGAAAGGTTGGAAAGATTGAAGCTTCCGCACTGAATAAAAAGGATGTAGCATCACTGTTAAAGAAAATTTCCGGGGGCTGTCTGATCATAGAGAAAGCCGGAGATATTTCCAAAGAAACGGCAGTCCGGCTGGCACTTCTTCTGAAAAGTGATACAAGCGGATTATTTGTCATTATGGAAGATACACACCGTGGAATTGAGAAGGCACTCGGCAGAGATGAAGGATTTGCTTCCCGTTTCTCTGAGAAGATCAATATTCCGATATTTACCAGTGATGAGCTTGTTTCATTTGCGAAAGCGTATGCAAACGAACTTGGCTATACAATAGATGAGATGGGTATTCTGGCACTTTACAACAGTATCAGCAATATTCAGAAATATGACAAGGCAACAACGCTTACAGAGGTAAAAGAGATTGTGGACGATGCGATTCATAAATCTGAGAAGGGCGGTTTACGAAAAGCATTTAGCATTATTACGTCCAGAAGATATGATGATGAAGATTATGTGATTCTTCGCGAAAAAGATTTTGGAATCTAAAATATACAGGCTATAATCATGACATAAAAATAAAGGGGTGTAAGGGTATGGCTAATTTTTCAGAGTTGGATCGCTATTTATTTGGACAGGCGACGCATTACGAGATTTACCGGAAACTGGGGGCTCATTTTACGGATCAATATGGAATTCGTGGAGTATGTTTTGATGTGTGGGCTCCGAATGCCGCAAGAATATGGGTGATTGGTTCTTTTAACGGATGGGATGAAACGGCAGATGAAATGACAAGGTTAGAGCCGGATACCATGGGAATATTCGAATTGTTTATTCCGGGGATCGAGGAAGGTGCACTGTATAAATACCTGATAGAGACGAAAGATGGAAAACGGCTCTATAAGGCGGATCCATATGCAAATTATGCAGAGCTTCGTCCGGGAACGGCATCTGCCGTCACGGATATAGAGCATTTTAAGTGGACCGATGAAAATGGATGGAGAGCGTGCAAAGACCAAAGATATCTATGCAAAACCTATGGCGATCTACGAGGTACATCCGGGATCCTGGATGCGCCATCCGGGCAGAGAGGATGACGGATTTTACAGTTATAGGGATCTTGTGAAATATCTGATCCCGTATGTGAAGGAGATGGGATATACACATATTGAGCTGATGGGTATTTCTGAGTATCCGTTTGACGGTTCCTGGGGATATCAGGTAACCGGTTATTATGCACCGACTTCCCGTTATGGAACGCCGCAGGATTTTGCATATTTTATCAATGAATGTCACAAGCACAAGATCAGTGTGATCCTAGACTGGGTGCCGGCGCATTTCCCGAAAGATGCACATGGACTGGCTGAGTTTGATGGAACATGTCTGTATGAATATGCGGATCCAAGAAAAGGAGAACATCCGGACTGGGGTACAAAGATATTTGATTACGGCAAGAATGAAGTAAAGAATTTCCTGATCGGCAGTGCATTGATGTGGATCGAGCATTATCATATTGACGGGCTGCGTGTGGATGCAGTGGCATCTATGTTATATCTGGATTATGGAAAGCAGCCGGGACAGTGGGTTCCGAATAAATACGGTGATAATAAGAATCTTGAGGCAGTGGAGTTTTTTAAGCATGTCAATACACTGATCCTTGGAAGAAACCCGGGAGCAGTCATGATCGCTGAGGAATCTACGGCATGGCCGAAAGTCACCGGCCGTGTGGAAGATGACGGACTGAATTTCAGTTATAAATGGAATATGGGATGGATGCATGATTTCCTGGATTATATGAAACTTGATCCGTATTTCCGCAAAGATAATCACCACAAAATGACTTTTGCCATGAGTTATAACGAGAGTGAGAAATACATTCTTGTGCTTTCCCATGACGAAGTGGTACATCTGAAATGTTCCATGATCAATAAGATGCCGGGCGAGATGGAAGATAAATTTAAAAATCTGATGGTCGGCTATGCGTTTATGATGGGACATCCTGGCAAAAAACTTCTGTTTATGGGACAGGAATTTGCACAGCTTCAGGAGTGGAGTGAGGCGAGAGAATTAGACTGGTATCTGCTGGAAAACCCGGATCATAAGCATATGCAGAACTGGGTAAAGAAATTATTACATATTTATCAGAAAAATCCGGCACTCTATGAACTTGACAGCAGCTGGGGTGGATTTGAATGGATCAATGCAAATGATGCTGAGCGCAGTATTTTCAGCTTTATCAGAAAGAGCAAAGACGGAAAGAATAATCTGCTTTTTGTATGCAATTTTACACCGGTGGAACGCAGCGACTACCGCGTAGGCGTACCAAAACACAAGACTTATAAACTGATTTTAAACAGTGACGATGCAGAATTTGGCGGAAGCGGCAAAGAGCGTCCGGTAAATTATAAATCTGTGTCGAAGGAATGTGATGGAAGACCATACTCGTTTGCATATCCGCTTCCGGGCTTTGGTGTGGCAGTATTCCGCTATTAAGAACTGTATAAAATAGCAGAACAGCGTTTGGAATCGTATCGAAAAACTTAATAAATGTGCTGATGTATCCGATATATACATCAGCTATGGATGGCGCAGATATTTCAGGGAAGTGAAAGTATGCGCCATTCTTTTGTCCTGATATAACCGGATTGGTCAGATATAACTGAGTGAAAAGCAGAAATCAGGCAAGGAAAAACTGTACGGAAAGTATGTAAGAACAGAAATGACAAGGAGAGTCGGATCATGAGAATAGATAACCAACAGCAGCAGAATAAGGGCGTGATGGATTTAATGCCGCAGACAGGCGCCGTGGAAGAAAAAAACGGAATTCAGATGTTTGCGGATGCGGTAAAGACAGAGAGTAGTAAAAAATCTGCAGGAACTACGTCTTTTCAGGCAAAAGAGATTACTTATCTGAATCCGGCAAAAGAAGAGAAAAAGACGGTCATAGATGAAATAGAGCAGTCCGGTTCCATGGATGCAGGCGAGCGAAAAGCACAGATGGCTGTGCTTGCGGAAACTACTTCACCGGAAGATTATGAAAAAATGCAGGAGGATGGCTTTTCGCTGGATGATACCACGAGCAATAAGATCGTGACCGTGACGGATAAGATCAAAGCACAGCTGGCAAAGGCGGGGGTGGATATTTCTAAATTTGGAGATGATCTTGATCTCGAACAGCTTGCACAGATCACGGGCAGTCCGGAACTTGCAGTTCAGATCGCAAACAGTCTGCGGGAAGCGGATCTGCCGCTTGCGGATGATAATTTTAAACAGATCGCAGAGACAGTAAATATGGCGGATTCTTTATCCGCATTGGATGATGGCGCTGTAAAATATCTGATTGATAATCGGTTAGAGCCTACGGTGCGAAATATATATTTTGCTGAGCATTCTGCAAGTGCAGGCTATATTTCGGCAGAACAGCAGGATATTTCGTCCTTCCTTCCACAGGTGAAAAACGTGATCGCATCAGCAGGACTGGAAGTAAATGATGATACCATTGCAACCAGTAAGTGGATGTTAGAAAATGATATACCGCTGACGAAGGAGAATCTTACTTATGCACAGGCTCTGCGCCAGACGGGACTGACCACGGGGGCAGAAGATATTGCCGCACTTGCAGCAGAGGCGGTCAGCGAAGGGAAAAGCGCACAGGATGCGGTGATCCTGTCCGGCTATACATGGATGGAGCAGGCGAAAGACGCTGTGGATACCGTAGAAAATGCCACGGATGAAGATCTTGCTTATATCGTGGAAAAAGGATTGCCACTTACCCTGGACAGTTTAAGGGAAGCTGCAGCAAATCGGACATCGGGAACGGCGGCATCAGAAAGCCAGACGGTGGGAACTGTGGCATCACCTGAAGCTCAGAGTGAGGATGCAGCGCAGAGCATTGCGAACGAGAGTTATACCCCAAAAGGGCAGCAGCTTCTGACGGCACGCAGACAGTTAGAAGAAATTCGTCTTGCAATGACGGTGGAAGCAAATTACCGTCTATTAAAACAGGGGGTTTCCATTGACACCGAGCCGTTGGTAAAACTGGTGGAACAGCTGAAGGATCAGGAAAATGCATATTATAAAAATCTCCTGATATCTGAAGGTGTGGATGTGAACGACGAGCAGGTGGAACTTTTTAGAGAGGTCGATAAAAAAGTTTCCGATATGCGTTATGTTCCGGCATATGTGCTTGGAATGAAAGATGCCGAGGTGTCGACGATCAATGGTGTCCATAAAGCCGGTATGGAACTGAAAAGTTCTTTTGAAAAGGCAAGTCAGCAGTATGAGACCCTGATGACAGCACCGAGAACTGATCTGGGGGATTCCATCCAGAAGGCATTCCGTAACGTGGATGATATTTTAAACGACCTTGATATGGAACTGACGGATGAAAACCGTCGTGCGGTTCGGATTCTTGGATATAACAGTATCGAGATCACCCAGGATTCTGTGTTTCAGATGAAAGCAGCAGATGAAGAAGTGCAGCGTGTCTTTAAAAATATGACTCCGGCGGTTGTTACACAGATGATAAAACGTGGGATCAACCCACTGGAAATGGATTTTACATCGTTAAACCAGGAGGCAGAGAATATTAAGAGCGAGGAGTCTGGTAGGGAGGATAACCGTAGATTCAGTGAATATCTCTGGAAAATGGAACAGAATCACGAAATCAGTGAGGAGGAGCGAAGCTCTTATATAGGAATCTATCGTCTGATCCGACAGGTAGAAAATACAGATGGTGCAGCAATCGGTGCACTGATACAGCAGGGATCGCCCCTTACGATGAAAAATCTTCTGACAGCTGTGCGGTCTGAAAAACGCAGCAATAAGATGGATTATTCTGTAGATTCTGATTTTAATGGCGTATCCGGGACATCCAATGGCAGCTCGATTACGGATCAGATTGAGGCAGCCTATCAGAATAACTGCTTAAAAGATGCTTCGGAATTACTGACACCGGAGCGTGCGAAAGTGTTGTTTGATCAGGATTCTGACTGGGAGAACATGACGCCGGAGGAATTTAAAGCAGCGCTGGAGCTGGCAAAAGAACAGGCAGATGAGAGTGGCATTGATGCAGATTATGCAAAAGAGCAGCTTGCGCAGTTAGAGCAGGCAGCAAATGCGGATGAGAGTATTTATCGTATTTTGGATAAATATGATATTCCAAATACAATATCAAATGTGCTGGCAATGGAATCCATGCTCAACCAGCGTAATCAGATGTTTCGTAAGATTTTTGGAAGCAGTATGGCAGACCACAATGGAGACAATCAGGTAGATGCGGATGATTTAGAAGCAATTAAGCAGGAATTGTTAGAGGAATTTGGAGAAGCTGTTTCAGAACCGGCAGATATGGCGGCTGCGCAGGAGAAGTTAGGCGAACTCGCAGAAAATGTGATGAAGACGATGATAAACAGCGATCATGTGACGAGTCTTGATGTGCGTGAGATGAAAATGCTTTCCGCGCAGCTTTCCGTAAACAGTATTCTTGCAAAAGAAGAGCAGTATGCTGTTCCAGTAATGGTCAATGATGAACTTATGAATGTTTCTGTTAAAATCGTGCGCGGTGTGGACAAAAAAGGAATCGTCGATATAATGATGGAAAGTGAATTGCGCGGAAAGATCGCGGCGACATTCCAGGCAAAGGAAGATGGTATACATGGACTGGTCGCCACAGATTCAGAGGAGACGGCAGAACTCTTTGAAGAACAGGCACAGAATCTTATGGATTCGCTTGGCGGAGAGAATGATGATGTTACAGAATTACACTGTGCACACATAAAGGACCTTGATCTGAATCATTTCTCCATGGGAGCGTTTGGAGTCGATGCAAAGAATGAAACTCCGACCTCTGAGGATCAGGATACTTACCGTGTGCAGACCTCACGTTTGTATGGAATTGCAGAGCATTTTATCAAAGCAGTAAAAGGAACACTCGCACAGGAGGCATAAAAATTGATTTTCGGACTACATGGATTCCGATAGATAATTTTGTATACCGATATATATGGCATTTACGAGCTTATTTTGGTAGTCGTCTGTCAAAAGAAGATCTGCCTCTGTCGGATTACTTAGAAACCCACACTCTACAATAACGGTAGGTGTGGGTGTTTTTTTGAGCAGATAATAGCTTTCATTTGCTTTTGCAACGCGGTGATTATCAGGATCAACATTTGCGATCAGGCTGTCCTGGATCGTATCTGCCAGTTTTTTTCCATCCTGCGACTGACCAAAATAAAATACCTGTGCACCGCAGACTTCCGGAGACGGATAGCTGTTCTGGTGCAGGCTGACCGTAAAGATGGGGGCTGCCTCCGTGATGATTTTACAGCGGTTTTGCATATCTTCCGCTTTTTTGTTGGTGTTTCCCTCAGAATAAAGACCGATGTCCGAGTCGCGTGTTAGGATAATCCGGATGGAATCCTGCTTGAATTTATCCCGAAGTTTCAGTGCCAGTGCAAGATTGATGTCCTTTTCCAGTGCGTCATTGGTGCCGACTTTGCCGGGATCGATACCGCCGTGCCCGGCATCGATCACGATCGATAAATTACCGGAAGGTGAGCTGGTCTGTCCGGTGTCCCCGGTAAGCTCTGTATTATGTGCGGAATCTGTGTCCGGTGTGCCTTTTGTGTCTATGTGACTGTTTTGTACAAGTATGGCGCTTTGACTTCCAAGAAAAAATGCGGCGATCACCAGACAGACAGCCATGATAAGTTCTATCTTTTTTTTCATAAAAACCCCGGAGTATCGTTTTTATAAAATATTCACGATATCCGGGGTTTATGTCATAATAAAATGATTGAATATTTGAATGATTGTATTTAATTGATGTATTTAATGATAGTGTCCCAGATAGAAGGCAGCTCTAAACCAAGTTTCCAGAAGGAGCCGCCGGCAAGCTGGTTTTCCTGAAGGACTTTTAATTTCTCTTCCAGGGAAGCAGCATTCTCCACCCATATTTTGTAAGTGATACCATTGTTTTCGTATTGTACATAATATTGACCGTCAATGTCTGACCATACCGGTTCGGCAGCATTTGTACTGATCAGTTTTTGAATCTCTGACATGCTTGTTGCATAGGAATCCAGTGTAAAAAGCTGATAGCTGTCGGCTGAGTCACTGGTGCCAGCAGCTTCATCGGCAGCCTGGGCATCGGCAGCAGCATTGTCTGTTTCATCAGTGTCGTTATTATTGTTATCGGATGTCTGTGTTGTGCTGTCAGCACCTGTGGTGTCATCAACAGGTGTCTCGGACCATACACGGGCATAAAACGGCATGCCTAAGATCAGCTGATCTGCCGGAACTTCTTTTAAGGTATTGGCAACGCCTTCTTTTACAAAGCCGATCGAAGCTACAGATCCTGCTTCCTCAGAACCGGCATAATGTTCATCGTATGCCATGACAACAACATAGTCTGCAAAAGTTGCCTGTTCTGCGCGATTATAGAATGCAGTAAAACTACTGGGAACATAATCGTCCACGGAAAGAACAATGCCATTGTTTGCACATTTTAATGACAACTCCCGTATGAACTGAATATAAGAGTCACCGACTTCAGAACTTAATGCTTCAAAGTCAACATTGATACCGTCAAAATTATATTGAATAGCTGCGGAGATCAGGTTATTGATCAGGTTCTCACGTTTGGATGTATAAGTTAAAACGGATGTGGTGTCGACATCTTTGTTTTCCAGATTGCTTACAAGTGCCCAGACTTCAATACCTTTCTGGTGGCAGTAATTTACATAGTCGGAGCTTGCAAGTGAGGCAATGTTTCCGTTATTGTCATTCAGGTAAAACCATGTAGGGGAGATAACATTGATCCCCTTGGTGTTCTGAAGCACGGATGCAATGGTTGTATTGGCATCTGCGTTTGTGATCTGATGCCATGCCATATTGATCTTAAAATCTTTTTTTATATGTGTAAATTCTTCCGCAACATAATCGCTGGTCAGCGTTTTTGTGGATGTTGCGCCAAGTGCTTTTGATTTGATATATCCGATGATTCCTTCTGCAGTGGATACTTTTGTCCAGGTATCTCCTGTTTCTAAAACGGTAACTTCCGTGTTTTTGCCAATATCTGCGAGGATCGGACTCTTGATGCCGCCTTTTTGACGGAGCTGTGTTTTTTGCTTCGCCGGCGCAGTGGTGTAGTCACCCCAGGCAGTCGTAAGAATTACACGGTTTGGTGAGTCAAGTACTTCATAGGAGAAATCGGAGTACAGTTTTAAAAAGTCGATTGCGATATATGCAGTCTGGGCATCCGCCTTGACAATTGGGTGATCTAAGGAATGAGAATCCTTTGTCACATAATAGCTGGTACTGTCTGCATCCGCAGAAATCAAATCTGTTGCAGTTGTGTAAAGAAGTTTGTTTTCATTGTGATCCCAGTAAAAACGGTCATTCAGATAAGAACATACAGTTTCATAATCAAGATAGACAGTTCCGTTAAGGAGTTTTCCTTTTGCGTCGAGAATCTGGTTATCTAAGATCAGGGCTACGTCCTGTTCGCCGGACAGATTATAATAATCAGATAAATTCATATGTTCTTTGGAAGGTGTATATTTTTCTATGATGCTTCCGAGAAGCATAAAACAGATAATGACGACGATCAGAGCGCCGGCAGCCAAAATAGGGACAAATTTTTTCTTCATGTTAAGAACCCTCTTCTTCTTAAGAATTATCGTTTGTGTTCCTATTGTAGCATAATGATATGTAAATTCAAAGTTATTTACTCTTATTTTACGGCAGAGCTTATGTTCGGTAAAACTCTGCCGTTTCTTTTTGTCGGATTTGTATATCGTCTTAGATATTTTTTCTTATTCTGACCGGGTGGGCATTGAGGTACTCCATCCCTGTCAACTGTTATGATACCGGATCTGTCTGCAAAATGTACAGACCGTTATCAAAGGTTCGTTTTTTTGATCTTATCAAAATGTAATTCTGTTAACACCCCCTCGTTGAATATATAATCTCTCATGTAAGAATTTTCTTCTGTGACGGAAAGCTCTTCTGTGACCTCTTTTGAATTGCTTGGCACACCTTCGAACCAGATGGTTGTCCCCATATGTTCTAAGGAAGAGAGCTCTAAATAAAGCTTTTTCATATGTTTAGAATCCAATGTAGTTATCCCCCGTTATTACTTACTGTATGACAAAGCGGATCAAAGTCCTTTGTTCCCAAAAGGAAATTCGCTGGTTACAATTATGTGATATATTAAAAAAATGTTTTGTGCAGAAACTTTTCAGCAGATAAATTCCTGCAGAATGGAAAAGTGTTCTTTCTTTATATAAAATGGATCCGGAATGGATGGAACACTGCTTATGGAAATCTGATAAAGACGGGAAAAATCACGAATCTGTTTTGGACTTTCCGTTCGTGTTAGACAGTAAAAACCTTCCCCAAGGTTTGTATAGTGACTGATCGATTCTAATAATTCCCGATATTGCCTGATATTCCATGGTGCGAGACTTCCGATGACAAGTTTTCTGTCACAGCGCAGAAATTCATTGATACAGCATTCATTAAAACTTCCAAAATCAAGGAGCAGGATATGGTATCCCTGATTATATAGCTCCGGCAGTTCGTCCGGTGTTATGTCCGGATAGTAATCTACTCCATGAATGTCAAAAACAGTCCGGTCACCCATAAACCCGCATCTGCATGGGAGCGTGGTTTCAGAGGGAATCGTTGAAAGGTTTTTTCTCTTATGCAGCTCTAACAGTGCAGTTTTTTTATGCAGTTTGGAATGGCACAGGTTTGAAAGTGTAATTGCAAGGTGTGTTACACCGGCACCGGCTGTGCAGCCTAAAATACCTATGGTAAGTCTCTTATTTAAGTCAGTTTTTCCGATGTTCCGGATGATGTATCAGCTCCTTTCGTTGTAGAATTTGCATAATAAGACGTTCCTTCTCTGGAGTCACATAAAAAGGATTGGTGTCTTCAGGAAAACAATAGACCGGATTTTTCAGATATCTGGCATATTTTTTTGCAGCATTTTTATTGCCATGGTTGCAGATATATATGTAAGATCCAGTATTTTCAAGCCGGCTGATAAAAGACAGTGTATCTGCAAAATCCCATGGACTGCCGCTTAACAGGATAAATGTCAGGTCGAAATGACCAAAGTCAGAATATTCGCTGGTGTGAGTGCCAAAATCCCTTACCCGGATGACAGATGGTAAAACAGGATCTTCAATTCCGGGACCATAACAGGGAGTGGCGGTAAAATTTTTTGACTGAAAGATTCCCTCGTGTTCTGTGAGCGAAATCCCTGTCTGGGTCATGGATATAAGGTTGTCAGAATGATCCATTGGTATATAACAGCAGGGAATATGTCTGTGATTCAGTGTGTTTACCAGGGATACTGAAAAAAATGTTGCACCGGCACCGGAACGGCTGCCGATCACGGCTATGTTTTTTATGAGATGTGCAAATGAGTGACACGCAGAATATCTCTTTTTGGATGACTGTCGGAAGATAAGACCTTTTTTGACCGGATTTTTTCCCCCGGCAAGTTCTGACAGTGCAAGCATAAGATCTGTGGCTGTCTGGTATCTGGAATCCGGATTCCGGTCGGCCGCTTTTTCTATAATATGCGTGAGTGTTTCAGAACAGTCAGGTGTGCATGCTCTGGCGAGTGCTTCTAACACTTTCCCAAGAGAATAGATATCGGAAGCTGTAGTTACGGTATCTCCGTTAAGAGCTTCCGGCGCTGCATATCCTTCTGTTCCGTATAACTGGAAATTTTTACCGAAAACGGTAATAAATGAAGCAATTCCAAAGTCGATTATTTTTACCTGATTTCCACATAATATAATATGCTCCGGTTTTAAATCCTGATACAGGATAGGGTATGGAGATAAATGATGCAGATAATCAAGAACGGCGCAAATCTGCATGCCGTAATTTATGAATTGTTCCTCTGGAATTATTTCCTGATGGAGAATAAGATCCTCCAGTGAATCACCCTGAATAAATTCTTCTATCATATAAAAAAAATGATCGTCTTCGTCGATATCATATATGAGGGGGATGCCAGGATGATTAAGATTCTTCAGAAGGCCGGCTTCCTTTAAAAGCTGTTCTTCTGAAAAGTTGGAAGTGTTTCGTGCCGTGTCTTTGGGGATACACTTAATAGCACGATAAACTTTCAGTTTGAGATGTTCGGCAAGATAGACAGTGCCGCTGCTGCCGGCACCAAGAGTCGAAATAATACGGTATTTGCCAAACAATAATTTGGTATCTATGCGATATCCGCTCCTTTCTGGGCGTGTCATATTCGCATCTCATGCATAGTTTATATCATGAATTATTTTACATTGCAACTTCTTTTGTAATGTTTGTGTAATATATACAAAGATTAATGCTTATAATACAGCATATGTTACAGAAAAAAAGCAGTTATGGTTTTAGAAAGTTTTAATAATGGTATACTTTACATCGATATTGCATTTGTTTATAATAGATGTACAGTTTACAAGGTTTTCCGGATAAAAGGAAGTGATTGTATGAAAATTGAAAAAGTAAATGATAATCAGATTCGCTGCACACTGACGAGAGAAGATTTAGCAGAACGTCAGATCAAGTTAAGTGAGTTGGCATATGGCACGGAAAAAGCGAAGATGCTGTTCCGTGACATGATGCAGCAGGCAGCATACGAGTTTGGGTTTGAGGCAGATGATATTCCGCTGATGATAGAGGCGATTCCGCTTTCGGCAGATACCATTATATTAGTCATTACAAAAGTAGAGTATCCGGAGGAGCTTGATACGAGATTTTCCAAGTTTTCTGATCCGGATCCTGAGGATTTATATGACGATGCTATTGTTGGTGGAAATGCTCCGATTTCCGAGGGGGCAGATGATATACTTGGATTATTCAAAAAACAACAGGAATTGAGAAATGCAGCAAAAACGCAGCAGAATAGCAATTTCGTACCGTCAGATGGCGGTCAGAAAGAAAAAGAAGATCCGGTCAAGGTCCTTGTAGACATTACGAAATTGTTTATGTTCCAGAATCTCACTGAACTGTCAAAACTCGCGGCTGTGTTAGGCGGTTTTTATAAAGGTAAAAATGACCTGTATGAGGATGTTGCAACACACAGATATTATCTTCTGGTAAGTAAGAGCAGCCAGTCACCGGAGGAGTTTAATAAGGTGTGCAATATTTTATCTGAGTATGGAGCCCAGCAGGCATATTCACCTGCGACGGAGGCTTTTTTGGGCGAACATTACAGACTGGTGATAAAAGGAAAAGCGCTGCAGATGCTTGCCGCATTATAACTGACGGACGATGATTTTATGAACGATAGATCAGTTTGATATCAGAAAAGGATCGTGAAGATGAGCAAAATCATTTTCACGATCCTTTTCTGATGTAATCATTTTTACCTGTAAGATGGTATTCCAAACTTACTATGCAAGGTCTTTTGCAAGAAAATCATTGATCTCTTTTACAAGAGCATCCGGCTCAATTCCATGAACCATAGCAGCCTCTTCGATGGTCTCCATCTGGGAAGACGGGCATCCGAGACAATGCATACCGATATTTAAAAGAATTGGCGCGATGTTTTCGTCAATCTGAAGCAGTTCGCCGATCATAGTAGATTTTGTTACCTGTGTCATATAGTCCTCCTTATAAAAAAATAGGTGTTTTTAGTTTTTATCACAGCTTATTATGCCTGGATGTGGTCATTATAATACGAATCGACAGGGATTGCAATCAGTTCCAACGGAAGTACGAAAAAATAAACATGGAGAATCCGTGAAAAAATTTATGATTTTTCAAACAATCTGCTCTTTAGAGAAAGTGTGTTGAAACCGATATATACAGCAGAGAATTGGGACATGGAATGTCGGAAATACAGCATGGATGCGTGGCGGAGACAATAGAAGGAGAAACAGAATGAGAATTAATTACAATGTGTCAGCAGCGATTGCGAATAAACATTTACTTGGAATTGAGGATAATTTAAGTGCATCGATGGAACGGCTTTCATCGGGACTTAAGATCAACCATTCCAAGGACAATCCGGCAGGAATGGCTATTTCCAACAAGATGAAAGCACAGATTGATGGTTTAAACCGGGCTTCCCAGAATGCATCGGATGGTATTTCTGTTATTCAGATTGCGGATGGTGCTCTGAGTGAAACGACCAGTATTTTACAGCGTATGAGAGAACTTTCCGTGCAGGCAGCGAGTGATGCAACAATGACACCGGCGGATAAAGAAGCAATCCAGAAAGAAATCACTTCATTAAAAGATGAAGTTGACCGTATTTCTACAGATACAGAGTATAACAGCAAAACACTTTTAGATGGTTCATTAGATACCAGGGTTTACACCAAAAATGCAACAAGAGTGGACATTTCTGATCATGTGAAAGCAGGACAGTATCAGCTTTCCATTGATACTGCAGCTACACAGGCCGGACCGGTAACAGCAAATCAGAATTATAATTCCACAGCACCGGTCGGTGCGTCCGGAACAATGAGTATTAATGGTTCTAAAGTAGAGATAGAGGCAGCCGACACCTATGCGGAGGCTTTTGAGAAGATCAGAAATGCAGCAGAGACCGGTGAAACAACCGTGCAGATCGATGGAACCAGCGGGGCACTTTCCTTTACTGCAGACCGGTATGGAATGTCAAGCATATTAGAGATTGGATTTGATAATCAGCAGCTTGCTGCGGCACTTGGATTTACGGCATCCGGAGGAAACAGTGTTGTAGAAGATCCAGAGAATAAAGGCAGCTATGTATACGGACAGATTCAGAATGGCAAAGTGATCGTACCTTCCGGTACAGATGCCGAAGTAACGCTCACAAAACCGAGTGATGGAACCGGGTTTGGTGATACAGCTACGGTAAAAACAGATGGAAATAAGATTACGGTTACAGACAGAGCCGGATTTGAGATGTCATTTCTTGCTGATGCAGGTTATACGGGTAAGCTGGATTTTGATGTCACGGATATCGGAACGATGGCACTTCATATTGGAGCAAATGAGGATCAGGAAACAAGAGTGCGTATTCCGGAGGTTTCCTGCAAGAGCCTTTACATTGATGATGCAGACGTGACGACTGTAAATGGAGCAGGCAGAGGTATCACACAGTTTGACGATGCCATTTCAAAGGTCAGTGAAGTGCGTTCAAGACTTGGTGCATACCAGAATCGTCTTGAGAGTACGGTATCAAGCCTGGATACGTTTGAAGAAAATATGACAGGAGCCCAGTCACGACTGACAGATGCGGATATGGCATCGGAAATGACAGATTATACACATCAGAATGTATTAAATCAGGCAGCAATCTCTGTTTTGACACAGGCAAACGATCTGCCACAGCAGGTATTGCAGATTCTGCAGTAACAGGAGGGATCTGTTTTGAAAAAAGAACAGATAATGGATTTTACAAGAAGGATCAGTCAGAGTAACAGGGGTGGTCTGGTCATTGTGATTTATGACATATTTTTTGCGTATATGGAAGATACAAAAGAGGCACATGATAACGGAGAATGGGAAAATTATAAGACAGCATTGCGGAATGCCTCAAAAACTATCAGTGAATTGATCTCATCGCTTGATTTTTCCTATGAACTTGCAGGAGAGTTATATCGCATCTATGTATTTTGCAGGGAGACACTTGCAAAAGCAATGTATAAAAGGGATTTAAAAGAGGTTGAACTTGCGGAGAACCTGATGAAGAAACTTTACACGGCGTTTGCGGAGGTAATGAAAGAGGATACCTCCGCACCGCTTATGCGTAATACCCAGCAGATTTATGCCGGATATACGTATGGAAAAAATGATTTGGTTGAGACGTATCAGGATTTTGATACTTCCAGAGGATTCTTAGTATAGGAATCCTCTATTTTTTTTATACTAGCGAGTAAAAATTTATAGCGCATTTGCACAGAATATAGTTCATAAATGCAGCAATCAATCATGTCCGGGTCAATTACATTTTCTAAATTACGGTATGCATCCTGTAGATCCTGCGCAGTCTGATGGAGGTCATTCATTAGCACTGTGTAATGCGCATCATTTGTTTTTTCTGGTTGAAAAAAACGAAACATAATATTCCTCCGTCTGAAAAATTCTTTATTTTTAGTATAATCACGAAATTTCCATTCTATACAAAAAACGGAAAAATTGTAAGAAATTATTTGCATAAAATATGTCCGGATGAATAAATTTGATAAAAAGAAGAGAAAAGGATATCTATATGCAGCAAATACAGGGAGAATGGGCAATCATAGGAGTTCTTGGTATGGTCCTTTTTATTGTTGTAATCGGGAAAAAAATACAGATGCTGTTAAATTTTATGATTCGTATTGTTTTAGGCGGAATCGGGATTATTTATGCAAATGATTTTTTTACTTCACAGGGAATAGCGATTAGCGTGGGATTAAATCCGGTAAGCCTTTTGACAATTGGAATCCTTGGTATAGGCGGGTTTGCGCTGCTTTATGGAATTTTGGCATGTAAATTTTTGTGAATAGTCTACAAAGATAGGCTGTTTTGTAAAAAAGTATGGACAAACAAAAAAAGCATTGCTATAATTCGACTTACAAACTACGAAAGAGGTGATGAATTGGGGAACTAATGAATCTTACATTGCTGACGCATCTTACGTTAGCGGTGGTGATGGATTTTGGAAACGGCAGGATCAGTAACCGGCTGATTGTTTCCGGATTAATTTGGGGACTTGCATTTCGACTGCTGGGGGAAGGAAGTGCAGGTGCAGTTCATTTTCTGATGAATATATCTATTCCGGTTATCTTATTATTTCTTTTATTTAGTCTGTGCATACTGGGTGCAGGCGATATCAAGTTATTTTCCATTGCAGGAGGTTTTCTGACACTGACACAGCTTTGCTATCTGATACCTGTGGCGTTTGTTGTGGGGGCAGTGATAGGAGCAGGAAAGATCGTTTACAAAAAGTAACGGTTGGTTATGCAATTGGGACAAAGACATTCATGCATTTTTCAACAGCAATTTTAATTGGATATTTTATCGTGGTCTGGGGGTGGGGTATTGCATAAACTGGATGTGGCATTCTGCGATACGAATGAAACGTACGGGGAAAGATTTGCTGCATATCTGATGGAACATAAGGCAAAGGAATTTACGGTTCATTTATTTCCGGAGCCGGAATTATTTTTACAGAAAATAAAAAATGAAAAATTTGATCTGGTTTTGCTGGGGAGTGGCTTTTCAGAATTTGGCGAACAGGCAGTTTTGTCGGGAATGACCGTGCTGATCCTGTCAGAAAATATACCGGAGCGTCTGTCAGAAGATAATTCTTATCTGCAGTCGGGGAGAAAGCTGACGGTCATTTTTAAATATCAGCCAATGGAGGCGATCCTTCATGAAATGATGGTAGTGACAGGAGGGAAAAAAGCGGGAAAGGAATCATTTACAGACAGATTAACCAAGCTGGAGATAATAGGGGTATATTCTCCAATCGGTCATGAAATGCAGATGCCGTTTTCTATGGTACTGTCTTCTGTACTGGCAAAACAACGACGGATATTGTATATCAATCTGATGCAAAATACCGGATTTTTACAGTTGTTTGACAGTCAGGCAGAATACGATATCGGGGATCTGACCCTTCGATTGAGAAGGGGAACAACAGAATCAGAACAGTTTTTTCAGAGCATATATGAAATGGGAGATTTTTCGTATGTAGCACCATTTCGCAATCCTGAGCAGCTGGGGGAGTTTCAGATGGATGATTACCGGAAACTGCTGGCACATCTGGAAGAAAATACAAAGTTTGATACGGTTGTATTTGATTTTGGAACTGGGATTCCATCCATAGCGGCGTTTCTGGAAGAATGCAGCAGTATTTATTGTCCGGTAAAAGAAGGATATTTCTATGAATGCCAGAAAGCGGAATTTGTTCATTATCTGGAACAGGTAAAGCCGGACGGAATGTCCGAACGGTTACAGTTTGTAAATCTTCCGTTTACCGCAAAAGGAATCCGTGGTGGGGGAAATATGTTAGAACAGCTTGTCTGGAGTGAATTTGGAGATTATATAAGAGACTATCTGGCAGGGGATGCTTATGGAGAAATATAGGTGGAGTGAAGAAATATTTGATGATTTAAGATCAAATATCATAGCAGCACTTGACTTGTCCAGAGAACAAAATGATGAAGAAGTTTGCCGGTTTATTGAAAAGGAAGTGGAAGAATACTCCAGAAAAAATCTGTTAACTCTGAAAGAACGGGAACAATTAGAACATTTATTGTTTAATTCTTTAAGAAAGTATGATGCGATTCAGGAATTATTAGAGGATCCTGAAGTGACGGAGATTATGATCAATGGAGCGTCCCGTATTTTTTATGAGAAAAAAGGAAAATTATTTCGGGCGCAGACACATTTTTCATCTGAGCAGAAATTGGGTGATGTGATACAGCAGATGGCAGGAAACAGTAACCGTATGGTAAATGAGGCATCTCCAATCGTGGATACACGATTAGCAGATGGATCGCGTGTAAATATTGTGCTTTCGCCAATTTCCATAGACGGTGCTGCAGTATCTATCCGAAAATTTCCACAAACACCTATTTTAATGGAAGATCTGATACGGATAGAGTCAATTACAGAGGAAGCCGCAGCATTTTTAAAAGTGCTTGTGATGGCAGGATATAACATATTTATATCAGGAGGGACAGGCTCCGGAAAAACAACGTTCTTAAATGCGCTGTCCCAGTATATTCCGAGGGAGGAAAGGATCATTACGATTGAAGATTCGGCAGAACTCCGGCTTGTCGACAAACCAAATCTGGTAAGACTTGAAACAAGAAATCAGATGTTTGAAGGAGTAAAACCGATTACGATACGGGATCTGATCCGTACGGCACTTCGAATGCGGCCGGAGAGAATTGTGGTTGGTGAGTGTCGTGGAGAGGAAGCGCTTGATATGCTGCAGGCAATGAATACCGGACATGATGGAAGTTTATCTACCGGGCATGCAAATTCCTGTCGGGATATGATGAGTCGTTTAGAAACGATGGTGCTGATGGGAATGGAGCTGCCGCTTACTGCGATACGAAGTCAGATTGCATCCGGACTGGATATTCTGGTTCATCTTGGGAGAATGAGGGATAAAAGCCGTAAGGTCCTGACAATTACAGAAGTGACTGGTATGCAGGAAGGGGAGATTGTGTTGAAAGATCTGTATCGTTATGTGGAAAATCCATCGGACGGAGAAGCAGTCTGTGGAGAATTACAGCGGGTAGGTACACTTTTTAATCAGGAAAAATGTAAAAGAGCAGGAATCACACTTCCTGGTACAGGAGAATAAATGGATTATCGTAAATATCGGTGTAATCTGTGGGAACGACTGGGGTGTCTGGCAGCAGGGACGGCAGTCGCAGCAGCGATCGCGTGGCTGTTTTACCGTTCATGGTATGGAATGGTGCTGGTTATTCCTGTAAATTATCTAATCGTTTCTTATTACAAAAATAAAAAAAGAGATGAACGTGCAAAAAAGCTGATGATTGAATTTCGGGATGCGATCCAGGCCGTTGCAGCGGCATTGCTTGCAGGATATTCCATTGAACATGCATGGAAAGAAGCGGAGCGGGAAATTATGGATCTGTATGGAAAAGAGGCAATGATCACTAAGGAATTGATTCAGATGAATGCAGAAATAAAATTAAACCGGAATGTAGAAGAGATTCTGCATGATCTGGCAGTGCGGAGCGGTGTGGAAGAAATCCAAAGTTTTGCAGAGATTTTTGGTTTTGCAAAAAGGAGTGGGGGAGACTTCCCTCAGATTATCCGGACAACAGCAGCACGCATATCCGCAAAGATAGAAGTAGAGAGGGAAGTGGATACAGTCATTGCCGGAAAGAAGCTGGAGGGGAAGATTATGAGTGTGATGCCATTTTTTATTCTCGCCTATCTGAATCTTGCATCAGGAGAATTTATCGATCCGTTGTATGGCAATCTGGCAGGTGTTCTTGTCATGAGTGCAGCATTATTGGTTTTTGTGGGGGCAATGGCAATAAACAGACGAATTTCAGATATCAGGGTGTAAGGGGAGAAACGGATGATTTTGTGTATTGGAGTTTTGTGCGTGGCAGTTTTGGTGCCGGTTGTGGGAAGAAAAAAAGTATCATCAGAAGTAAGACGTGCGGCAGTTGTTATGATTTTAGTATCGGCTCTTGCAATTTTAGCACAAATTTCAGAAGAAATGGAAAGCGGTGGAATAGAATTAGAACTTGTGCGCCCATCATATGGGGAAGGGGATTATGAGGAAGAAATGACGGTCGATGCAGAAGGTATTTTAGATGGGTATTCCTATCAGGTGGTGGTTCCGGAACGTATTTTGTCGAAACAGGAGGAACAAAAAATTACTTGAGGCTGCACAGCAGGAAATTGATGATGAATTTGTGAAAAACAATGGGGAAGTGCGGGAAAAGGCAGAGATAAGAAAAAATTACCAGGAGGGAGCGGTAAGCGCAGACTGGGAATTTGAACCGTATGATGTAGTGGACGATGAAGGGAGAGTGGTTGAGGAAAATATACCCGAAAATGGGATTCTGGTAAAAGCTGCAGTAACGTTAAGATGCGAATCATCAGAGTGCATCAGTGAACGGTATTTTCGTGTAATGCCAAAGGAGCTTGATGAAGAACACAAAATGATCCGTGAAATAGAGAATTATTTAAAGAAGCAGTCAGCAGATCCGGGGGATAGCATCAAACTTCCGGAGCAGCTAAACGGAAAAAAACTGATCTGGAATACCAAAAAAGAACATTTATCTGAAAAAATTCTGTTCCTTGGAGGGGGAATAGTAATCATCCTTCCTTTTGTGGAGCAATCGCGTAAAAAAGAAAGAGAAAAGAAGCGCAAAGCGTTGTTGGAACTGCAGTATGCGGATATGGTAAGTAATCTGGCACTTTTACTTGGCGCAGGAATGACTGTTTCTAAAGCGTGGAACAGATTGACAGAAAATTATATGAATGAGCGGCAAAAAAGGACAATTTGCAGAAAAGAAGTCTATGAAGAGATGCAGCGGACTTCTTTTGAAATAAAAAATGGAATGGGGGAAGAACGTGCTTATGAGCGTTTTGGAGAAAGATGTGGCGGCTACCGCTACCGCAAATTTGGCAATCTTTTGGCGCAGAATCTGAGAAAAGGAAGCAGGGGTCTGACAAGGCTGTTAGAGCAGGAGGCGGAAGATGCCTTTGAAGAACGAAAAAGTATGGCGCGAAAGCTGGGGGAGGAAGCCGGGACAAAGATGTTGTTTCCGATGATTCTGATGCTCGGTGCGGTGATGTTAATACTGGCATTTCCAGCTATGCGTTCCATGGAATTATAATTTATAACAAAAAGGATTTGCCGGTAAAGTGTGTAATGATCATTTCATGAAATTATGGATTGTAAGATTAGAAAGGAGAAATTGTATGAAGGGGTTTAAAGAATTTTTAGGGGAAGAAGACGGGGTGGCCATTATTGAGATCGTGTTGATACTTGTTATTTTAATTGGGCTTATCGTTGTATTTAACACGAAAATCAAGAGCTTAAATACAAAAATTCTTAAGAAGATAACAATAGAGAGTAACAAATTGTTATGAAGACAGAGGAAGAAGGAAGTCTGACCATATTTTCTGCCCTGAGTCTGTTGTTGATTTTATCTTTTCTGCTTGCATTACTGGAAGGAGCAAGGGTATCGGGATTGCAAATGATGGATACCCTTGCGGCAGATACAGGAATGGACTGTGTGGCAGCGGAATATCAGACGGTATTATGGGATAAATATCATTTACTGTATTTGGATGGTGCATATGGTTGGGATCAGTTTGATGAGAATAAAGTGAGCTCCCGTGTCATGGACTATGTGGCTGGAAATTTGTCTGAAACCGGGGAAAACAGTGTGTTTCGAACAAAGCTGTGCGAAGCTTCCCTGCTGGAATATATGTTTGCAACGGATAATGATGGTACAGGTATGCTGCGTCAGGCATCTGCATATATGAAGAGGCATCTGCCGGAGGATGTTGCAAAGAAAATGTATCAGCAATATCAGGATGGAAAAAAGGCGGAGGCAGATGGAAAAACAGAATATAGTGTAGAGGATGCAGATCAGGCCATCATAAATGCAAAAAAGGAAAAAGAACAGGCGGATCAGAATGACAAAGAGGGTGCGCCGCAGGAGGAGGCTGGAGAAAAAAACATCCAGGACAATGAGAATAATCATGCACAGGATGCAGAAGACAGCAAAAAGGAAAGCCCAATCCAGATTGTCCTGCAATTAAAACAGAATGCGCTCCTTGGAATGACGGTATCAGATATGTCGTCTTTATCGGCGAAAGCAGTTGAAGCAAAAGATATGGTTTCGAACAGACAGTGTGAAACTGGGCGGTATGATATGAAAAAGGCAGAAAAAATGAATGTATCTGATCGTGTCATGGTACTGGAATATATTGGAAAACATTTTTCGGATTATACAGAGCCGGGAAAAGGAGATCTAACTTATGAGATGGAATATATCCTGTGTGGTAAAGATACGGATAAGAAAAACCTGGAATCATCCATAGAACGTCTGATGCGGATGCGCGAAGCTGCAAATGTTGCACATATTATAGCGGATAGAGAAAAATTAAATCAGACATTAATGATTGCAACATCACTTGCCGGTTTTTCCGGGAATCCGGCAGTTGTCAAGATTGTTCAAATTGGTGTGGTGGCAGCGTGGGCATATGTGGAAAGTATACTTGATCTGCGAACTCTTCTTTCCGGTGGAAAAATTTCACTCATTAAAAGTGCAGCAGAGATGGACCACGGATCTAAAAAAGCTGGGTGAAATAGTGACGGGTGAGGGAAAAGCAAGAGAATGTAAAAACGGCTTATCCTATCAGGCGTATATAAAACAGCTGCTATTTGCGATGAAAGAGAAAAAAATGGCATATCGTATGATGGATATCATGGAACTTGCCATGCAAAAGGAGCAGAATGGTAAAAATGCCAGAATGGATCATATGATAGACAATATGATCTGCGAACTGCGGTTTGAAGCTAAGCCGTTATTTGCAAAGAGAAGCTTATATGGAGATATGGAAATGGGGGGATATACGTTTTTTAAAAGACAGAAACTGTCATACATAAATGAATAAGGAGGGGATATGGCGGTGTTTCTTACAGAGAAGGGAAAAAAGAAATATAAAATATACAAAAAAGGATCTCTCCCGGAAAGTAATAATATTCTTTCTCATCAGGCGGAGGCCTGCCGCCGTCAGGAGACACCGCCATGTCTCTGGCTGGAAGGATCATTTACATTAGAGGCGGCTGTTATCTTGCCGGTTATGGCATTATTTTTTGTAATGATTCTAATGTTTTTCCGGGTAATGCAGGTTCAGATGGATGTACAAAAGGCATTGGATGATACCGGGCGTAAACTTGCAGTTATGGCAGCGCAGGAGGGTGAAGATCATGAGAAGATCGTTGGGATGGCTGCAGCAAATGTACTTTTCAAGAAAAATATAAAGAAAAGTGACAATATCAACCACTATGTAGTTAATAAAGTGGCAGGTATTAATCTTTTGAAATCAAAATTCACGGAGGATAAAATTTATCTTGTAGCATCTTATGGTGTCAAAATGCCGGTGTGGCTGCCCGGAAAGCCGTATCTTAAAATCAGACAGCATGTCATTTGCCGTAAGTGGACAGGATGGGTGGAAGATAACGGTAATATGGAGATATGGGTGTATGTGGCAGAAAAGGGGAGTGTATATCATACATCGAGAGAATGTACATATTTGAAATTATCAATATCAGCTGTTAATTATACAGATATAAAGAATAAAAGAAATAAATATGGAGAAAAATACCGCGAATGCGAAGTTTGCGCGGAAAAAATAAAAGGAAAAAATACAGGTGTTTATTACAGATCAGGGAAACAGATTTCATTATGATTTAAATTGTGGTGGAATTAAACGCACAATTTATATGATACGTCTGTCAGAAGTGGGCAATAGAAAAAAATGCAGTAGATGCGAAACTTAGAAGAATGCAGGAGGATTATGGGAAAATGCTGCAAAATACATTAATACTTGGATTTTTTTCGATATCTGCATTTCAGGATTACAGAAATAGAAAAATAAATATATATTTTTTACTGACCGGAGGTATTATAGGACTCTTATTTCATCTCTATAGTATGGAGTTGAGTATCATAGAGATTTTACTCGGAATGGGGATTGGAATGATGATCTTGTTTTTTGGGTTATGGTCAGGTGGAAGTGTCGGGCGTGCAGATGGAATGATTCTGGTGGTCAGCGGGATATTTTTGGGATTTGAAAAAAATGTGGAGGTATTTGTTATGGGACTATTTTTAGCTGGGATAACATCTTTATTTTTATCGGTGATCAGAAGGAAAGGACGAACCTACAGGATTCCCTTTGCCCCTTTTTTACTGGCGGGTTATCTGTTCGTAATGGTGATGGAATGAAGGAATGGGAAGCATCCATTACCATTGAGACCGCAATCATTATGTCAATGGCGATGTTATTATTTTTCGTTATTATGAAACTTGGACTGCAGTTGTATGACGAGACGAGAACACTTGCAGGGGGAATTATAAAAGATCAAACAGTAAATGCGGTAAAACTGTTTTATGAGCTGGAAAGGGTGAGAGAATTATTTTGAGTATTCAATTTAGTTATTACAGAAATATTCATGCCAGTCATATGATTTTAACACCGGCATTAGAAGGAGAACCATGGGAAAAAGAAATGCTCTGGAGAAACAGACCCAGGGAACTTATATTGCCGGAGTATAATAGCAGAAACGGACAGACACAGTTGTGGTATGACATAACAGGAAAACAGGCAGTGGATATGTTAGCGGAATTGTCAGATATCAGTTATGAGATATTTATTAAAATATGTGAGGCGGTTGTTGCGATGGCGGAGGTACTGGATGGCTTGCTGATATCTCCGGATATATTGCTGCTGCGCCCGGAAAGTATTTTTTTTGACAATCAGACAGAAAATGTCAGTTTTTGCTGTTATTTTGGAAATGAAAAGGAGATAGGAAAATCATTTCATGAGCTGTTAGAGTATCTTCTGGCAAAATTAGACCATAAAAATGTGAATGGAGTTCAGACGGCATATGAGTTATTTGAATATACCAGAATGGATGGATACTGTATTGCAGAAATAAAAAAGATACTGAGAAAGGCTGAATATACAGAGGATGTACCAGAAAAAATTACAGAGACGGTGTGGAAGGAAGGGGAGTCTGAGTATATGTCGATTCCTGTGGAAAATAAGAAAAAAGGGATCCTGCGTTTGTGGCAGCAAAAAGAGCAGAACATATTTGGAAGGATCCGTAAATTATTACAAGGGGGAAAAATACCGGAGAAAAAAGTGGAGCCATTTGTATTTGAACCGGAACCAGAAATTAACATGCACCAGCAGAATCCAACTGTTTTACTTGCTGATCTACCCAAAAAGGAATATGGAATACTAAAATATGAAGGAAATGGCACCTGCAGTGAACTTTCGATAGATCATACCCCATATATTATAGGAAGTGAATTGGATTGTGATGGTGTGATACCGAGTGGAACAGTGAGCAGGCATCATGCGCGGATCACCAGAAAAGGGGAGGTTTACTTTATAGAGGATCTTAATTCTTCCAATGGGACCATGGTAGGCGGAGAGTTACTGAATTGCAGGGTAAAAATGAGCCTTCAGGCGCAGGAAACGGTTATGTTTGCGGACGAAAAGTTTAGATTTATTTAAGAAAATAAAAAGACATACATATTTGCAATCTTTTTTTGCTACGTTATAATGAACTTTAGCGAGTTCATATTATGTGTGGAAAACATGCACAATAAATACGGCTATAATTAAATCAGAGGGCAAATATATGAACAGGGAGATAGAACAGGCAATACTTACAGAAGGTTACCGGTTTTGCAGGGTACAGCCGGAAAATATCGGCGTTTTTTATAAATACTACCAGCAGGGATTTCATGTGGTAATGATGATATCGCTGGAAGATACACAGGCTTTGACAGTAGAACAGCATCAGGTAATGCAGGAACGTGTGATGGATCTGTTTTATCATCCACAGGGAAGACTTGCAGATTTTCCGGAAGGCTATCCGGTTTATCATGTGGAATTGCTTACACTGCTGTCTGGTAATAATACGGATATGATGCATCAGTTATGCTGTATGCAAAAAAATGTCTGGGGTTACGACATGAAGCAGGGCAGACTGATCATTTATGAGAATCAGCCGGGGGATTTCTGGGGACTTAAAAATGCACTGGAGAATTGCAGAGCCGAATCAAAAAGTACCGGAAGTACAAATCCAGGTTTTCCTCTGAAGGGACTCTCCTATACTACGATAGCGATTGCTGCCATAAATGTGATCGTATATCTGATACTGGAAATTCTGGGAGATACGCAGGATCCGTTTTATATTGCATCCCATGGCGGAATGTACCCGGAGTTCATACAGATCAATCATCAGTGGTGGAGGATATTTACAGCGATGTTTATTCATTTTGGTTTACCACACCTGGTAAACAATATGGTAATATTCTGCTGTGTTGGATCGAGACTGGAGCGGGCAGCAGGTCATTTTAAAATGTTTGTAATATACATGTTATCCGGAATTGGTGGAGGATTATTATCCTATTTTATGATGTTATACAGCGGAGATTATGCAGTATCAGCAGGCGCATCCGGTGCGGTGTTTGGCACGATTGGCGGTTTGATCTGGGTAGTGATAAGACATCGGGGCAGATTTAAAGGTTTAACGGTAAAAGGAATGATCCTTATGGCGGTATTGAGTCTGTACTATGGTTTTTCCACAATTGGAATTGATAACTGGTGTCATGTTGGAGGAATTCTTACCGGATTTCTTGCGGCGATGATTTTATACCACAAAAAAGTGGAAAATTGTTGATTATAAGAATAAAACTTTATATACTGAAAACAGTATTTGGTGAACATGCAGGAAGAGGTAGAATATGAAAGTAAACATTTATTATGGTGGACGGGGATTGTTAGATGATCCTACATTATATGTGTTGAACAAAATGGAAGAAGTATTGCAGGAACTTCGCGTGACTGTGGAACGCATTAATATTTATGAGCATAAAAATGAGATCGCAACGCTTCCGCAAACGATGAAAGATGCGGATGGTATTATTCTTGCGACCACCATCGAGTGGCTTGGGATAGGCGGCTACATGCAGCAGTTCCTGGATGCCTGCTGGCTGTATGGCGATAAGGAAAAGATAAAAACGACTTATATGCAGCCGATTGTCATGTCTACAACATATGGAGAGCGCGAGGGCGAACTGACATTGCAGAGTGCATGGGAGATTTTAGGTGGACAGCCATGCCCGGGACTTTGCGGATATGTTGAGGATCTTGTCAGTTTTGAGATGAATAAGGACTATACCGTTCTGATTGAGAAGAAAGCAGAAAATCTTTACCGGACGATCTCGCAGAAAGTAAAATGTCTTCCAACCAGCAATCAGGCAGTAAAACAGACCATATTAAGGACTCCTCAGTTAGAGCTTACCCCACAGGAGAGTGAGCAGTTGTCAAAGTATGTGTCGGATGACACATATGTGAAAAAACAGAAGGAAGATATCGAAGAACTTGCAACGATGTTTAAGGGAATGCTTGGTAAGTCCGAAAAAGAGGATGAAGAGGCTTATATTGAAACATTTCGTGCACAGTTTGCACCGCAGCCAGAATTTAGGGCAAGATATCTGTTTATTATAGAGGGCAGGAAAAAACCGCTGTTTCTGGAAGTAAATGAAGGCGAGCTTACCATTCACTATGGCCAGGAAGAAAATATTGATGTCTATGCAAAATTAAAACCGGAAGTTATGGACAGTATCGTAGATGGACGGATGACATTTCAGAGAGCATTTATGACAGGGGAAATGACTGCGAAAGGAAACTTTAAGATCCTGCGTATGTTAGATACCATGTTTAATTTCGCACATTGATGCACAAAATCTGCAGGACGTCGCAGCAAATACGTTGATTACGCAAATAAAAGGAAGTGCAGATGCACGGAAATGGAGGATAATAGATAAAATGAGAGATGCAAATTGTATTTTTTGTAAAATTATTGGAGGCGAGATTCCGTCCAATACGATTTATGAAGATGATGAGTTCAAAGTAATTCTGGATGCAAGCCCGGCATCAAAAGGACATGCATTGATCCTGCCAAAGGAACATTATGCAGACATTTATGAGATTGATGAAAAGACTGCAGGACATGCAATGCAGCTTGCAAAAAAATCTTGCAAAACATATGACGGATGTTTTAAAGTGCGATGGATTTAATATTGTGCAGAATAATCATGAAATTGCTGGACAGACAGTATTTCATTTTCACATGCATCTGATCCCTCGTTATAAGAATGCAAAAAATAATGATATTCTGATCTGGGATCATGAAGAGTTTACACCAGAAGAGATGGCGGAGATCAGAGATTCTTTAAAGATGTAAAAAGATTGCTGAATAATCAGTTTTTTGACCATAGTTATACAACGAAAGAGGAACAGACATATAAAAAATATATATCCGTTCCTCTTATCTTAAAAATCATTTTTTAGATGCGTCTAAAATCAGTCCGATAATCGTATCAATGGAATTACGGCTGTTACTATTTTCCATTGCCTCAATATATGCTTCCTTTTTGTGGAAGACATGTTCAATTGCTTCAAGAAGTGTTGTGTTTGACAGTTCTTCTTCCTCTAACACATAACTAAATCCCTGGGAACGAAACGAATTTGCATTCAGAATCTGATCTCCACGGCTGGCAGCGGCGGAAAGAGGAATTAAAATATTAGGCTTGCGCAACGCAAGAAGTTCACAGATTGCGTTTGCACCTGCGCGGGAAATGACAAGATCTGCAAGAGCAAACATATCGGAAAGCTCTTTGTTGGCATATTCAAACTGTGCATATCCATCTGTCGCAGTTAATGTATCGTCCAGATTACCTTTTCCACAGAGATGAATCACATTATAATTTTTCAAAAGTTCAGGAAGCAGGCCGCGGATCGCTGTATTTATTACACGGGAGCCGGAACTTCCACCAACGATCAGAATTGTCTGTTTACTGTGATCTTTAAAATGACAGAGCGAAAAAGCAAAGTCGGCATTTCCTGTTAAAAGTTCCTGACGAATCGGGGAACCGGTCAGTACTGCCTTTTCTTTCGGAAGATAAGAAAGTGTTTCAGGAAAATTACAGCAAACTTTTGTTGCGCTCGGAATGGCAAGTTTGTTTGCAAGTCCCGGAGTCAGATCAGACTCATGTATAATGGCAGGAACTTTGCAGTGTTTTGCAGCTAAAACAACTGGGACAGAGACAAAGCCGCCTTTAGAAAAAACGACATCCGGTTTTATCTTTTTTAAAAGCCGGATCGACTGCGCATATCCTTTTAATACTTTAAATGGATCTGAAAAATTCTTAGGATCAAAGTAACGTCTTAATTTTCCAGAAGAAATGCCATAGTAAGGAACACCCTGTTCCTCGATCAGCCGTTTTTCAATTCCTTCATAGGAACCTATATAAGAAATTTCAAAACCTTCATTTCGCAAGGCTGGCATCAATGCGATATTTGGTGTGACATGTCCTGCAGTGCCGCCCCCGGTCATTACGATTTTTTTCATAGAATAATCCCTTTCCTGTAACATTTTGCACTTCCCTATTTATAATACCCTTATGCATAAAAGTCAAGAAAAGACTTATAAAATGGAAAACAGGAAGAGAGAGAATTGATAAAAAGCAAAGAATTGAAAGGGAAAAATGTCGGAAGTTGCGGTCAAAACACGGCCGAAAGACCTTTTCAAATGGTTCTGTTCTTTCTATAATTAATAAGAAAAAGGGACAATACATAAATTTATTGATAAGTCCCGGAAAAGAGAGGTGGTATACATGGAGCAGATGGGAACCTTTATGGCAGAATATGCAGAATGGTTTTATATGGGAAGCAGTATTGTGATATTGATCCTTCTGATTTATGTATTACACAGGATAAAAAAAACAGAGCGAAAAAACCTTATGATGAACAGGGAAATAGAAAAAAGATTGCAGCAAATAGAAAAACAAAACAGACAAAAAGAAACTGAAGATAGAACAGAAAACGAACATGAAAAAATGACCGGTAAAATAAGGCTGAAGGAAGACACTGATTTACACCAGACGCAGGTATTGCAAGGTCTGGAGAAAGGAAAGCAGAATGCAGAGTCTGTGACCGTGATCCATGATGTTATAGAGGAGGTTTTTTCGTAAAATTTGGAATAAAATGTCAGATGCTTGACATTTCATGTTTGCTTTGCTATAATCCTCATTGTAATAAATCCGTAATAATTGTAACAAAGATGAATAAAACGAAACAAAGGTGTAATACTATTTACATAAGATGGTAAACACTGATGGAGGTTTTCTATGAATTTAAGAAAAAGAGCAATCAGCGGAATCATGCTTGCCGGTTCTATGGTAGTGATGTGCGCGATTGCAGATGCAGCCAGTACAGTTTCAGCAGAGGCAGTAGCGGTTGTAGCAGACACAAGGACGGACTTAGCTACAGATGGGACAGCAGGTGTTGTTGCACAGTTAAACCAGATAAACACAGATATAGTGGAGATGGCAGCAGCAGGGATTGAACACTCCCAGACCATACTTGTTGCTTCAGCAGATGAGGAAGCGCAGGCAGTGGAAGATACAGATACATTGGAAAATACATCTGCAGTACAGAATGAAGCAGCATCCATAGAGGAATCTGCACAGATTGAATCAGAGGAAGATGGCACGGCACAGGATGCGGGTACTACAGAAGATATACAGGAAACAGTTGAAGAAAACGCAACAGATATAGAAAATACAGAAAACACTGAGACCGAGAATACAGAAGAGACAGAAAACATCGAGAATGCTGAGGATGCCGGGAATACAGAGAATACAGAAGATGCTGAGTGGCAGAACCGTCTGATGGCAGATGTTGATGAGTTTTTATATGTCAGGGCATCTGGCGGTGCGGATGCAGAGATTATCGGTAAATTATATAAAGGTGATGTGGCAGACGTTGTCGAGAGCGGAGATACATGGACTCATGTGGTATCCGGTGATGTAGACGGATATGTCAACAATGATTATTGTGTATCCGGTGAGGACGCACTTGCCTATGCACAGGAAAATGTTGAAACAGAGGCACAGGTCAATACGAATGGACTTCGTGTCAGAAATGAAGCGTCCGAGGATGCGTCCGTTATCACTGCAGTTTCCGAAGGAACGACATTGACGGTCGATACAGATGCTGAGGCAGAAGATGGCTGGGTAGCTGTAAAATATAAAGGACAGACCGCATATGTCAGTGCAGATTATGTTACGACAGAACTTGCACTTGGCGAGGCAGTTACAATCGAAGAAGAAAAGGCAGCATTAGCAAAGAAAGCTGAGGAAGAGGCAGCGGCAAAAGCAGCACAGACTACAGAGACATCCACCGTACAGAATGCTTCAGTTTCAGCATCTTATGATGATGTGACACTTCTTGCAGCACTGATCCAGTGTGAAGCAGGAAATGAATGTTATGAAGGACAGCTTGCAGTTGGGGCGGTTGTTATGAACAGACTTCGTTCCGGTGCATATCCATCCAGTATTTCTGGTGTTATTTACCAGAGTGGTCAATTCCCGCCGGCAGGACAGGGAATGGTTGCGAGTATCGCAGCAAACGGACCAAAGAGCAGCTGCGTACAGGCAGCACAACAGGCATTGGGCGGTTCTGATAACACTGGTGGTGCAACCTGTTTCTCAAGAGCAAGTTCCGGACGCGCCGGTGTTGTAATTGGAAACCATGTATTTTATTAAAAACGGCATAATATGATTTTAGACAGGTATTTCGGAAACGGAATACCTGTTTTTGCGTTTTCCTATGTTAAGGAAGAAGCTGTTAAATTATTCAAAAGGGATTGACAGATCACAAAGAACAAAGTATTATTTAAAGGAACTTCATACTGCAATGCTTTAAAGTGAAAAAGAAAAACGCATTATGAACACAATAGATTCAATGTTTTACAGGCAAATCTATTGATATAAATAAAAAAGTCAGCGCAAAGAGAACAAAATGTCTTTTAACAGGATGATATCGATAACTGATATAGAAAAACGGCGCAGAAACGGAGGACAAAATGGAAATGGAAATGGAGTTCTTACGGAAACTTCCGACACCGGCAGAATTGAAGGAAGAATATCCGGTAAGTGCACAGGTTGTTGCAACTAAGGCAGAGCGTGATGATGAGATCCGCGCAATCTTTGAGGGAAAAGAAGATAAATTAATTCTGGTGATCGGACCGTGCTCTGCGGACAACGAGGATGCGGTAATTGATTATATTTCAAGACTTCGCAAAGTACAGGATAAAGTTGCAGATAAGATTTTTATGATTCCACGTATTTACACGAACAAACCAAGAACGATTGGAATCGGTTATAAGGGTATGCTGCATCAGCCGGACCCGGAAAAAGAAACGGATATGTTAAAAGGAATCATAGCGATTCGCCAGATGCATAAACGTGCAGTGGAAGAGACCGGTTTTACCTGTGCGGATGAGATGTTATATCCGGAAAATCACAGATATTTGTCAGATCTGCTTTCTTATGTAGCAGTAGGTGCACGTTCCGTGGAAAACCAGCAGCACAGACTGACGGCAAGCGGTGTTGGTATTCCGGTAGGTATGAAAAATCCAACCGGCGGTGACATTGCAGTCATGATGAATTCCATCATTGCTGCACAGAACAGCCATACATTTTTATACCGCGGCTGGGAAGTAAAAACACAGGGAAATCCATATACGCATGCAATTTTGAGAGGTTATGTGGATAAATTCGGAAGAAATATTCCGAATTATCATTACGAAGATCTGCAGAATCTGCTGGAGCATTATGAGGATGCCAATTCGTCAAGCAATCCACTTGCAAATCCGGCAGTTATCGTGGATGCAAACCATTCAAATTCCGGTAAGAAATTTGAGGAACAGATCAGAATCAGCAAGGACGTGCTGCATAGCTGTAAGATGTCGGCAGATATTCATAAGCTGGTCAAGGGACTGATGATCGAGAGTTACATCGAGGACGGAAACCAGAAAGTTGGAGAGCACTGCTATGGCAAATCCATTACAGATCCTTGTCTTGGCTGGGAGAAAACAGAGAAGCTTATTTATGAGCTGGCAGAACTGTGGTAAATGCCATGTACCGTATTTTGATTGTAGAAGATGACGAAAGTATAGCACGGAGTGTCAAAACTCATCTGGAAAGTTGGAATTATGAGGTATGCTGTGCCGAAGATTTTTCCAATGTGGCCGGTACGTTCGCGGCGTTTGATCCGCAGCTTGTGCTGATGGATGTGAAACTTCCTTTTTTCAATGGCTACCACTGGTGCAGTGAGATCCGCAAAGTATCAAAAGTGCCTGTTATTTTTGTATCGTCCGCGTCGGATAATATGAATATTGTCATGGCAGTCAGTATGGGCGGAGATGATTTTATCGCAAAACCATTTGATCTTGAGGTGCTGACTGCAAAGGTACAGGCAATGCTTCGCAGAACCTATGATTTTACAGGACAGAGTGCTGTTTTAGAGCATAAGGGTGCCATGCTGAATCTGACAGAGGCAGCATTATTTTATGAGCAGGAAAAAATAGAATTGACGAAAAATGAATTTAAGATCCTGCAGGTACTCATGGAAAATAAACAGAAAGTTGTATCAAGAGATACGCTGATGGTAAAATTATGGGAGAGTGACAGTTTTGTGGATGAAAATACGCTTTCTGTCAATGTAAACCGTTTGCGGAAAAAACTGGAATCAGTGGGGCTTTGTGATTTTATTGTAACGAGAAAAGGAATCGGGTATCAGATCGGATGAGCGGAATTATTTCTTATGTAAAAAGAATTGGTGTCTGGCTATGCATTGTCATTGCATGTGAAATGATCATGATCATCACGATGATGCTCAATAAAATACCATTCGCAGAAATTGGTTATGGAATATTTATTTCACTGTTTCTGCTGCTGATACTTCTGGCTTTTGATGCGATGAGGTATTACAGGCATTATCAGAAGGTAAAGGAGTTAGAGCATACCATCATGCTCTCCACGGACGGGATGCCGGAAAATGCAGACCTGCTGGAAAATGAATACCAGAAGCTTCTTCGGATATTATCGGATGAATATACAGGGGGGCAGAGCCGGGAAGCCACAAGACAGAAAAATATGCAGGAATATTATGCCATGTGGGTTCACCAGGTCAAGACACCGATCGCAGCACTGCGGCTTCTGCTTCAGAATAAAAATGATGAGGGGCAGATGACAGAGGAACTTTCCGAGCTGTTTGGGATTGAACAGTATGTGGAGATGGCATTGCAGTATCAGCGTCTTGATTCGGAAACGACGGATTTTGTATTTGAGGAGACCGATTTAGATGAGATCATACGGACTTCCGTGAGAAAATACGCCAGGCAGTTTATTGCAAAAAAAATCAGTCTGAGCTATGAGCCGGTTGAAAGAACGGTGATCACCGATAAAAAATGGCTCTCATTTGTCATAGAACAGGTGATATCGAATGCGGTCAAATATACAAAAACAGGCGGTATTAAAATTTATCTGGAGGATGGGGATGGAACCATGTCGGTGCCAGTGCAGAAAGCATCTCATAGAAAAGAAGATGATGGGGAGAACAGCGGCATGAAATCGGTTCGCCTTGTCATTGAGGATACCGGAATCGGGATCCGGGCAGAGGATCTGCCGCGTATCTGTGAGATGGGATATACCGGCTGTAACGGACATGAGAGACAGCATTCGAGCGGAATCGGTCTGTATTTGTGCAGCCGTATTTTGAAAGAAACTGGGGCACACATTTTCCATTACTTCAAAAGAAGGGGTGGGAACGGTTGTAAAAATTGGTTAAAGCGGCTATTTCAGGTAAAAATGTATAATGGAATAAAAATGCAATCTTACAGGAATGTAAGATACGGCAGGGAAATGTAAGCTGGTTCGATGGCATACATTTCCCTGTTTTGCTATACTGGGTACAGTCCTTGAGGAAATGAAATAAAATTGCTGCGGTAAAAACGATGCTTACAGCAGCAGAAAAAATATGAGAGTAGAAAAGACGGGGAGGAACCTGATATGGCACTTTTAGAGGTAAATAATTTAAAGAAAATATATACCACGCGGTTTGGAGGAAACCAGGTGGAGGCATTAAAATCGATGAATTTTTCGGTGGAGGAAGGCGAGTATGTGGCGATCATGGGAGAGTCCGGCTCTGGAAAAACGACGCTTCTCAATATTCTTGCCGCACTGGATAAGCCGACTGCGGGAGAAGTCCTTTTGAACGGGAAAAATATTGTGACGCTCCGTGAGAAAGAGATCTCTGCATTCAGACGGGATCATCTCGGATTTGTTTTTCAGGATTTTAATTTATTAGATCAGTTCTGTTTAAAGGACAATATCCTGCTCCCGCTTGTACTTGCCGGTGTAAAACCGGAGTAGATGGAGCCAAAAGTATATCCGCTTGCAAAAAAACTTGGAATTGAAGAACTTTTGGAAAAATATCCGTATGAAATCTCCGGTGGGCAAAAACAGCGTGTGGCAGTGGCGCGTGCACTGATTACAAATCCACAGCTGATCTTAGCAGATGAACCGACCGGGGCACTTGATTCGAAGGCAACCGACAGTATCCTGGCATTATTTAACCAGATCAATGAGGATGGACAGACGATCCTTATGGTAACACACAGTATCAAGGCAGCAAGTCATGCGAAACGGGTGCTGTTTATTAAAGATGGAGAAGTATTCCATCAGTTGTACCGCGGAGATATGAGTACCGAGGAACTTTATGCGAAAATATCCGACACACTCACTATTTTAACGACAGGTGGTGAGCGTCATGAATAAACTTTATCTGAAACTTGCATGGAGCAACTTAAAAAACAGCAGACAGTTTTATCTGCCATATGTGATCGCAGGAATGTTGTCAGCCATGATGTTTTATACGATGTGTGCGATCCAGGGGAATGAAGGGCTCTCAAAGATGCGCGGAGGAACCAGTGTCCAGATGGTTCTTTTCTTTGGAGTGATCGTCGTAGGTGTGTTTGTCAGTATCTTTTTGTTTTATACGAACAGCTTTATTATGAAGCGCAGAAAAAAAGAACTTGGGATCTATAATATTCTTGGCATGGAAAAAATCCATATTGCCAAAATCATGGCATGGGAAACGGTTTTTTCTTTCCTGATCGCAGTTGGCGGCGGCCTGATACTCGGTATCGTATTCCAGAAATTACTGACTATGTTTTTGTACCGGCTGACCGGATTAGATGCAGCAATTCCGTTTTACATTTCAGGATGGGGATGCCTTCATACCGCAGAACTTTTTGGTGCCATTTATGTATGTATTCTTCTTTACAATCTGATGCAGATCCGGCTTTCAAATCCGGTGGAATTGCTGCATAGCGGAAGTACGGGAGAACGTGAACCGAAAACCAAAATTCTGCAGGCAGTGCTTGGAGTAGTTTGTATTGCAGCCGGTTATTATATGGCAATCACTGTGGATAACCCGGTAAAGGCGATTACTCTGTTTTTCGTTGCAGTCATGCTGGTTATTATCGGAACCTACTGGCTGTTTAATGCCGGCAGTATCGCATTTTTAAAATTACTTCGGAAAAACAAGCGTTATTATTACCAGACCAGACATTTTACAACGGTTTCCGGCATGATCTACCGGATGAAACAGAATGCTATGGGACTGGCAAATATCTGTATTTTGTCAACAATGGTACTGGTTGTGATTTCTATGACAGTATGTATGTACGCCGGACTTGAAGATGAGTTAAAAACACAGTATCCGGCAGAGCTGGAAGTACTGTTTTATGACCCGGATGGACAGCAGGATTCCGGGACATTTGACCGGATGACAGATGAGATTGAAAATGTGATAAAAGAAAATGGCAGAGTAATAACAGGCAGACAAAAAGGAATCTATGCGGGGGCGGCAGTCATGCTGTCTGGAGATAAGGTTATAGCACTGGATCGTTCGAATATGGATTTTTCCAATATGTATATGTTTGAAGTTATGACAAAACAGGGATTTGAGGAATATATGCAGGAATCAATCCCGGATATTTCAGATGGAAGCGTGGCAATAATGGCAGATCCTGTGTATGAGCTGGAAAGCATTGTGATTGGTGATGATGAGTATCCGGTGGAACAGACCATGAAAATTCCGGGGAAAGATGCAATGACGGAATTAGTGGGAGGTACCGTAATCGTAATTGTAAAAGATGAAACTGCATTAGAAAAGATGCGTCAGCAGTTATCAGATATGGAGACGGCTGCCTATGGGGAAGATCGAAAAGTTGACCTTACCTATATGATGAACTTTGATATGAGTGGATCTGTGGAAGAAAAAATTGCCTGCGCAAATGCTGTGCGGGAGCACCTCAATGAATGGCAGAATGATGAGACAAATCCACAGATTATGCGGTTGGAGTATAATGTAGTATCAAGAGCGGAGGGCCGCATAGATTATGAGTCAAGCAATGGCGGTTTGTTTTTCCTTGGACTGTTTTTGGGAAGCATGTTTTTGATGATCACGGTACTGATTATTTATTACAAGCAGATATCCGAAGGTTATGAAGACAAGGAACGGTTTGCCATCATGGAGAAAGTCGGAATGAGCAACGCAGAGGTAAAGGCCTCGATCCGTTCCCAGGTGCGCACGGTATTTTTCCTGCCGCTCGTCACGGCAGCATGTCATCTTGCAGCAGCATATCCGATGCTAAAAAAACTGCTTGCACTGGTGGCTTTGTATAACGGAACCCTGTTTGCATGGTGCTTAGCAGGCACAGTGCTGGTATTTGGACTGATCTATCTGGCAGTCTTTGCAGTTACATCAAGAAGCTATTATAAAATTGTAGGAAATCAGGTATAAGACGGCTGCCGCATCTGTTTTGCAATGGACAGATGCGGTATTTTTGACATTGGAATCCGTTCTGTGTTAGAATCAGTCGAAATTAAAAAATGAGAGTTTGAAGATGGAGATCGTGTAACTGTGCATTGTCCCTAAAAGGATAGAAACGAGGAAGATTATGGAACAGATAAAAAATATTATTTTTGATGTGGGGGATGTTTTACTCTCCTACCGGTGGAAATATATGCTGATGGATTATGGTCTTACAGAAACGGAAGCAGTACGCATTGGAACGGAAATGTTTGATGATCAGGAAGGATTGTGGGGACTGCTTGATCTGGGAACCGTCCCGCAGCAGGAGATCATTGAGCGTTATTGTAGAAAATATCCGGCAGATGAAAAGGTGATCCGCTGGTTTATCGGGCATGGAGAGTATATGCCCGTAGCAAGACCTGCAGTCTGGGAACTTGTACACGAACTGAAAAAGCAGGGGTACGGGGTGTATCTGCTATCCAACTATTCAGAGGAATTATTCAAAAAGCATACAGAATATGCGGATTTCATGAATGATATTGACGGACTGATCGTGTCCTATATGGTGCACAAAGCAAAACCGGATCCGGCGATTTATGCGGCACTCTGCGAGAAATATGAGTTAAATCCATCCGAGTGCCTGTTTTTTGATGACCGTCTGGAAAATGTACAGGCGGCGATAAGTTACGGCATGCAGGCGAAGCGGGTATTGTCAAAAGAGGGGCTTGTGGAGGATCTGGAGAAAATTGTGCAGGTATATGAGATTTCGCAAAAGAAATAGGGGTTGTTTTTTTTGCATTCAATGCATATAATATACTTAACAAGGGAGCTGGTCGGATAGCTTGTACCTATCCGTTCCGGCGTTATGTCTTAAGTTATAGAATAACCGTCCAACCTTTAGCCGGGGAGTGGACGGTTATTTTTTGCGCTTATTATCTCTAACAAGCGTAATGATTGCACAAAGCATGATGACAAAGGTAAATAAGTCTGAGTATGTAACCATAGCTTGTCCCCCTTCCGCAAGGTCTCGGAACGGATGGCAAGAACCGTCTAACAGCTCCCTTGGTAAATATATTAAATTATCAATGTACCTCAAGGGGAAATAAGAATTTCTATGAAAAATAAAAGAGAGCAGACAACGGGAATCGAACCCGCCTCCTCAGCTTGGGAAGCTGATATACTACCGATGTACTATGTCTGCCCGTAATGAAATAACTACTAATTATTATAGCAAAACGAAAAAAGATTGCAACCGTTTTTTTGACGGTGTAAACTGAGAGAGAGAAACATTGGAGGAAACGATAACGATATGAAATATCCAGAATTTTTACCGGAAAACGGAACGATCGGTTTTGTGGCACCATCTTTTGGCTGCAGTATAGAGCCGTACCATACAGCATTTTTAAATGCACAGAAGAAATTTACCGGACTGGGACATAGATTAGAACTTGGACCAAACTGTTATGCGTCGGAAGGAATCGGCATCAGCAGCACTCCGGAAGCATGCGGGGCGGAGCTGACAGAATATTATTGCAGCGATAAAAATGACATTCTGATCTCCTGTGGCGGCGGTGAACTGATGTGTGAAATCTTAGACAAAGTAGATTTTGACAGGATCAGGGTGACAAAACCAAAGTGGTATATGGGATTTTCCGATAATACTAATATGACATTCCTGCTTGCCACGCTGTGCGATACAGCATCTATATATGGACCGTGTGCGGCGGCATTCGGCATGGAACCGTGGCATGAGAGCCTTTGGGATGCCTATCATCTTCTGCGTGGAGAAAAAAGCAGTATAGAGGGCTATGTACTGTGGGAAAAAGAAGGAAAAAAAGACGAGGAACATCCGCTTGAACCATACAATGTGACAGAAGAGAAAAAACTTATGGTATGTCTGCCTGAAAAACAGAAAAATAATGTGCAGTACAAACCATTGGTGCAGCCGGCAGAGGAATTACAGGAAGAAATCACCATGCAGGGAAGACTGCTTGGCGGCTGCATGGATTGTCTGGTCAACCTGCTGGGAACAGAGTTTGATAAAGTACAGGAATTTACAGAGAAGTATCAGGATGACGGAATCATCTGGTTTTTAGAGTCCTGTGATCTGAATGTGATGTCTATCCGCAGGGCGGTCTGGCAGATGAAACATGCCGGATGGTTTTCGCATGTAAAAGGTTTTTTGATTGGAAGACCGGCGGTGTTCGGACAGGAAATGATGGGATTAGACCAGTACCATGCGGTTACAGACCTGCTTGCCGGGTATCAGGTACCGGTCATTATGGATGCGGATATCGGACATATCCCACCGATGATGCCGCTTGTCTGCGGAAGTTATGCGGACATCAGTGTCAGTGGAAATGCGTTGAAAGTAAATATGCAGTGGAAATAGATTCCCCCAAATTATAAAATGACATTCACATTGCTGCCGATTCCGGTGTTGAGCAGTGTGTTTAAATCAGCAGTTACCGGTGTAACAGATGCGATATTAAGTGCATTCACAGCGGTAGAACCGGTATCAGCAGAATCGGTTTTGCCGGTGGTGCTGTCGGAAACAGACGGGGATGTCTGTTTATTTGCATTGCGCTTTGCCAGTGCATCATTGTATTCGATCTGTGTCAGAATATTGCTTCTGTTTTCAAGACGTCTGGCATAGGAATTGACACGCTGCATGTACTCTGAATCTGAAGAAAACAGAGACTCAAATTTTGAAATATCCGCGGAACCAAAAAGAGAACTGCGCGATTCGAGCGTGCCGTTGCCTTTTACGGTAATACCGATCTTGTCAAGCTGGCTTTCATACTCTGCAGTCAGATTCTTCAGATTTTTCTGGGTGTTTTTGACGGTACGGTCGTCTGATGCACCGGATGAGTTTATCATATTATTGTAGGTGCTGATGAACGCTGAAACACTGTTTTTGATATTTATTTCATTATCGTCATCATATGTAAATGAGCCAAGGGAACGTATCGCACGGCGCAGCGCATGCGAATCGGCACCCGTGAGGGTGGAATTGGTCAGATTACTGCGTGATGTGGTGGTACGTGCATCCGCATTTGATGCATAAAAACGGCGCATATAATAGGATGTACCAAGTGTGGTTCCGGCTCCGACATAAGCGGTATTGGCCATAAGAAAGACCTCCTTAAAAATCATCTGTTATATGTTTCGGTCGAAAAGCGTAGATAATTAACCATGGCATTGAAAATTTATTTGCGTTATACTACTATAGAAACAGCAGAAATATTACGACAGGAGGGAGAAGATTATGGAGATAATAGTTTGGTTGGCATTGATTATTTTCTTTGTGGTATTGGAGATCGCTACCGTTGGTCTGACATCGATCTGGCTGGCAGGAGGAAGTCTTGCAGGACTGATCTGTGCGGCATTTGGAATGGGAATCACGGGACAGATCATCGTGTTTGCAGCAGTGTCATTTGTACTGCTTTATTTTACAAGACCCTGGGCTCTGAAATATTTAAAACCGCATCTGGTTAAGACAAATTATGAGGAAGCAGTTGGAAAAAATGTCTGTGTCACAGAGCAGATTGATAATGTCAGGGGAACCGGAACCGCGGTTATGAATGGTCTGGAATGGACAGCCCGCTCGGTGGATGATGAAAAGACCTTCGAGCCGGGGATGATCGTGATGGTAAAGGAAATCAAGGGTGTCACTCTTTATGTGACGGAGAGCAGTGATATGCCTCAGATGAATGGAGATAAATAGAAATGAAACTTGGAATGGTATTTGAAGGCGGGGCAAACCGCACGGTTTTTTCCTGTGGAGTAATGGATAAATTTCTGGAAGAAAATATCATGCCGGATTATTACATCGGTGTTTCCGCTGGAATGGCATATGGATTGTCGTATCTTTCCGGGCAGAAAGGACGTAATCTGGAACTGATGGAAAAATATATGGCGGATAAGCGCTATATGGGTATGCGCCATCTGCTAAACCGCAAAGAACATGCGTATTACAATACGAAGTTTGTGTTTGAAGAAGTACCGAATGAGCTTCTTCCGCTTGATTATGATGCTCTGGCACGTTTTCCAGGAGAGATTGAAGCGGCAGTCACAAATATTCACACAGGAAAAGCAGAATACATGGAAGTCCCGCGTGGGAAAGAGATGAAGGATCTGCTGATCGCAACCTGTTCACTGCCGATTCTTTTTCAGCCGGTAAAGATCGGCAGACATTATTATCTGGACGGCGGACTTGCAATCTCTCCGAAACTTGAAACAGTCACCCCCTACACCCCAGGGGAGCAGCCGCAGGACCAGCAATACATCAAGCTGAACACCAACGAAAGCCCCTATCTGCCCAGCCCGGCGGTGGTGGCGGCGGTGAGCGAGCACGAGGTGGAAAAGCTCCGTCTCTACTCCGACCCCGCCTGCACCGACCTGCTGAAAACGGCGGCGGTGCACTTTGGCCTGCAGCCGGATCAGATCATGCCCGGCAACGGCAGTGACGAGAACCTTTTCTTTGCCCTGCGGGCCTTCTGCGATGAGACCCACCCGCTGGCCTATGCCGACATCACCTACGGCTGTTACAGCGTCTGGTGCGGGCTGATGCATATCCCCAGCCATATCATCCCGCTGAAGGAGGATTTCACCCTTGACCCCGCCGATTACTACGGCTTGAACGAGACCATCGTCATCGCAAACCCCAACGCCCCACCGGCTTGGCCCTGCCCCGCAGTGCCATCGAGGGCATCCTGAAAGCGAACCCTGACAATGTGGTCATTGTGGATGAGGCCTATGTGGACTTTGGCGGCGAGAGCTGCGTGCCGCTCATTGACCGGTACGACAACCTGCTGGTGGTGCAGACCTTCTCGAAATCCCGCCAGCTGGCAGGAGCGCGGCTGGGCCTTGCCATGGGCAGCGCCAGCCTCATTGCGGATCTGAACCGGGTCAAGTTCAGCCTGAACCCCTACAACATCAACCGGCTGACTTTGAAAGCCGGGCAGGCCGCGCTGGAAGATACCGTTTATTTTGAAAAGACCCGTGCCGCCATCGTGGACACCCGGGCCTGGACAAAACAGCAGCTGGAAGCCCGGGGCTTTGCGGTGCTGGACAGCCGCTCCAACTTCCTGTTTGCCTCTACCCAAAAGAAAAACGGCGGCGAATTAGTACAAGAAGTTGAAGGAAAAGGGCGTTCTGGTGCGCCACCTTGATGCCCCGCGCATTGAAAACTGGCTGCGCATCACGATCGGCACGCCGGAGCAGATGCAGATCTTCCTGAACACCCTTGACAAAATAATGGAGGAATGACCCATGCGGGAAGTGACACTGGAACGCAACACCAACGAGACCCAGATCGAGCTGACCCTGAATCTGGACGGTGCGGGACGCTATGAGGTGGACACTGGCTGTGGGTTCCTGAACCACATGCTGGAGCTGTTTGCCCGCCATGGCCGGTTTGACCTGGTGCTCACCTGCCACGGGGATGTGGAGGTGGATTACCACCACACGGCTGAGGATATCGGCATTGCACTGGGGCAGGCCTTTGCCCGGGCGCTGGGCGAGATGCGGGGCATCCAGCGGTATGGCAGCTTCTACCTGCCCATGGATGAGGCGCTGGTGCTCTGCGCGGTAGACCTTTCGGGCCGGTGCACCCTGAACTGGGATGTCCACTGCAAGACCGAAAAGGTGGGCGATTTCGATGTGGAATGCGCCTCGGAGTTCTGGCTGGGCTTTGCCCGCAATGTGCCCGCTACGCTCCACTTTGTACAATTTGCAGGGGAAAATACCCACCACATTCTCGAAGCCTGCTTCAAGGGTGCGGGCCGCGCGCTGGCTGCGGCAGTCGCCATTGATGCCGCCCACCGGGACGAGATCCCCTCCACGAAAGGACTGCTGGTATGATCGCGATCATCGATTACGGCGTGGGCAACCTGTTCAGCCTGCGCTCCAGCCTGACGCATCTGGGGCTGGAGGCCGTTGTGACCGCCGATGCACAGACCATCCGCAAGGCCGACCGGCTCATCCTGCCGGGGGTGGGTGCCTTTGGCGATGCCATGGACAAGCTCTCGGCCACCGGTCTGGTGCCGGTCATCCGGGAGCAGGCGGCGCAAAAGCCCCTGCTGGGCATCTGCCTGGGAATGCAGCTGCTCTTTGAAAAAAGCTATGAGTACGGCGAACATGGGGGCCTGGGCTTTGTCAAAGGCGAGGTCTGCCCGCTGGAGCCTGACCTGAAAGACAAAACCCTCAAGGTGCCGCAGATCGGCTGGAATGCTCTGCACATCGTACGGGATGACCCGCTTTTCCGATACATCCGTGAGGGCGAGTATGTCTATTACGTCCACAGCTACTACGGCAAAAATTGTACCGGGAGTACACTTGCTGTCAGCGATTACTCCATCCCCGTGACCGGCGTGGTCAGGGCGGGCAGGGTGTACGGTACCCAGTTCCACCCCGAGAAGAGCGGGGAGACGGGGCTGCGGATCTTGAAGGCGTTTGCAGAATTGTAAACTGGCTCGCCCTCTCAGTCAAGGCCTGACGGCTTTGCGAAGCAAAGACGGAGAGGGTAAGGCCGCTAAAGGAGAAACTATGAATCTATTCCCAGCCATTGACCTGCGAGGCGGCAAAATTGTCCGCCTGACGCAGGGAGATTACGACCGTATGACCGTTTACGGGGAGGACCCCTGCGCACAGGCCCGGCAGTTTGTGGAGGCCGGGGCCAGGTATCTCCACGTTGTGGATCTGGACGGCGCAAAGGACGGCACCCTTTCCAACTACAAATCCATTGCCGCGCTGGCAGAGCAGGGGGGCTTGTATATCGAGGTGGGCGGCGGCATCCGCACGGAGGAGCGCATTGAAAAATACCTTTCTCTGGGCGTGAATCGCTGCATCCTGGGCAGCGTGGCCGTGACGGATTTTGATTTCACGGCCCGGATGCTGAGGCGCTACGGCGAACGGATCGCCGTGGGGGTGGATGCCAAAGATGGATTTGTTGCCATCCACGGGTGGAAGGAGGTCAGCGCTGAAAAGGGCGTGGATTTCTGCAGGCGGCTGGCAGATGCCGGGTGCACGGCCATCATCTACACCGACATTGCCTGTGATGGTGCCATGCAGGGCACGAATCTGGCGCTGTACCGCCAGCTGGCGGCAGAGGTGCCGGGCGTGGCCTTCACGGCCAGCGGCGGCATCTCGTCGGAGGCCGAGCTGTTGGAACTGAAAAAGATGGGCACCGCTGCCGCGATCCTGGGAAAGAGCCTGTATACCGGGGCGCTGGATCTGAAACGTTGTGTAGAACTGGTGCGGAATTAAACGGAGGGGAACGAAATGATCACAAAACGCATCATTCCCTGTCTGGATGTCCGGAATGGCCGGGTGGTCAAGGGCACGAATTTTGAGGGCATCCGGGATGTGGCCGACCCGGTGGAGATGGCCCGGATGTACAACGCCGCCGGTGCCGACGAGCTGGTGTTCTACGATATCACCGCCAGCTTTGAGGGCCGCGCTCTGTTCACCGATATTCTGACCCGGGTGGCAAGCGAGATCTTCATCCCGCTGACCGTAGGCGGCGGCATCAACACGCTGGAGGATTTTGACCGGGTGCTGAAATGCGGTGCCGATAAGGTCAGCGTCAACTCGGGCGCTCTGCGGGACCCCGGCCTTATTCCGGCGGCGGCCCAGAAATACGGCGACCAGTGCGTGGTGCTCTCGGCGGACGTGAAGCGGGTGAACGGCCAGTTCCGGGTGTTCGCCAAGGGCGGGCGCGAGGATACCGGCCGGGACGCGCTGGACTGGATCAGCTGGTGCGTGGCGCATGGCGCGGGGGAGATCTGCCTGAACAGCATTGACACCGATGGTGTCCGCACCGGCTTCGATCTTGAGATGCTGGACGCGGTCGCTGCCCGGGTGAATGTACCCATCATCGCCAGCGGCGGCGCGGGCAAAAAGGAAGATTTCCTTGAGCTGTTCCACCACAAGGGCATCGACGCTGGCCTTGCGGCGGGCATTTTCCACCAGAAACTGCTGACCATCCACGACCTGAAAACCTATCTGAATGAAAATGGTGTCGAAATGCGGCTGTAAGCTCTTGCGTTTCGGGCAACTTTAGGATAAACTGTAAGTATCCCCTTTGGGGGAGGGAGTATTGACCATGGAACTGAAATTTGATGAAAAGGGCCTCATTCCTGCAATCGTGCAGGATCACTACACCAAAGAGGTGCTCACCCTTGCCTACATGAACGCCGAGACGCTGGCACTGACCATTGCCGAGGGGCGTACGGTGTTCTGGAGCCGGAGCCGTCAGGAGATCTGGCGCAAGGGCGATACCAGCGGCAATGTCCAGCATGTGGTGTCCATCACTGCAGACTGCGACAAGGACGCACTGGTGGTGGAGGTGGTCAAAGATGGCCCTGCCTGCCATACCGGTGCCGAGAGCTGCTTCTTCAACGAAGTGTATGTCTCGCCGGAGCTCAAGCAGTTCAGCTGGCAGGGGCTTTACGAACTCATCCAGGGCCGCAGGGATCATCCCCAGGAAGGCAGCTATACCACCTACCTGTTCGAGAAGGGCAAGGAGAAGATCCTGAAAAAGGTGGGCGAGGAGTGCACCGAGGTCATCATTGCGGGAGAAAAAGAGGACAAGGCCGAGACCATCTATGAGATCAGCGACCTGGCATACCATGTGCTGGTGCTGATGGTGCAGGCGGGCATCACGGTGGAAGAGATCACCCGTGAGCTGGAAAAACGACACGTCATTGACCACAAGGTCAAACAGGAAAGGATGCAGTGATTTAGTTATGGCAGATTATAAGAAGTCCAGTGTTCATTGCCACTCGACGATGTGCGATGGCAGAAATACCTTGCAGGAAATGGCCAGTGCCGCCTGTGCACAGGGCCTGACGACCCTGGGCTTCTCCGGCCATAGCTATACTCAGCGGGACCGTGAGTACTGCATGAGCCCCAGCCGCACCGCCCAGTACAAGGCCACCATTGCAAAGCTCAAGGCAGAGTACAAGGGCAAGGTGGACATCCTCTGCGGCATCGAGTGGGACAGCCTGAGCGAGGACAAGCCCGAGAACTACGATTACTGGATCGGTGCGGCCCATCACCTGTACGGCAAGAACACCGGCAAGTACTACGAGATCGACTTCCGTCCGCAGGATCTGCACGACTGCATCTTTGATGATTTCGATGGCGATCCGCTGGCGGCTGTGGAGGCCTACTTTGCAGAGGTGGAGAAGGTTGCCGCCAAGGGACCGGACATTCTGGCCCACATCGACCTCATCAAGAAGCTGAACGGCGAGGGTGAGTTCTTTGATGAAGAGGCTCCCCGCTACCGGGCCGCTGCCCTCAAGGCCCTGAGCGCAGCCAAAGAGCACAACTGCCTGCTGGAAGTGAACACCGGCGGCGTTTACCGCGGCTACCGCAAGGACTTCTACCCCAGTGCATGGATGCTGGAGGAGTGGAACAAGATGGGCGGCAAGGTCATCATCACCTCCGACTCCCACGATGTTTCCAGCCTGACCTTCGGCTTTGAGGAAGCTGCCGCCGCCATCAAGGCTGCCGGCTTCACCAGCGTGGAGGTGCTGACCGGCCACGGCTTTGAGACCCAGGAGCTGTAAAAGAAAAATAAAGCACAACCCTCTCCGTTTTTGCTGTGCAATGCCGGGGAGGGTTGTTTTCCGTAAACTGTGAGGAACCTTATGACCCGAACTGCGAAAAAATCCCCCTTCAGCATGAATGTAGACCTGATGCACGGTCCCATTTTCAAAAACCTGCTGCTGTTCATGCTGCCCATCTTCATCTCCAACCTGTTCCAGCAGCTCTATAACACCGTGGACACCATGATCGTGGGCAATGTGCTGGGCGATACCGCCCTTGCCGCCATTGGCTCCTGCGGCTCGATCTACGAGCTTCTGGTCGGTTTTGGCCTCGGTATCGGCAACGGTCTTGCAATCGTTGCAGCGCGCTCCTACGGGGCGCAGGATCACGATCTGCTCAAAAAGACCGTGGCAGGCTCACTGGTCATCGGTCTGGTGGCTTCCCTCTGCATTACGCTGGCGGGTGTGCTGGGCCTGCACACGCTGCTCCTCATGCTGGACACCCCGGCGGAGATCCTGGACGATGCGTACCGCTACATTTTGACCATCGATCTGGGCGTGCTGGTCATGTTCGCCTATAACCTCTGCGCGGGCCTGCTGCGCGCCATTGGCAACAGCGTGATGCCGCTGGTGTTCCTGCTCATCTCCTCGGGCCTGAATGTGGTGCTGGATCTCCTGTTCATTGCAAGGATGGGCATGGGGTGCAGGGAGCGGCTGTGGCAACGGTCATCTCGCAGGGCGTTTCGGTGGTGCTCTGCATCCTGTACATCTTCCTCAGAGTGAAGATCCTGCTTCCGGAAAAGCAGCATTTCAGGGTGGGCAGCCACCTTTACTGGGAGTTGTTCAGCCAGAGCATCTCCATGGGCCTGATGAGCAGCATCGTCTCGGCTGGCTCGGTGGTGCTGCAGTACGGCATCAACGGGCTGGGCACGCTGGTCATCGCCGGTCACACCGCCGCCCGGAAGCTGTTCTCCTTTACCACCATGCCGGTCATGGCCATGGCATCGGCATGCTCCACGTTTGTTTCCCAGAACCGCGGCGCAAACCAGCCGGAGCGTGTCCGCAAGGGCATGAAGGAGATCGCCCTGTACAGCGTGGTGGTGGCCGTGCTGGCGATCTTTCTGATGCAGCTGGGCGCAGAGTGGATGGTGCGGCTCATCTCCGGCTCCAGCGAGCCTGTGGTTCTGGAAAACGGTGCACGGTATCTGCTCTGGAACGCGCCCTTCTACTCGGTGCTGGGTGTTCTGCTGGCCACCCGCTATGCCCTGCAGAGCCTGGGGCAGAAGGTCCTGCCCCTCTTCTCCAGTGTCATCGAGCTGGTGGGCAAGGTGGTATTCGTGCTCTTCTTCATCCCGAAGTTTGCCTATAACGCCGTCATCCTCTGTGAGCCCATCATCTGGTGCTTCATGGCGGCGTACCTCGTGCTGGTCTACCTGCACGACCCGTTTGTGTTCCCGAAAAAAGCAGAATAAGGAAAAGACCCGGCTGCCGATGACAGCCGGGTCTTTGTGTCTGCAGGAAGTGGATGAAACGGATCGGGCAATGGGGCTTACAGTGCCGAATAGCCGAAGCTGTTGACCAGTGCATCGATATGCTGGCCTGCCTTGCACATGGGGCACTCGCGGGAATCGAAGCTGGCGTAATCGGGCAGGTTGGAGGGGTCAAAAATAGAGGTGACCGGGATGCCCAGGCACTCGGTAGCGGTGGCGAAGATGGCGCTCAGGCCCGCCACGGTGCCGCCGTAGTAGTTGACTGCCTCGATCGCAGCCTGCACGGTATAGCCGGTGGTGATGGAAGCAGCCAGGATCAGCACGTGCTTGCCCTTGACCATGGGGGCCAGATTGTCGCGCAGGATGATCTGGCTGCCGGTGGTGTACTCCGGGGTGATGACATAGATGGTCTGGTGGGCATTCATGTTGGCAAAGCCGTCCTTGGTCAGCTCGTTGGCAAGGCAGGTGCCGATGACCTGTGTACCGTCCAGGCAGAGGACAGTATCCACGATGGTGTTGTGCTGGTAGGCAGCCACCAGCTCTTTTGCCACGGCCTTTGCCTCGGAAAGGCGGGACTTCTGGGTGGTGACATCGATATAGTAATTGATGTGGCTGTGGCTGGTTGCGAAATGGCCCTTTGCCACACGCAGGAACAGATTGCTCTTGTTGGTGGGAAGCTTTACCATGTTGATCATAACTGCAACACTCCTGTTCTGTCAAACTACGGCCCATGGCCTTTTTGAGCGGAAACACAAACAGCGCGGCGGCCCCTGCCGCTGCGCTCCCATTCTTTTCCATGAACCTATGGTATCAGAAAATGCGGGTGTACACAAGATACAGAATTGCTGAAAATTTGAAGAAAAATTGAGACACTTTGCCAGCACAAACGGCGCAAAAAAAGCCGCCCGGCTTTCCCGGACGGCTTGGGATGTACGTTGGGGAGATTACTTGGTGGTGGTAGAGCCGGAGCTGGCGCTTGCGGCACGAGCCAGAACCCAGTTCATGGAATACTCGGCATAATGCAGGTCGGGGCAGTAGGTAAAGACCAGCTTTTCGCCCTCAGCCAGAGAGGTGTTGAGCGTGATGGTGCCCTTATTGATAGCGCTGTTTGCCAGGTTGGTGTCCAGCAGGGAAGCGTCGATCTTAAGTTCGTTGCTGGTTCCACCAACATACTTTGCCTTCTGCTTGCCGTCCTTACCGTAGACGATCGCCTTGAAGTTGCTGGGCTGGATGGGCAGGTTGTTGGTGCGGCCAACGGTGATCTGGAAGGGGAAGGTAATGGTATTGCCCGGTCAGGTTAATATCCTTGTACTTCTTGGCATTGTCATCGTAGGTGCCCAGAACAGCATTGATCTGCAGAACAGTGATGGAACCGGCACCATCGCAGTACAAGTTCTTGGTATCGGTCTGATCACAGCCGGAGAAGAGGCTGGCACCCGCAACGGCCACAGCTGCAACAGCGGAGTATTTCAGGAAAGAGCGGCGAGAAAATGCTAACGACATAATCGTTCCTCCTTATAATGTGCAAAGCGCACGAAAATGCCAAAAGGCTCTGCCTATACAATAGGCGAAACGGGGCGAATGTCATGGTTTTCACAATATTTGTGAAATTTCCCACCGCCGCCGTGCAAATCATACGAAATTTCGTCCTGCTTGATCAGGCTTTGGTCTTGATCAGGCTTTGGTCAGGTCAGAGGCGTTGATGGTAAAGTTCAGGGTCTTGCCGGAAACAAAGGTCGGGGTGTAGGTCACACCGATCTGCTGCCAGGTGGTGGGCACCATGCAGACCAGCTCAATGTAGCCTGCACCCTGCGGGGGAATGGCAGAGGCCGTGGTAAAGCTCTCGGTGGCGCTGTCGTACAGCTGGACATAAGCGCCGCCCTCGGCTGCCTGACCGTCGCAGGTGAAGGAGAAGTCGGTGGTGGAGGCAGACAGAGCGTGGAAGTAACCGGCAGTGTTGGCAGCGATCTGCTCCGGGGTATCCAGAGGATAGGCCTCGCCGATCTCCAGAATGTTCTGTGCGCCGATGGCAAAGGTGTCGCGGCTGGAACGGTTTGCAGAGGTGATCAGCATGGCAATGTACTCATAGCCCTCGGCATCGGGGGCACTTGCCAGAGTAAAGACGCTGGTCAGCTGGACCGCCAGATTGTTCCAGTTGCTGATCTTATCGCCGACCTTGACCTCGATGGAAGAGTTATCGCCGGCCTGGCAGCCGCCCAGCACAGCAGCAGCGCCCAGAGCAGCGGCAGAAGCACCGGTGACCTTGAGGAAGGTGCGGCGGGAAATCTTGTTCGACATAAAGCTTGCCTCCTTAATCAATGGCAGAAATCTTTTTCTTCGCTGATTCGTTTATAGCATTTTTTACCGGAAATTGCAAGGCCCTGGGCACAGAATTAACAGGAGTTTCACACAGAAGCTTCACTGGTTGGGGTCCAGGCCGCGCACATGGGTCTCGGCTGGTCTTGACCAGATTCAGCAGGCTGGGGGGTGTACACGGGTATTCCCGGGTCAGGCTCTCGGTGGTCATGGCAAGGCAGGAGGGGTCTTTCACGCCCTCGGCACCGTTCAGGTCCTCACCGGCCAGCAGGTCCTCCACGTTGCTCTCGCTCATCCGCATCACGGCATCGGAGTAGCCGGGCCAGCGGCGGGCCTCCACGCTGAACAGGCTCTGGGCGTTGTGGGGTTCGGCGGAATAGAGCAGGCGGAACATCTTGGCCACGGCCATCATCAGGTAGGTGCTGACCTCGGTGGTCAGGGCCTTGCTGTGGCACTCGGCGATCTTGGCATACAGCACGTTCAGGCTGTTGGAGATCAGCTTTTTGTTCATGGTGGGCAGAACGCTGCCATGGTAGACGTTGTCCTTCATCTTATCGGGGTTGGGCAGGTCATCGGCGTTCAGCATCATGCCGTTGCGCTCAGCCGAGCGGCCCAGCAGGTAATCGCAGGACACATTATAGTAATCCGCTACCCGGACAACAAAGTCCAGACCGCACTCGCGGATGCCCTTTTCGTAGTGGGAGAGCAGTGCCTGGGACACCCCAAGGTCTTCGGCGGCCTGCTTCTGGGTGATGCCGCGCTCCTTGCGCAGCAGCTTGATGATACGGTTGAATTCCATGATTTTGGACTCCTCAGTAGTGGAAATTGAACTTCTTTGAGTTTTGGTTTACAACATGTTGATTATACACAGTGAAAAACCAAAAGTAAAGCAAGAAAAGTGACGGAAATTCTCGTCATTTTTCGTCATTTTTGTCAAAAGGCTTGCCCCGGATACCATATCTATGCTAAACTAAAGACAATCAACGCATATTTTGTGGCGCACGGCCCGGGCAGGATGCCCACTGCCGGTGCGAAATTTTACAGCAAAGAGGAACTCTTTGCCAGATAGAGGTGTTTTTCCATGAAAACGTTCAAACTTCATCTCATCCGCCACGGCATGACGGCCGGTAATCTGCAGGGCCTGTACATCGGCAGCGGTACGGACATCCCCCTGTGTGATGAGGGACGCGCCCAGCTGAAGGAGCTGAAGGAGCGGTTCGAGTATCCGCAGGTGGACACGGTGTTCTCCTCCCCGCTGGTGCGCGCTGTGGAGACAGCGAACATTCTGTTCCCCAATGCAGGCCACCAGTTCACAGTGCACGACCTGCGGGAAGCGGGCTTCGGCGTGTTTGAGAACCGCCCCGTGAAGGATCTGGTCAAGGAAGAGGATTTCAAGAAGTGGATCACCCCCGGCTCCGGCTTTGTGCCCGAGGGAGCAGAGCCCACCGAGCAGTTCCACGCCCGCTGCGCCGAGACCCTGCTCAAGCTGTTTGAGTATATGATCCGGATGGATGTGACCGAGGCTGCCTGCGTGACCCATGGCGGCGTGATCATGAGTATGCTGAGCCAGCGCGCGCTGCCCTCCCGCCACCCGGAACAGTGGATGGCCGACCCCGGCTGCGGCTATACCGTCCAGACCGACGTGCAGCTCTGGATGCGCGACCGTCTGGTGGAGGCCATCGACATCGTGCCCTTTGGCTACGCCGATACCCTGCGCGGGCAGGCAGAAGCCGAGGAAAACGAGGCATTTGAGTAAGAATCTTTGCCGCGCCGCCCTGAAAATATCCAAAACACGTAAAAACGCGGAAGAACAGGTAAAATTCCGGGCAAATCTCTTGACAGAAAGCCCGGAATTTACTATTGTATAGAGAGAACTTATTTTCCCGTTAGGAGGAATCCCCGATGTCACAATCCCTGTCCCGCCGCTCGTTCCTGAAATATGCCGGTTCCGGTGCAGTCAGTCTGGCTGCTGCCCTGCTCACCGGTGTTTCGGGCGCGGCTCTGGCCCCCTGCTATGAGGGCGAACCTGCTCTGTTGGACGGCAAGGCGGCAGTGGAGCTGCTGGGCTATGCGCCTGCGCCGGAGCTGGACAGCACGTTGGTCTATCTGTCGGTGGAGAACCTCTCGGCCCGGCCGCTGGCTGTGGGTGCCAGCTACCTGCAGAGCCGCGGGCTGGACAGCAGGAACGCCCTGTACAGCCTGGGCACCGGCCTGACGGCTCTGTGTGACGGCAGACAGGTGCGGGTGGGCAGCTTTGCAGCTCCCCTCTACGGTGAGAATGCGGCAGATGCCTCTGCCTTTACCTTGAATCTTTCCGCAGGGCGCGGGGCGATGCTCCACTGCTTCTGCGAGACCCCGGCGGACTGGCAGACGCTGGAGCTGATCTATCAGCCTGACTTTGCCGCAGGCCAGACCGTCCATTTTGTGGTGCGCCGGGATGCCGATGAGGTCCATCTGGGCGCGGTGCCTGCCACCCTTGCCGAGGTGGGCAGCGTGGTCGATCTGTAAATAGCATAGCGTAAAAAGAGACGGTTCTGCATCGGATGAACTGCACCCCATTTGTTAGACAGTATGGTATACTGTTTAGGAAATGGGGTGTTTTTGTATGCCAAAGGGACAACGAAAGTACAACGGAGCTCAAAAGGTAGAAATCATCAAACAGCTTCACAAT
>ENA-OPYX01000019-OPYX01000019.1-human-gut-metagenome-genome-assembly--contig:-NODE-19-length-80366-cov-4.773900_pt1 | contig 80366 bp, 83 predicted proteins | sample MGYA00242639_ERZ504486 | MGnify/ENA primary metagenome ERZ504486 (study PRJEB26092, sample SAMD00036296) | human gut metagenome | host: Homo sapiens | study: EMG produced TPA metagenomics assembly of... | reverse complement strand
GAAGGACTTTTGCAATAGTTTTTTGTAATTTTTTAAATTTGTTTTAATTTTTGGATTATAACATTAATCGCATTTATTATTGGGCAATATATCCTTGAAATGAGTTTTCCGAGTGAAAACCTGTATGCCAAAAAGCCGCACAAAGCACCGAATACAATATAAATTCTGACATATCCGTACAGCATTGCAAGTGAATATAAAAACAGCGCAATACTTGCAATAAGCATAAAAAATATATCGGCAATAATAACTGCGGTTTTGGTACTTAAAAACGCTACTCTTATAAACTTAAATACGCCGTACAACATTCCAAGCCCTACACCGAATAAAAGCGAATATAAAAAAGCTTGAGATTGAATATAAAAATCAATTTCCATAGCTCACCTATTTAAAAAGTTTAGAAAGTCTTGAGCGGGAATTATCATTGCCTATATACTGCATAGCATTTATTTTTCCGTCAATTGACACTTCACCCGATTCAAGATTCAATTTGTCAATATGCAGTCGTTCTCCCTTAATAATCAATCTGCCGCACGAAGTAAGTACAGACACCGTTTCTTCGTTAAAGCCGCTTACATCTTCCGCACCCGTAAGCATAAGTTTACCTCTTGCATCAAGCATAAGAGTATGATTTTTTCCTTTTGGAATTTCACTCATAAAAATACCTCCGTATAAATGCTACTTAATTTATACGGAGATTAAAACAAAAATATTACATTTTCAATTAAACTACAGCCTCATACATTGTATCGGCTTCCTCTTTACGGACAACTTCCTTTACGGCTGTAACCTTTACTTTTACACTTCTTGAACCGAGAGTAATTTCGATTACATCTCCGACTTTTACATCGTATGACGCTCTCGCTTCTTTACCGTTCACGCTTACTTTACCTGCGTCGCAAGCCTCGTTAGCAATAGTTCTGCGTTTAATAAGTCTTGAAACTTTTAAATATTTATCAAGTCGCATTGTTTCACCTCCGACAAAAAAAGGAGCCGACAAACGCCGACTCCGAAAAATCAATTACTGATTTACAGTATCCTTAAATACCTTGCCTGCCTTGAAAGCCGGAACCTTAGATGCTGCGATTTCGATTGGATTACCTGTTCTTGGGTCGCTGCCTGTTCTTGCCTTTCTCTGGCGCTGCTCAAATGTACCAAAGCCTGCAATCTGTACCTTCTCGTCTTTGGCAACAGAGTCGATAATTGTATCAATAACTGCTGTAACTGCCTTTTCCGCATCTTTCTTAGTAAGACCGCTCTGCTCAGCAACAGCTGAAATAAGTTCTGTTTTGTTCATATCAATGGACCTCCAAATTATTCTTTTATTTTTACTTCATCCCAAAGGGAATCAAGCTCTGACAAAGTTGCGCTTTTCATATCAATTCCACGCTCTTTTGCAAGCGCTTCAACTTTTGAAAAGCGACCTATAAACTTGTCGCACGCATCGTAAAGAGCGTGTTCACTGTCAATCTTTAACAGTCTTGCAACATTTACCGCAGAGAAAAGAACATCTCCGAGCTCTTCATACTGATTATCGGTATTACCTTTTGAGACAGCCTCTTTAAGTTCATCGCATTCTTCATAAAGTTTAGCGAGTGCATCTTCCGCATTGCTCCAGTCAAAACCGACCTTTGCGGCTTTCTGCTGAACCTTTGAACTTCTCATGAGTGAAGGCAAAGCCTTAGAAACGCTTTCCATTGCCTGTGTTTGAGTTTTCTGCTCTTTGGTCTGCATCTTTATAGCGTCCCAATTTTTGAGCACCTGTTCGGTAGTATCGGCATTTACATTGCCAAATACATGCGGATGACGGATAATAAGTTTTTTGCAAACGCCGTCACATACATCGTCAATATTAAATGTACCTTTTTCGCTTTCAATTTCAGAATGAAGAGCGACCTGTAAGAGCACATCTCCGAGTTCTTCCTTTAAAAGGTCATTATCCTCTGTATCAATAGCCTCAACAGCCTCATAGGTTTCTTCAATGAAGTTTGAACGGATAGATTTGTGAGTCTGTTCTCTGTCCCACGGACAACCGCCCGGAGCACGGAGAATTTTTACAATTTTAACTAAATCTTCAAATTTGTATTCCGACTTTTCTTTAAAATCCATTTCAAACTTCCTCTCAGACAAAAGCTTTACTATGCAATATGTCGCAAGTAGTAAAAATTCGCAATCATAATTAATATTTTACCCAATAAGATGGAATTTTGCAAGTAGTTTTGCAATTTTTTCCCCTTTTGGCAAAAATTCTATTACTGTGGCAGTAAAAGTACGCAATATTAACAAAACAAAGATGTAAACAATGATTGCAGCAATAATTGCGCAGATTGTCGCAACTCTGTGCGGAGCAACCATAAGTACGCCTGCATTTACAAGATAAGCAGTCAATCCGCTTGCTACTGCGCCGATTAAAGGCTTGATTGTAGTAGTATAGAAGTTTATTCTTATTTTTGAATGTTTAATAAGCAGATAAATGCCTACAACACAAGACAAGAAGTAACCGATAAGCGAGCCTGCCGTTGCGCCCTGAATATTGATGGAAGGAATACTTACAAACATCCATGTAATACCGATTTTTACAACCATACCGAATGCATACAACTTCATAGGAAGATCTGTTCTGCCTATGCCCTGCAGCATACTGCAAATAGGTGTTTCAATAGCCGCAAAAATAGTTGTAAGTCCCATAAGCATAAGTACATTACCGCCGATAGCGGCAATAGACTCACTTGTATAAATAAATGACATAATCGGATGTGCAAGAACACAAAGACCTATACCCATCGGAAGAGTAAATATCATTGTCATACCGAATACAGTTTCCATTGAAGTTTTAAGGACTTTCTTGTCGCCCTTTGTCCATGCACTTGTAACATTAGGCATGGCACTTGAACCGAATACCTGTGTAACCGCAGTTACAAGCTGCATAAGTTTAAGTGCTGCCGCATAACAACCCCAAAGTTTAGTGTGAATTGTAATAGGGTCGTTTACAATTGATTCGGTAAAACCGTATTTGCCGTACTGGTCAATAAGTGCCTGTGGATTAGTTACCGCAAGTTCTTTGAGTACACGCTGAATAATAATCTGGTCAATAAGCGAACCCATACTCATTATGAAAGCACCCATTGCTGTGGGCACGGCAGTTTTTACCATAAGTATAAAAGTTTCTCTCTTTGTGCGCGCATCAAGAGAATTTTCGTAATATTCTTCGGGTATTCCGTCACCGCCGATTTTAAAGCGGAGCAATAAGAATACAAAAGCCATAAAGCTGCCCGAAGAAATACCGCAGATAGCACCTGCTACGGAAAACGCAAGAATTGTATTCATTGCGTCATACTGCGATTCAAAAGTAAACCAAAGGAACTCTCCTGTAGCATTATATTGGTCCATACCGAATTTCATAACGAGGTATGCAAAAGTAAGACCAAGAATAAGTTTTACGCCTGACTCGATTATTTCAGAGATTGCAGTCGGGAACATATTTCTCTGTCCCTCAAAATAGCCTCTGTAAATAGAAACAAGACAGCCGAAAAGAATAGTCGGAGCAAGGCAAAGCATTGCATAAATCGAATACGGAGAATCAATTATTCTTACATAAATAAAACTGCCTGCAATCATTATCATAAATGACACAATGCCGACTATTGAAAAAAACGGAATTGATAACCTTATGTATCAGCTTGACATCCTTGTATCTTTTTTGAGCTATACTCTCTGATACAAGTCTGGAAATTGCAATAGGAAGTCCTCCTGTAGCAACCGTAAATATAACAACAAAAATTTCGTATGCGTTGCTGAAAAGACCCGAACCCATTGTAGCGTATTCTTCGCCAAACATAGAGTAAATGTTTGTAAGAAGTACCTGGTCAAGAAGTCCGATGATTTTTACAACAACCATACTCAGCGTAAGTATTGCCGCACCTTTTAAAAAGGAATGAGAAATATTTTCCTCCGCATTACTTATCGCATTGTATTTTTTAGACAAATTAAATCACCCATTACCAAATTATCAAAATAAAATCAAATATTAAAGCTGTGCTTTATCTTCATCAAGCTTTGCGCCGCAGCTGTTGCAGAACTTTGAATTTTCAGGAACATCACTTCCGCATTCAGGGCAATAAGTAACACTTTTTGTTGCTGAAATGCTATCGTTGATAAGATCAAGATTTTCTTTAAGTTCTGTAATTTCAGCGGATTTTTCTTTGATTTTGTCTGACAAATCAGTACCGTGTACCACACTTTTGTAAGTGAGCGCACCAAGTTCTTTAAGTTTGGTGTTAATTTCCGCTCTGATTTCAGCCGCAACAATTTTTTGCTTTGAATTGTCATAAACATCAGATGCTTTTTTAGAAACAACAGACGCCGCTGCCTTTGCATTTACAATAACATCGTCTAAAATACCGTCGAATTTTCCCATATCAGTCATACCTTTCTATATAATATATCTGTGCTATTATAGCATTATTGCACGGGATTAGCAACAAATTTATTGTGTATAAAATGCCGAAATTGCATTTTTTCTTTTTATCATTTCCTCAAATCTGTCAATATATTCATACGGATACTTAAAGTTAAATATGCGTTCGAGATAGTCGGGATTATTTCTCTTGAGTTTGGTAACAGCACCCGAACCGCAGCCGAGAATTGTATGGGTTTCGTCCATAACATAAACATTGTAAAGACTTTCATAGCCTTTTTTAGACCAACCGACATTTTCAAGGTTGCCTGCCATTCTGCTCTGTCTGTACAGATAATACGGAATGTAATTCTTTTTCAAAAGCTCATTTTGATTATATTCGAGCATTTTCCTTGTGGTTTCTGCGCCCTCTCTGTCAATCGTAACACCTTTTTCGGTAAGTGTGGAACTGCGTTTCATACTAAGAGTGTGCACTGTAATACATTCGGCGTCAAGTGCAAGAATACCGTCAACCGAATTTTTAAAACTTTCGTATGTATCTGTCGGCAAACCTGCGATAAGGTCGGTATTTATATTTGTAAAACCGCATTTTCTTGCAAGAGCAAAAGCGTCAAAAAACTGCTGTACAGTATGTTTTCTGCCTATTTCACGCAGAACATCGTCATTTAATGTCTGTGGATTTATGCTTATTCTGTCAACATTATTTTCTTTTAAAGCCTTTAACTTTTCGGCAGTAATTGTATCGGGTCTGCCTGCCTCAACCGTAAATTCTCTGCAAGCTGACATATTGAAATTACCGTTTACAGTACCGATTACCTTTGAAAGCTGTTCTGCCGAAAGAGTAGTCGGTGTGCCGCCGCCAAAATACACGGTTTCAAGTCTTAGCCCGAGTTTATTGGCGATTTCGGCTGTAAGTTTAATCTCCTCGCAAAGTAAATCGGCATACGGGTCTACAAGTTTTTTTGCTCTTTCTATAGATGACATTACAAACGAACAATAACTGCATCTTGACGGGCAAAAAGGAACACCCACATATAAACTGAAAGAATCGGGCTTGGAAAGCTCAATGATTTTTCTTTTATTTTCCTCCGTCATTACGGCAAGGTCGAGTTTTTCAGGACTTACATAGTAGTCGTTTGCAAATATTTCTTTAGCCTTTTCAAAGCCCTGCTCATTTGAAACATTCCTAAAAAGTTTTATAGGACGAACACCCGTAAGCAAACCCCAAGGTTGATTTATGCCTGTAAATTCACACAAAAGTTTATAAAGCATCTGTGCAAGCGAAAGTTCCTTTTCATTATCTTCGCCTGTATTTTCAGTATTCAGAGATTTATTGAAATCTCCTGCTTTTACCTCAACTGTCAGTTTATCCGACATTTCGGTATATATATACGGCTCTTCCTTACGCTCGCATTCACGCACAACCGTTATTTTTTCATTAGGAAAAAACAATCTTGCCACATTTTCAAGTTCATAGTGAAAGCCATGATTAATTACATATAAATTCATATCAAACCCTGCTCATTAAAGGATTATATTTTTTCTCGTGGTCGAGAGTAGATGTCGGGCCGTGACCCGGGATTACGAGATAATCACCCTCAAGCTGCTTTAGCTTTTTAATAGAGTTTACCATATCATTGTTATTGCCTGTCGGTAAATCGGTTCTGCCGTATGATTCGCAAAACAATGTATCACCGCAAATCAAAAGTTTATCTGTTATATAGCATCCGCAGCCCTTTGTATGCCCGGGTGTGCTGATATACTTCACCTTAGTTTCGCCAATCATAAAGGTATCGCCGTCCTCAAGATAAACGTCTGCTTTAAACGGCTCAAGGTTTATATTATGAAAAGCGGTAAGATTAAGTGTTGAATCGGAAAGAAACTCTGCATTTGCTTTACCCGTTATAATCATTGCACCAAACATATCCGCAAGCTGTTTTGCGAATGTTATGTGGTCATAATGACCGTGAGTAAGCAAAACGTAGGTGAGTTTTCCGCCATCTGCGTTTATCTGTTCAATAAGTTTATCTGACTTTGCACCGGGGTCCACAACTGCGTTACAGCCTGTTTCCTTGTCAATAAGATATACGCAATTTGTAGCCAAATCGGTAACATTAAAAATTTTATAATCTATCATTTTCATTACCTGCTTGTATTGTTAATATTTTAAATCACGGGTGTCAATATCAATGGTAACAGGGCCGTCATTAAGCAAAGATACTTTCATATCGGCACCGAATATTCCCTTTTCTGCCTTACGAACACCGTTTTCGAGCATCTTTTTACAAAAATATTCATATAAAGGCTCTGCAATATCGGGCTTGGCGGCTTTCATAAAATTTGGTCGTCTGCCGTGCGAACAATCTGCATAAAGCGTAAAATTTGAAATAACAAGCACTTCACCGTCAATATCCGCAAGCGACAGATTCATTTTATCGTTTTCGTCGGTAAATACCCGCAAAGTTGCAATCTTTGACGAAAGTGCGTCTGCCTCTTTTTCGGTATCACCCTCCGCAACACCGAGCAAAATTAAAAATCCGTTGTCAATCTTACCGACTGTATTGCCGTCAACCTTTACTTCCGCAAAAGTAACTCTTTGTAATATTGCTTTCATATTATAACCTCTTAATCTCAATAATTCCGCTGATGTCAGAAAGTTTTGAAATTACACCTTTAAGGTGATTTTTACCTGTAACATCAATAGTAGCGGTTACCATAGCTTTGCCGTCACCGACTTCTCTTGAATTAAGAGAATGAATAAAGATGTGCATATTTGAAAGTTTGATTGTTACATCTGCAAGAAGTCCTGTTCTGTCGGTAGCAATAATCTGCAATGTACTGCGGAATGCCTCTCCTGCCTTGTCTTCCCAATAACAGCTTACCCATCTTTCAGGTTCTTCGCAGTTATTAAGATCCTTAGGAACATTTGTACATTCCCTCTTATGGATTGATACTCCGTAACCTCTCGTAATATAACCTATAATCTCATCGCCCGGCAAAGGATTACAACAATTTGAGAACTTAACCAGAACATCGTCTGTACCCTCAATTACAACACCCGAAGATGCCTTTGGCTTTTTACGGGGAGCTTGCGGAACTTCGATTTTTTCTATATCTGCGGCATAGGTTTTCTGGTATTCTTCCTTAATTCTCGGCATAACTTTCCAAAGCTGAATACCACCGTAACCAATTGCGGCATAAACATCATCGAGAGTTACATACTGCTTTTTCATAAGCATTTTTTCAATAAACTCAACAAACTCTTCATCGGAAAGATTAATGCCGTTGCGCTTAAATTCTTTTTCAAGCATCTGCTTACCTTCGGCAATGTTTTCGTCACGCTTTTCGTGCTTATACCACTGACGAATTTTTGACTTTGCAGAAGCAGTCTTACAAATATCTATCCATGCTTTATTAGGATGCTCTTCTTTTTGAGTAATAATCTCGCAGATTTCACCCGTTTTTAATTTATAGTCAATCGGCACGATTTTTCCGTTTACTTTAGCGCCGACCATTCGGTGTCCTACCTGTGTGTGAATAATATAGGCGAGGTCAATAGGGGTTGAACCGTTCGGTATAACCATTACATCGCCCTTTGGTGTAAATACATAAACATCGTTTTCTTCAAAGTCATTTCTGATATTCTTTGCAATATCCGTTACATCTTCGGCTTCAAGCTGATCGAGAATCATATTTTTGACTTTCTCGATGTTTTCGGCAAGGCGGGTACTTTCGCCTTTTCCGCCCGCACCCATACCGAGTTTATACTTCCAGTGCGCTGCGATACCGTATTCGGCGGTGTAGTGCATTTCCCATGTTCTTATCTGAACTTCAAAAGGAATGGCTCTTTTGTCAAGTACGGTTGTGTGCAATGACTGATACATATTCGGCTTAGGCATAGAAATATAATCTTTAAAACGGTTCGGAATAGGTTTAAAAATATCGTGAACTACGCCGAGTACATTATAACAATCCGATACGGTATCTACAATTACACGCACTGCAAAGACATCAAAAATTTGGTCAATAGTTTTGCCCTGCATAAATGTTTTGCGGTAAATACTGTAAACACTCTTTACTCTGCCGCTTATGTAAACATTTTTTATTATATTATTTGTTTTTTCAAGAATTTGATTTTTTATAGATTCAATAAACTTGTCACGGTCGTTTTCCGAAAGGCTGATAGCATCTTCAATCTCCTTGTAACCAATCGGGTCAAGGTACTGCAAAGACAAATCCTCAAGCTCGTCTTTTATGGTTTTGATACCGAGGCGGTGAGCAATAGGAGCATATACCTGCATATTTTCGTGAGCCTTATCTCTTCTGCTCTGCTCAGGCATACAGCTTATTGTACGCATATTATGCAAACGGTCGGCAAGTTTAATAATAATTACTCTGATGTCGTTTGCCATTGCAATAAGCATTTTTCTGATGTTTTCTGCCTGTCTTTGCTCTCTTGAAGAAAAAGCGATTTTTGAAATCTTGGTAACACCGTCAATCAGCCTTGCAACATCCGCACCGAAAAGTTTTTCAACTTCCTCAAGCGTTGTAGGAGTATCCTCAACAACATCGTGAAGAAGTGCGGCGCAGATTGCGTCTGTATCCATACCGAGTTCGGCAAGAATACAGGCAACGGAAGTCGGGTGCAGAATATAAGGAATGCCCGACACTCTTCTTTGGTCGCCATGAGCCTTTTCGGCAAACTTGTATGCTTTTGTAATTTTGTCAATATCATATGTACTGTTTGACTGGCCAAGCAACTTTACAAGCTCGTTGAAATCCTGATAATGTGCTATTCCTGAATATTTACTCATTACTGCATCCCCCTCAATTTTATAACCGTATCGGCTGAATTAAGATCAACCTTTTGCGACACTTCGGAAACTCTGATTTGTGCGCTGTTTATTCCTTCAATCACCTCAATAAGCGACAGTTCGCTCATTGCGTCAAGAATAATCCTGATTTTTCCGATAGACAATTTATAATCAAGTTTATGTACAAGCGTTTCGATAGGATAGGCATAGCCTCCCGATTTTCTTAAGAATACATATAGTATTGCAAAATCTTCACGAGTAGGCAAAAGATCGGTTATTTGAGCATTTGTAAGATTTAAACCGAGTTTAAAATCTTCGTAGTTCCTCTGACTTTGCAAGAAGTCTTTGGTATCAAGCACTGACGGTTTTATTTCCTTTAATATTATGGAAACATTGCGTTGACCGTTAAATTCGTTTATATCGAGCGTAACCGCAAGGTCAAGTACATCTCCTACTTTATAAGGAAATTCCTGTTGCGTGGTAAAGAAATTCATAACCGATACTGTCGAATTATTGCGTTTAAACTGCAGCCTTAAATGCTTATTTTGTGACAGCGGAGTAATCTGTGAAAGAGTCATTTTATACAACCCGACAAGCGGTGTAGGATTACCCGCACCGTAAGGAGCAAGATACGCAAGCGGTTCAACAAGCTGAACGCTTATTAAAGCAGGATTTAACCTGCAGTCAATATTACACGCATTAAATGGCATATTTTCCTGCTTAAGGGCATATTCGTTAATTCTTTGGCGGAACAATTCAATATTTTTGCTTTTTAGTGAAAGTCCTGCCGCCATAGGGTGACCACCGCAATGTGTAAGTAAATCCGAGCAGGCAAAAACCGCGTCACAAAGAGAAAATCCCTCAACACTTCTGCCCGAGCCCTTTGCCTCTTCTCCGTCACGGGAAATAATAACAGTAGGCTTACCGAAAAATTCTTTGACCTTTGCCGCCACGATTCCGATAACACCCTGATGCCAACCCTCGCCGTCGATAACAAGCACACGGTCATTTGTAATATGAGGATTTGCTTTGACCATTTCGTCAATCTTCATTAATATATTTTTTTCGATTTCCTTACGCTCGTTGTTATCTTCATTAAGCTGTTTTGCAATACTCATTGCCTCGTTTTCATCATCGGTCAGCAGCAGTGAAACCGATTTTCCCGAAAAGCCGAGCCTGCCGACCGCATTTATTCTCGGAACAAGTGTAAACGATACATTGCCCGAAGTAATCTTTTTGCCGGCAATTCCTGCGGTTTCAATAAGAGCATTAATACCTGCTCTGTCGCTTTCCTGAATATTAACAAGTCCACGCTTGACAAACACTCTGTTTTCGCTTTTTAATTCCACAATATCTCCGACTGTTCCTATACAGAGCAGGTCAGAGTAATTGTCAAGCAGGGACGATACATCGCAGTTTTCGCCCTCAAGCGCCATAACCAATTTAAAGGCTACACCGACACCCGAAAGCATTTTGTACTTACTTGGGCAGTCGGATTGATGCATATCGATTACCGCAACAGCATTGGGTATTTTTCCCGTCGGTTGGTGGTGATCAGTAATTACAGTGTCAATACCGAGAGAGTTTGCGTAATCAATTTCTTCCACAGCGGCGATTCCGTTATCGACGGTAACAATCAACTTTACTCCCTTTTCAGCGAGAATATCGATTGCGCCTTTATTCATTCCGTAACCTTCTGTTTCTCTTGACGGAATATAGTACATAGCGTTTGCACCGACCGTTTCAAGATAAGAGTACAAAAGTGCCGTAGAAGTGACGCCGTCCGCATCGTAATCTCCGTAAACGCATATAAGCTCATCATTGTCAATTGCAGATAAAATTCTGTCAGCACCTTTTTTCATATCTTTAATTTCAAAAGGTGATGCAATAACGCTGTCGTTCTGCAAAAAATCCTCGATTTCCTCTCTTTTTGTAATGCCTCTGATCTGCAACAACATTGCAAGTATTGGAGGTAATCCGTATTCTGTTTGTATTCTTTTTGCTTCATCCTTGTTGATTTCGGATACTATCCAATTCTTCAAAATGCCATTCTCCTTAATCACCTTTTAACTGGCGCTTACAAAATTTCACTCTCTTTAAGCATTGATTCGGCATGTGCAAGTGCTGCGTCTGTAATATTTACGCCACCTATTATTCTTGCAAGCTCATGCTTTCTGCCGTCAAAGTCAAGCAGCTTTACCTGCGTAAATGTTCTGCCGTCCTCGACCTGTTTGCTTATAAGATAATGAGCGTCGGCAAGCGCCGCAAGCTGTGCCTGATGTGTTACGCAGAGTACCTGACTGCTTTTTGAAACTTCTTTGAGTTTTAATCCGACCTTTTGAGCGGCTGAACCCGAAATACCTGTATCGACCTCATCAAAAATCAAAGTATCTATATCTTCTGTGCTTGCAAGCACTGTCTTTATTGCAAGCATCATTCTCGAAAGCTCACCGCCCGAGGCAATCTTTGCAACCGGTCTTGGCGGTTCGCCGGGGTTTGCGGAAATAAGAAATTCTACCTTGTCTGTTCCTTTTTCGTAAAAGTCTGTATTTTCAAATTGAGTTACTATCTGAACATTCGGCATATTTAAAAAGCTCATTTCTTCACGCACTCGTTCAGAAAATACTTTTGCCGTCTTTTTTCGTATTGAACTTAATTTTTGTGCTGAAACCCTTGCATTGTATTCGGATTCTTTATAGTCAGCCTCAAGCTGATCTCTGTTCTTATCATAGCTTAAAAGTTCTTCAAGTCTTGTCTGCATTTTTTCGGCAAATGCAGGTAGTTCATTACATTCGCAGCCGTACTTTCTTGTAAGACGATTTAACAAATCAAGTCTTTCATCAATTTCTTCAAGCCTTTGAGGATCGCTTTCAACCGAATCGGCGGCATCGGAAATCGACTCTATACAATCTCTCAGATTATAATAAACATCCGTGATGCTCTCGGAAATACTTTCATAATCCGCATTGAGTGACGCCGCTCTCTGAATATAATTCATCGCACTTTCAACAGCCTCAATACCGCCTGCGGTTCTTTCATCTCCGTCAAGAAGTTCTCTCGAATCATTAAGCAGAGTAAAAATCTTTTCGGAATTCATCAGAATAATGCGTTCGTTTTCAAGCTGTTCTATCTCATCGGGCTGAACATCGGCATTGAAAAGCTCTGTTGTCTGATAGGTAAGCAAATCAATTTCGTGCAATCTTGCAGACTCATCTGAATTAGCCTCGTTAAGCTGCTTTTTCAGTGTCTTATACTTTTTATATTTTTCTCGGTAATCTTCAAGCTCGTTTTTTAATTCGCCAAAGCTGTCGATATAATCTATATGTGTATCAGGCGAAAAAAGTTCGTAACTTTCGTGCTGACCGTGAATATTAATAAGATTTTTCGCAACCTCTTTTAATACAGTAACACTCGCAGGTCTTGCGTTGATTTTACAACTGCTTTTTCCCGTTGCGGAAATCGTACGCTGCAATATTAAAGTATCGTCATCTTCATTGTTGTATCCAAGTTCCGCAAGCTTTGCTTTTACGGTATCGTTTACATCATCAAACTGTGCGGTTACAAGCGCTGTTTTTGCGCCGGTGCGCACAAGTTCTTTTGAAGTACGCTGTCCCATAATAGCGTTGATTGAATCTATAATAATACTTTTACCTGCACCGGTTTCACCTGTAAGTACATTAAGTCCCTGTGAAAAGTCAATTGAAGTCTTTTCGATAACCGCTATATTTTCTATATATAAAGTTGTAAGCATATAACATCATCCCTGTTCAGAGCAGCTTTTTAAGCTCCTCGGTAAGATTAACTGCGTCATTTACGGTACGGCAAGCAACAAAAATAGTATCGTCGCCTGCAATAGTTCCTACAATTTCCGAGTGGTCAAGTGAATCAAGCGAAGTACAAACCGCCTGTGCCATACCTACCATAGTTCTTATAACAACAATGTTTTGAGCCGCGTCTATAGAATTTACGGCTGTGGAAAACATTGACTTAAGACTTGATTTTTTTCATTTTGATTTTTGCGGGTGACATATAACGGTATTTTCCGTCTGAATCAAGTGCCTTTACAAGGCGAAGGTCTTTTATATCTCTTGAAATTGTCGCCTGCGTAGCCTTGTAACCGTCACGCTTAAGGCAATTAAGAAGATCGTCTTGAGTTTCTATAGACTGTTCTGAAATAAGCTCAAGTATTCTTGCGTGTCGTCCTGATTTCATTACATTTCCCTCTCTTTCAGCTTTTCGTTAAGCAGCTTAAAGAAATTACGCTTTCTCAACGAAATAAGCTCAAGACAAAGCTCTGATTTTTTGATTTTGACTGTGTCTTCCGAAAGAATATCAACATTTTTTTCGCCGTCAACAGTAAGTAAGCAGCAGCAATCGGCAGGAATTTGAACCGTAACCGCAAGACTTGCACTGCCGTCAAACAAGACCGAGCGTGAATGTAATGAATGAGGACAGACAGGAGTGGCAATAATGCAGTCCGTCTGCGGTGCAACTATAGGACCGCCTGCCGAAAGAGAATAAGCCGTTGAACCTGTAGGGGTAGCAAAAAGCAAACCGTCGGCTCTGTATTTTGCAATCCATTCATCATCCAGATACAAATTAATATCAATTATTTTTGAAAACTGACCTCTTGCAATTACAGCGTCATTTACCGCAAGATAATGCTTTGTTTCACCGTCTTTGTTTACCTCGACATCAAGAAGTATTCTTTTTTCTGTTGTATATTCTTTATTTACAAGCTTTTTTAATCTGCCGATATCATCGGGTTCAAGGTCTGCGGCAAAGCCGAGCCTGCCTACATTTACGCCTATAAGCGGAACATTATTTACCGCAGCATATTTTGCGGCATGAATAATAGTACCGTCACCGCCCGCCGTAACCGCCGCATCGCAACAGCCGAAAAGCTCGTCAATGGTATCGACATAACTTATATTTATTCCTTTATAAAAAGGTTTACATTCGCTGAGCATAACTACATCAGCGTTTTCTCCAAGAAAAAGTATTGCTATCTCTTTTGCACAGGAAATTGCTTTTTCCTTGCTGAGATTAACCACTACAGCTATTTTCATAACTGCCCTTCCTTTCTTGTACAGGCAATAATATCTTATTGCTTATTTATCAAGCTGACTATGAGAATTTTTGACAAGTTCTTCAGGAGCAATCTCTGTATATGACTTAGGGTCATCACTCTTTCTCAAGTGAATGAGATACTCTATATTGCCCTCCGGACCTTTGATCGGTGAATAATCAAGATTTAAAACATCAAAGCCGTTTTCAAGGCAGAAATTAAAAATATTCCGTACAACTTCAATATGCACGGCAGGATCACGCACAACGCCCTTTTTGCCTACCTTTTCTCTGCCTGCCTCAAACTGTGGCTTAATAAGGCAAACAGCCTGTGCGTTTTCAGCCATAAGTTGCCTTGCCACAGGCAAAATAAGTTTGAGAGAAATAAAAGAAACATCAACCGAGAAAAAGTCAATTTCATCAGGCACTTGCTCCCTTGTAACCTTTCTCATATTTGTGCGTTCAAGGTTTACAACCCTTTCATCGTTTCTGAGTTTCCAAGCAAGCTGACCGTAACCTACATCAATGGAATAAACTTTCTTTGCGCCGTTTTGCAGCATACAGTCGGTAAATCCGCCTGTCGAAGCACCTATATCCATAGTGATTTTTCCGTTTAAGTCAAAATCAAAATTATTTATAGCTTTTTCAAGTTTCAGTCCGCCACGGCTTACATATTTTTGAGTTGAACCACGCACTTCAATTTTGCAGTTTTCGTCATAGCTCTGACCGCATTTGTCGGCTTTCTGGTTATCTACATATACCTGACCTGCCATAATTACAGCTTTTGCCTTTTCACGGCTGTCAGTAAATCCGTTTTCATATACGAGTATATCAAGTCTTTTTTTCATTATCTGTTTCCAATCCTGTCAAGGTCTTCCAAGACTACATCAGCCATACCCTCTGCATCGAGTTTGAGCATATGCAAAGCCTCGGATACCGACATCTGTTTTACAAATTTATCGCCAATGGTTTTTATATGATAACAGCCGTTAAACTGTCTTGCAAGCAAAGCATCACCGAAATTTCTGGCAACACTGCCTGTTTTTATTCCCTCTTCAAAAAACCACACCGTATTAAATTCGGTTGCAAAATCAAATGCCGACGGGTCAATCGGTTTGATTTTACAAAGTTTTAAAATACAAACTTCTATGCCTTTTTCCGCAAGGATTTCTTTTGCTTTGCAGGCATAAGAGAATAATCTGCCGTAAGTGATAATCAGCTTGCCGCAATCTTTGTTGCCGTAAACATCATAAGTAATGCTTTCTTCGCCAAAATCATCGGGCTTATAAAGTTCACCGCCACGAGGGTATCTTACGGCGGCAACATTGTTGCAAACATAAATTGCGGAATTAAGCGCACATTTCAGTCCGTCAAAATATGTCGGAGAAAAAATTGTGACATTCGGAATTGAATTAAGCATAGATACATCAAATACGCCCTGATGTGTTTCGCCGTCATCACCGACAATTCCCGCTCTGTCAATAGCAAGCACAATGTGCAGTCCGCTCATTGCCGCATCGTGTATAATCTGGTCATATGACCTCTGTAAAAATGTCGAATAAACCGCAAATACAGGACGCATACCCTTTGAGGCAAGTCCGCACGCAAAAGTCACGGCGTGTTCTTCCGCAATTCCGACATCAAAAAATCTTTCTTTATGATAGATAGAAAATTTCTCAAGTCCTGTTCCCTTTGCCATTGCGGCGGTAATAGCACAGATTTTTTTATCTTTTTCCGCAAGTTCACAAAGTGTGTTACCAAATTCAGCAGAAAAACCTTTATGAGAAGATATAGGTTCACCCGAATCAATATCGAATTTGCCGATTCCGTGGAAAGTGCCCGGATTTTCTTCGGCAGGTAAATATCCCTTGCCTTTCTTAGTAACAACATGCAAAAGTACGGGTGAATTGATTTTCTTTGCGGCTGAAAGTGCATTTTCGAGTTCCGGTATATCGTGACCGTCAATAGGACCGATATATGTAAAGCCAAAGCAATCAAACAAAGTGTTTTTGTACACAAGATTTTTAATTTTTGACTTACTTCTTCTTAAAAATGCGCTTATCGGTCTGCCGAACAGAGGAATTTTAGAAAGCACCTTTTCCGTATTTTTCTTTACTCTTATATACCACGGCTGTATTCTTACTGTGGTAAGATATCTCGGAAAAGCACCGACATTTTTAGAAATTGACATTTTATTGTCATTAAGAATAACAATAAAATTCTTTTTGAATCGTCCGGCATTGTTCATTGCCTCAAAAGCAAGTCCGCCCGTAAATGAGCCGTCACCGATTACGGCAACCGTATGGCTCTGATCTCCGCTTAACATCTTTGCTCTTGCAATACCGTATGCCGCAGAAATAGATGTACTGCTGTGACCTGTATTAAAATCATCATACTTGCTTTCACTGCGTTTAGGGAAACCCGAAATGCCGCCTTTTTGGCGCAATGTATAAAAATCGTCAAATCTTCCCGTAAGCAATTTATGAGTATAACTCTGATGTCCCACATCCCATACAATGCTGTCTTTGGGCAAATTAAAAGTTCTGTGGAGTGCCACGGTAAGTTCCACAACACCTAAATTCGGAGAAAGGTGACCGCCGTTGAGCGATACGGTTTCAATCAATTTTTCTCGTATTTCACTGCATAATTTCGCCAAATCTTTTTCATCAAGCCTTTTTACATCGGCAGGCGATTTTATTTTTGACAGTAACTCATAGTCACCCATTTTCTCCCTCCTTATCCTTTTTCATTTTCATAATAAATTATTTTTTACGGCTTGCAAGGTAATCCGCAAAATCGCACAAAGCCGTTGTATCACCGTCAAAAGCATTAAGAGCCGTTTTTGCCTTATCTGTAAGTTCAGCAACAAGTTCTCTGCACTTTTCTATACCGAGAAGCGACACATATGTTGACTTAGCGTTTTCGTTGTCACTGCCTACAGGTTTTCCGAGTTCTTCGTCAGTGGAAGTAACATCAAGAATATCGTCCTGAATCTGGAAAGCAATACCTATACACTCGCCGTATTCAGATGCTGATTTTATAAGTTTATCATCAGCATTCGCAGAAATACATCCAAGCTCACAAGCCGCCTTTATAAGACAAGCTGTTTTTTTATAATCCATTTCTCTCAACACTTCAATCGGTGCTGACTTATTTTCATTAATAAGGTCAATAACCTGACCGCCGACCATACCTCTTGCACCGCAATAAGCCGCAAGGGTATTTACAGCTTTACAACACGCAGCAGCCGAGCTTTGGCTGATTGCCTTGTCGCTTGTCATAATTTCAAAAGCGAGCGACTGCAAAGCATCGCCTGCGAGCAGAGCAATATCTTCGCCGTAAACCTTATGGTTTGACGGTTTGCCTCTGCGCATATCGTCATTATCCATACAAGGCAGATCATCGTGAATAAGCGAATATGTGTGTATCATCTCAACCGCACAAGCAAAAGGTACCGCAGCCTCGGTCTTGCCATTGCAAAGTTCGTTAAAACTGAATACAAGATTAGGTCTTACTCTTTTTCCGCCTGCCTCAAGGCTGTATTTCATAGACTCGATAAGTTCTTTTTCTCTGCAATTTAAGTCAGGCAAATAATCATAAAGAGCCTGTTCGGTTTGTTTTATATAATCAGTCATTATTCATCACCGTCTGTATTACAAATATTATTTAACTTTGTATTAATATCTTCAATTTTGCCTTTGCTTTCCGAAAGTTCCTGCATACAAAAAGCAAGTAATTCGCAAGCCTCTGTGTAGCAATCAACACTTTCTTTGAGCGGAAGTTGTGAATTTTCAAGTTTAGCCACAACCTCGTCAAGTTTAGCGTCAGCTTGTTCAAAAGTTAATTTTTTATTCATTATTCAAGATCCTCTGCATATTCAAGTAATCTGTTCATTCTGTGGTTTGCGCCGCTGCGGCTTATCGGCACAGAAAGGTTTTGTCCCAAATCTCTCAGCGACATTTCGGGATTTTCAAGTCTTAACACAGCTATTTCTCTTAAATCGTCGGGCAAAGACTCTATTCCCTTTTTGTCTTTGATTTTTTGTATCGCCGCAAGCTGCTTTGCCGAAGCAGACGCAATTTTGGTTATATTGGCAACCTCACTGTTTATGCGCCTGTTAATGTTATTGCGCACCTGTTTTACAGCCTTTGTACCCATAATTTCCATAGCACAATTTGTTGCGCCTATGTATGTAAGCAAATCACAAATTTGCTCACTGCCTTTAAAATAGACAACATAACTGCCGTTGCGCACAACTGTTTTCGGCGTAAAATCACATTCGGGTATTTCCGAAAGAATTTTACACAAATCGACCGACAGATTTTTATGCGGCACACAAAACTCGGCGTGGTAACTTTTCATTGGGTCAGACACCGAACCGCAGCCCTCAAAAGCTCCTCGTAAAAAAGCCGCCACAAGTTCGTCACTGCTTATATTGGCTCTGTTTACTCTTAGCGATATATCATTGTCGTGATGACCGTAATCATCAAAAATTCTTAAACAGTCATCGGCATTTATAAGTGAAATTTTAGAAAGGTGATGCTCTGTGGTTCTGACACGCAAAGTCGTTTCTTTTTCGATAATCGGCATATAAAGTTCTTCAAGCAAATCCGTCACTTTTTTAGAAACATCACTGTTTTCGGTTGTAAGAACAATTTTATCTTTTTTTAAATACCTTAGAGAAAATAAGTAGGCCGTAAAGCTCTGCCTTTTTTGTTCGGTATCTACAGCATTAACAGAGCAAAGCTCCTTTTTAACTTCGGAGGAAAACGACACTATTTACACCTCGTTATTTTTTACATCTCTGTGCTGTACAATGCACTTGTAACCTTTTTCCATAAAATAGTTATCAAGCAATTCCGCAATTGTAACACTGCGGTGTTTGCCGCCTGTACAGCCTATGCCGACTACAAGCTCGCTTTTGCCTTCTTTAAGATACAAAGGCAATGAATAGTCAAGCCAGTCAATAAGTCTTTTTACAAATTCCTGTGTTTCTTCACTGTCAAGCACATAGTCCTGAATACATTTTTCAAGTCCCGTATGTTCCTTAAGTTCCGCAATATAAAACGGATTAGGCAAACAACGAACATCTATAATCAAATCAGATTCAAGCGGAATACCGTACTTAAATCCAAAAGACATAAAAGTAATCATAATACTGTTGGAGCTGTTCTCAAGAAACATCGAAATAATGCGTTCTCTAAGCTGTTTAATTGACATAAATGTCGTATCAATACTGTAATCGGCAAGTGATTTTTACGGGAACAAGCAATCTTTGCTCTTCCTTTACGGCGGCGGCAACAGAGCCGTCCTTAAGTCTTTCGGTAAGCGGATGTCTTCTTCTTGTTTCATTTATAGCGCACAATAAGGCCTGTCGACATTTTGCGTCAAATATAAAGAATACTTACGCCCTCGTTAATTTTCTTGAAGGTTTTCAAGGTCGTCATACATAACCTCATAATCACCGTTGCCTCTGACATCAACCACAACCGCAACTCATTTTCATTGCTTTGTCCGAAGAATCCTTTGCAAAGTTTGTATAATGTCTGCCAAAAGTGAGGTGGGGATATTGTCAACGCAGTAGTATCCTATATCCTCCATAATGTGCAGCGCACTTGATTTTGCCTGCGCCCGACATACCCGAAATAATTACAAATTCCATAATATCAACTTCCTCTATTACGCCTTAATTATTGCATAAATAATTATTTTCAAAGCATTATCAATTCACATTCAAGATCATAACCTGTTCTTTTTTAACAGTTGTCTGAATTTGAGAAATAAGCTCTTTTACATCTTTAGCAGTGGCATTGCTTTTATAATAATAAAGCCTGCGTGTTTTTCCGATACTTCGGCACCGCCGACACCCTTGCCTTTAAATCCGCACTGTTCTATCAAAGCACCTGCGTAATTTCCCTCGGGTCGCTTGAAAACACTGCCCGCACTCGGAAATTCAAGCGGCTGTTTATCAATTCGTCTGCTCATAAAATCGTCCATTCTGTGACGAATATCATCGGGATTATCACTCTTAAGTTTGAGTGTAATGCCTGTGATTATACAGTTATTTTTACGGTAAGCACTTGTGCGATAGCCGAATTCAAGATTTTCTTTATCAATTCTGCCGATAGAGCCGTCATCTGTAATATGATTTACCGACACGACAACATCTTTCATTTCTCCGCCGTAAGCGCCCGCATTCATAAAAGCCGCACCGCCTACAGAGCCCGGAATTCCCCACGCAAACTCAAGTCCGGAAAGACTGTTGTTAAGCGCAAATTTACAAAGAGCAGCAAGTGTAGCGCCTGCGCCGCAATAAACGGTTTCGCTGTCTATCATTCTTATCTCTTTGAAATCGCCGTCAAGTTTAATAACAGCGCAATCCATACCATTATCGTCTACAAGTATATTACTGCCGTTACCGAGCAAGAAATATTTTGTATCTGTAAGTTTACATTCTCTTACAAATTTGCAAAGCTTACTTAGACTGTCAACCTTTATGTAAACTGCCGCATTGCCGCCGATTTTAAAACTTGTGTGTTTTTTCATCGGCTCGTTAAGCTTTGTTTCACAAGCAAGACTGTCTGCAAATTTATATATATTTTCAATATTATTCATCGAATTACTCCAGTTAATAATAAATATTTTTCTCCTTAAAGTATGCTTTCAGGGTTTCTTCGTTCGCATTAACAATAAGCTCCTGCGGAAAATCTATATCTTCAAGCATTTTCAGAGTTTCGGTGCCTCTGCCAAGGGTATGGGTATAGTGCGAATCGGTATTCACGCAAATTCTTGCTTTGTATTTTTTACAAAGTTTTGCAATCTGCGTACAATTTGAGGCGCAACTCTTTTTATATCTGAATGCGGAATCGTTAATTTCAATAAGTTTGCCCTCTTTTGCAAGCTGAGGGATAACTCTTTCGTAGTCATATTTAAAGTATTCACTGCCACTGTGACCAATGACATTTACATTAGAATTTTTTGCAAGACCGAGGTAAGCCTGTGTACATTTTTCAACAGTTGCCTCGCCCTCAATAGTTAAAGTGTGAAGTGAAGCTACCACCCATTCAAGATTATCCTGCAGCTGCGGCTCAACATCAAGATTACCGTTGTAATCGCATATATTAGCCTCTATTCCGTGCAGCACTCTTACTCCCTTTATGTATGCGGGTAAAATAGCAAGGGATTCAAAATAGAACGGACCCGGTGCTCCCGGCATAGTTCTTGCATGGTCAGTGATTGCAATGGCAAAAAGTCCGAGATCGTGCGCCTCCTGTGCCATTTCCGTTATAGTGGCATAAGCGTGTGTAGACGCTATTGAATGTGTATGCATATCGGCAACTAATTTCACTTGCTCACCCCGTTATTACTCCCATTTGTCAACGATGACTTTCTCTGTCTGCGACATATCAAAATCCATACCGAGTGCGCTCAAAAGCTCCTGTGCGGCATTATAACCGAGCTTTTTCTGACGGTTGTTCATGGCCGCAACCTCAATAATAACGGCAAGGTTTCTGCCCGGCTTTACAGGTATGGTCAAGGTCGGCACTTCAACGCCCAAAATATCCATATACTGATTATCAAGTCCCATTCTGTCGTAAACCTTGGTGTTGTCCCAAATTTCAAGATTGATAACAATATCTATTTTTTCCATAAGCTTTACCGAACCCATACCGAAAAGCTGTCTTGCATTAATAATACCAATACCTCTAAGTTCAATAAAATGTCGGATATTTTCAGGTGACTGTCCCATAAGCGTGTGAGTGGAGGTTTTTCGGATTTCCACTGCGTCATCGGCAACAAGACGGTGTCCACGCTTAATAAGTTCGATAGCGGTTTCGCTCTTACCTACACCGCTGTCACCGAGCAGCAGACAACCCTCACCGTAAACTTCCACAAGAACACCGTGTCTTGTAATTCGAGGCGCAAGTTCTTTGTTAAGATATTGGAAAAGTGCCGCTGTAACCTGTGATGTTGTTTCTGCCGAGCGCAAAATTGACACCTTATGTGTTTTTGCACTTTCCATCATAGCTATAGGTGGTTCGATATTTCTTGAAATGATAATCGCAGGCGGGCCAAAGCTCAATATTGAGTCAATAACCATTTTTTGAGCCTCCGAGCCGAAACGAGAGAGATACGAAAACTCTGTTGTACCAAAAAGGAGCAGTCGGCTGCTGTCGAAAAAGTCAAAATATCCTGTAAGCTCAAGTCCCGGACGATTTACTTCAAATGTTGAAACTTTGATTTCTTCAAAATTTTCAGCAATATAAACCTTTTGCAAATCTAAATCTTCAGTCATTTTTGATAATGCAACCGAAAAATCACTAGCCATAAATCCACCGCCATTCAATAATTAAAATATATGCTCGTGAAAGGCTTTGTATCAGTAATAATGATATTAAACCGAGATTTTAAAATATCCGCTTTAAAAATAATTTTTTGACTATGCTGTCCGCAACTTATGTTTACTCATTGCACAGACTTATGTTTACAAAGTTATATTAAAGTATTTTATTCTCAATTTAATTACATTATCACAAATTACTTTGGTAAATATATTCAAAAGTTTTGCCCAAAGTATATAGCCTTTCCATTCTATACATCAATTATTATACAACAAAACGCTTATAGTATAAAGTCTTTTTATGAATTATTTTTCATTTTTTTATCATAATTTCAACTTTTTCGCCTGTAACCCCGTTATTTTTACTAATATGAGGTAAATATAGCAATGATTTCTTAGATTTATTAAGGTTGTTGTTCATTTTTAATAGAGTTGATGAAATGTCGGTATCTTTTTTCTCTAAAATCGTTATTTGTTCAGTACATTTTTCAAGCGTTTTCGGTTCATCAAGCAATTTTAAAATGTCGTTACTGCATACCGCTGTATATACCGACGGCGATACCGCATAATTATTCTTTATATACTGTAATGCAGAGTAATATTTTTCGCTGTCAACATTTTCCGCAAATGCTATAAGCTCAAGCTTAGAAAGTACAATTTCGGGTTTATGCTCGGTTTTTAAAGTTTTGAGCGCTTTTTCGAGGCTTTCTTCTTCGATTTTGACAGTTTCACTTTTTTCTTCATCAGAAATATAAATAAATTTGTAATCGCTTTTATCAACTATAATGCACTCAATAATAACAGCTTTATCTATCCTTTTACTGTTGTCGCAACCGCACAAAAATACACTGCTTAAAACAAGCATTAATGCCAAAACTTTTTTAATCACCCTGTTTGCCTCCTTTCAATCTGAACAAAGCATAAATCGGTAATACAACTGCGTATATGGCACACATAACTGCAAAAATAATATCATTCTGCACAAGCTCCTTTGCTTTCGGAAAACCTCGGTACATATATACATTACAAAATCAACAATGTAAATATAAAGGTATTTTTCCTCTTTTCTTTACACCTGTACTCTCATTTATACAGCATAAAAGCAGTGAAACAATTATAAAAGAGCAAAAAGAAATACAAATCATATAAAGAAAATCAAAACTCGTCATTTGTCCGAAGGAGGCATTTTTTGCAAGTATGAAATACGGAAACTCCCTGCCGTCTGCATAATCAGCAAGAACTGTATTCATAAAAAATCACAAGCACAGCACTGCTTACAAAGGCAATTACAAGAAACCATACAAAAGCGGATTTACTTTGACTGAAACTTCCCGATATTACAGAAAAAAGTTACAGGCAACACACAAACAGGCAGCAAAGAAAAAAGTGCGGCAAAAAAATCATCTGTACTGTTACTGCGATAAAGATTGCTTAATTCTACATCAGAAATATTGCCAAGCAGAAATATTATTATAAAAATTGCCGTAACAACCGAACCGATAAGAGCACATCTTGATGCGGTAAACACACCTTTGTACGCACTGTATGCGCATACAAAAAGTATTCCAACAGCAAGTACAAACCTGTTTGCATTCGAGTTCAGCGCAGTAATAAGAATATCAACATATAGTGAAAGAAATCGTACGCTTGCAAATACAAACAATATGCAATAAAGAGAAGAAAATATAATTTTTGTCAATGAGCTTTTATTTAAAAACACATTAAACACATCACAGCCTGTTGACTTATGGAGAATGTAAGACGGCAGCATCAGCACTGCAAGCACACCTGCCATAAGCAAAATTTCAAGAACAACCGCCCACAAAGGAAGTGTGCCGAGATAATTATATTTTACTCCCAAAAATATAAAAACAAAAACGGCAAACAGCCCTGCATATACCTGGGTTATCTTACCCTTCATCAGAGTCACTCTCCTTTGTTTGTGCAAACTTTTGAACTCTTATTGTATGTCGGGATAATCTTTTCCAATCCGCACGCACAAAAACATCTCTCATTCTTCTTACAGAAAAAGGAGCAAGCGAAGACATATACGGAACACCGACAGAAGTTTTTGCACATATATTTGCAAGCACAAAGCAACTCATAAGAACAATCCCCCACATTCCGAAAATCCCTCCGACTGCCACAAAAGCAAATCTAAGCACTGTAATAGGTGCATAAAGCGACGAAGTAACATAACTGCTGATTGCCGCAACTGCAACTATCATAAGGGTAGATGAGGCAATAAACCCTGCATTTACCGCACTTTCACCAATTACAAGCGCACCCACAATGCTGACGGCGTGACCGAGCGGTTTTGGAATCCGCAATCCCGCCTCTCTCATAATTTCATAAACAAACATAATTATCAGCACTTCAAGCGCAACAGGCAAAGGAGTATCCGCAAGTGCCGTTGACGCTTTTAAAAGCAAGCCTTTCGGAAAATACTCGGGATGAAATTGAGCAAACGCAGTATAAATACCGGGTACAAATATTGCCGTGAAAAATGAAATATACTTTAATATTCTGATAAAGGTTGCATAATACGGGCGGTTTGAATAATCGTCCACACTCTGAAATTCCTCCACAAAAATATGCGGAATAATAATTGCGGTGGGAGTACCGTCAACCAAAATTGCTACTCTTCCCTCCATAAGTTTTCCGCATACAGTGTCGGGGCGTTCGGAAATGCCTACTCCCGAAAATATAGACTTTGTGCCCTTATCCTCAAGATATTCAGATAAATAACCCGATGCAAGCACCATTTCAAGGTCACTTGACTGCAGTCTTTTTCTTATTTTATCAAGGATAATTTTAGACACCGAATTTTGCAGATAGCAAATACAGAGTTGAGTTTTTGAAGTTGTACCAACTGTTGCGGTTTCAAATACAAGGTCAGGACATTTTTATTCTTCGTCTGATAAGCGTCATATTAATTCTCAAAGGTTCGGTAAAGCCTTCCTTTGAACCACGCTGTACCACTTCGCTCTCGGGTTCGGTAACTCCTCTGAAAGAAAAGCCCTGCACACCGATTGCAAGCATTTTACTGCATCCGTCAACGGCAATTACAGCAAAACCTGAAGTTAAAAACATTATTGCCTCATCAAAGCTCTCAAATTCCACAATTTCACTTGCAGAGAGAACCGAAAGTCGGATTTCATCAAGAATTTGTGTGCCGTCTGCATTTTTAAAATCAAAATCAAAAATCGGATTAATTATAGAAAGTGCGATTACTTCTTTACTGCACATTCCCTCTATTGTAATTACTGCGGATGTGGTTTTATTATCTGAATTTAATATCATATCTCTCACCGTAAAATCGGCGGAATTTGCGAAAGCCGATTTAAGGGAAGATAAATTTTCTTTTAATGAATTATACATTCTATCACCAATATTAGGCTTTACAAAGTTATCTCAATTATTCCGAAATTTGTATATAATTACATTTATTGCAAACATTAGTAATGGTGATAAAATGATTATTTCAATTATAAGAACTCTGCTTTTGTATGCATTTGTTATTCTTGCAATTCGGCTTATGGGCAAAAGGCAAATAAGCGATATGCAGCCGAGCGAACTTGTAGTAACTCTGATTGTATCCGATATTGCGGCAATTCCTATGTCAAATACTTCACAACCGTTGCTTTCGGGCATAATTCCCGTACTCGTTCTTATTGCCTGTGAAATAATAGCAAGTATAATAATGCTGAAAAACAGAAAATTCCGAGGTCTTATCTGCGGTTCGCCCATAACCGTAATAGAGGACGGAAAACTGATGCAAAACGAAATGAAACGGCTTAGAATGTCAACCGAAGATTTATGTATTCAGCTAAGACAACAGGATATTTTTTCACTCGACGAGGTACAATATTGTATCGTAGAAACCAACGGAAAAATAAGCGTTTTGCAAAAGCCCGAAAAGCGCACGGTAACACTTGAAAACCTCGATATTAAAGTTCCCGACACAAAACTTGAAACCGTGGTAATCAGCGACGGACAGCTTTTACAAAATTCACTCAGACTTTGCAAAAACAGCAAAGAAACCGTAGATAAAATTCTTTACAAAGAAAATGTCGCCATAGACGATATATTTATTATGACGCTTGACGGAGCAGGAAATTATAAAATAATTACAAAGGAAATTTAATATGAAAAGAATATATATATCATTGGCCTTTTTTTATTTTATCAATAGCAACAGGCATTTTTGAAATGTTCTATGTTACAAATAGAATTGACGAACTTAACGAAGAAATTGTATCTGCCGATAACCTTGTTAAAAGTGAGAATTATGACGGTGCAAAAGATGTGCTTGCAGCTGCGGAATCAAAATGGCAAAAGAATCTAAGCATTTTTGATATTCTTCTTATTCACGATTATGTTGATGAAATCAGTGTAAACCTATCTGCAATGCGGTCATATGTCGCTACACAGAGCAACGACAATTACCTTGCCGAAAGTGCGGGCATAAAAAAACAGCTCACCTCCGTAAAGGACAGTGAGCTTGTTAAAATTGAAAATATTTTATAATTAATTGTGTTTTCTTACTCTTGTATTAATAACTTCAATAAGCCAGAAAATTACAAATACAAAGGCATTTACAATTACTACACTTGCTCCCGTCGGAGTATCCATTGTGTAAGATGCATACATTCCAACGAAGAAACAAATAAGCGAAAGTACACCCGAACAAATAATTACCGCTTTAAATTTTTTGCACACTCTCATTGAAGAAAGTGCAGGGAAAATGATAAGAGCCGAAATTAAAAGTGTACCCATAATTCTCATACCGATTACGATTGTAAGTGCTGTGAGCAAGGCAATTACAGTATTATAAACACCTGTTTTAAGTCCTGTAGCCTTTGAAAATGTTTCATCAATGTAACGGCAAAAATCTTATTGTAAAACAAAACAAAATCACAATTACTATCAAAGCAAGAACGGCACACATTACAGCATCAGCGTTTGTTGTGGCAAGAATACTGCCGAACAAATAAGAATTAAGGTCGGTATTTACTCCCGAAATACTTACACAGACAACACCGATTGCAAGCGCTGTACTTGAAATAATGGCGATAGCCGCATCACCACGAATTTTGCTTTTTTCGGAAAGTCTTAAAAGCAGGAATGCGGCAATAATAATAACAGGTACTGCCACCTGAAGTGGTGCAAGATTGAGCGATGCGGCAATAGCTAACGCACCAAAACCGACATGCGAAAGTCCGTCACCTATCATGGAGTAGCGTTTCAGCACAAGGGTTACACCGAGCAAGGCGGCGCAAAGCGAAACAAGAGTACCGACAATAAAAGCTCTTACAATAAAACCGTACGAAAACATTTCAGCAATAGTTTCAAACATCTTACCGCCTCCTTTACGCTAAATTATGAATATGGTGATGCCTGCAATCATCGCAAGGGCAATCGGTAATCAAAAACTTCTTGCCCACATCGGAATTGAAGATACTGATGCGTACTGCCGAAAAAGTAATTGTCTTTTGAAAGATGAAGAATTTTTGTTGCGTTATTTACTGCGGCGGTAATATCGTGTGATACCATAATTACCGTTATTCCCTCTTTATACAGATTCTTTACAAGGTTGTACATATCCGCACTTGCAACAGGGTCAAGTCCCGTAACAGGTTCATCAAGAATCAAAAGTTTTGTTGTTGCACACAATGCTCTTGCAAGCAATGCCCTTTGTTGCTGACCACCCGAAAGTTCACGAAAACAGTTTTTACGAATATCGGTAATTCCTGTAAGTGCCATATTTTTTTCAGCGGTTTTTTTCTGTTCTTTTGAATAAAACAAGGTATGTTTTTTATTCAGACAGCCGGATAACACAACTTCTTCAACCGAAGCAGGAAAATCCTTTTGCAAAACAGTCTTTTGCGGAAGATAACCGATTTCATTTTGAGTTAATCCGTCACCGAATGTAATCTTACCCGATAAAGGCGGAATAAGTCCAAGTAAGCATTTCATAAGTGTTGTCTTACCTGAACCGTTTTCGCCAACTATGCAAACATATTCATTCGGCTTTATCTGAAAAGTAAGATCCGAAATTACACTTTTGCCGTCATAGCCAATAGTTACCTTATTAAAATCAATTAATGACATTAAGATAAAGCCTCCTTTAATGCACTGCAATTTTGTTTCATAACAGAAATATAATCTTCTCCGTTATTAAATTCATCTTTTGTAATATTATGGCACGACGAAAACTGCAAAATTTCAGCTCCGGTATCATCACCGATCAACTGTGCAATTTTGCCGTTTGACATTTCAAGGTGAAACACAACAGGAATATTATTATCTCTTACATAATCAATAAGTCTTGTCACTACTTCAAGACTCGGTTCGGTTTCACTGCTGCAGCCCGGAAACGCACATTCGTAGTTAAGTCCGTAATCGGTCATAAAATACAAAAACGGAAATCTGTCGCCGAATACAACAGTGTCACGCTTTTTATTATTAACAACATCGGTAAATTCTTTGTCAAGTTCGTCAAGACTTAAAAGATACTGATTTGTATTGTTTTCATATTCAGATTTATTTTTATTATCCTTTTCCGTAACAACATCCGATATTTTCTTTACAAGCTGCTCGGCATTTCTGACAGAAGTCCATATATGTTCATCTGCCTCATCACCGTCAGTATGGTCAGGATTTTTTTCATTAAGAAGTGACACATAATCGGTCATCTTCAAAACAGTAATATTTTTATTTTCAAGCGAGTCAAGCACATTTTCAACCCACTCGTCACTTTCACCGCCGTTATAGATAAATATATCACATTCTTCTATGGCAACAATGTCGGACGGTGACGGTTCGTAATGATGCGGTTCGTTACCGGGTGAAAGCAATAACTTTACATCTGCTTTATCGCCGACAATATTTCTTGCAAAATCGTAATACGGAAAAATAGAAGTTACTATACTTAATTTTTCGGATTGTCTGCTGTTTTGCTCATTGCTTGAACAACCGTAAAGTAATAAAGAACATATTGATATGATTACCAATAAAAACGAAAAGATTTTTTTCATATAACACCCCTGATTACAGTAAAGATTACCCCATAATAGTTTTACCATAAAATATACAATAATATGCTTTCACATATAAATTCAGGGCTGCGAAAATTTATTAATATCGCAGCCCATAATTATTAAATAAAATTTAAAGCAAACGCATTATTTCTTTTTGCTGTTCTTTTTCTTTCTCTGCCAAAGTACCCAAAGAGGACCTGCAATACAGATAGAAGAATAACAACCTGAAATGATACCGATAATCATCGGAAGTGCGAAAGCCTGTACCGAAGAGATATTATATACTAAGGCAACAATATATACAATCAAGATTGCTGAAAGAGTTGTTACAGAAGTAATAATTGTTCTCTTAAGCGACTTTGTAGCACTGAGATTAAATACCATACCTGCATCTGTTTTTCTGCCAAGTGCTTTTCGTTCTTCACGAACACGGTCGTAAATAACGATTGTATCGTTAAGTGAGTAACCGAGAATCATAAGAACTACGGCAATGAAGTTGGAATCAATCGGCATACGGAAGATTACATACATAAAGTAAATCATAATAACATCGTGGAAAAGTGCTATAAGAGCTGTAACACCGGCTGAAAGACCGCCGATTTTCTTAAATCTGAGTGTTACATAAATAACCATAAGTATACTTGCGATTGCAACAGCTGTAAGACACTTTAAGAGGAAGTTAAAGCCCATTGAAGCGTCAATAGAACCCGACTCAAGAATTTTAAAGCCTGCATCAGGATACTGTTTATTGAGATCTTCAAGAAGTGTCGACTGAATGTTAGTATCAATAGCCTTGTTTCCGGAGAACTGAACAGCAACATTATGACCGGAATTACCAACCATATCTGTTGAATAAGAAGTAGTAATTCTTGCCTCTGTATGTGACTGAATAAAATCAGTAAGTTCGGATTCGGAAATATCTGTGGAATAACTGTATTTTACTGACGCACCGCCCGAAAACTGTATGTCAAGTGTAGTACCGAAAATGAAGTTACAAATGATACCGATTACAATAATTGCAATGGAAATGCCAAAGAAAATTTTGCAGTGACCTGTAAAGTCAATAATCTTTCTGCCGCCGTTGAATTTTTCACTTACTTCTTCAACAGAAAGCTGACCATTAACCTTAGCGGATTTTGTGCTTTCATTAGCCATTCTTAACACCTCCGTACAAGCCTTTTTTGCGGAATACCTTAAAGCCTGAAATACTTCTGAGCATTACACGGGTAAGGAATACGCCCATAATAAAGTTAGCAATTACACCAACAAGGAGTGTGTAACCGAATGAGTAGATTGTACCGGTTGTTGATTCACCAAAGATGATTGAGAGAATATTTGAAGGACCGAATACAAGCATAAGAATAACAGATACAATAATAACTGTCATATTACCGTCGATAATAGCAGAAAGTGAATTCTTTGTACCACGCTCGAGAGCACCGTCAAGAGTTCTGCCCTGCTTTAATTCTTCCTTAATACGCTCTGCTGTAATTACGTTACAGTCAACGCCCATACCGATTGAAAGAATAAGACCCGCAATACCAGGAAGTGTCATTGTGAATGACGAAATAGTTGTAAAGTAACCTGATACAGCCGCAATTGCAAGACCCATCTGACCTGCAAGAGAAATAACTGCGATAATACCTGTAAGTCTGTACATTGCAATCATAATAACAGCAATAACCACAAATGCAATAACACCTGCATAAGCCATAGCTGTAAGTGAATTCTCACCGAGTGTCGGGCTGATGTTGCTTGAACTTACAGTTTCAAGTTTAAACGGAAGAGCACCTGCGTTAATCTTGTTTGCAAGAGCAGTTGCAGATTCAGCGTCAAAGTCACCTGTAATCTGTGCTTTGCCGTCTGTGATTGCCGCATTTACAGTAGGTGCGGAAATCATAACATCATCCATCCAAATTGAGATTGTCTTATTAAGATACTTAGTTGTAATATCGCCAAAAAGCTGTTTACCTTCATCGTTAAACTCAATGCTTACAGCGTATGAGTTATCTTCCTGATTTACAACTGCCTGCGCCGACTTTATGTAAGAGCCGTTCATAAGAATTTCAGTTGTATCGTCTTTAGGAGTTTTGTAAACAGGGTTGCCGTCTGAACCTACTTCGGTAGTTTCATAGCTTTTACCCGGTCTGAAAGTAAGCTCTGCTGTTGATGATATTTCTTCAATAGCAGTTGCAGGGTCGAAATCTTTTTCGTCAGATTTCCACGGGAAACGAACAATAATTCTGTCGTTTGAAGAGTCAGCGTAAAGTTCATAGTCGGTAATACCGTCAGATACCATACGAAGCTCAATGATTGCTTTAGCAGATTCTAACTGCTCATCAGTAGCGTCAACATCGCCGGCAGGCTTAAATGTTGCTTCAACACCGCCCCTGATGTCTATTCCCCATCGTATATCGCTAATGCCTTTAACGACAGTGTTTTTGTTGTCACCTGTATAGTAGGATACTCCGAAAACTGCTGTAAATGTAAAAGCAAGCACCAGCAAGGCTACAATGAAGAATACAGGCTTTGGTATTCTTTTCATGCCTTAGGAACCTCCATTTTTTAATTGACTGTAGTTGCTTTCATAAAAATAACTCTGTTACGAAAGACACACATACAGACATAACAGAGTTATTATATAATTTTTTTGATAAAAAGTCAACGGATAAGGGAATTTTTGATAAAAAAATTCTTTTTAGTTGGAAATTTTACATTGCATTTAGATAAATAAGCAAATTAATATTTAATATATTGCTTATTTATTAAGAATTTTTGCACAAGCTGCAAGTTTAGCGCAAATGCAGAATACATCCATTGCTTCCTTAAGTTCATCGTTTGGCGGGAACGAAGGGGCAATTCTGATGTTGCTGTCCTTAGGGTCGTTGCCGTAAGGATAAGTAGCGCCTGCACCTGTAAGTACAACGCCTGCTTCTTTACAAAGACGAACAACCTCTTTTGCTGTACCCTCAAGTACATCTACGCTTACAAAATAACCGCCGTTTGGATTTGTCCAATCAGCTGTACCTGTTTCCTTAAGCTGTGACTCAAGAGCATTCAAAACAATTTCAAATTTTGGCTTAAGAACAGCTTTATGCAGTTTCATATGCTCTTTAACACCGTTAAGGTCACCAAAGAAACGAGCGTGACGGAGCATATTCATCTTATCATAACTGATAACCTGATACTGGTATCTGTTCTTAATTACTTTCATATTGTTATCGGAAGCAGCCATTGCAGCTACACCTGAACCCGGGAAAGTAATCTTTGATGTTGATGTAAACATGATAGGAAGATCAACATTACCTGTTTTTCTGCATTCAGCCATAAGACTCAAAAGTTCATCGGGAGTATCTGTTACATCGTGAACACAGTAAGCGTTATCCCACATAATTCTGAAATCCTTTGCGGCAGGCTTTAAAGCGGCAAAACGCTTAACTGTTTCATCGCTGAAAGTAATGCCGAGCGGATTTGAATACTTAGGAACACACCAAATACCCTTGATTGAATCGTCATTCTCAACAAGTTTTTCAACAACATCCATATCAGGGCCATTCTCTGTCATTGGAACAGGAATCAGATCAAAATCAAAATATTCGGTAATAGCAAAGTGACGGTCATAACCCGGTGCCGGGCAAAGGAATTTTCTGTTCTTTACCTCATACCAAGGCTTGCAGCCCTCAACAACAGGCTTTGTCATAAAACCTGCAATTGTATCAAACATCATATTAAGGCTTGAGTTACCGCCAACCATTACATCTGACGGATCTACATCAAAAATCTCCGCAAAAAAGTTTTTGCACTCGTCAATGCCTGCAAGCTCACCGTAGTTACGGCAATCTGCACCGTGTGCTGTAATACAGTCAGTACTGCTGTTGATTACATCAAGCAACGGTCTTGAAAGGTTAAGCTGATCTTCACCCGGCTTACCTCTTGCCATATTAAGTTTTAAACCCTTACCTTTTACCTCTTCATATTCAGCAACAAGTGCCGCATATTCTTTTTCGAGGTCTTTTTTGTTACAATTCACATAATTCATTTTGCTTTCTCCTTAAATTCAAATTGCAAAAAATACAAAATATTACTGTTATATTGTAATCCAAAAGGAAGAAAAATGCAAGTGTTTTTTAAAAATCTTGCATTTTATTTTAAAAATCTAAATTTTATACCATAAAACAGCAGCTTACGAAAAACAATTGATATGTTTTCGTAAGCTGTAAAATAATTAATAATAATTGTAATAGTATTTGTAGTAATACTTGCCTTTTCTTCTCTCGTTCTGCGAACAGCCTACCTTGACTATACCAAGGACTCTTGAATCGGCAAGCTTAATGCTTTCCGTAAGATTTCGTAAATCGCCATGAGTTGTGGCTCTTTCTCTTACTACAACAATAAAGCCTGCAATTAATTCTTTTAGAAGAAGTGCATCGGCAACCACTCCGATAGGCGGAGTATCGAATATGATATAATCATACTCTTCCTTTAACTGCTCAACCAAAGAAATAAATGTTGAGGAACACATAAGTTCCGACGGGTTTGGCGGAATAGTACCCGAAACGAGAATATCAAGTCCGGGAAGAACATTTTTCTGAACCGCCTGATCAAAATTAATCATCTTACCGATTACATCCGCAAGACCTTTGGTATTATCAATTTTAAAAATATTATGAACATTAGGTCGGCGAAGGTCACAGTCAACAAGCAATACTTTACTTTCCATTTTTGAAAAAGAAATTGCAAGGTTAGACGCAACTGTACTTTTACCCTCACCCTTTGAATAACTTGTTACCGCAAAGGCTTTCTTTTCAGACGCAGAAAGAGAAAACATAATATTGGTTCTTGCAATTTTGTAAGACTCAACAATTGCAAATTTATTTTTATTGTTGACAGTTACTTGTGACTTGCTTTTTTTACTTAAATCCTTTTTAAAAGGTAATCTTAACTTCATACGCTATCCCTCCTTAATTACCAAAATCAGGTATTTCCGCAAATATAGGAATATCGTACATTTCCTGTAAATCGTCATCAGGCTTAACAGTAAGGTCAATAAGTTCAAGTAAAATTGAAATAAGCACAGATGCAACAAGACCGATTACCAAACCAATCAATGCGTTTTTAAGATTGTTTGGTTCATACGGTGCACTGGGAAGTTTCGCAGATCTTACAATACCAATCTGTCCGTATGCAAAGCGATCGGCAAAAACATCGCCTGCAGTCTCGCAAATCTGATTTGCTACATTCGCACATGTTTGCGGGTCTGAACCCGAAACCGTAACCGTAATAAAGAAAGAATCGTTTGTTATTGAAACATCGCAGTCGTTAAAAAGCGAAGTAATGCTGTCCGAATTATTAAGAAAAACTATGTATGCCTCGGCAAGAGAAGCAGAACCTGAAATATCGGAGCTAAAGATTTTTCCGTTTTCCTGATTGCTCTGGCTTTTAGCATTATAGTTCTGCACATAAAGCATAGCAGATGTACTGTACATAGGAGTTATAAAAAACTTAGAATAAAGAAAAAACGAAAGCATACATACAAGTGTCAAAAGAATAATAAATTTTATTCTCTGTAAGACAATGACTAAAATTCTCTGAATTGTTATATTAGTTGGCATTACTCGACCTCCCAAAATCAGCATAAAAATACAATAAAAAATACAATAATATATATTATAATTCATTAAATGCACTAATTAATTCTAATAATGAATTATTAACAATAAAATTAAAGGAAGTCATAACGACTTCCTTTATTGAAATTATATATATTTGTTTTTAGCCAACAACATTGAGCAATACACCTGCTGCAACTGCTGAACCGATAACACCGGCAACATTAGGACCCATAGCGTGCATAAGGAGGAAGTTACCTGGATTCTCCTGCTGACCAACCTTCTGTGATACACGAGCAGCCATTGGAACGGCAGATACACCTGCTGAACCGATAAGTGGGTTTACCTTGCCGCCTGTTGCAACATACATAATCTTACCAAAGAGTACACCGAATGCAGTACCCATACAGAATGCGATAAGACCAAGAACAATAATCTTGATTGTATCAAATGTAAGGAATGTTTGTCCCGATGCAGTTGCACCGACAGTAGTACCAAGGAAGATTGTAATAATGTTCATAAGTTCATTCTGAGCTGTCTTGTTAATTCTTTCAACAACGCCTGATTCCTTAAAGAGGTTACCAAGCATAAGCATACCAACAAGCGGAGCAGCGTCAGGAAGGAAGATTGCAATGATAATTACAACAATTACAGGGAACATAATCTTCTCAAGTTTAGATACAGGACGAAGCTGTTCCATAACTACAGAACGCTCTTTCTTTGTTGTAAGAGCTTTCATAATAGGCGGCTGAATAATAGGAACGAGCGCCATATATGAATATGCGGCAATCGCAATTGAACCTAAAAGGTGAGGTGCGAGCTTTGTTGTAACGAAAATAGCGGTAGGACCGTCTGCACCACCGATAATACCGATAGCGCCAGCCTCTTTAGCTGTAAAGCCGAGGAAGATAGCACCTGTAAATGTTACGAAAATACCAATCTGAGCGGCAGCACCGAGGATAAGGCTCTTTGGGTTTGAAATAAGCGGACCAAAGTCTGTCATACAACCAATACCAAGGAAGATAAGCGGTGGGTAAATACCAAGCTTAACGCCCTGATATAAATAATAAAGCAATCCGCCGTATGTTGGGTTTTCATAATAAGTTACGCCGTCAATAACCTGTGTGGCGTGACCCGATGTTGCAATATCTCGTGCCGCACACTGTGCCTCGGTAAGAAGTTCAGTTGACTGAGGAGCCATAATGCTCGGATAAAGGTTTACAAGAAGCATACCAAAAGCGATAGGAAGAAGCAAGAGCGGCTCATATTGCTTTTTGATAGCAAGATAAAGCAAAACGATTGAAACACCAATCATAACATAGTTCTGCCAGTTAAGAGTTGTAAGGCCTGAACTGTTAAAGATACCTACAACGGCATCTACAAAGCCTTGTAAAATTTCCATTAGATAACATCCTTTCCCTTAAAATATGCCTTAAAATGGGCGGGTATTATCAAGTACACCGGCTTTTGCCCAAGCTGAACGACCACCGTCAGATGACTTTTTAATACTCTTGATTCGTGCTTTTTCAGATGAACCGTACATTGTTGCCACGGCAGCTGAAATAACAGCTACAACTTCGTCTGAAATTCCGTCTGTTGCTGCGCTTGCGGTAACAACAGAAGCAGGTGCCGCAGCCGGCTTTTCAGCAGGTTTTTCATCTTTATTTTTCTTGCCTTTTTGCTGTTGCTGCCGGCACTTTGAGCCTTCTGAACAATAGCGCTGAAGATTTTAATAATAAAAATCAACAGAATAAGCATGACAAATACAACAACAAAGCCTGTGAGAACAACCTTTGCGGATGTTATGCCTTTTTCAGCAAGCGTAAGACTTTCTTTCTGGGCTGTCTGAGCTGCTAAAGCTACATCGGAAAGATTCATAAAATAACCCCCATATTTATTATTTTCATACAGGATTATTATACTTTATTCCTGTAAAATTTTCAATAATAAATATGGGGGGGAATAATTTTTGGCGGTTTACCTAATCATATTAAATATTTTAAAATATAATTTGTTTAATTTTAAAGCATTATATTTCAATTACAGAATTATACATATAAGACCGTTGCAGCCGTCATTTATAATTTTTTCAATGGTTTCACCTATTTTTGCTCTTGCGTCGGACGGCATTCTGTACAATTTATTGTGCAGTCCCTCGTTGACAAGTTCATGCACGGATTTGCCGAAGATATTGCTTTCCCAAATTTTTTCCGGATTTTCCTCAAATTCTTTCAAAAGATAAGATACAAGCTCCTCGGACTGCTGTTCCGAGCCTACAATCGGAGTTACCTCTGTCTTTGTATAAATCTTCATCATATGAATACTCGGTGCGCTTGCTTTGAGCCTTATGCCGTACTTTCCGCTCTGTTTAATAATTTCAGGTTCTTCAAGCGATAACTCTTCAATAGTCGGCATAACAATTCCGTAACCGTTTTCCTGCACCTGTTCATAAGCCTGCGCAAGTTTATCAAAGTCTTTCTGCTTTTTGGAAAGTTCTTTTACACAACTGAACAGCGCACATTCGTCGGTAATGTCAATACCAGATTCTTCGGAAAGTACCTTATAAAACAATTTACTGTCAATATTAATTCCGATAGTCGCAAAGCCTCTGCCCAGATCAAGACTTTTTATTTCGGTAGAATTAATATATTCGCAGTTGTCAAGTTCCTGCATTATATCCTGAACCTGACGGATTTTTTCGATTTTTCCCGCACTCTTTTTGATTGCGTCAAAGATATTGGTTTTGAGCCAGTGATCTTTATCAAGCATTACGAGCCATTTAGGAATATCTACTTTGATTTCTTTTATGTGAAACTCAAACAAAAGCTGGGCAAGAATACGCTTAATTTCAAATTCGTCAAGTTCCATACAGCTTACGGGAATTACAGGCACATTGTAAATTGACGCCATTTGAGTAGCGAGATTTTTTGCTCTTTCGCTTTCGGGTTCGGTTGAGTTGAGCAAAACAATAAAAGGTTTGTTAATCTCTTTCAGTTCGTTAATAACCCGCTGTTCGCTCTCAATGTAGTCTTCCCTGTCAATATCACTGATTGTACCGTCAGTTGTTATTACCAAGCCGATTGTCGAATGATCTGTAATAACCTTTTTTGTGCCGATTTCGGCAGCGTCATCAAAAGGAATTTCCTTATCGAACCAAGGCGTTTTAACCATTCTCGGCTGTTCGTCTTCACTGTAGCCGATTGCACTGTCAACTATATAACCTACGCAATCAATCATTCTTACCCTGAAAGAAGTGTTGTTTCCCAGATCAACTTCAACTGATTCTTCCGGTATGAATTTAGGTTCGGTTGTCATTATGGTTCTTCCCGATGCCGACTGCGGAAGTTCATCGAGAGTTCTGCGATATACCGCCTCATCCGTTATATTCGGCAATACCAGAGAGTCCATAAATTTTTTTATAAAAGTTGACTTACCTGTTCGCACAGGACCTACAACACCGATATACACATCTCCGTCTGTTCGGCGTGAAATGTCACGATACACATTTCTTTCTTCCATTTTTGTACCTCCTAAACTCTCGGAATAAGCAGCATTCGAGAAATATCCTCATTTTGTGCCGCTGCCGAATTTTCTTCAATCAGTTTATCAAGTGCCGTATTATGCGATTTGGCAATACTCCACAGACTCTCCCCCGCTTGCGCAAAGTACAAAGTCAGAGCACACTCTTCGGGCTTTACGGGTTTATCTTCAAATATCTCTACATCGGAAACCGCCCTTATATTTTCTTTTGCGGCAGCCGAAACGGCAAATTTAATTTCACACCTGATTTCAACTGTGCTGTCATCGGCAAGTCGATAGCTTATACTTGCTACACGAGGTTCAACATACAATGCACAGTTATACTCACTGCTTGATGTCATAAGATGAGAATAGTCTATATTGCGTTCAATAAACACAGGTATTTTATCTTCGTTTTCGGCAAGAATACAAATATTTACCTTACCCGAAACAGTTATACCCTTATCGTCGCAAGAATAATCAGCAGTAATTTGGTTTGATGATATGTTTATTACTTTGCTGATTTTTCCGTTATCGACAGCAACCGAAGATTTTTCAATATGAGAATCATTAAGTTTTGCAAGATCACTTACTATATTCAATTGTGTAAAAGCGGGTTGAGTTGCACATTTAACAGAATATGCGTCTGTAACTACATTTTCGTCAGCTATTACATAGCCTTCTTCTGTAAGACAAAGTTTTAAATCAAGCAGTAAAAGAGGTTTATCTGACATAACATCATTCTTAAGTCTGATGTCATAAGACATAATATCGCAGGAAACACAGTTAATTGTATTTTCGTCGATACCCTCGCAATCTATAATTTGATTAAAGGGCAATAAGTAATCAAGTTTTCCTGTTTCGCCGCTCTCAACATCAGTTATATATAATAGTTTTAAGTTGATTTCGCCGTTCGCCATAAGTTTACCTGTAACAGCTTTGGTATCGGTAATATTCACACTTATATCGGTACTCAAGATTGATTCAATTACAGGCTTATCTCCCACAGAAACTTCTTCTACCACGCTGAACTGTTCTTGGCAAAGAGAAGTCAGGCTTGCACATTTTATATTCATCAGCTGTGCTTCAAGACAATTTTCGACAGGCGGTGAATAGATACTTGTTTTTGCCGAGGAAAGCACCTTTGCATATAACGAAAATGCACCGTGCATTACAAGTCTGCGAGGGCTTAATGCCCTACAGTTTATGTACTCGGGCTTTGTTCTTGTTAATATAACAGGATTATCAGGCGCTTCTTTAACAGAAAAGCTTTGAGAAAAATTAACCGACTGCTCACAGCAACGAATACTTTTTTTGATACTGTCAACATACAGCACATTAACAACACAGTTACCGTCAATTTGCAGTTGACCGCCCGATAAGGTTCTTGTCTGAATTTTAGGGATAAGAGTACATTTCAAAAATTTTTTTCGATATCCGGACAATAATCGGGTAAAGTTAAATCGACATCAGCAAGCTGTTCGGCAACCGTGTCAAGCACCGCAACAGTTGTGCAAAACGATCGGTTATCCTGATTAAACTCCATATTTTATCTCTCCTTTTATATTTATACTCAAAATATATTAGAAGGGTAATGAAAATATTACAATAAAAAAGCATCGGACTGAAATTAATCAATCCGATGCTGTAAAAGCTGTTAAATTATATCAGGTATCAACCGAGGTTTGGAATATTACCAGCAACATAAAGCTGAATTTCTGTACAATCGAGAATGTCAATAATGCCATCTCTGTTTACATCAGCTTTGAGTTGAGCGTTAGCGTCAAGTGACTTGTCACCGGCAACGTAAAGCTGGAGTAGTGTTACGTCGTCTACAGTAACATTACCGTCAATAGTGATAGTCTTCTGAATACCTACCTTGCCGTTAGGGTTTGTGGCATACTTACTGCAAAGCTGACCAAAAGGCATATTTGATTATCAGAACGAGCGAGAGCGTTTGTGGCATACTTACTGCAAAGCTGACCGCCTGTTGAGGCATTAGCTGTAAGTGCAGTAACTGTACAACCAACAAGCATCATTGAAGAAAGAAGGATGCTTACGCTTTTCTTGATTAGTTTCATGTGTTAATTCAAAACCTCCATAATAAAATTTCAGTCCTATTATAATATTTTTCCAAAAGAACTCAATATTAAATTAAGATGTGCATATCTTTTTGTCGATATGCACATCTTTTGTTTAATTATGTTATTAATGATTACCAATAAAATTTCATTTTATTTTACATATAAGAAAGTTTTATTGCGGATTTATTACCTTTTTAATTCCGTAAATCTTCCGTAAAATTGCCGATAAGAATTTTGGTCGTTCAATAAGTACAACTTTCATTGCAAATCTCCTCTCATATTATCTTCGTATGCAAGTCAGACTGACCACGATAAGTGCTGCAGCTGCAACCACAAGCACACATTCTGAAGGCAGTAAACTTGCAGTCAGAAGTCCAAGCCCGAAAAATACAGCCGACCTTAGCCTGTGTGAGTAGCAATTCACTTTATCACCCTGTATCAGTTTACACAGCTTTTTAAAAAGTGTGAAAAATCGGTTGAAAAAAATTTTATAATAATATAAAATTAAATTGATTAAGGTTAAGGAGAAAGCAATGAGAACTATTGATATAAAGAAAAACGATGCAAACCAAAGACTTGACAAGTTCCTTTCAAAAAGATTCAAAACTATGCCAAAGTCGCTTATGTATAAATATATCCGTACAAAGTACATTAAACTAAACGGCAAAAAGTGCGATATAAAAGATATGCTCAAAGAGGGCGATGTGCTTACTCTGTACATAAAAGATGAATTTTTTGAGGAAAGCGAGCAGGAAAACTACGAAGTTTTTAAAAGCGCCCGACAAACTTGATATAGTATATGAGGACGGGAACATAATTCTGATTGACAAAAAGCCCGGTATTATCGTACATCAGGACAAGAGTTACCATTTTGATTCGCTTGTGGCAAGAGTTCAGCACTATCTTTACAATAAGGGCGAATACAACCCAAAAGAAGAAAAAGCATTCGCTCCCGCTCTTGCAAACAGAATTGACAGAAACACGGGCGGTATAGTAATTGCGGCAAAAAATGCCGAAAGTTTGCGGGTTCTCAATGCCAAAATCAAAACAAGAGAACTTGGAAAAATACTATCTTTGCCTGCTGCACGGCAAGCCTAAAAAAGATTGCGATATTCTTCACGATTATCTTATTAAAAACGAAGCGCAAAATAAAGTTAAAGTTTTCAGTAAACAGGTTGACGGCTCAAAAGAAATTATAACAAAATATGAAATTCTTGATTTCAACGGCAAATACAGTCTTGCGGAAGTTGAACTTCTGACAGGCAGAACGCATCAGATAAGAGCGCATATGGCATATATCGGTCATCCGCTTGTGGGCGATACTAAATACGGAAAAAACAGAAAAGCACCTGATAACATTAAGTATCAGGCACTTTACAGCTATAAACTTAAATTTTCATTTGACACCGACGCAGGTATTCTTAATTATCTTAACGGCAAAGAATTTTCTGTAAAAGAAGTATGGTTTGCAAAGAATAAGCATATTTCGATTTAAGAATTATTTTATACACATAAACGCACACATTGTGCCTCTATGCCCTTTGGTTGCCCTGTGACTCCACAACAAATCGCTGTTACAGTTTGTACATACATCAGAAACCGTGATATTCTCCGGCTTTACACCTGCTGCCGTAAGAATTTGTCTGTTGGTTTCAAGCAAGTCAACCATATACTTGCCGTTTTCTTTAGGATGAACAAAATCTGACGGATTTACATTTTTAAGTGCAAGAAAATGGTCGGCACAAGGTTTGTCAACCTCATAACAGCACACGGAAATAGCAGGGCCAATCGCACATTTTAAATCAGAGGGGTTTGTTCCGTAAAGCTCGGTCATTTTTTGCACAACCTTTTCACCTATTCTGCCGACAGTACCTCTCCAGCCTGCGTGAGCAAGTCCTATTGCTTTTTTGTTTGTGTCAACAAAGAAAAGCGGTGTACAATCGGCATAATAAGTGACCAAAGTTACACCTTTCTGATTTGTTATCAAAGCGTCTACGCTTTCAATATCTCTCGGCTTATAAATACCTGTTCCAATATTTTCTGTTGTAACCGCACGAACATAAGTATTATGGTCTTGAGCAGAAGCCGTAAGCGTATTATAATCAAATCCCGCACTTTTGCAAAAGCGTTTATAGTTTTCAGTAACACTGTCGGGATTATCTCCTCTGTTAAACGCAAAGTTCATAGATGTAAACTCACCCGTCGACACACCGCCAAGTTTTGTGGAAAAAGCATGATTTATAAAATCAATTTTCGATAAAGAATTATATGTTAAATACGGCACACTGTCCGCATTATGGATAGTCATAGTTTTTGAATTAAATTTCATTATACTTCTCCTTATGCGTAGTTTCGCTTGAAAATGACAACTGTTAATGTTATAATGATTAAAGAATGAGGTGATATTATGTTGAAGAAAAAGCTTTTCGGCAAAAACATAAAACCAAGCTGTACATACTGCTTAAATTTGGTTTATGAAAACGATACCTGTCATTGCATAAAAAATAAAACAATTATTGATGACAAATGCAAAAGCTTTAAATATGACCCGCTTATGCGTGTTCCGCAGTCAGCGCCGACTCTTCACGAGTACACCTTAGATGACTTCAAACTATAATTATTTTAATATTTTTATAAAAAAATATCAAGGCTTTCTTAAAAACTCAAGAAAGCCTTTTGTTATGCATTAATATTTTTAGATATTCGGATCGTCTAAATCAAGCTTGTCAGCCTCGGTAATTTTTCTGATAGGTTTGCAAGGATTGCCGACCGCTACAACACCTGACGGAATATCTTTTACAACAACCGAGCCTGCACCGATTACAACATTATTTCCGATAGTAACACCGGGAAGTACGGTTACGCCGCCGCCAAACCAAACATCACTGCCGACTTTTATCGGTTTTGCAAGTTCAATTCCTGTATTTCTCTGATGAGCATCAATAGGATGAATTGCAGTATAAAATCCGCAGTTAGGGCCGACAAAAAACATTGTCGCCAAAAGTAACCTCTGCGCAATCAAGTATAACAAGGTTATGGTTTGAATAGAAATTCTTACCCACTTTTACATTAAATCCGTAGTCGCACCAAAAAGACGGAGTAAATACGCAGTAGCCGTCATTATTGCTCTGCCTGCAAAAGCTCGTCAATTATCTTTTTTGCCGCAGTTTTCGTCTTCAAAGAAAATATCATTATACTTATGGCAAAGCTGCTTTGCTTTTCTCAGAGCAGTTGAAAGCTCTTCATCAAGGCAGTTATAAACCTTGCCGGCAATCATTTTTTTCTTTTTCAGTCATATTTTACCTCAAATTATGCCATCTGGAAATCTTTAATGTAGCTGTCGATTGACTTTTTTAATAATATCCTTAGCCATCTCAACACCGTTGGTTTCGGTTACAGATGTAACCTTACCGCTTTCAAGGCTCTTATATACCATGGAAAAAAGTGCTGAATTTCGTCAAAATAGTGACGAGGAAGATCTGTAATATCGTTATAACCGCAGTAGTTAGGGTCATTAACAGGAACGGCAATGATTTTTTCGTCACAGCTGTCATTATCAATCATATTGAGTACACCGATAGGCTTGCACTCAACAAGTGTCATTGGCTGTATTGTTTCGGAACAAAGAACAAGCACATCAAGCGGATCTCCGTCATCTGCATAAGTTCTCGGAATAAAACCGTAGTTTGCGGGATAATGAGTTGAAGTAAAAAGCACACGGTCAAGTTTTAACATACCTGTTTCTTTATCAAGCTCATATTTATTTTTACCGCCCTTTGAAATCTCAATAACAGCGTAAAATTTTTCTGATGTAATCCTTTTTGGTGATATATCGTGCCAAATATTCATAATAAAGCCACCTCACAAATTTATTTAACTTAATTATAAATAAACCGCAGTTAGTTGTCAAGAACTTTAATAATATTTTAACAACAATACTGCGGTTTATAAAATTTATTTTATTAAAAGAGATATATCTTTGCTTGAGTTTGGCTGATTTTGCTTTTATTTACTCTTTTTAATGTTTTCAGCAATTACCTTAGCAATCTGAATAATTACAGTCGGAATAAAAGCAAGCAGAGCAATAAATCCGATTTGTGCGCCTGTAAGTTCCGCAATCTTAAACAGCGGATGCATAAACGGTACAAAAATTACAAAAGCAAGAAGTCCTACACCTGCCGCAAAAGCAAGCAGGCTATATACATTTGAGGTAAGACCGATTTTAAAAATTGAATGCTTACTGCGACAGTTAAAGCCGTGGAACAAACGAGCAAGGGTAAGTGTTGAAAAAGCCATTGTACTTGCAGTTGCGGCATTAACCTGCAAACCTATATAGAAAGCAGTCATTACAACAACGGCAATCAGTGCACCCTGCAAAAGCATTAGTGTGGAAAATTCTTTAGTCAAAATACCCTGTTTAGGATCTCTCGGTTTTTGCGAGAGTAAATCTTTTTCGGGCTTCTCCATACCGATAGCAATAGCCGGAAGCGAGTCGGTTAAAAGATTTATAAAGAGAAGATGAACTGCCTCAAAAGGCACAGGCAAAGCAAGAAGTGATGCGTAAACTACCGCAAATATAGCTGCCATATTGCCCGAAAGCAGGAACAGAATTGCATTTTTAATATTCCTGTAAACATTTCTGCCGTTTGCAACAGCTTTAATAATTGTTGCAAAGTTATCATCCTGAAGTACCATAGACGCTGCATCCTTAGATACCTCTGTACCTGTAATGCCCATTGCAACACCGATGTCGGCTTTTTTAAGTGCAGGTGCGTCATTTACGCCGTCACCTGTCATAGAAACGATGTTGCCCTTTCTCTGCCAAGCCTCAACAATTCTGATTTTATTTTCAGGTGAAACACGAGCATAGACAGATATTTTTTCAATCTTTTGGTCAAGTTCACTGTCGCTCATTGCGTCAAGCTCCATACCTGTTACGGCAATATCTCCCTCTCTGAAAATACCAATCTGTCTTGCAATGGCAGTGGCGGTAATCTTATGGTCACCTGTTATCATAACAGGCTTAATACCTGCTCTGACAGCATCTGCAACCGCTGCTTTTGACTCCTCACGAGGCGGGTCAATCATAGAAACAAGTCCTAAGAAAGTATATCCGTACTCCGTATTTACATTGAGTTCTTCATCAGACTCCTTGTAAGCAAAAGTAAGCACACGCAAGCCGTTTTCGGAATACTCTGTATTCTGCTTGAGTATATCTGCCTTGTCGGCTTGAGTAATCGGACGAACACCGTCTTTTGTCGCAATACTGTCACATCTGTCAAGAATAGCGTCAATAGCACCTTTAGTCAATATATGATTCACACCGTGAAGTTTATACTTTGTGCTCATCATCTTACGGTCGGAATCAAACGGCACTTCCTCAAGTCTTTTAAGTCCCGAACGCAAATCATCTTCGTTGTATCCGAGTTTTCTTAGAGTTTCAAGCAACGCATACTCTGTAGGGTCGCCTATTCCCTTTCCATCAACAATGCTTGAATCGTTATTAAGCACCATATCGTAAAGTAAATAGCGGTGGCTTTGATTATTAAGGTCAAGTTCTTCTTCAAAAATACTTTCACCGTTGATATATATTTTCTGAACAGTCATTTTATTTTGAGTAAGCGTACCTGTTTTGTCGGAACAAATTACAGATACACAACCGAGGCTTTCAACCGCTTTCAAATCTTTGATAACGGCATTTTCCTTAGCCAATTTTTTGAGTACCAATTGCCTGTACAATAGTAACAATTGAACCCAAAGCCTCAGGAATAGCGGCAACGGCAAGGGCAACAGCAAACATAAGCGCATCAATAATTGCCATATGATTTAAAAGGCTTAAACCGAATACGAGCGCAGAAATAATAAGAATAATAATCGCAAGTTTGCTTGAGAATTTATCAAGGCTCTCCTGCAAAGGAGTTTTCTTTTCTTTTGCCGCATTCATAAGGCTTGCAATCTTGCCTATTTCGGTATTCATACCTGTGCCTGTAACAGCTACAATAGCTCTGCCGTAGGTTACCAAACTGCCCGAATATACCATATTTGTTCTGTCTGCGAGCGGGACTTCCGCAGTAATGTTATCATCGTTTTTATCAACATTAGTTGATTCGCCCGTAAGTGAGCTTTCATTTACCTGTAAAGAATAATTATTCATAATTCTGCCGTCAGCTACTACAAGGTCACCCGCCTCAAGCACAACCATATCACCCTCAACCACTTCTTTTGACGGAATTTCAATTTTCTGTCCGTCACGAATTACTTTTGCATTCGGAGATGAAAGTGACTTTAAACTGTCAAGTGATTTTTCCGCATTAATATGCTGGACTGTACCGAGAATGGCATTAAGTGTAATTACCGCAAAAATTACTATAGTGCTTTCAATATTACCCGAAAACATTGAAATAATTGCAGCAATAATAAGAATAATTACAAGCAAATCCGCAAACTGACTGAGAAACACTTGCAAAGCGGTTTTTCGCTTTCCCTCCTGCAAAACATTTTCGCCGTTTTTTTGCAATAATTCTTCGGCTTTTTTTGAGCTCAGTCCGTCCTTTGTAACACCGAGCTTTTTCAAGCACTTGTTCTTTGGTCAACTGATACCAGTTCATCATAATTCCTCCATATTTTTTCTTAATAAAAGAAAGTAAGCAAACAAAAAAGACTTTTATTGTAAAATATTGCAAACGCAATTATCATACAATAAAAGTCTCGTTTTTTAAGATACAACCGATACCATAAGGTATGAGATTGACGAATTGTACCACAGATTATCTGCAAACTACTCCCCTTTACAGTGGTTTTATTCTATCAGATTATTCGGTTTTTGTCAACTGTTTTTCTTTATTTTCATCTTTTAACTTTACTTTCTTAGGTTTGCTTAACATTCCGAGAATTATTCCTACGGTTGCAAGCAAAACTCCGCTTGCGGAAGTGATTGCCGACCATTTTTCACTGTCAAAAGCATAGGCAATAATAATTGATGCTAATATAAGCAATACGCATATTATAAGTAAAATAAACGCAATTTTAAAAAGAACATTCATTTTTTGCTTTTTCATTACATCATCTCCTGCAAATTGTTTGTAATATTCGCAAAGTCATCAAGAGTCAGCTTTTCCGCTCTTGCGTTGGTTTCTACTCCCGAATTAATCAAAAGCTCATTTATCTTGCCTTTTTCAACAGAAAGTCCCGAACTAAGCGAATTTGCAAGAGTTTTTCTTCTCTGTGAAAAAGCCGCTTTTATTACATTGAATAACAGTTTTTCACTCTCAACCTTTACAGGCGGCTCTTTTCTTACATTAAGTCTTATTACTGCCGAATCGACTTTCGGGGCAGGCATAAAAGAACCTGCGCTTACGCCAAACAGCATTTCAGGCTCGGCATAATAATTTACAGACACAGTAACCGCACCGCTCTGTCTTGTACCGACTTCCGCACAAATCCTCTGTGCCGCCTCTTTCTGAACCATTACGGTTATTGCCTCTATCGGCAGTCTGTCCTCAAGCAGTTTCATAATAACGGGAGATGTTATGTAATAAGGTAAGTTAGCACAGACAACAACCTTCATTCCCGCAAATTCTTCCGCAATCAGCTTGTGCAAATCAAGTTTAAGTACATCTTCGTTTACTACTTTTAAGTTATCGTATTCGCCAAGGGTTTCTTCAAGAACAGGCAGAAGTCTTTTATCAAGTTCTACTGCCACTACCTTATCGGCAAGCTGACAAAGTTCATTTGTAAGTACACCGATACCCGGACCGACTTCAATTACACCTACACCCTCGCCTGCACCGCTGTACTCTGCCATTCTCGGGCATACAGACGGATTAATCAGAAAGTTCTGACCAAGTGATTTTGAAAATGTAAAGCCGTGTTTTGAAAGTATTTCTTTAATTTTTCCTATATCAGATAAGTTATTCATTATAAAAGTCTAAGTCCTTTCGGATATTTATTTTTTAGTCTGCCGTTTGAGCATTTGCCAAATCCCACAGTAATTCCGTTTACGCAGACAGCAGTGTATCCTTTAATATTATTGTCAACGGCAACTTCTTCGCCGTGAAGAAACGCTTTAATTTCCGCAGAATTTACATCAAAATCCACTTTTGAAACACACTCGTCTGCTTTTGCCGCCATAAATGCCGAATGATGCGGTTCGATTCTGTTTTTAACTATTTGTCCCAAAATTATTCCGCTGCGCAAAACGGGCAGCTTTTCATACGGTACATATTCCTGCGGCAAAACAATAATTTTATCGCCTATCACTTCAATATTTTCACCAAACGGTCTGCCTATAAACAGGCTGTCGTAAAAATCAAAAATTTTACTGTCAATTTTCTTTTTTACTGTTTTTTCCGTAAAAGAATTTTTATATAATTCACCTGATTTTTTTCAATCTTGCGGCAAAATGTCCCTCGCCGCCGTCCATCGGAAAAATTCTTCGTGCATATTCAAGCGTCGGTCTGCCAAAATTTACATTTGCGTCTTCAAGTTCAAAATCAGGATTTTCCTCTAAAAACCTGTCGATAACGCCCTCGTTTTCCTCAACAGAAAAGGTACAGGTTGAGTACACCATAACTCCGCCGTCTTTAAGTGCCTTTTTAGCGCTGTTAAGAATTTTAAGCTGTCTTTCGGCGCAACTTTTTACATGCTCATCGCTCCACTCGCTTTCGGCGGTTGAGTCTTTTCTGAACATTCCCTCGCCACTGCAAGGTGCGTCAACAAGCACCTTATCAAAACAGCCTGCAAGTCTGTCACAAAGTACCTCGGGGTACGCATTTGAAACAGTGGTATTTCTTATACCCATTCTTTCAATATTCGAGAGCAGAATATTGGCTCTGTTTTTGACAATTTCATTGCTCCATAAAAAGCCTTTTGAATTGAGCTTTGCGGCAATTTGCGTACTCTTGCCGCCCGGTGCTGCGCAAAGGTCAAGTACATAGTCGCCCTCCTGCACATCAAGCATTGTTACTGCCGAAGAAGCAGACGGCTCTTGTATATAAAAAGCGCCTGCATGATGCAAAGGGTTATTACCGAGCGAAGTAATTTCATTCGGAATATAAAAACTTTCACTGCAAAAAGGAGCGGATTTTAATCAAAATCAAGTAATTTTTCAAGATTTTTTCCACAGAACATTTCAGAGTATTTACTCTTAAACCTCTGTAATGTTCTCCGCTTGAATTATAAAATTTTAAAAAATCGTCAAACTCGTCACCGAGCAGAGCTTTCATTTTATCTAAAAAAATATTCATTGTATAAATTCCTTAGAAACGATAATAATAAGCATATCGGAGGGAGGTGCTAATATGAACTTCAACCAGAATCAGAATAACAATCAGAACCAGAATAATAACCAGAATCAGAACAAAAATCAGAATAACAACCAGAATAAAAACCAGAAGAACAGTCAGAACAAGAATCAGAATAACAACTTTCACTAATCGGGTTCATAGCTGTGCGGCAAGCCATATTTTTAGAAACAAAGGTATGGCTTGCCTTAAACAGTACATATTTTTTAAAATCAATAATTCACAAAAACAATTAGCGGAATAATTCTATTGTTATTTAATTAAATTTTAATATATCAATATCCGTATTTTTCACCAATAATTATTACCTTAATTCTGTCCTTATGTCTTTGTTGAGCGCAAACTACATAGTTACAGCAAATTCTTCTGTCACTTTTGCAGCCCGAACAAAGTTCTGCGCCCTCTTTGTCTGCTGTAATACATTTACCTGTTTTGCCGCATGGAGTTTCAATATTCAATCTTATTGTATTGCTCGGTGCGGCAATTCTCTTTACTCTGTCAATTGCCTCATCAATGTTTTTTACAATTTTATTATAACCGCAAACAAGTATAACACTCTTAGGACCGTATAAAATTGCCGCAACACGGTTAGAATTGCCGTCAACATTATACAGTTCTCCGTTTTCTGTAATCGCATTACTGCTCGCAAAGTAAACATCGGAAGAAAAAGTCTTACGATAAACCTCTTCCACCTCTTCGGGAGTAATTCCCTCTGCCGCTCTGTCAAGATACTTATAATCGGAAGAAGTAATAATATCATACACTCCTGTTTCTTTAAGAGTAACAGAACCGCCGCTTGATATTACATCGCCCTTTTTAATCAGAGTTTTTACAAGATTGCAGGCGTCTTCTTTGTTATCACAATAATAAGCATCCATCTTGTTTGCTTTCAAATTTTTTATTGTTTTTTCAATTTTAAGTTTAGTTTCGTTGCTCAAAGCGTTCATACTTACACTTCCGTTAGCTTTTTGTTAAATTATACACTATATAGCCGTCTATTTCAAGCCTCTGCAAACGGTACTCCAAAATACTCCGCAATCGACTGTGCAAGATTTCTTCCGATTGCTCCGACATTTTCTCTTATCCACTGTGCCTCTTCGGGATTATCGTGGTACGCTACTTCTATCAATGCCGACGGTGCTTTTGTTCTGCGGACTTCCGCAAGGCTTGTGGTCGGAATAATATCTACATCGTCAGGATACGGATAGATGTTTTCATAATTTCGTTGTAAGATTTCAGCGAACCTTTTTCCGTTAAGGCTTGACGGATAATAATATATGTCAGCACCGGTATATCTGCCTGCCGAGCCCTCCGGTGCAGCATTACTGTGTACCGCAAGATGTAAATCATTTGCCGAATTATTAGAGTCCTTTATCGCCTGTGACAAAGTCATTTCGGGACTGTTTCTGTCAAATTCTATTCCGCTTGCAAGCAAATACGGCTCAATAGCGTCGGCAACAAGATTCATATAATATTCTTCATTTCCGCCGTCAACATAAGGATTATACTCCTGAAGTGACGGACTTAAATATACCTTTGGCATAATAATTCTCCTTTTATAAAAATAATGCTCACGCACCATACAATATATTATTCCGCAATTTATTTTTTGCTTATTTTTTCCATAAGCTGTGCGGTTGATTCCGCATTATCTCGGCGAAATCTTCCGAGTTCATAAAGGCTTTCGGGATTTTTAGTTACATAATTAAGTTTTTCGGTACAATTTAAAGTAGACAAAAAGCCTGCCTCTTTAAGAATTTCAAGACTTGAGCCACTTTCTTCACCAAACGGATAAATAAATGCGGTAGGTGCGTTGCCCGTAATAGATTTTATATATTCCTGAGCCTTATTTATATCATTTGTAATTGCAGTTTTATATTCATCATCACTTTCCTTATATTTTTTACCTATTCCCTTTCTCGGCGTCAAAGTGTGCATATTGTATGAATGATTCTGAAATTCCACAAGCCCGGAATCATACATTTCTTTAATATTCTTTTTCAAAAGATGACCGTAGTTTGCATTTTCTTCACCTGTTGCCGTAAAGTCTTCACTGAACTTTGCAACGGGTGAAATTACAGCTTTTGCGTTGTATTTTTTTAACAACGGAAAAACATATTTATAGTTATTGTAGTATCCGTCATCAAATGTCAGCATCACACATTTGTCAGGTAAGGCTTTATCGGAATAAACATAGTCAATTAAATCATTTACCGTTACGGTTGTATAACCGTTTTCCTGAAAATATTTTAAATCGCTTTCAAATAAATCAGGTGAAATCACATAATCATTTTGGCTTGATTTATCCTTTAATACCGAATGATACATTATAATCGGCATTTTTATAGCATTTTCCGAAATTTCGCTTGCACCGCTAAGAGATGCAAGTATAAAAATTGACAGAATTACTGTGGTAAGACACATTAAAAGCAGTTTTAATCTGTTTTTGTATATTTTACCCATAAATACCTCCAAATTTTTTATAAAAATAATTTTTATTATTCTTTTATGTAAATATAATAATTTAAAGTTATGATAATATATTTGCAATCAGTAATCATTATCAAATTTTTTGGAGAAAATGTTGCAATGAAAAGAAATTTCAGCTCAAAAAGAAACGCTATATACAACACAATTCTCAGTACAACGACACACCCAAGTGCCCGTTGGATATACGAACAGCTTAAGCCCGATTATCCGGACCTCAGCCTTGGCACAGTTTACCGTAACATTTCATTATTTAAAAATGAAGGCAAGGTAAGCGTTGTGTGTAATGTAAACGGTGAAGAACGCATTGACGGTAACACTTCCCCACATACACATTTTGTGTGCAATTGTTGCGGCAGGGTAATTGATGTAGCAGATGACGGCAGCAAATCGTCGGAAAGCCTTGCACTTTTAAATAAAGGCTTTTCTATTGAGAGCAAACTTGTTATCTACTACGGCAAATGTTCAGATTGCTGTAATAACTAATACCGAACAGCGGTATTTAATTAACAATATATATTTATTATAAAGGAGAAAAAATTATGAAATGGTATTGTACAGTATGCGGATATGTTTATGAAGGACCTACAGCTCCGGAGTTTTGCCCACAGTGTAAAGCTCCTGCAAGCAAATTCAAAGAGGTTGTAGAGGGCGCGTCTTTTGCAACAGTTCACGAGGTTGGCGTAGCCCAGGGCGTTAGCGAAGATATTTTGAAGGATCTCAGAGCTAACTTTGAGGGTGAATGTTCAGAAGTAGGTATGTACCTTGCAATGGCAAGAGTTGCTGACAGAGAAGGTTATCCTGAAATTTCAGCCGCTTTTACTAAGTATGCTTTTGAAGAGGCAGAGCACGCTGCAAAGTTTGCAGAACTCCTCGGTGAAGTAATTACAGACAGCACAAAGAAGAACCTCCAAATGCGTGCAGAGGCAGAAGCAGGCGCTTGCGAAGGCAAATTTGATCTTGCTAAGAGAGCAAAAGCTCAAAATCTTGATGCTATCCACGATACAGTTCACGAGATGGCTAAAGACGAGGCAAGACACGGTGCAGGCTTTGCAGGTCTTTTAAAGAGATATTTTGCTGACTGATTTTAAATCTTAAAAAACTCAAAGGACATCGGCTGTTCATATACCGATGTCCTTTTTATTATTTTTCTATAAAAAATCATCTGTAATTTGATTGTTTTATAAAATTTTATTTACTTTTACTTATCATTATGATAACATTGTATTGAGGTGTTAAAAATGGATAATGAAAATATTAATTACAGTGATTATAAATACGATTTTGAATCAAAAATTGTAATGAACGAACAAGATTATTTAGACTTTTAACAATGTAAGCTATAAAAGATTGGCAATAATATTTATAATTGAATTTATCATAACGGGTTTTATAACAACACGAATATTAATACTAAAATCTTTTAATTATTATTTTCAAAGTGAAACTACAGATGATATGCAATTATTTCTGATATTATCCGCAGTAATAGTTTTGCTTATGGGAGTAATATATTTTAAAACACAGAGAAATATCAAAAACAGCTATAAAAGAGCTTTGTTTACTACCAGCGAAAAGTATATTACTCACACTACTTACTTTGGCGAAAAAATTATTACCGTAACAAAGAATATATCAAGAGAATTTGATTATTCAAGCATTACGGGCGTTTACGAAACCGAAAAATACATTCTTTTAAAATTACAGTTTAATTTGTTTTTGATTATAGGTAAAGATATTAAAAGCAACATCAGTAATGTAGATTTTATTTCTTACATATTCAGTAAATCTCCTAATATTAAAAAGAAAGTTGTTATTAATGTTACTAATCAAAAAAAGGTCGCCTTTGTTTTTATGTGCCTTACAATCGCTCTGTTTGTAATTAATTTGATAATTGCTGTCTTATAGAAATCGGTTCTATTCTAAAAGTCGAGGTAACATTAATAAATTATAGTTTGGCTTAATACAACTGCAAAGCAATTATAAAAGTTTGGTCGACTTTTTCAAAGGTCGTGGGGGGTGTAGGCAAAGCCACAAACACTTTACTCTTACACAATTTCTTGATAGCCGAACAGCCCGCTGTTTGAGCCTGATACATTGTTATATTGGAATATATTAGGGGCACTTCCCAAACCAAATTTTTAATTATTTAGCTAAAGCTGTGCGATAATCAATAATTCACCCAGCAAACATTTGATAAATCACCCAAAAATACTTATATTGCTTTATTTCCAAATGCAAAAATCCCACTCAAAAATTTGAGTGGGATTAATTATGCAATATAATAAATAATTATTTAACCATACTTGCAACTTCAGCTGCGAAATCGTCCTGACGCTTCTCAATGCCTTCGCCCTTTTCAAAACGAACGAACTTAGCAATCTCAATGCTACCGCCGAGAGCCTTAGCTGTGTTGTTAGTGTACTGCTTAATTGTCTGCTTGTTGTCCTTAACGAACTCCTGATCTACAAGGCAGTTCTCCTTATAGAATTTGCCGATCTTACCCATAACGATCTTATCAGCAATTGCCTCAGGCTTACCCTCGTTAATAACCTGCTGACGCATAACTTCTTTCTCATGCTCAATAACTTCAGCCGGAACATCAGCCTCTGTAAGGTATGGAGTGTTGAGAGCTGCAATCTGCATAGCTACATCCTTACCGTAAGCAATGAACTCATCGTTTACAGCAATGTCAGTTGTGAAGTTTACAAGAACGCCAATCTTACCGCCTGCATGAACATAAGCTACGCAAGCACCTTCCATACGCTCAAAACGACGAATCTTGATGTTCTCGCCGATTGTCTGAATCTTCTCCTGGAGAAGTTCAGCAACTGTCTGATCTGAGCCTGCTGCCTTAAGTGTAAGAAGCTCATCAACATCAGCAGGATTCTGCTCGATAACTGTCTGAGCACAAGCCTTAACAAAATCCATAAATGAATCGTTCTTAGCAACGAAGTCTGTTTCAGCGTTTACTTCGATAACTACGCCAACAGAAGCGTCTGCATTAGTTGTTGCATAAGCAACACCTTCAGCAGCAATTCTGCTTGCCTTTTTAGCTGCTTTTGCAAGGCCCTGTTCTCTTAAGAAGTCAATAGCCTTGTCCATATCACCATCGGCATTTGTGAGAGCCTTTTTGCAATCCATCATGCCGCAACCTGTTTTTTCTCTTAATGTTTTAACATCCTGAGCTGTAAATGCTGCCATTTATATTACATCCTTTCGATTGATATAATTATAAGATAAATAAAATTATTCAGCTGCCTCTTCTGCTGTTTCTTCTTCAACAGCAGCTGCACCCATCTGACCTTCTTTACCCTCAATGATAGCGTCAGCCATAGCACCTGCAATAAGCTTTACTGCACGGATAGCGTCATCGTTACCTGGGATAACGTAGTCGATTTCATCAGGGTCACAGTTTGTATCAACAATAGCAACAATCGGAATGTTGAGTTTCTTAGCTTCAGCAACGGCGATTCTCTCTTTTCTTGGGTCAACAATAAAGAGTGCGCCCGGCATTGAAGTCATATCCTTAATACCGCCCATAAACTTCTCAAGCTTTTCAATCTCAAGGTTAAGCTTGATAACTTCCTTCTTAGGAAGAAGATCAAATGTACCGTCCTCCTGCATTGTGCGGAGCTGCTTTAAACGAGCAATTCTTCTGCGGATTGTAGCAAAGTTTGTGAGCATACCGCCGAGCCATCTTGCGTTTACATAGTAAGCGCCTGCACGGAGAGCCTCTTCTTTAACTGAATCCTGAGCCTGCTTCTTTGTACCTACAAAGAGTACGCTCTTGCCTTCTGCTGAAAGCTCACGAACAAAGTTGTAAGCCTCTTCGAGCTTCTTAACGCTCTTCTGAAGGTCAATAATGTAAATACCGTTACGCTCTGTGAAGATGTATTCAGCCATCTTAGGGTTCCATCTTCTTGTCTGGTGACCAAAGTGTACACCTGCTTCTAAGAGCTGTTTCATTGAAACTACTGCCATTTTAAATATCCTCCTTAGGTTAAAACCTCCGCCGGGCCTTGATTTTTATCGGGTTAAGAGCAATTTGCCACCGTTCCGACAAGCCCAACGTGCGAAATGCTATATTATTATACCATAAAATGCAAAAAAATCAAGTGTTTTTTTTGAAATAACACTTGATTTTTTTGCATATTGTATGTATCAGACTGCCAGATCAAAAAACCTTACATTACCGCAGCTGATAATGAAATTCTGTGTTTCGTGCCATTTACTTTCACCTGTGTAGAAACAGATGATTCTGTGCTGAACAGCCGAACCGTTGTTGTCAAAAATATAAGAAACCGCTGCTTTAACATCTGAGTTTGGCTCAATGTTTGTCGGGGCATAGTACTTATATTCATCTATAATGTAATCAATAGATGTATTACCGGAAAGGTTCATAGCATCTCTGATTGATTGAGCAACGAGAGCACATCCCTCATAACCCATAGTACCTGCCTCACCCATTACAAGGCGCTCGAGTTTTGCTCTGTCATAATCAGAAAGAGTTACCCGGCTCGGAGAATAAGATGTGTCAGGATTATCAATACTTACAAGATAAGTCTGTACACTCTCTGTAGGCTGTGTTTCTTCTTCTTTTTCTTCAACAGGCTTAGTAGTTGCCTTAGTTTCTGTTTTGTTCTCCTTTGCGGGAGCTGTTGTAGGCTTGGTAGCCTTTTCTGTCGGTTTGGTTGCCGCTGTAGTTTCCTCTGCTTTTTTGTCAGCAGTTTCCGTAGGTACTGTTTCCGCACAATTTTCAGCAATTGACTGTGAGAAAGTATCAATACCGCCAACGGAGTATGCAGCCGCTCTGCTGTCAGCATAAGCATCAACACTTGGCGCAAGTGTTGTGGTAGGAATAAGCAGGCAAGCAGATGCCAGTATTATAGCACTTATAAAAGAAATAGGTTTAAGTGCTCTGCTTGTCTTTTTTGCAGTAACCTGTTTTTTGCCATTTTCTGTATGTTTATTATTTGTTCTCAAAAATTTATCCTCCCTGTGATTAGCATAATTCAAAACCAATATTCGGCTGTGTTTTATGCGACTTCCTTTAGTCGTTAAAATTTTATCAAACACACAATTCGTTGTTATTAAACCACATTTTTTTGAAAAATGCAAATTTTCAGCCCTGTTATTTTTTGTTACTTTTGTTATATTATTGTAACAATCAAATTTTAATTTTCTCATAAACACAAATAATTGTTTAATTTGCATAAATTAGCGAATACTTCTTAGTGGATTGTGCAAAATAGGTAGAAAATCAATTTTTTTAGAATTTCTCTTTAAATCTTGGCTTTTTGCACCTTTTACGGGATTCGGCATGGAACAGGATATGATAATTGTATCTTCACCTATAAGTTCAATTTTCTCCCACGGAATTATATAATCCTCACATTTACCTATAAAGCCCAGAAAACTGCTCCTGCCGAATATAACAAGCGACACTATTTTTGCACACATTTGGTATCTATCTATAACATCATCCACAAAACCTAATTCTGCAGCCGTCACACGCACTTATTACTTCCTTATGTCTTATATCTGTAAGTCTGCAATTCATAAAAAAAGCCTCCATTCATTGACTTTTATATATATATTTGATAGAATAAACTTATATGACAAATGTACACTACAAAGGAGATGTTTTTATGGATTATATTTTTATGACCGATTCCTCCTGTGACCTTTCTGCTGAAATTGCCAAGGAGATTAATGTTGAAATTCTGCCAATGGAATTTACTATGGAGGACAAGTCTTACCTCCACTATGCAGATGCAAGAATGATGAGTCTTGATGACTTTTATTCTAAGCTCAAAAGCGGTATTGACTCAAAAACGACCCAAATTAACTACAATAATTTTATAAATTATTTTGAACCGTATTTAAAAGCCGGAAAGGATATACTTTATACAGGTATCTGTACAGGTCTTAGCGGAACTTATAACACTTGTCTTATGGCTGTAAAAGATTTGCAGGAAAAATATTCTGACAGAAAAATTGTTATTATTGATTCTATGTGCGACTCTGTCGGACTTGGCCTGCTTATTTACCTTGCAGGTCAGAAGTACACAGAAGGTGTTTCAATCGAAGAGCTTGAACAGTATATAAATGATATTAAACTCAAGGTTTGTCACTGGTTCATTGTTGAAGACCTCGACCATCTTAAGAGAGGCGGCAGAATTTCCGCCGTTGCGGCTACATTCGGTAAGGCTTTGCAGATTAAACCTCTTATAAGTGTAGATGAAGGAGGTCATCTTATTAATGTAGGTAAAGTAAGAGGCGCAAGCAATGTGTATAATTCTCTTGTTTCGCATTTTGAGCGTGACGCTGAAAACCCGAAAGAGCAGACTGTATTTATAGGTCATGCAGACAACAAAGAAGGTGCTCTTGAACTTCAAAAAAGAATCAAGGGTATGTGCAAAAAATCAATTATCTGCGATATAGGTCCGGTTATCGGTTCTCATGTAGGTTCAGGTATGCTTGCTATTCATTTTCCTCGGCACAAGAAATTTAAAATCTTAATATTCAGGCAAAATATACGGCTGAGTTTTCAAAGCGAAGACTCAGCCGTTTTTATTTTCTTCAATTATGATAATACAGCAGACACATTACGCTTACTCCGATAATGCCTCCTATAAATACACCTATAATTATACCGACAATCATATTTTACCTCCTATACACAATTTGACATTTATTATTTTGAATGTATGTAATAATAGTAAAGGGGCTTTTTATGAATAATATTTACATTGATGTTCTAATCACGGTAAACATATTTATAGATTATTTTTTACTGATGCTGACAAAGAAAATCATCGGTTCAAATATAAAATATTTCAGAGTAATAATAGGAAGTATTGTCGGCGGACTTTTCAGCCTCACCGCTCTGCTCCCTGTACTGCCGTTCGGATTAAATATTCTCACCGATTTGGCGGTCGCTATGTTAATAATTTTTATTACCTTTGGAAAATGCAAAATTAAAACATACATAAAGCGGGTACTTATTTTCTTTGCACTTTCATTTTCTTTTGGCGGACTTATGATTTTTATATACCTCGCTTTTAAACCAAAAGGTATGGGAATATACAATGATGTAATTTACTTTGACATCTCCCCTGTTTTGCTGATAATTCTTACCCTCGTATGCTATTATATTCTTTTACTTATAAAAAAACTGACGAAAAGCGTTTACAAGCCAGATATTCATAATATAGAAATAAAAATAAATGACAAGTGCTATATATTTAACGCAAAACTTGATACAGGCTGCAATGTAAAAGAGCCGTTTTCGGGCAAGAGCGTGATAGTAGCCGAAAAAGAGGTGTTTAATGATTTTGTCCCCGACAAAACAAAGGTCAGATTAATTCCGTTCACAAGCCATTGGCGGCAAGCGGAATACTGCAAGGCTTTTGTGCCGACAACATTATTATTGACGGAAAGGAAGCGGATAATTCGGTTTATATAGGAATTTGCGAAAACATCTTTAAAGATGATATAAAGGCAATAATACCAAGTGAACTTATCAATAACTGACAGGAGAAATTGCAATGAACATTATGCAGATTCTAAGAAAATAAGATTATTTTTAATTTTGACGATGAAGTATTTTATATTAACGGAAGTGAAACTCTGCCTCCGCCTCTTACAAAATCAGAAGAAGCTGAAATAATGCAAAGAATAACAGACGGTGACAACAGTGCCAGAGAAGAATTGATTACCCATAACTTAAGACTTGTTGTATATATTGCCAAGAAATACGATTCGCCGAGCGCAAGCGCAGAGGATTTAATTTCAATAGGAACTATAGGGCTTATAAAAGCGGTAAAAACATTTTCACCCGAAAAAAACATAAAACTTGCTACATATGCTTCACGCTGTATTGAAAATGAAATACTGATGTTTCTGCGAAAATCCTCTCAATTGAAAAACGAAGTATCTATTGATGAACCGTTAAATACAGATTGGGACGGCAACGAACTGTTATTATGTGATATTTTAGGAAGTGACCCTGACCTTGTAAATAAAGATATTGAAAATGAACTTGAAAAAAGGCTTGTACTGCAAGCGGTATCAAAACTTAATCAAAGAGAATGTTTGATTATGGAATTGCGATTCGGTCTTAACGGCAGAAAAGAACATACACAAAAACAGGTTGCCGACAAACTCGGTATATCGCAATCATATATTTCTCGATTAGAAAAAAAGATTATTCGCAGGCTTAAGCATGAACTTGAAAAGGCTGTATAATAACTATATACATTAACCTAAAATTTTTAATTCTTAATTAAGCTATACACTAAACTATAATTCTTCATTTTCAATAAATAATCTATAAGATGAAACGGGCGCTTAAAAACGCCCGTTTTTCATTAAAAAATCGCATCATCAGCAAGTGTAGAGCCGTTTTCCATTCTGCCCTCTACATAATCTTCAACACCGTCTGTTAAACCGTCGTCACGATTTTCGTATTCTTCATTTCCGATAATTCCGTCACCGTCACGAACTCTGCCGTTACGCTCGGCATCATCTGTCATAGAATCGACTTTACTCTCGACTTTGTTTTTATCGTCTGATTTAGAGTCCTCGTTTTTGGAATTCTCGGAAGTTGCGGAACTATGTGCAGAAGTTTCGTTTTTAGAATTATTCTTATTACCGCCGCAACCTGTAAGTGCCGTAGCAAATGCAATGGCTGCAAGCAATGCAGCAATTATTTTTTTCATAAAACCATCCTTAATAAATAAAAATAGTGCCCTCAAATGAAGGCACTATTATTTTTAGCAATAGTTATGATTTTATGAATTTTTATTCTTTAACAAGCTGAATATGCGGATACGGAATTGTTACTCCGTTCTTTTTAAATTCTTTTAGTACATTTTCCTGCATCATATAATAAACACCGTAATAATCATCAGGTTCTACCCACACCCAAGCAACAATTTGAATACCGCTGTCAAGATATTTATCAACATATACCTTTGGTTCGGGATCTTTTAAAACCCTTTCATCTGACTTTGCAAGGTCGAGAATTATCTTACGAACAAGGTCAATGTCATCATCATAGCCTACAGTATATGACAAATTAATTCTGCGGTTTGTCTGACCTGTACAGTTTGTTACATTGTTTGCGGTAAGTCTTGAATTTGGAATATTTACAATTTTATTGTCAAAAGTATGAATTTGAGTTGAAAAAACACGAATACTTCTAACATATCCTTTTATGCCCTCAAATTCAAGAATATCTCCTGCAACAAAAGGTTTACTTATAAGAATTACCACGCCACTCGCCACATTTCCCAGTGATTCCTGCAATGCAAGACCGGCAGTAATTGCCGCAGCGGCAAATGTAGTTATGATTGAAGAAACATTAACTCCGATTGTAGAGAGCGCTGTCATAACAACAATCAAATATAAAACTATTTTTAATATAGAAAAGAAAAATGTAATAACAGTACGCTCAATCTTACTTTTATCAATAATTTTTCTGATTAGCTTTAACAGTAATTTTACAATTAAACTGCCTACAACAAATACAAGCAGAAAAATAAGAATTTTCGGCAAATATTTTTCATTAAAAGAATTTAGTGCAGAAATAAAATCAAAATCATCCATTTTATCACCATTCAATAATATGTTCTGAAATTTTCTTTCCGTTTTCCCATATTGAAATATAGAAATTGCCGTTCTCGTCTAAAGAAATGCATTTTCCGTTTTTAACTCCGTTTGCATAATCGGCAACATCAATAAATGTACCGTCTTTATTAAACCTTGCGCCGTAGTTTGTCGGAGAATTATTCTCCCATTTACCTATATGCATTGTTCCGTCAGAAGTTCTGTATCCTACACCTGCGCCGCTGCGTTGATTCTCTTTCCAATCGCCGACATAGTTAATATCACCGTTTTTATAGTAAAATACACCAAAGCCGTCACGCTTGCCTTGTGCATATTCACCGTCATACGCTGTAATTCCGCTTGGAGATACGGTTCTTCCTCTGCCTGTACGCAAACCGTTTTCATCAACCGCACCAAAATACTCATAATTGCCCGAAGTAGTGCTTACCACTGCGTCAGATTTTCTTTCTTCTTCTGCAATTGTAACATCAACTTCCTCAACAACGGTATTTTGTAAATTATTATCGTCTTTACTTTCCGTTTCGTCGGATTTTTCAAACTTTTCAGCCTGTTCGATAACTTCATCATCGTGATTTTCGGTAACTTTTTCTTCAACGCTTTCATCGGTTTGTGCGAGAACATCGGTTTCTTCATCTGCTACTTCTACACCCGAATGTTCAATAACCTGACCGAACAGATTTTTATTTGTCTTATGTGCCTCCTCAAGAATTTTCTCAATTCTGTCATAAGCCGTAACCTGTGGCTTTGGTTCTGTAAATGTATCGTCAAGATATTCAAGCAATGATAAATCTATAGGATTTTCAGGTTTGTAATCAGGCAAAAATTTATCTGCATCAAGCATAAGTTTAGCGTGTTTCGTCTTATAATTTGCATTGACTTTATTCAAAGAAGCGGGAGCAAACGCACTGTCATACCAAATCATTCCGTTATTTGAATACACAAGTGCGGCGCTGTTATTCTCGGGATTTTTGTCTGACGGAAAAAGAGTAACACCGGCGACCATATGGTTATTGCTGAAAAGTATTTTTTCAATTGCGATAACACCGTCAATTTTTTTAGGAGAAACAGTACAAAGTCTTTCTCCCTCTATGCTTTTGTCAAAATATTCCGTCCTTATCCATAAATGCGAACTGTCAAAAAATTGCTTTTTATAGACTGTTGCTTTTTCTGTATAATATCTCACACAGTAAATTCCGCCTGTTTCACGCTTTACAGATTGATATGGGCGGAGGTTTTTTGTTACTTTCCACGATAAAGGCTGATTTTTACTCATTTTGTAAGAGAGCTTGTACGAAACATCGTCCAAGGAAATATCCGTATCATCTGCTTGCGGACGATGATTTGAATTAAAATAATTTGCACGAACTCCTGCAAGTGCGTCATTTTTAAAGTCAAGTTTTTCAAAATCCGACACACAAACAGAATAAAAAATCAAATCCCTTGTCAATTCCTGTTGAGAGGTTATCATAAGGCGAAAATCCTTTCAAATAAATAAGAATACAAAGTCAGGGCGAACATAGTCCGCCCCGACATTTTAAATACCGATTAAATTAATCCGAATAAATTATCAGATAGAAATTGTCATAGCAATCTTGTAAAGATCTTCATCAAATACACGCTGCATATCAAGAGCCTCATTGATGTCGAGATCAATGATTTTGCCGTCTTTCATTGCTACTACACGGTTACCGAGATTCTTCTCAAGCAACTCTACTGCTCTGAATCCCATCTCACTTGCAACAACTCTGTCACGAAGTGTAGGTGAACCGCCACGCTGAACATGACCGAGAATTGTGGCACGAGTTTCAATACCGAGTCTGTTTTCTATATAATTAGCAAGCTCAGCAACCTTACCTACACCCTCGGCAACAACAATGATAAAGTGTTTCTTACCTGTTTTCTGAGTGTTGACAATTCTCTGAATAACATCTCTTTCAATGTTGTAAGGAATTTCAGGAACAAGAATAGCCGTAGCACCTGTTGCGATACCTGTCTGCAAAGCAATATCACCGCAGCGTCTGCCCATAACCTCTACGATTGAACAACGGTCATGTGACTGTGCTGTATCACGAATACGGTCTACCATCTGAAGTGCTGTATTCATTGCTGTGTCAAAGCCTACTGTATATTCCGAACAAGCAATATCATTATCAATAGTACCAGGAATACCGATACAGTTAATACCTGCATTGGTAAGAGCACGAGCACCCTTGAAAGAACCGTCACCGCCGATTACAACAACGCCCGATACATCAATGCTTCTGCAAAAATCCGCTGCTTTCTTAATACCTGCAGGAGTAGCAAACTCTTCACTTCTTGCTGTGTAAAGCATTGTACCGCCAAAACCGATTATATCAGATACACTGCGAAGATTCATTTCCTGAACATCGCCGTTAAGTAATCCGTTGTATCCACGGTAAACACCGTAAACTCTCATTCCTTTATTTATACCTGCACGAACTACTGCTCTTACAGCGGCATTCATACCGGGAGCGTCACCGCCACTTGTTAATACTGCTATTGATTTCTGAGCCATTTGATTATACCTCCATAAGGTTTTTTACTTCTTAATTATAATACAATATTTCACCCTTTACAAGACTAAATTTACTATTTTATTAAAATTTTCTTTTTTTGGCGGCATTTTTACATCAGTAAAGATACATTTTCTTGGTTTTGTGCGTTATTGACTTTAAATTATATAAGTTATATAATAGTATTATTAATTTGATGGATAATTCTTCATATTATTTATTTTTGGAGGCATATCATATATGACAAAATTATATCTTGCCATTCCCTGCTACAACGAAGAAGAGGTACTAAGGGATTCGGCGCAAAAGCTCTCTGACAAATTCAGCAAAATGATGCTTGAGGGCAAAATTACAGATGACAGCAAAATTGTTTTCATTGATGACGGTTCTAAGGATAAAACATGGAGCATTATCAGCGACCTTCACAAAGAAAATCCTGTATTTCAGGGAATCAAACTCACACGCAACAGAGGACATCAAAATGCTCTGCTCTGCGGTCTTATTACATTAAAAGACAAGGCAGACGCTGTTATTTCAATTGACGCAGACTTACAGGATGACATCAACACATTTGACGAAATGGTTGAAAAATACGAAAACGGCTGTGATGTTGTGTATGGTGTGCGTTCAAAGCGTGAAACCGACACATTCTTTAAAAGATTTACAGCCGAGGCATTCTATAAAATTCTCAACAAAATGGGTGCAAAGGTTATTTTTAACCACGCCGATTTCAGACTTATGAGCAAAAGAGCACTGAACGCTTTTGCAGAATATAAAGAAACAAACATCTTTTTAAGAGGTATGGTACCGCTTATCGGCTATAAGTCGGATATAGTTACATACGAGCGTTTTGAAAGACTTGCGGGTGAAAGCAAATATCCGCTTAAAAAAATGCTTGCTCTTGCTTGGGAGGGCATTACTTCTCTAAGTATTCAGCCGATAAGAATGATAACGGGTCTTGGCGCAATTGTATTTGCCATAAGCATTATTATGATTATTTACAGCCTTGTAAGCTACTTTATGGGCTTTGCGGTTAGCGGCTGGGCAAGTATTTTGTGTTCTATCTGGGCTATCGGCGGACTTCAAATTCTTGCAATCGGTATTATCGGCGAGTATATCGGAAAAATTTATTTGGAAGTCAAAAGGCGCCCGAGATTTATTGTTGAGGAATTTCTTGAGGACTGACAAGGCTTATACAATAATATGTAATGATTTAAAAATGCCTTTCGTAATTTTACGGAGGGCATTTAATGAGAGGTAACAATGAATCTTGAAAAGCTACAAAACCGAAATCCTGCCATGGACATCCTGCGAATAGTTGCTGTGCTTTGTGTAATAAGTATTCACTTTTTTTACCATACAGGCTACTACAACACAACCGCAGACAATGATTTGATGTATTTTGCAACGGTTCTGCGCACTCTGTTTTCTGTTTGCGTACCGCTGTTTATGATACTGTCGGGATTTCTTTTGTGTAACAAAACGCTGAAAAAAGGCTATTACTCAGGAATACGAAAAACAATTATAGTTTATATTCTTGTGGCAATCGCATGCATAATTTATAAATCCTGTAACGGAAGTTACACACTGACTACGCTTACATTTTTTATGGGTATTTTTGATTTTACGGGTGCAAATTATTCCTGGTACATAGAAATGTACATAGGTCTGTTTTTAATTGTACCGTTTCTTAACATTATCTATAAAAATCTTGACAGCAGAAAGCAAAAAAATATTTTACTTATTACTTTGATTGCAATTACTATTCTGCCGTCGTTATTTAATGCTTTTAAATTTGACTCTTACGAATGGTGGGCAAATCCCGCAGCCGATACCGATACTCAAAAACTTATGCCAAGCTGGTGGGTTGGCATTTACCCTATCACCTATTACTTTACAGGCTGTTATATCCGTGAATACGGCACGAAAATAAAAAATGTTTTTCTTATAATCGCACTTGTAATTGCAATTTTCGGATTTGGCACATTTAATTTTTACAGATGCTACGGCAGTACATTCACCACAGCAAATTATGTGTATTGGTACGGTATTGAACCGTATGTAATGTCTGTTCTGATTTTCTTGATAATAAGCAAGCTCAAACTCGAAAATATTAATGTAAAAGCAAAATTTGCACTTTGGAAAATTTCGGATTTGGTGCTCGGCACTTACCTTGTGTCGTTTATTTTTGATTCAATTTATTATTACGAAATTCTTAATATAAATACGCCTGATTTTTATGCCCGTTTTCCGTTTATGCCGCTTATGGTACTCTGGGTATTTGTCAGCGCTCTGTTAAGCTCTGCAATACTCAATATTATAGCCGCAGGCATTGAATTTTGTTGGGAAAAAATATGTTGTTTTTTCAGATTTGTTTTTAAAAGAAAAAACAAATCCGAGATTATCGTTAATGATAAAGATTGACATTAATATTAAAATTTTAATTGTTTAACGGAAATTTACAAAAACATATAACCATTTATGCACGCCTCTTGAAAAATCGCCGGGCATAAATAATTTACTTGAATTTCCTATGTAATTATGTTATACTAAATAGTGAAAATTTTTAAAATAAATAAATTTATACCATTTTTACACACAATATTTGTGCTGTGAAAGTATATCTCGGGGGTTATTTATGGATTTTATGAAACTTTACAATGAATGGTTAGAAAGCGCTACCGAAGATGCTGACCTTATTGCCGAGCTTGAGAGCATAAAGGGCAACGAGGACGAGATCTATGATCGCTTTTACAAGGCTCTCACCTTTGGTACAGCAGGTCTTAGAGGCGTAATCGGAGCAGGTACTAACAGAATGAACATTTATGTAGTTCGTCAGGCTACTCAGGGACTTGCAAATTACATCATTCAGAAGTACGGCAAAGGCTCTGTTGCAATTTCTCACGACAGCAGAATTAAAGCCGACCTCTTTATGCTTGAGGCTGCAAGAGTTCTTGCAGGCAACGGCATTAAGGTTTACATCACATCTGAATTACAGCCTACACCTGTACTTTCATACCTTGTTCGTTACTTCAAGTGTCAGGCAGGTATTATGGTTACAGCAAGCCACAACCCTGCTAAGTACAACGGTTACAAGGCATACGGCGAAGACGGTTGTCAGATGACAGATGTTGCCGCAGGTATTGTATATGACGAAATCTGCAAACTTGATATGTTTAAAGATGTAAAGATTGCTGACCTTGACGAGGCTGTTAAGAGCGGTCTTATTGAATATGTTTCCGATGATGTTTATGACAGCTACCATTGAAAAGTTATGGAACAGCAGGTAAACCCGGGCGTTTGCGAAGGTGCAGGCTTAAAGGTAGTTTATACCCCACTCAACGGTACAGGCAACAAACTTGTAAGAAAAGTTCTTAAGAAAATCGGTGTTGAAGAAATTACAGTTGTACCTGAGCAGGAGCTTCCTGACGGCAACTTTACCACTTGCCCGTACCCGAACCCTGAAATTAAAGAGGCTCTCCAAAAAGGTATTGAACTTTGCGAAAAAGTACAGCCTGACCTTCTTCTTGCAACAGACCCTGACGCAGACCGTGTAGGTATTGCGGTTAAAGATTACGACGGCAGCTACCGCCTTATTTCAGGTAATGAAGACGGCATTATGCTTACAGACTATATTCTTTCTTCACGCAAGGCAAACGGCACACTTCCCGAAAAACCTGTTTTGGTTAAGACAATTGTTACAACAAAACTTATCAACAAGCTTTGTGAAAAGTACGGCTGTGAACTTAAAAATGTTCTTACAGGTTTTAAGTACATCGGTGAAGTTATCCTCAACCTTGAAAAGAAAGGCGAAGAGGACAGATATGTGTTCGGCTTTGAAGAGAGCTACGGCTACCTTGCAGGTACTTATGTTCGTGATAAGGACGCAGTAGTTGCATCAATGCTTGTTTGCGAAATGGCTGCTTTCTATAAGAAACATGGCAAGTCACTTGCACAGGTTATTGACTCACTTTATGAGGAGTACGGCTACTACCTCAACCATACATCTGCATTTGAATTTGACGGTGCGGCAGGTATGGAAAAAATGAACAACATTATGGCTGAAATCAGAGAGAATATTCCTACTGAAATTGACGGCAAAAAGGTTGTTAAGGTTTCCGACTATCTCCTTAAGTATGAGCTTGACACAGTAACAGGTGAAAAGACTGCTATTGACCTCCCGACTTCAAATGTAATTTCATTTGGTCTTGAGGGTGACAACGGCGTAATTATTCGTCCGAGCGGTACAGAGCCAAAGATTAAGGCTTATATCACAGCAGTCGGCAAAGACTTCAACGATGCCGAAAGCATTAAAGACAGTCTTGTAGACGCATCTAAAAAGCTACTTGGTATTGAGTAATTTAATATAGCATAAAATTCAGCGGTATCGTTTTTCGATACCGCTTTTGCTGTTCATTTTAAAAAACTTTTTGTTAATAGGTGAGCATTAATTTATGGTTTAACACTCTCTCGGTCAGGTAACAAAGTAAAGTAAAAGCCAAATTTTCCGTCCCGAAGTTAAAAGTTTGGTCAACCTTTTCAAAGGTTGTGGGTGTGGGCAACGCCCACAAAACTTTATGCTATCGCAAATTTTTGATAGCCAAACGGCAAGCCGTTTGGCGACTTGAACACAACGGCGCAAGCCTTTTAATTGCGACAGCAATAAAGAGGAAAGCCACGCTACTCAAGCTACTAATTTGCCACTTTTCAAGGGTAAATTAGTCACACAAAAAAACTTTTCTGTACTTTAGAATATTTTTTCTCTACTGATACTCAAGCGTAACTTACTTACTCTCTGCCACTCATTGGTCTTAACTTTTGTTTTCTACTAAAGTCTTGAGCAGTCTAAAGTTCAGCCATTCTACGATATAATTACAACTGTTTATTTATTCTTAAAACCAGTGCGATTTTTGCTGTTTTATGGGCTCTGCCCAAACCCGCAACCCTTTAAAAAGGGTTGACCTAAATTTTAAGTTTATAAAACTAAACTTTGCGTGCAAACCATGCCTTTATTAACAAAGCCGCTTTATCACACGATAGAGCGGCTTTATCTTATGTTCTGTTTTAAAATCTCATTGTAAGGCTGATTCTGTTCTTTTCGGGGTCAACGCTTATGATTTTTACATCTACCACATCGCCAACCTTGAGAACCTCCGACGGGTGCTTAATGTACTTATCGCAAATCTGCGAGATATGAACAAGTCCGTCCTGATGAACACCGATGTCGATAAATGCACCGAAGTCAATTACATTTCTGACAGTTCCCTTGAGTACCATATCAGGCTTTAAGTCTTTGATGTCGAGAATGTCGGAACGGAGCATTGGTGCAGGCAGTTCGTCACGGGGATCTCTGCCTGGCTTTGAAAGCTCCTTTACAATATCGTCAAGAGTAGGCAAACCGATTTTAAGTGTATCGGCAAGGCTTTTAGTTCCCTTTGCCGCAACTCTGTTTGCCAAATCGGTAAATTTACCCTCTTTAATTTCTTTATCCGAATAATCAAGAAGTGCAAGCAACTCTTTCGCACTCTTATAACTTTCAGGGTGAACACCTGTGTTGTCGAGTGGATTTTTGCTTTCAGGTACTCTTAAAAAGCCTGCGCACTGCTCAAAAGCCTTTGGTCCGAGCTTTGGAACTTTCTTTAATTCGGCACGAGAAGTAAATGCACCGTTTTCCTCACGATAAGCAACAATATTATTGCAAACCGTACTGTTAAGACCTGAAATTCTTGAAAGCAATGCAGGAGATGCTGTGTTAAGGTCGGCGCCTACAGAGTTTACGCAACCCTCAACCACACCGTCAAGTGTTTCGCCAAGTCTTTTCTGCGGCATATCGTGCTGATACTGTCCGACTCCGATTGCCTTTGGTTCAATTTTTACAAGCTCTGCAAGCGGGTCTTGTAATCTTCTTGCAATGGAAACCGCACTTCTGAGTGTAAGGTCAAGCTGCGGTAATTCCTTTGCCGCAAGTTTTGATGCCGAATAAACCGAAGCGCCTGCCTCGCTGACTACCATATAATAAACGGGGTGGTCAGCCTCTTTGATTGCATCTGCCGCAAACATTTCGGTTTCCTTACTTGCTGTGCCGTTGCCGATTGAAATAATATCTACATTGTGCTTTTTAATAAGCTGCAAAAGTTTTTGCTTTGACTCTCTGACCTTTACCTCTGAATGTGTAGGATAAATTACCGCTGTGTCGAGTACCTTTCCCGTGCCGTCAACAACCGCTACTTTACAGCCTGTACGGTAGCCCGGGTCAAGTCCGAGTACAGTTTTGCCCTTAACAGGCGGCTGCATAAGCAGTTGACGAAGATTTACACCAAAAACTTTCATTGAATTTTCGCAGGCATTTTCCGTTAAATCATTTCTGATTTCTCGCTCAATAGACGGGAAAATAAGTCTTGTGTATGCATCCTCGCAAGCGGTTTTTACAATGTCTGCACACGCACAGGCAGGATTGGTAATCATAACCTTTGCAATGGAATTAAGCGGTCTTTCGGTATCCATTTCAACGCTGACTTTTAAAAAGCCCTCTTTCTCGCCCCTGTTTACAGCAAGCAAACGGTGGTCGGCAATCTTTTTAACAGGCTCTTTGTAGTCGTAATACTGTCTGTAAACGCTGTCCTTTTCTGCATCTACGGCAACGGAAGAAATTACACCGTTCACATTCGCAAGGTTTCTTATGCGCTTTCTGATTTCCGCATTATCCGAAACCGTTTCCGCAATAATATCCATTGCGCCTTGCAATGCATCTTCAACATTTGCTACGCCTTTTTCCTCATCAACATACTCCTCTGCCACAGCAACAGGGTCACATTTGCTCTCCTGCTTAAGGATAATTTCGGCAAGCGGCTCAAGTCCTTTTTCCTTAGCCACAGAGGCTCTTGTCTTTCTCTTCGGTCGATAAGGTCTGTAAATATCTTCAAGCTCGCTTAGAGTTTCAGCCTTGTCAAGCGCAAGACTTATTTCGTCGGTAAGTTTTTCCTGACCGTCAATAAGGGTGCGAATTTCCTCTCTCCTTTTATCAAGAGAACGCAGATACTCAAGTTTTTCGCTGAATTCACGAATAAGCTGGTCGTCCATTGAGCCGTGCATTTCTTTACGATAGCGGGCAATAAACGGAATTGTATTGCCGTCATCAAGCAAAGAAATTATGTTCTTTGCATACTCTTCTTTAATTTGAAACTGTTGTGATAATACTTTTGAATAGTCCATATTTTCTCCATTATACTTTTGATTTCATTTGTTTATTGTTCTTAATTAGTAATATAAAACTTATAACCGCAACAACTGCCTCGGTAATCGGAATTGCAAACCATATTGCAAAACCGCCGAAAAGCATAGGCAATGTAATAAGCAAAACCGAACTTATAATAATATTTCTAAGCATTGACACCGCAAGCGAATAACCGCCTTTCATCAATGACTGGAAATAGTAGGTTGAAAGCACATTTACACCCATTGCAAAGAACGCAATAAAGTAAATCGGCATAGCGGTTTTAGTTACCTCTCGTGTTGCATCTGTAAGGTCGATAAAGCACGATGCAACAAATTCAGGGAAAATTATTCCCGATAATGCAAAAACAACGCCCATTATAAGCACTGTTGAGTAGGCATATTTACGCAATTTTGCTATTCTGCCGTTCTGCCCTGCACCAAAGTTGAATGCCGAAACAGGCTGTACAGCCTGACCTACACCCACAAACAAAGCATTGAAAAGTATTGCACAGTTTGCAAGAACACCATACACGGCAAGCTCCGCATTTGAGCAATAATTTAACAATTGTAAATTAAATACAAATATAATAATCGCATTTGAAAGTTCGGTAATAAATCCTGACAAACCGCCTTTTAGAATTTGAAAAGTATTTTTTAATACTTTAATCGGTTTAGATATTCTGATTGTATTTTTTTTTCGAAAGAAAATGAGTAAGACAAACCAACAACTGCACCGTAATACCCGATACCGACGCAATAGCCGCACCTGCCATTCCCATCTGCGCAGGATAAACAAGCACAATGTCGAACACTACATTGACAATTCCGCCGGCTGTAACAGCAATCATGGCACGGTTAGGGTCTTTGTCACTTCGTACAAAAGCGGAACAAAAATTAACCAACACACTCGGAATTGCAAAATAGTAATAAAACCGTACATAATCAAAAGCCAAATCAAAAAGTTCGTCTTTTGCACCCATAAGCGAAAGTATTTGCTTGTCAAAAATATTAAATAACATGCAAATAATTATCGCAGCCGTCAAAACACCGAGCAAAGCTGTGGTAAAGCATTTATTTGCTTTTTCGTCATCACCCGTACCCTTATGTACACTGAATAACACCGAGCCGCCAATACCAAACAATATACCGATTGACAGCATAAAGCTGATTATCGGGGTTGTCATATTTAGCGCCGCAAGTGCGTTATCGCCAATTCCTTTGCCTATTACAACAGCGTCAGTCATCAAATATACAGACGCTACAACAGCACTGCCCATTGATGGAAAAAGATACCTGAAATATAAATTTTTTACACTGTCCTTTAATAAATCCACAATGACCTCCATACAAAAAACTTGCCAACAGTCAGATAAAAATCGGCTTTTGGCAAGTCAGAATCAATACATTTTCAATTATTAAAAATCTGTTTAATAATTGGCATTATTCAAATTTCATATAGCCGTCATACTGAGCTTTAAAAAGCTCAAAAACCTTATTCAAAAGCTCTTCATCCTCAATGCTGACAAATTCTTCGTTTTCATCATCAAGAGATTGAATCTTGAAAATAACAACCTCATCAGCATTTGCGCTGTTCTCAATCAAAACAGCAAATTCATCATTGTCATAATCAACAACGCCGAGAATTTCAAAAACAACTTCTTTGCCGTTTTCGTCTGTCAAAGCAATCAAAGCGCCGTCTTCGTTAAATTCGTTCTGAACAGATTTATTCTTATCAGCCAAAAATATCACCCTGTCTTTTTTTCATTTAATAAAAGTATAGCCTAAAATGCCGATAAAATCAAGTAAAATATAAAAAACGCTGCTATCTTTTTGACAGTTGTGTTTTATCAATTATTCGGTTTTAATGGGCCGTAGTAATAACTTGCGGTTGCTCCGCCGTCACACATAAAATCCATTCCTGTATACAAATACTCCGTTCCACACTGTACCTCTTGTTTGATTGTATTGTATGGACTATGAAGTTCTTTTGCTATTTTGTAAACCGAACGGTGGTCTATATTAAGCCTGATTGATATATAGTATCGTTCTTCTTTTATTAAATGTTGACCTTTCTTGTGATGGTGTAAAATTAAGTGTATCCATAGTGACGATTCCTTTCGGATTTTTGTGTGGTAAGTTAATTCTACTACGAAATCGTTTCTATGGATATTCTTTTTTATTCTTTCATCTTCATTTTACAATTTGCGAATAATATACAGTTAAAAGCTTTGACATAAGTACCACCAATATGATAGATATAATATACTTTATTTTTACAATATTATATTACAACTTAAAGTCAACTTTAAACCGAGAGATTATTTTAAATGTATTATTTTTTTATAAAAAACAGGCGACAGCCTGAGCCATCGCCTGAAATTTAATAAATTATTTTATTTAATCAGCAGATTAAGCAATATCCTCAAGAACCTTGCCTGCATTGCCTGTTCCGTCAAAACCGCCTGCAACATACTTCTGGATAGCAGTTACATCAAGAACATTGATTTTGCCATTGCCGTCAACATCAGCAACTGCCTCATTAACAGTTACATCAGCATATTTAGCAATAAACATCTGGAGAGTTGTGATGTCGTTAGCATCAATCTTGCCGTCGCCGTTTACATCGCCAATATATGTCTTAGGTACAGCATCTGTAACAGTAACAGTTGCAACTGCACCTGTCTTTGTAGCATAGTTGAAGTTTGAAAGGTCAATTCTGAGTGTTACATCAGCAAGCTCATATGGTACATTTACAGTGAGGTTCTCACCATTGTATACAGCGTCAAATGCAACGCCGGATTCAGGTGTGAATTTCTCTTCTGCACCGCCCCAGCTGTCAGCCCATGTGCCGTTAGCTGCGAACTTAACCTGGTAGTTGTCAAACGCAGTTACATTGTGATATGTAATCTCATAAACCTTATCTGCAACCTGCTCCATCTCATTAGCTGTCTCATCCCAAGCTGCACCGTTTAACCATGATTCATCATCAGGATCACCGTTACCAACAGCATGCATACTTGTGATTACAATATCTGTAACAAGCTTTACTGCATCGCCTGTTACTGTAATTTCGCTTGTTGATGGGTTGTATGTAACAGTAACATCACATGTATCTGTTACATCAAATGTTATATTATTGCCTGTAGCATCGCCAATCCAGTTCTGCTCGCCGTCAGCTGTATTTTCTACAACTTTAATCTGGAGCTTTTCAGCAGGAGCAACTCCGCTAAATACCTTTGTATATGTACCGTCAGCATTCTTTGTCATTACATTTTCAGGAGCTTCTTCCGGGCTACCCTTCCATAAAACACCGCAAATCTCTTCTGAACCTGCTACTACATATGTAGATTCAGCTTCAGGTGTAACGCCGAGGTATTCAGCAATTTTTTCAGCAGATGCTGTGTTAGGATATGCTTCAGGATCAGCAAGCTCGTCGGCATACTTAGATACATATAAATCGTAAACATCCTTAGGAGCTGCATTGATGAACTCGTTTGCACAAGTCTCCTGTACCTTTTCAGGAGTAAGGATAGAAGCATTCTTTACACCATAGTCATGGAGGAACTGAGCTACCATTTCTTCAGCTGTGATACTTGTAGGAATGCTCTCGCCTACTACACGACCTGTTGATGTGATTTCGAGCTTAGGACCGTAAACAGCGGCATTAGCCTCGCTCTTCCAAACTGATCTATAGTCCTTTTTCTGTGAGTCTTGAGAGTTTTCGTATGTTTCGCCTGTAACAACGATTGTATCGCCGTAGCATGACTTGCCCATGGTTACATTACATGTCTGATAGCCCTTGTCGCCTACAATTGAGAAAATAGCTACATAATCCGCACCATCTTTAAGCGTTCTTTTATATTTTGCATCAATATCGTACGAATAGATGTTGCCACTGACATATTTACAAACCTCACCCTTTGTCTGCCATGACGTTTCCTTATAATCAGGGTCTCCGGCAACTGCATATGTATGAGCGTAAACCTTAAGTGCACTTACATCTGTTTTTACTAAAGCGTCTGCCCAAATCTCGGTCGGAACTTCAAAATAAATTTTTGTGTCGGTTACATCTTCAGCTGCTGATACTGAAAAAGCGGTTACGGCAGATGTAGAAAATGCCATAAGTCCTGCAACTGTAAGACTGAGAACCTTATTTGTTTTTCTCATTGGAAAATCCTCCTTTTATTTACTCAAATTTGTGAGTATAATTATTATACACTATTTTTTAAAGAAATGCAAGGCATTTTATATAAATTAATAAATTTTTATCAAAATTTAACAACTATTTTAACAACTATTTTAACAACTAAATAAAAGTATATTACCACATTTTAATTGACATAAGCGGCAGTTTGTAGTATTATTTAATAGTATAATTTTATGTATATGATTTTGTAAATATTTGAAATGAGGTTACAGATATGGACAATTCAAAAAAGACTATGGACAAAATTGTTGCTCTTTGTAAAGGCAGAGGCTTTGTATATCCGGGTTCGGAAATATACGGCGGACTTGCAAACACATGGGACTACGGCCCACTCGGTATGGCTCTCAAGAATAATATCAAGCAGGCTTGGCTTAAAAAGTTTGTTCAGGAAAACAAGTATAATGTAGGGCTTGACTCTGCAATTCTTATGAATCCGCAGACATGGGTAGCTTCGGGTCACCTCGGCGGTTTCTCTGACCCGCTTATGGATTGTAAGGAATGTAAAACCCGTCACCGTGCAGACAACCTTATCGAAGATTTTGACGGTACAAATGTAAGCGGCTGGTCAAATGAGAAAATGACTGAATATATTAAAGAAAAGCAAATTCCTTGCCCACAGTGCGGTAAGCACAACTTTACAGATATCCGTCAGTTCAACCTTATGTTTAAAACATTCCAGGGTGTTACAGAGGACAGCAAAAACGAAATTTATCTTCGTCCGGAAACTGCACAGGGTATTTTCGTAAACTTTGCAAACATTCAGAGAACAAGCCGTAAGAAAGTACCTTTCGGCGTTGCGCAGATCGGTAAGTCTTTCAGAAACGAGATTACACCGGGCAACTTTATTTTCCGTGTTCGTGAATTTGAGCAGATGGAACTTGAGTTCTTCTGCAAGCCGGGTACAGACCTTGAGTGGTTTGAATACTGGAGAGGTTTCTGCCGTGACTGGCTCTACTCACTTGGTATGAAAGCCGAAAACTTAAGACTTCGTGACCATGCAAAAGAAGAGCTTTGCTTCTATTCAAAAGCTACTACAGACTTTGAATACCTCTTCCCATTCGGTTGGGGCGAACTTTGGGGCGTTGCTGACAGAACCGACTATGACCTTACACAGCATATGAAGACAAGCGGCAAGTCACTTGAATACTTTGACCCACAGACAAATGAAAAGTACATTCCATATGTAATTGAACCGTCACTCGGTGTTGAGCGTCTGTTCCTTGCAATTGTGGTTGAGGCTTACGATGAAGAAGTTATCGACGAGAAAGACACAAGAGTTGTTCTCCACCTCCACCCTGCACTTGCACCGTTCAAGGCAACTGTTCTTCCTCTTTCTAAAAAGCTCAACGATAAAGCACAGGAAGTTTATGATATGCTTGCCAAAGACTTTATGGTTGATTACGATGATGCAGGTTCAATCGGTAAGCGTTACAGAAGACAGGACGAAATCGGTACACCGTTCTGCATCACATATGACTTTGAATCAGTTGATGACGGCTGCGTAACAGTCCGTGATCGTGACACAATGGCTCAAGAAAGAGTTGCTATCGACAAACTTAACGAGTACATTGCAGAAAAAATTAAATTCTGATTTTCTTAGCAAATAAGATCAAATAAAAAAATGACTGCATTATAACCGAAAGGTAGAAATGCAGTCATTTTTTATTTAGGCTGTTTTTTACAGCTCCTTTAATTATTAACTATAAATAAATTTATTAAACCGACTCAAGTTTAATGCTTTCGCCGTCAGATGTAATATTAATTGCTGAAAGCGATGCCGAGCCTGCCTCTATCATTGCGTTGGCAATCTTTTCTTCTACTTCTCTTCTGATAGTATTTCTAAGATCTCTTGCACCACTGCTGCCGTTGCAAGATTTTTTTGCAAGGTACTCGCAAGCCTTTTCATCAAAGCTAAACTTGATGTGCTTTTCTTCCATTGTAGGAACATACTCTGAAAGCATAAGGTTGGCTATCTTTACAAAATCATCTTCCTTAAGGCTGTTAAAGACAATGATTTCATCAACACGGGCAATAAACTCTGGGCGAAGAAACTCTGAAAGAGCCTTCATTACCTTTTCTTTAGACGCCTCTTCCGATGACTTACCGAAGCCGAGAGCATTCTCTTTATTTGCCGAACCTGCATTAGAAGTCATTACAATTACAGTATTCTCAAAGTTTACTGCTCTGCCGTGCGCGTCTGTAACTTTACCTTCATCGAGAATCTGAAGAAGAATGTTGAGTACATCAGGATGTGCTTTTTCGATTTCATCGAAAAGAAGTACGGAGTACGGTCTGCGTCTTACTTTTTCCGTAACCTGTCCTGCCTCGTCATAACCTACATATCCCGGAGGTGAACCGATAATCTTAGACACGGAGTGTTTCTCCATAAATTCCGACATATCAAGTCGTATGAGAGTTTCGGGAGTATCGAAAAGTTCCTGACTGAGTACCTTTACAAGTTCGGTTTTACCGACGCCTGTAGGACCTACGAAAATAAACGATGCAGGTCTGCGTCTTGGAGAAATCTGCACTCTGCTGCGTTTAATTGCAGATGCGAGAACTTCCACCGCCTCGTCCTGACCGATAATTTTCTTTTTAAGAGCATCTTCAATACCTGCAAGTTTAGCAAGTTCGTTTTCTCTGATTCTTGATGCAGGGATACCTGTCCACAATTCGATTACTGTAGCAATATCTTCTTCTGTAACCTTAGAAACAAGGGTTTCAGGGTCAATTTTTGAAAGTTCAGAATCAATCTCTTGCAAGAGCGGTATTTACATTTGCAAGTTTTTCGTAGTCGATTTCATCAGCAGTGGAGATTGCCTCTTTCTGCAAATTAAGTTTTTGCTGTTCATCAATAAGTTTGTCGTGTTTTTCCATATTTTTTATTACGGAGAGCGGCACACGCACAGCTTTCGTCAAGAAGGTCGATTGCTTTATCAGGTAGGAATCTGTCTGTAATGTATCTCTCTGAAAGCACAACAGTCTTGCGTACAATTTCATTATCAACAGTAACGTGGTGATGCTGTTCATAATATCCTTTTACGCCTGCAATAATGTCAACAGTCTGTGCAATAGTAGGCCCGCCTACCTTTACAGGCTGGAAACGCCTCTCAAGCGCAGAGTCTTTTTCAATATATTTTCTGTATTCGTTAAATGTGGTTGCGCCGATAACCTGAACCTCGCCTCTTGAAAGTGCGGGTTTAAGAATATTGGCAGCATTCATTGTTCCCTCATTATCACCTGTACCGACAAGTGTATGTACTTCATCAATGAAAAGAATAATATTTCCGTTTTCCTTAACCTCGGCAACAAGTCCTTTAATACGGCTTTCAAACTGTCCTCTGAACTGTGTTCCCGCAACAAGTGAAGCAAGGTCAAGAAGATGAATTTCTTTATTCTTAAGGCGCTGCGGAACATTGCCGTCTGCAATTCTTAAAGCAAGCCCCTCTGCAATCGCTGTTTTACCTACACCCGGCTCACCAATAAGACAAGGGTTATTCTTTGTACGGCGTGAAAGAATCTGAATAACACGCTCAATTTCTTTATCTCTGCCGACAATATTGTCAATTTTGCCCTCTCTTGCCTTTCTGGTAAGATCCTCACAATAAAGGTTGAGGTGTTTTCTGTTTTTATCTTTTTTCTCTTTCTTTTTGCCGCCGCTCTTAGCGGAACCGTCGGTATTGTTTTCACCGTTTTTAGCACCGAAAATATTATTGAAGAAAGCCGGGAATGTCGGTGCGCCGTGTGAGAAATCATCGTCCTCACTGCCTCCGTCTTCGCCTAACTCGCCCATACTTTCAGCAAGGTTGTCTGCACCAAGCTGCTGCATAAGTTGAGAAAGGTCGCCGTTTTCACCCATATTCTCCATAAGGGAATCCATCTGATCCTGCACATTTTCAAGATCATCATCTGAAATTCCCATCTTATTTATTAAGTCCTCAACATGGCTTTATGCCAAGCTCTTTTGCGCAAGTAAGGCAATAACCCTTTGTGGCTTCATCCTGTGGATTGTTTGTTGAAACAAAAAACGACAGTCAGGTCGTTTTCCGCATCTGCATACAAAGCATAGTCTGCTCCTTTATACATAAATT
>ENA-OPYX01000017-OPYX01000017.1-human-gut-metagenome-genome-assembly--contig:-NODE-17-length-83162-cov-6.167749_pt1 | contig 83162 bp, 79 predicted proteins | sample MGYA00242639_ERZ504486 | MGnify/ENA primary metagenome ERZ504486 (study PRJEB26092, sample SAMD00036296) | human gut metagenome | host: Homo sapiens | study: EMG produced TPA metagenomics assembly of... | reverse complement strand
GCCCCGCTCGAGAGAAAACAGCGAGATGCTTTCAACGCAAATCAAAAGCTGTCTGTTTCTGTTGGAAACAGACAGCTTTTGCAACCTTACGGTTGCCCTGCACACCCGAATCTGTCAGCCAACAGTAAAAATTAGAATTACTTCCTTATCACTGTTAAGCCAAATTTTCGGGGTTTTTCTGCAACAGAATAGGCACTTTTACGGACTATATATATGACAGAAAAAATGGATATCCCAAATAACTGTCATGAAACCAGGATCCCATGGAGAAAGTAGTGCGAAAAATAAGCTTGATAGCTTATTTTTCGCACGGCTATTTGTTTCTGAGCAAAAACAAATAGCTTTGATTGCAGATGAAAATTTGAGATTCTCATCGTATCTTCACAACAAGTTGCTCAGAAATGAGGATTTTATGAAAAATGATATGAAGCTTGTGCGGCGGGCAAAACGCGGAGATGTGGATGCATTTGCCGAATTATATGCCGGAATATATAAGGATATGTATCGATTTGCATTGTACACACTCCGAAATACGAGCGATGCGGAAGATGCGGTAAGCGATGCTGTTACGGATGCGTTTGCATCGATCCGGAAACTGCGCAGTGAAGAGGCATTTAAGAGCTGGATATTTCGGATTTTATCCAATAAATGCAAGGATAAACTGCGTGAATACGCGGGTAAAAATGAGACCGGGATGGAAGATATAGAGGAACTCGCGCTTGATACCGGATCGGAGATGACAGAATGTATCCAGGTGAGGAAGCTGTTTTTTGAACTGGCGGATGAGGAGCGGCTGATCATCAGTATGCACCAGTTCGCAGGCTATACAAGCCGTGAGATCGCTGCAATATTACATATGAATGAAAATACCGTGCGCTCGAAGGAAAGCCGGGCATTAAAAAAAATGGGTGAGTGGTTACAATAAATTGCTATCAGTAGTTAATGAGGTAGTGAAAAAGGGATTTTTCATTACAGAATGGAGGTGCCTATGTCAGAAAAAGAAATTTTAGATAAAATAGAAAAATCTGCCGCACAGGAAAAAATTCCAGAGAGTATTGAACCGGAGCAGATCAAAAGAAAATTAAAGGAGAACCAGAAAAACAAGGTAAAACGGAGAAGCGGGATCACTTATTACGGGGCTGTAGCAGCGGCGGCACTTGTGCTTGTCATTGGCGCAGCAGGAGGAATCCATGCGGTTACCGGGGGCGGCACAGGGCTTATGACGGCGCCGGTGGGTATAGAAAAAGCGGCATCCGGGCAAAAGTCAGATGAAGGATCAGAAGGCAGCAGCGAATTAAAAGATGGAGCGACTGCAGGCGTAGAGAAAAATGCACAAAAAAAAGATGCAGGATCTTTGTATACAGTCGCAAAAAATTATGGAGAGGTCTATGATGCAATTTGCTCTGGCAGTGGTCAGGAAAAGGAAGCAGATGGAATAGCGGTTGCGGAGGGAGATAGTTCTAACTCTGGTGATGCAGCGACATATATTATGGATGACACATCAGATACCGTGGATGCGGCTGTAGACGGAGTGGAAGAAATCGGTGGTACACAGATGATAAAGGGCGCAGGAGCACAGGAGGGACAGACAGCGGCAGATATATCATCAGATACGGCAAAACAGCGGTATTCCGGAACAAATCTGCAGAAAGAAGGCGTGGATGAGAGCGATTTTGTCAAAACAGATGGTTCTTATATTTACACGGTAAGCCACAATGAAATATTGATTACGGATATCCGGAAAAAAGCATTAAAACAGATCGGAAAAATACAGATTTCTGAAACTTCATCCGACCGTGTGCTTGAGATGTATGTGGATGGTGATATTTTAAGCGTGATCGTGGAAAGTGAAGATTCCGGACTGGAAATGCAGGCAGATGATACAGAAAATTATACGGAAGACTGCTTTTATTATTTTAGTGAGGGAACACAGACACAAGTTCTTACCTATGATATCAGTGATCCGGAAAAGCCTGTAAAAACCGGGTGTGTGACGCAGGATGGAAGGTATCAGACATCAAGAAAAACAGGGGACATGATTTATCTTTTTACGAACAAAAGGGTAAGCCTGCCGGAACAGACAAAAGAAGAAGCAGTCACGGATGAGAATGCAGGGGGATGGATCCCATTGGTAAATGATACGGCAGTGGCGGCAGAAGATATTTATATCGGAGATGGTGGGAGTAACAGTCTGCTGGTATCCTCTGTGGATGTGAAAAAACCGGATCAGATTGTGGATAACACCATGATTTTGAGCCAGTATGTGGATATTTATGTGAGTGAAAGTGCCTTTTATCTGTACCAGAGAAAAGGATATTGGGATGATGTAGTAACACAGATCGCAAAGTTTGATCTTTCTGATGGAAAAATGAACGCCGTTGGAGCAGTTTCTGCGAATGGAAGAGTTACAGATACATTTGCGGTCAATGAATGCGAGGGAAAATTAAGAGTGTTAACGTCCGGTCAGAATGCGGTGAGTGGAGAAGCAGAAAATAATCTGTATCTGTTTGATGAAAATCTGAATCTTACAGGAAAAATTGAAGGTCTTGCACAGGGAGAGGAAATCTATGCGGCGCGTTATCTGGGGAATATGGCTTATTTTGTTACTTATCGCAATACAGATCCGCTCTTTGCAGTGGATTTGTCGGATGACAAAAATCCCAAGGTACTCGGTGAATTAAAGATCAGTGGATTTTCAGAGTATCTGCATTTCTGGGGAGAAGATAAACTGGTCGGGATCGGATATGAGACGGATGAAAAAACAGGGGAACATGCAGGTATCAAGATTACAATGTTTGACATTTCAGATTCTTCCAGTTTAAAAGAGATGAACAGTCTCGTATTAAAAGATTATAATTACAGTGAGGCACTCTATAATTATAAATGTGTGCTTGCAGATGCGGAGGAAAATCTGCTTGGATTTGCACTGCAGTCCTATGGGGATGAGGAGAGTGCCGCATATCTTTTACTTTCATGGAATGGAGAAAAATTTGAAACATTGCTGTCGCAGAATCTGACCGATCAGGCTGGAAAGCAGGATGCATCAAAAGGTGCAGACACTTCTGCGTACCGGGGAATCTATGTTGGAGATATGTTTTATATTGTCAGTACAGAAACAATCACGTCTTATGACAGAACACAGGAATATTGTGTGAAAAAAAGCATAAGTTTTAAGTAGGAAGATGAAAAAATTTAAAATCTGTCTTGACGCAGAGGAACTGTTTTGTTAAAATCGTTACAGAACTTCTGCGACAGGCAGATGAATATGGCGCGGTAGCCAAGCGGTAAGGCTCCGGTCTGCAACACCGTCATCACCGGTTCGAATCCGGTCCGTGCCTTTCAAAACCTCGAAAATATTTATTTTCGAGGTTTTTGTTTTATACATATCAAATGAACGATGAGCAAATATCTGGTTGTTGATAAAGATATGTGCAAGTTGGAAATGTAGTGGATACAGATGGAGAAAAAAATGCTGACTGAAGTTTTTTATTTACACGAAAAAGGATCTCTTGCGGATGCAAGACTTTGTACCTATATACTCGATGATTCTGATTCGATTGCGATTGAGAAACGTCCGATGATGCTCATCTGCCCGGGAGGCGGTTACGAGCACACGTCTGACCGGGAAGCAGAGCCGCTCGCCATGCATTTTCTGAGTATTGGCTATCATGTGGCAGTGCTGCGCTATTCGGTGGCACCGGCAGTTTATCCGACGGCCCTGTTAGAGGCAGCGGCGTCCATGAAGCTGATTCATGAACATGCGAAGGAGTGGTATGTGGACACAGATAAGATCGTGGTGCAGGGATCTTCTGCAGGCGGACACCTTGCAGCATGCCTTGCGATGTTCTGGCATACAAAGTGGCTGGCAGAGATGGCGGGTGTAACAAACGATATATTAAAACCTGCAGCAATGCTTTTAAATTACCCGGTTATTACTTCCGGAGAATATGCACACCGGGGATCTTTTAAACAGCTTCTTGGCGGAAATGAGACGGAGGAACTGTTAGAATTGCTTTCACTGGAAAAACAGGTCACAGAGCACACACCGCCGGCATTTATCTGGCATACCTATACAGACCAGTCGGTTCCGGTGCAGAACTCGCTGCTTTTGATCGGTGCAATGAAAAAATATGAGATCCCGGTTGAGTTCCATATGTATCCGGTAGGAAAACATGGACTCAGTACCTGCAGCAGGCTCACAGCAATGCGGGATGGTACAGGAATCCAGCAGGAGTGCGAGAGCTGGCTGCCGTTGGCAAAGAGGTGGCTGATCGCACTCCGGGATAAGTAAAAAATTATTTTACAATAATTTTTACAAATTTCTTTTTACCACGTTTTACCATGAGTCCGTCAGCACCGAAAGCGTCAGCTCCGTAAGTGGTCTGGATATCAGTTACTTTTTCGTCAGCAACGGATACACCGCCCTGCTGTACGGCACGTCTTGCGTCGGAGCGGGATGGAGCAAGCTCAGCTTTTACTAAGAGAGCAAGGATATCTAAATCGCCGTCTGCAAAGTCAGCAGCAGTCAGCTCTAAGGTCGGCATGTGGGCAGAGTCGCCACCGCCCGCGAATAAAGCGTGGGATGCTTCTTTTGCTTTGTTTGCTTCTTCCTCGCCGTGAACCAGTTTGGTCAGCTCGAAGGCAAGAATCTCTTTTGCCTGGTTTAACTGTGCGCCTTCCCAGCTTTCCATTGCGTCGATCTCCTCTAATGGAAGGAAAGTCAGCATACGGATGCATTTTAATACGTCCGCATCAGAGACGTTTCTCCAGTACTGGAAGAAGTCGAATGGGGAAGTCTTGTTCGGATCAAGCCATACAGCACCGGACTGTGTTTTACCCATTTTTTTGCCTTCGGAATTTAAAAGAAGGTTGATGGTCATCGCGTAAGCGTCTTTTCCGAGTTTTCTACGGATCAGCTCGGTACCGCCTAACATGTTGCTCCACTGGTCATCACCGCCGAACTCCATGTTACAGCCGTATTTCTGGTATAAGGTGTAGAAGTCGTAGCTCTGCATGATCATGTAGTTAAACTCTAAGAAACTTAACCCTTTTTCCATACGCTGTTTGTAGCATTCTGCGGTCAGCATACGGTTAACGGAGAAATGAGCGCCGACTTCACGCAGTACGTCAATGTAATTTAAGTCCATCAGCCAGTCTGCGTTGTTTACCATAAGTGCTTTTCCATCGGAAAAATCGATGAAACGGCTCATCTGTTTCTTGAAGCAGTCACAGTTGTGCTGGATCGTCTCCGGTGTCATCATCTGGCGCATGTCGGTACGGCCGGATGGATCCCCGATCATGGCAGTTCCGCCGCCGATTAAGGCGATTGGTTTGTTGCCTGCCATCTGGAGACGTTTCATTAAGCATAATGCCATGAAGTGTCCTACATGAAGGCTGTCTGCGGTCGGGTCAAAACCAATGTAAAAAGTAGCTTTTCCGTTGTTGATCAGATCTTTGATCTCTGCTTCGTCAGTTACCTGGGCGATCAGGCCTCTGGCAGCTAATTCATCGTATAATGTCATAATTATAAATCCTCCTGAAAATAAAATTGCATTAAAAAATCCCCGTCCCAAAAAGGACGAGGATAAAACTCGTGATACCACCTTTGTTCGCAGGCAATTCACATTGTCTGCCTCATCGAGTGTCCGACAACACTCAGGCGCTTGTAACGTGCGCCGCTACGTCACAGCCTACTATCGCATCCTTAGAAATACGAATTTGGTGTGAAGCTCGGGGATGTATTCGAAATAAGTTTTCCGTGCACCTCTCATCGACCGGTTGCTTTCTGTCCGTTCCGCTTATTTTTACTTCTTCCCGTCAAAGCTGTTGTTCTGCTTCAATTAACGCCATTATAGACGCGGTGCGTCGGATTTGTCAAGAAAATAATTTTTTTAAAGACTGCGACCTTTTATCTTTTTCATGCGTCTAATCTATGTAAAGGTTCAGTGGTCAGAATGTTGCCACGGAATCATGCAAAGAGCATGAAAAAATTGTATACTCAGAGGTAAAAAACGACATGGGATATGCAATGACATGCCTTCTATGAGCTCAGAAGAAACAACAGAATATACAGGATATTTAAGCCGGCGGAAAGGAAAGTTATGAAAAAAGAAGAATTGGGAGAGCTGATCATCGCATCCGAGGATATGATGTATCATGTGGCAAAAACGCTTCTGTACCGTGATGCGGACTGCGCAGATGCGATCCAGGAAACGATCGTGAAAGCATTTTCCAAATTGCATACATTAAAATCGGATGTCTATGCGAAGACATGGCTGACAAGGATTCTCATCAATGAATGTTATACCGTGATGAGGAAAGAGAAGAAAGTGGTGTCGCTTGAGGATTATCAGATGGAGGAGCGTGCGGCAGAGACAAAAGATTATTCGGAATTATATGAGGCGATCAGCCGTCTGTCAGAGGATGCGAGGCTTTCTGTCACACTGTATTACATGGAGGGGTACAGTGTGCGGGAGATAGCGGGGATCTTAGGTGTGACAGAGAGCGCCGTAAAGAACCGTCTGTCGCGTGCGAGGGCGAAACTGAAAAACGAATTGGAACAGGAAAACAGTTACGGAATGGAGAGTTGAGTATGAATATTGAAAATATGGAACAGGAATTTCCGAAAATGCCACAGAGCATGCGGGACATGATAGAAAAAGAAGTGGAAAAACAGGTAAAAGTGACACCGCAGAGAGGTTATTTTTCCCTGAAAAAAGCGGTAGTGGCGTCACTGGCGGCAACGTTTGTACTTGGAACGACGATTTTTGCGGGTACAAAATTATATCGCATGAGCAGCAGTCCGCAGGGTAATTACGGTATGACGACTAAAATTGAAAAAACGGATGCGACAGAAAATACAGAAAAAATAGATCCGGCACCGCAGCTTGCAATGAAATTATCTTATCTGCCGGATGGAATGACAGAGACGGAAGAAGGAAAATACAGCTATGAACAGACACCGGGGCAGGGAGGTATCTCGATTGTATTTTATCAGATGGATACCGGTGATGAGGCATTTTGGATGCAGGATCATTATGTGACGGAAAGTGAAAATATACAGGTTGGAAACCACGATGGTGTCTATGAAAAAATGCAGAATATTGTGGGTGATGACTCTGCATTTGACCAGATGATCTATGTAACTTATCCGGAATATCATTATGTCATGCAGATGTATGTCGGTCATGATGTGACAAAAGAGGAGGCCTGCAAGGTTGCAGAGGGCATTATTTTAGCACCGTCGGAGGAACTTGCGGATGGCACGGTGATAAGTCCATATAACTGGAGCGATTATGAGGATGCTATGGCGGAGAATAGCGGTGAGGATGAGGAGTTAAAGACGACAGCCACTGCGGAGGAGATGAAAAATCTGCATAAGATCGGCGAGGAATTTGCTGTGACGGGAGAAGCTGATGGAGAATCACAGAATCTGCGGATCAAAGTGACAGATGTGAAAGTGACGGATGATGTCGCAATCCTTGATCCGGTTTTTATGGATCGTGATATGCTGGACGTGGATGAAAATGGAAAACTTCTTCCGGATACGATTTCTTACATCAAAGCCGGAGACGGCATCAATACGCTCGATGAGGTCATAAGCAGCAGGGAAGTACCACGGAAATTAGTATATGTTACGTTAGAATATACCAATGCCGGGGAAACAGATTTGAAGGATGTTTTGTTTTTTGATTCCGTCATGAAGATAAGAGAAAAAGACGGAGTTTACGAGATCTGCGGCGGGGAACAGCCAAAAGAGGGGGATGTATGGGATACAGTTCAGGCGGACAGTAGCAGTTTAGAGCATGGCGAAGAAATGGCATATTACGATGTGACCGGCGGAGAGCGGGGAAACAATTATTTTGACAGCATCAAAGCCGGGGAGACAAAGATATTGCATGTGGGATTTGTTGTGGATGAAGATGCACTCCCGTATCTTTATCTGAATACCGGTACTTCCGGCAGCACATATATGTTTACGGAGGAGGATTTAGAGCAGGGACTGGTGGATATCCGGCAGTAGAAAGTAGATAGGGAAAAAGGAAAGTGCACCCGGAAATCGGATTGTAGGAACGGTTTTCGGGTGTCTTTTTTGTGTAATGATTGAAAGCCAGTAAAATGCATGATAATATAAAACAATCAGAAAGAATGGTTATGCTAGAAAGGATCAGCCAGTAAAAAGAAAATTTACAGTGTGAACCGTAACAATTTGCAGGCTGGCAGTGTGGAAAATGGATAAAAAGGTAGTATTTCTTGATGTAGACGGAACAATGGTCAACGAAAAAGGCGAGATCCCGGAGTCCGCACAGTACGCAGTCCGTACGGCGCAGGCAAACGGCCACCGGATGGTGGTATGCAGCGGACGCAGCCGTTTTCAGATCTATGATGCACTGTTGGAACTTGGATTTTCCGGGATCGTCGGTGGAGCCGGAGCCTTTGTGGAGGACGAGGGAAAAGAGTTTTATCATGCATATATTGATGAGGAACACAGAAAAAGCAGTTTTGATTATTTAGAGAGCAATGGATTTTTATTCTGTTACCAGGCGGATGACGGTGTGGTGTTGAACCAGAGAAGCTGCGACGGCATGTTAAAGGTTTACCGGGATGCCGGAATGAGTAAAGAGCGCTTAGACCGCCTGATCGGACGGATGCACCTGACCGAGCAGCCATGGAAAAACGAAAAAAATGAGAAGATCATTTATTACGGCGCACCGTTTCCGGTCGCAAAGGTTCATGCGGACATGGAACCATATTTTGATGCAGTGGCGATCAGTCTGGACGGAATGGGTGATTTTGCGGGCGAGATCGGGATCAATGGCATTAACAAGGCGACAGGCATGGAGCGGTATCTGAACCATGTCGGCATTTCACGGGAAAACTGTATTGCGATCGGTGACGGACCGAACGATCTTCAGATGATGGAGTACGCCGGGATCAGCGTAGCGATGGGAAATGCGCGGGATGAGGTAAAGCGGCTGGCAGACATGGTGACAGACCATATTGATGAGGATGGAATTTTGCATGCGTTTGAGCGCCTTGGACTGATAAACGATTGTATTTGATGGAAAATGATGATACCATGAAATGGTGCAGGAAAAACCACGAATGGGATCGTGATGAGAGATCGGAGGAGCCCTATGGATAAAAAATCAGTTCGGGCAGTTGCAGTCACTATTTTTTCCGGGGTATTATTTTTGGAGAGCATGTTTGCAGGCGGAGTCGCAAGCGAGGAGACAGGAAAAGTCTTAGAAGGCATGCGGGGACTGCGCAGAGTGAATAATGTGCATTATCTGGTAACGAACAGTTATTCCGGGAGCCAGGACATTGTGCAGCAGACGCAGGAGATCTGGGCTGACCTGTTAGATGAAACCTGGGCAGCGGAGTATAAGAATACGGATGCCGATGGTGCCATGACGTTTTTAAAGGAATTTTGTGATGGGGTTACGGTCAATTCTTACCAGGCAGGAGTCTGGAGCCAATGGAATGGCTACAGTACGACGACGGACATTCCAAATTATCAGGCACTTACGAATCCTGGCTACCGTGAGGAGGACGTTGTTTCTGCGGAATGTGTAGACTTAGATGACGGGGCGACGCAGATCATTTTTTCATTATCAGGGCAGCAGTTGAAAGAAAAAAGAGATCAGGCGCTTGATCTTATAGAACCGGCTGGTATGGAGGTGGAAGACGATACGGAGCAGATGGATAAGATGTCCGTCTATTACGAACAGTATCAGAAAACAGGCTATCAGAATGAGCGGATCGCATATACCATTAATAAATCCGGTGTTCTGACAGGAATGGAATACAGTTTTGATGTGAAACGGCCAAAAGTTGTGATAAAGGGTGGCGAGCAGAAGTTTGAAGGGGAAGAGGAATACGCAATGGGAGTGAAGATAGAGGTGCTTTCCTATAATCAGGCGAATATTCCGAAAGTGATCCGAAAGTGTGCAGCAGATGCCGGATATGACAGGTGAAGGCTGATGGAGATATAGATGATTTTCATTTATAACGGAAGAATGTGCATTCTAATGTTGGAAACAACAGAGTGATTTGATTGTTGAAAAGTGTGTAATGTTAACTTGATGAAAATAAAAAGTTGACATTACACTCTTTTTTGAGTAATATTGTTAACTATAAGATGAGCGGAGGTTAACAAAAAATGAAAACGAAGGGCGTAATTTACTGTGGATTATTTACTGCACTGATTGCAGTCGGGGCATTTATCAAAATTCCGATACCGGTCGTGCCATTTACCCTGCAGTACCTGTTTACGATGCTGGCAGGTCTGCTGCTTGGTTCAAGACTGGGAACGGTGTCTGTACTTTCGTACATGCTGCTTGGGCTGGCTGGTCTTCCAATTTTTTCGGAGGGCGGCGGACTGTGGTATGTGTTTAAACCCAGTTTTGGATATATCATCGGATTTGCAGTGGGTACATTTGTGACTGGATGGATTGCGGAACATATGGAAAAAAAGACCATTGCATGGTACCTTCTGGCAAATCTGGCAGGACTGTTTTGTGTCTATGCAGTCGGTATGATTTATTACTATATCATCTGTAATTTTGTGATTAATACGCCGATTGCGGCAGGACCACTGTTTTTGTACTGCTTTGTTTTAGCGGTGCCGGGGGACATTGCCTTAAGTATTCTTGGGGCAGTGGTGGCAAAGCGTGTCAGACCGGTGCTTGCTTATGAGGCAGTGCGGGTAAGATCTTAAAGATGTTGCAGCAGATATGGTTCATGAGATACAAATACATGGATCTGCGTTGGGATTATGCGCAGTATCTGAAAGATAAGCGGGAGAAAAAGAAATGAATGCATTTACATTAGCGGAAGAAATTATTAACGGAAGAAGAATCACAAGGGAAGATGACCTTTCATTTTTCCTGACCTGTGATCTTTTAGAGCTCTGTAAGGGAGCAGATAAGATCAGGGAAGCACGGATTGGGGATAAAGTAGATCTGTGTTCAATTATCAACGGGCGCAGCGGAAGATGCCCGGAGGACTGTAAATACTGTGCACAGTCGGCACACCATCATACAAACTGTGAGGAGTATGATTTCCTTCCGGAGGAAGATATTCTGGCAGCATGCAAAATGAATGAGAGGGAAGGCGTTGATCGTTTTTCCATTGTTACAGCGGGAAGAGCACTGACGGGAGAGGAATTTGACAAGGCGATCCATGCATATGAGACGATGAAAAAAGAGTGTAAGATCGATCTTTGTGCTTCCATGGGATTTCTCTCTGCAGAGCAGTTGCACAGACTGCACGAGTCAGGTGTCACCAGTTATCATCACAATATTGAGACATCCAGACGCAATTTTCCAAACATCTGCACGACACATACCTATGACATGAAGATCGAGACATTGAAAAAAGTAAAGGCAGAGGGAATGTGCGCCTGCTCCGGCGGAATCATCGGCATGGGAGAAACGTGGGAGGACAGACTGGATATGGCGGTCAGTCTTGCAGAGCTTGGAATCGACTCGATTCCGATCAATGCGCTGATGCCGATACCGGGAACACCGTTAGAACATCTGCCAAGACTGTCGGAGGCTGATATTTTGCGCACGATCGCATTTTTCCGTTATATCAACCCGGATGCCAATATCCGTCTTGCTGCGGGAAGGGCACTTTTGACAAACGATGGGGAAATTGCATTCCAGGCAGGGGCATCCGCATCCATTACCGGAAACATGCTGACAACGGTGGCATGCGCAACGATCCGTAGCGACAGACGGATGTTAGAAGATTTAGGCCGTGATGTGACACCGGTGTACTGGACAGAAGAAAAGTCAGAGGCATAGTAAGAATCGTCATATGGAAAAGAAATGTCCTTGTTATGTGGAAGGAAAGATTACAGAAAAGAGGATGGATATGAGCAAAGCTTTATTTATCACGGGTACCGGGACGGATATCGGAAAAACTTATGTGACCGGGCTGATCGTAAAAAAGCTGGCAGAAGAGGGAAAGTCAGCGGCATATTATAAAGCGGCAATGAGTGGAAATGACCGCAGGGCGGACGGCTCACTGATCCCCGGAGATGCCCTGTTTGTGCAGAAAATATCGGGGATTACACAGCCGCTTGAGGAAATGTGTCCTTATGTATATGAACATGCATATTCACCGCATCTTGCTTCACGGATCGAGGGACATCCGGTGGAGATGGCTGTGGTCAGAGATGGCTACCGGGCAGTATGTGATAAATATGATTATGTGACCGTGGAGGGCAGCGGCGGTATTTTGTGCCCGATCTGTTTTGATGAGGCAAAGATCCAGCTTGAGGATGTGGTGTTGGAGCTTGGACTTTCCAGTATCCTGATCGCAGATGCCGGGCTTGGTACGATCAACAGTGTTGTGCTGACAGCAGAGTATATGAAGGCGCATCATTTACCGTTAAAGGGAATCATATTTAACCATTATCATCCGGGGAATGTGATGGAGGACGATAACATCTTTATGTGCGAATATATGACCGGACTGCCGACACTTGCGAAGGTACAGGACGGGGACACGGAGCTTAAGATGGATGTGGAAGCACTTGCGGGATTATATGAGTAAAGTTGATATGTATGAAATTTTGCAGCTATTTGGCAGCAGACTGTTAAGTAGTTGAGAACAGAATAAAAGAGGAGTAAAAATATGATCTGGTATCCTTACGAACAGATGAAAACAATGCGGGAACCTTATAAAATTTTAGATGCCGAGGGTGTTTATCTTTATACGAAAGATCAGAAACTGATCGATTCGGTATCGTCCTGGTGGTGTATGATCCATGGCTATAAACACCCGGAACTGACGGCTGCCATCAAAGAACAGGCAGATCATTTCTGCCATGTCATGCTTGGCGGACTGACACATGAGCCGGTGCAGAAGCTTTCGGATAAGTTGCAGGAGTATTTACCGGGAGATTTGGATTACTGCTTTTTCTCGGATTCCGGAAGTGTTGCGGTGGAAGTCTCCTTAAAGATGGCATTACAGTACAATACAAATCAGGGCAGAAAACGTCCGCTTGTGCTTGCATTAGAGCATGCTTACCACGGGGATACGTTTAAGGCGATGGAAGTGGGGGATGATGAGGATTATCATTTCGCATTTGAAGAAAAACGGGTGTGGTTCATATACCGACCGAAATCGCGGCACTGGAGGAGGCTTTTGAGAAATATCATGACGAATTGAACTGTTTTATCGTGGAACCGCTGCTGCAGGGCGCAGGCGGAATGCGGATGTATGATATTTCTTTTCTGAAACGCGCACGCGAATTGTGTGATGCGTATGATGTACTTTTGATCTTTGATGAGGTTGCAACGGGATTTGGAAGAACCGGCAACCGTTTTGTGGCAGATCTGGTACTGCCGGATATCTTAGTGCTCGGAAAGGCACTGACCGGAGGTTATATCGGTCATGCGGTGACAGTGGCAAACCACAAGGTATTTGATGCATTTTACAGCGATAATGACCGTCATGCACTGATGCACGGACCGACCTTTATGGGAAATGCACTTGCCTGTGCCGTAGCACTCAAAGGGATTGAGATTTTTGAACGTGAAAATTATATGGGAAAAATCAAACGCATTGAAGAAATTTCACACCGTGAGATGGACGGCTTTACGGATCCGAGGATCAAAGAAGTGCGTATTATGGGCGGCTGTACCTGTGTGGAAGTGCACGATGGAGCAGCCCTTGAGGGATTCCAGCAGTTTGCATATGAGAGAGGAGTCTTTTGCCGTCCGTTCTTAAAGTACATGTATTCCATGGTTCCTTACATTATAGAGGAAGAGGAACTGGTTCAGATTTTTGATGTGATGAAAGCATGGTTTCGCAGAGGTTAAAGCAGGTACTTGACATTAGACAGACAACTGTTAACATAGAATTAATCACTGTATGAAAAATCTGCATGATAAGGAGAAAAGACTATGTTAACAGCATTGTTTATTATTTTAATGTTTGCCGTATTTGGAAAATTGATCCTGTTTGCTTTCAAGGCATCCTGGGGGATCTTAAAAGTTTTACTTACGATCATTATCTTCCCGTTGTTTTTGATCGGGTTATTTGTTTCAGGACTGGTTTATATTGCACTGATACTGCTTGTAATCGCAGGAATTGTGTCGGTGGTCAAATCATTGACGTAAAAATTACAATAGCGGATGTTCGGCACATGCTGCCAGACGTTCATAGCGTCTGTCGACTTCTGCCTGAATCTGGTCTGCAACCGATTTATATTCTTCGGTGGCAAGATGTTTCGTGCGCCCCATCATGGAAAACCATTCCGTGACGGGGATTTTTTTATGCGATTTTTTTGGATCATAGCTCAGTGATGTGATGCCGCGTTCGATTTCATAGAGCGGAAAATAACAGCAGTCTACGGCGGCAGCAATGACTTTTCGTTCTGTGTCCGGACGGTCATTCCAGTTGAGCGGGCAGGCGGAGAGCGCCTTTACATAGGCGGTGCCGAATTCCCTTGCATAGGCAGCTGCTTTTGCAGCCTTTTTGATAAAATCATGTGGGTTCGACTCGGCGACGGTTGCCACATAGGGGAGGTGGGTCGCGGCCATGATCTGGGGCATGTCTTTGTGGAAAAAGGTCTTTCCGTACTGTGTTTTTCCGAGGTGGGAGGTGGAGCTTTTCGCACCCATCGGGGTAGAGTAGGAAAGCTGGTAACCGGTGTTCATATATCCGCCGTTGTCATATTCAAATAAGAGCAGATGATGTCCGCGCAGTGCCGTTCCGAGTGCAGAACCCATGCCGATATCCATGCCGCCGTCACCACTTGCCATGATAAATGTGATCTCGCCTTTGGGATATTCCCCGCGTTTTTGCCGTTCCTCAAATACTTCCACCAGACCGCTTAAAGTAGCAGCTCCATTTTGAAACAGGTTGTGGATATATGGGATGCGGAATGCCGTTTTTGGGTAGGCAGTGGTTGTCACCATGCCGCAGCCGGTCTGGAACAGAAAGACCACATTTCCTTCGATCCCTTTTAACAGCAGATTTAAGTTGACCGGTATACCGCAGCCGGGACAGGTTCCGATTCCCGGGGCGATCCGCTTGGGCATGGCGGTGGCGTCTTTGATCAATCCACCTTTTACAAGCATTTTTCCGGTTGCAGGATCGAAAGTGCAGGTTGTGACATCGGGGGACTGGCGATCTTTGGTGAGGGGTGCATAATACTGTGGCTGTGGGCAATTTTCTGTCGTACCCGGCGTGATGCCATAGTAATCAAAAGCTTTGGCATCAGGCGAAAGTCCTTCACGAAACAGCGCAACAGCATCCTCCACAAAAAAATCCTTCCCGCCAAGTCCGTAAATGCGGGTCAGTACCCGGATCGGGTGTGTGGAATCCGTGATATCCTGCAGGGCGGCACGCAGTTCTAAGGACATATTTCCGCCGCCGGCGCCGTAGCTGTCCTGACGGTCTGCGGCAACGATCGTCTTTGCATGCATACAGAGATGGCGTAATTCGTCAGATGGAAATGGACGAAGCACATTTAATGTGACGACGCCAGCGCGGATGCCCTCTTTGCGCAGCGTATCTGCTGCAACTGTGGCGGGGTGAAAAGAGGAACCGAGCAGAAAAAGGATAATATCTGCATCTTTACACAAATATCCGCGGCAAAAAGTATGCATTCTTCCGGAGAGGGAGGCGAACTCATCAAACAGCATGGGAAGTTTTTTTCGTGTTTCTTCCATGGCGAGAAAAAGCTGATATTTGTTGTTGATGATATCCGGTTCATTCATATAGGAGCCGACAGAGACCGGGTGATTCAGGTCGAGTACACTGTAAAAACGATTCTCCCCGGTGGAGTCATTTCCGGCAAAAGCGGAGATTTCGGGATTGTCACAGGAGAGTTTTTTCCCGATAAAGTGCTGTACGGTTTCATCTTCAGAAAAGACCATGCATTTTTGTTTCTGATGGCTGGTAAAGAAACCGTCAAAGGCAACGACAACCGGGAGATTCACTTTTTCGGCAAGTTTCAAGGCGATCAGGTTGAAATCGTAGACCATCTGCGGGTCATCCGCAAACAGAATGATCCAGCCGGTATTTAAAAGATACATGATATCGCTGTGATCACCTTTGATGCACAGAGGGCCGGAGACAGTACGGCAGGCGACATTCATGACCATCGGCATGCGTGTGCCGGACTGCACCGGAAACTGCTCTAAGGCATAGAGCAGACCGTTGGCACTGGTGGCATTAAATACGCGTCCGCCGCCCGCCGAAGCACCGTAACAGATACCGGCGGCACTGTGTTCTCCCTCGGCGGCGATCAGCCGGATGTTGTGCTCGCCTCTTGCACCCGAAAGATCGAGATTTTCCGCAATCTGTGTGGAGGGGGTGATCGGATAATATCCCATGATATGATAATTGATCTGCTTTGCGGCGTAGGCGGCAAGCTCATTTCCACTTTCGTAGAGTTCGCGCTGGGCAGCGGTTTTCTTTACGAAAGCCTGTGTTGATGATTGCTGCTGATCCGATGATGGAAAAGCCTGTGTTGTTGATTGCTGCTGATCTGACATTATACGATACCTCCGTCAATACGTTTTTCATCAAGATAAGAATCACTGGTGATCCAGGAATTTGCGCCGGTCTTCTGGTACCGGACAGAGTCTGGCAGCAGATCCTGATCCGGCATGGAATGCGGCTTGTCCGGGTAATCTTTTTCTTCTGCTTTTACCAGAGCGTGAGTCGGACAGACATCCACGCAGCGGAGACAGCCTTTGCAGTGTCTGTAATCAAGTCCCTGGTTGACCATTGCCTCTTTCCCCTTATAAGTTCCCGGTGCAAACTGAAATACCATATCCGGACAGGTAGAATCACAGAGTCCGCAGTTGATGCACCGATCCTGCAAAAAGAGGGGAATATAACCTTCGCGGGAGGGGGAGAGGTCATTTGATACCGTGCTGCCGGGGCGTGTATTGATCCCGCCGATCGGGGCGTTTTTGTAGCCCCAGATATAAGTTTCTTTTGCGAGAGAAGGGGAAGCAGTTCTGTCAGGAATCTTTTTTTCAGAAGCATGTTCATACCCCATTTTTAAACCCTGCAGATTTGCCCCGATCAGTGCCGGATATTTTTTCCCAATAGTATTTTTGCAGAGTGTTTCAATGGAATCCATCGGGATAAAAGGACACGCTCTGGCGATCGCACCGAGCATAACCATGTTAATGCGGGATCTGGATTCCATGGCGATGGAGAGTGCGTCCAGACAATACAGCGTTCCAGTGGAAATATTGTATTTTTCTGCCGCTTCATCACAGGATAAAGGTGTATTTAAAACAATTTTTGTGTCGGCGGAAATCCCGTCTAATACTGGGTAAGTCCCGATCAGCCCTTCGTGAAAAATGCCAAGTACATGCGGTTGTAATACCGGGCTGTTGATGCGCAGTGGATGGGAAGCGGGACTCCAGCGGATATAGGATTTTACCGGTGAACCTCGTTTTTCAGATCCGTAGCTGGAAAAACTTAAGGAGTTTAAGGAAAGGTATAAGGCACCGAGTTCGCCGAGCATTTTTCCGCAGAGATTTGCGCCGAGACCGCCGATGCTCTCTAACCGTATTTCAAAATAACCGTATTCATTTGTAACCGGAAGTGTAACTGGGGTGTACATCATATGCTCCATTCTTGCGCTATATTCACGCATTTTATTGATTCACTCATATACAAAAGTTTGATTTTACATAGCAAATGTGATTTTACATAGCTATGTGTCTGTTATTTTATAGTGTGTACAGAAGCAGACGAATCATGCGCTTTTTTTTGTTTACATCCGGGGGGAAAGTGATTAGAATAGACAGGTAGGTTTTATGGGTGGTGTCATATATATGAAAGAGAAAATCATAGCATTTGTAAAAAAAGAAACAGTGCTGGTCGTTGCAGCCATTTTAGCTGTAATATCCGCTTTTTTTGTGCATCCGGATCAGGCATATATCGATTATATTGATTTTCGCGTGCTTGGGATCCTGCTTTCGCTGATGATCATTATGGCGGGCGTGCAGAATAATGGAATCTTTGATGAGATCGGGCGGCGGCTTCTTGCGCATACGAAAAATACGGCGCAGCTGGCATTTGTTCTTGTTTTTCTGTGTTTCTTTTCAAGCATGGTCATTACCAATGATGTTGCGCTTTTGACGTTTGTTCCGTTTGCACTTCTCACGCTGCAAAAATGCGGGCAGGAGCGTCTTATGGTGCCGGTCATCGTGCTTCAGACCATAGCGGCGAACCTTGGAAGTATGCTGACTCCGATTGGAAATCCGCAGAATTTGTATTTATATAATCTCTCAGAAATGAATGCTGGGGAGTTTCTTGTCTTGATGCTTCCGTATACGGTTGTTTCCGGTGTGCTGCTTGCCCTGACGATTTTCGTTTTAAGTGCAAGAAAAAGAAAAATCAGATTGACAGACTGTCATTTTTCGGAAGAAAAAAAGGAAATGAACAAAAAACTGACCGGCATGTATGCGGTTTTATTCCTTATGGCGCTTTTGGTCGTGGCAAGGATCCTGCCGTATTATATTTTGCTTGCGGCGGTGGCTGTGTCTGTGTTTTTATCAGATAGAAAAGTACTGGGGCAGGTGGATTACTGCCTGATCTTTACGTTTATCGCTTTCTTTATTTTTACAGGAAATATCGGACGGCTGCCGGCGTTTCAGGAAATACTGCATTCACTGGTTAACGGAAGGGAACTTCTGGTGGGAATTGCCACAAGCCAGGTGATCAGCAATGTTCCGGCGGCACTGTTATTGTCCGGTTTTTCGGGTGATTTAAAGCAGCTTTTGCTTGGTGTAAATTTAGGGGGACTTGGCACACTGATCGCCTCCATGGCGAGCCTGATCTCCTATAAAATATATGCGCATAATTATAACCGCACGAAGGGGTATTATCTGTTGTGGTTTCATCTGGCAAATATCATTTTTCTCGCGGTACTTGTGCTGCTTGCGCTGGGAATGCGGTAAAATGGGAGGGAGAATAAAATGCAGGAAAAACAATTAGATAAAGAAAGTATGAAGGGAACCATCTATGTGCTGCTCTCAGCAGTATGTTTCAGCACTGGAGGTGTTCTGATAAAGTCGATTCCGTGGAGTTCCATCACGATCCAGGGAATCCGCAGTATTTTTTCATTTATGCTGATCGCATCGTATATGGTCATCACAAAACGAAAATTTGTATGGAACAAGACGGTACTGTTTGGAGCCGTCTGCAACACAGTCATGGCATTGACATTTGTTTCAGCGACAAAGATGACGACGGCGGCAAATGCGATCGTGCTTCAGTTTACAGAACCGATCTTTGTGATTCTGCTGATGTGGGCATTATATAAGAAGAAACCGAAAAAAGCGGCAGTGGTGGCATGTGCGGTCGTGTTTGCTGGTATCTTATGCTTCTTTTTAGATTCCCTGAGCGCCGGGGGAATGGCGGGAAATCTGCTTGCGGTATTTTCGGGATTTACCTATGCGCTGGTTATGATGATGAAAGGTTTTCCGGGAGCTGATTTTGAATCGTCATTGCTGGCATCCCATGTGATCAGCCTTAGCATCGGACTGCCTTCGTTTTTGGGGGAGACCGATCATTCTGCGAAGGCATGGATCTGTATTATCCTTCTCGGTGTGATCCAGTTTGGATTATCCTACATCTTTTTATCGAGGGGCCTGGATCGTGTTTCGCCGGTCACGGCATCCTTAACTTCTACATTAGAGCCGATCTTAAATCCAATTTTAGTTGCGATCTTCTGCGGTGAGACGATCGGGCGCACGGCAGTCATTGGCGCAGTGCTTGTGATCGGAGCGGCAGCCTGCTATAACGTTTATGAGGCGGCGCATAAGGATTAAAGTAAGGAGATGTTGAGGTCAAATAGTGCGATCTGGTTTACCGATTGACAAATTTTACAAAGCCGTGCCTATTTTGTTTCGTTGTACGAAAATAAGAAAAACTAAGTATGCCTGATGTATGTTTTCACGGAGTGACGTGAACGGCATTCAACGAGCCGTCCATGGCTCGTGAAGCCTTGTTCTGCCATCCGTGGCAGAACATCACTGTGGATAAACAGGCATACTAAGATTTTCTAATTTTCTTCCAAAGGCACAAAAGCAGTCTCGGCTTTGTAAAATTTGTCAGCCGTTAGGTTGTGAAGCACTATTTACCCCCAACATCATCATAAGGGTAAAAAATTAATCACAGGAAGAAATAAAGCTATCCTACAGAATCACAAAAACGTGGTTCTGTATTTTTTTACCCATTTTTTACATAAACCCCCACACCCATTTTACAATATCCGCTTAGGATATAGGGTAAAGATGAGAGAAATAAAAGAATCGATGCCGGGCAGGCGGATTTAGTGCGCAGATGGAAGAAACCGGCAGAAATGGAGAAGAGATGGAAAGAACACTCGTGTGGGGACACCGCGGTGCAAGCGGTTATGCACCGGAAAATACAATGGCAGCTTTTGAGAAAGCGGTAGAGATGGGTGCAGATGGAATTGAACTGGATGTGCAGCTCACAAAAGACGGAGAACTTGTTGTCATCCATGATGAAACGATCGACCGTGTGAGTGACGGAAGCGGCTGGGTAAAAGATTTTACCTACGCGAAGCTGATCAAACATAATTTTAACCGTACACATCCGGAGTATGAACATGCACAGATACCCACGTTAGAGGAAGTCTATGCGTTGATAAAACCGACAGATCTGACCATCAATGTGGAAATTAAGACCGGAGTTGTGTTTTATCCGGAAATTGAGGTGCGTGTGTTAGATCTCACAGAGCGGATGGGACTCATGGAACGTGTGATTTTTTCCTCCTTTAACCACTATACCATACAAAAGATCAAAGAGATCAATCCGGAAGCAGAGACAGGAATGTTATACAGCGATGGAATCATCAATCCGGTCAGTTATGCTTCGTATGTGGTGGGAGCGGATGCACTGCACCCGGCACTTTACAACATTCAGTATGAAGGATTTATGGAAGAGTGCAGGAGGCAGAAAAAGAAAGTCCATGTATGGACTGTAAATGAGGAAAAATATATGCGGCTCGTCTGTGCGGCGCGTGCCGATGCAATGATCACAAATTACCCGGACCGCGGCAAAAAAATTGCGGAAGAGTACAGTGATGGGAAATTGACACCGGAGCTGGTGAAATTGTTGAAGCATAAAGAAATGGCGGCGTTATGAATGCGGCAGGCAGTCTGTATTTTGCAGACGAAGGGTATCTGACCTGGCAGAAAAATCTGGTGGAACCGTACCTGAAGCAATGTCAGAAGTATGCTTATTTTCACAGTTATGACGGGGCGGCCATTTTTTATCAGCAATATCTGGCAGCGGGGGCGGATACCTGTATTGTGATCTCACACGGATTCAGCGAGTTTGCAGAAAAATATAACGAGGTTATTTATTATTTTCTGCAGCAGGGCTGTTCCGTTTATATCTTAGAACACCGCGGGCACGGCTATTCAGAACGTGAGGTTTCGGATGACCAGAAGGTATATATCCGTGATTTTGAAGATTATATCAAAGATCTGGACTGCTTTATGAAAAAAATGAATTACCGGATGGAGCGGCACCGCATCTTATTTGCACATTCCATGGGAGGTGCGGTCGCGGCGCGTTATATCGAGGAACATCCGAAAGTATTTGAACGTGCGATCCTTTCTTCACCGATGTTTCGGATGCAGACCGGAAAATATCCGTGGTGGGTGGCAAGAATGACGGCTGGTTTTTATGTGAAAACCCAAAGGGGCGAGCATTATGCAGCGGGGCAGACAGGGTTTGATGTCAGACCGGATTTTGAACACAGCAGCTGTATTTCAAGAGAACGTTATTATTATATTTTTGAAAAACGGCTGGAAAATTCCAGATACCAGACCAATGGAGGCACTTACGGGTGGCTTTTGGCAGCGATGCGGGCAACTGTGACACTGATGCAAAAAAAGAATCTGGAGCGGATTAAAATTCCGGTTTTGATCTTTATAGCGGGAAATGACCATATGGTAGATAATCGTGCAATCGCGGTTTTTGAAAATCGCGTAGAGACAGCATCGCTTGTCTGCATGCCGGCTTCCAAACATGAAATTTTTAATGCGGACTATCAGACCAGGTGCAGATATTATCAGGAGATTTTTGATTTTATCCTGCAAAACAGGAGGGAAAAACATGAAACAGAAATTAAATAAACTTGAAAAATACTGGGTAATGTACGATGTAGGCAACTCTGCCTTTGCGCTTTTAGTGTCTACGATCATACCAATTTATTTTAAAAATATGGCAACTGAAAATGGCGTATCTGCTGCGGACTCTACCGCATATTTAAGCTATGCAATCTCTATTTCTACTTTGATCGTGGCAATATTAGGGCCGGTGCTCGGAACGGTTGCAGATGGAAAGAACCGGAAAAAACCTTTATTTACGCTGTTTATGCTGATCGGTGTTCTTGGGTGTGCCGCACTTGCACTTCCGAAAAGTGCCATTTTATTTCTGGTTGTATTTGTGATCACCAAAGTCGGGTTTTCCGGCAGCCTTATTTTTTATGATTCCATGCTCGTGGATGTGACGACGGATGAGCGCATGGATGACGTGTCATCCCAGGGATACGCATGGGGATATATAGGAAGCTGTGTGCCTTTTGTTGTCAGTCTGGCATTGATTTTTGGAGCGGATTATATTGGAATCAGCGGTACGGCAGCGACAGCAGGAGCATTTATCATCAATGCCTTATGGTGGGCAGTTGTCACAATCCCGCTCTTAAAAAATTATAAGCAGAATTATTATGTGGAGACAAAAGTAAACGGAGTAAAAGAAACCATAAAAAGATTGGGAACTGTATGTGGTGAGATCAAAAAGGATAAAAAAGTGTTTCTCTTTCTCGTTGCATTTTTCTTCTATATAGATGGTGTATACACGATCATTGAAATGGCAACTTCTTACGGAAAGGATGTTGGAATCAGTGATACAAGTCTTCTTCTTGCACTGCTTCTGACACAGATCGTCGCATTTCCCTGTGCCATTATCTTTGGAAAACTGGCACAGAAATTTGAAACAGCCCGTCTGATCGCGGTTTGTATCGGAGCATACTTTTTGGTTGCAGTCTATGCACTTTGGCTGGATGCGGCATGGAAGTTCTGGATAATGGCAACATTTGTTGGTGTATTTCAGGGAGCAATCCAGGCATTGTCACGTTCTTATTATGCAAAGATTATACCAAAGGAAAAATCAAGTGAGTATTTTGGCATTTTTGATATTTTTGGAAAAGGAGCATCCTTTATGGGAACAATGCTCATGGGTATTTCCACACAGATTTTCCACACTTCAAAAGCGGGTGTTATCGTGATCGCAGCAATGTTTGTGATCGGGTTTATTGTCTTTAAACTTCAGGCAGGACCGGTACATAGGGTGAGACGGACATTTATCAATGAGGATGAAGACGAATATGAGGATGATTACGAAATAGGAGATATGGATTTTGCCAAAGAAAGATTCTAAAAATCAGAAAAAAAGCATAGGAATAAAAGAGACTTTAGCGGGAGCAGATACTTCGCTCATGGAAAAACAATTAAAAGAACAGATCGAAGCACCTATGGTACGGCTTTCTTATACTTATGCGATGGATGTGGTGCAGGCAAAATTAAAAATGATCAATGCGGACCTGACGGAGCAGTTTGACCGTCAGGTTATTCGTAGTATGACAGGCCGGATCAAACAGACGGACAGCATTGCAAAAAAGCTGATGCGAAAAGGAAGAGAAGTAACATTTCAGGCAGCAGTGACCACTTTAAACGATATCGCAGGCATCCGTGTTGTCTGTTTTTTCTGTGATGATATATACCGCGTGGCGGATTATATAAAAAAGCAAAAGGATATTACCCTGATCAAAGAGAAGGATTATGTAAAAAATCCCAAAAAGAGCGGTTATCAGAGTATTCATCTGATTGTGGAGGTCCCGGTTACCTATTTAGAGAAAACAACAAAGATCCGGGTGGAGATTCAGATCCGGTCATTTGCAATGGACTACTGGGCTGAGCTTGACAATCAGATGTGCTATAAGAAGAACGCAGGACAGATTGAAAATGTGGAGCGTGAAACAAAAGATTACTCGGATGTGATTGCAAAAGTTGACAATCAGATGTTAGAACTGCGCAGACAGATTGAAAAGATGTAAAAAGCAACGGAGGAAAAGAGGATGGCAGAAAAAAAACAAAAATATTTGGAAAACAGGGAATTATCATGGTTAAAATTTAATGAGCGTGTGCTGGAGGAGGCAGCGGATCCATTCGTGCCGCTGTGTGAGCGCATGTCTTTCTTATCTATTTTTCAGAGCAATCTGGATGAATTTTTTATGGTGAGAGTCGGATCACTTCACGACCAGATGCTTGTGGATAAAACAGCACATGATAACAAAACAAAAATGACAGCAAAGGAACAGCTTGCGGCAATTTTTGATGCGGCAAGGATCCTGTCGGAACAGAAAGATCTGGTGTACAGGAATTATATGCAGCTTTTGAAAGCGGAGGGGGTAGAACTCTTAAGTTTTGCAGATATGCAGCCGGACGATAAAGTTTTTCTGGAGCATTATTTTAAGGAGGCGCTGATGCCTTTGTTATCCCCACAGGTAATTGGAAAAAAACAGCCATTTCCATTTTTGAAAAATAAGGAAATCTATGCAGTTGTTGTGCTTGGAACAAAAAATGGAGAAAAGCTTGGAATCATTCCATGCAGCAATGAAGTATTTGAACGCCTGATCAAAGTTCCTTCGGGAAAAGGGCGCTATATGCTGGTGGAAGAACTGATCCTTCATTTTCTGCCACTGGTGTTTGAACGGTATACAGTAAAAAGCAAATCACTGATCCGTATCATCCGCAATGCGGACATTGATGTGGATGAAGCATTTTATGATGAGGATCTTGATTACCGGGATTCCATGGAGAAACTGATCCGCACCAGACGCAGACTCTGCCCAGTAAAACTGGAACACAGCCGGGTGCTGGATGTGACGATCATTGAAAATCTGCGCAAAGAACTTGGAATCGGAGCAGACCAGGTTTACTTTTCGGAGGCACCATTAGAGTTATCATTTTTTTCACAGATCCAGGATTCTCTGAGAGAAAAAAGAGAACTGTTTTTTGAAAAGAGAGTGCCGCAGCAGCCGGCATGCATCCGCAATGATCTGCCTGTGATCGACCAGATCGAAGAAAAAGACCGGTTTTTAAGTTTTCCATATGAGAGCATGAAGCCTTTTATAAGACTTTTGAAAGAAGCTGGCGAGGATGAGAGAGTTGTATCCATCCGCATGACACTTTATCGTGTGGCAAAAAATTCACAGATCGTAGAGGCTTTGATCGATGCTGCCGAGAACGGAAAAGAAGTTGTTGTGCTGGTAGAATTGCGTGCCCGGTTTGATGAAGAAAATAATATTGAATGGTCAAGACGGTTAGAGGATGCAGGCTGCCGCATTATTTACGGTATCGACCATATCAAAGTGCATTCGAAACTCTGTCAGATCACCTACAAAAAAGATGGCGAGATTCGTCATATCACGCAGATTGGAACCGGTAATTATAATGAAAAGACGGCGAAATTATACACAGATCTATCTGTTATGACTGCAAATGAAAAAATCGGCGAGGAGGCAGCAGAAGTTTTTCATGCTCTCTGTTTAGAGCAGCTCGTGGAGAAAACGAAATATCTTCTGGTGGCACCGAAGTGTCTGCAGAGTAAGATAATTGCAATGATCGATGAGGAAATCGCAAAAGCAAAAGCAGGAAAACCGGCTTATGTCGGAGCAAAAATGAATGCCCTGACAGATAAGGTTATCATTGACAAACTAGTCGAGGCATCAAAAGCCGGTGTAAAAATAGAACTGATCATCCGTGGAATCTGCTGCCTGATTCCGGGCGTGGAAGGATATACGGAAAATATCCGGGTGATCAGTATTGTCGGACGGTATTTAGAGCATTCCAGAATATATCTGTTTGGAGCAGATGAGGAAGACGCAAAAGTTTATATTGCATCTGCGGATTTTATGACCAGAAATACAACAAAGCGTGTTGAGGTTGCAGCACCGATCTGGGATAAGGCGATCAAAGAGCGCATTATGGCTATGTTTCACCTGATGTTAAAAGACAATGTAAAAGCAAGGGAACTCGGCAGTGACGGTAATTATTCGAGAGTGACAGATTCGGATGTAAAGCTGAATTCCCAGGAGTATTTTTTTGCTATGAGTTATCAGCAGGCGGAAAATACGGAAAAGTAAGCGAAACATTTACCATTATTTTACATACATTTTACCAAATTTCTCTCATGCATTTTACATAAGTGCCGTAAAGTAAAAACTGTCAAAAGGAAATGAAAAGAAAATGGCAGGACGGACAACCTGCAAATCGGAAAAAAGAGAGGATTAAGAAAATGAAAAAGAAAGTAATGTGTATGTTATTAACAGGTATGATGGCAGCCGGTATGATCGCAGGCTGCGGTAACAGTGGAAATGCAAGTGCAAGTGCAAATGCCGGAGCAGATACAAATACAGATGCAAGTGCAGATGCTGCGGATAGTTCAGCAGATCAGACAGCAGACACGACGGCAGCAGATACCACAGCAGACACTACAGCATCTGGTGATTTCGACAACAGCGAGTATATCAACGTCGTATCCCGTGAGGATGGTTCCGGTACAAGAGGAGCATTTATCGAGCTGTTTGGTGTAGAAGAGAAAAATGATGCCGGTGAAAAAATCGATAATACAACAGATGAAGCAATCATTACAAATAGTACCGATGTTATGTTAACAACAGTAGCCGGTGATGAGTACTCCATCGGATATGTATCACTTGGTTCCTTAAACGACAGTGTAAAAGCAGTTTCCATCGATGGAGCAGAAGCTACCGTAGATAATATCAAGAGTGGAGATTACACGATCGCAAGACCATTTAATATTGCAACCAAAGGAACGCCAAGCGATGTGGCACAGGATTTTATCAACTTTATCATGAGTGCAGACGGACAGGCTGTTATTTCTGATAACAAATACATCCCGGTAGATGATGGCGCAGCAGCATTCGAGTCAAACGGCGCAAGCGGAAAAATCGTTGTAGCAGGATCTTCTTCCGTAACACCTGTTATGGAAAAATTAAAAGAGGCATATGCTGCAGTTAACAGTGGTGCAGAGATCGAGATTCAGGAAAGTGATTCCACAACAGGTATGACAGCAGCCATGGATGGAACCTGTGATATCGGTATGGCTTCCCGTGAATTAAAAGATTCCGAGACTGAGGGTGGCTTAACAGCAACCGTAATCGCCATGGATGGTATCGCAGTCGTCGTAAATAACGACAACCCAACCACAGATCTTTCCAAAGATACCGTAAAGGGCATCTACACAGGTGAGATCACATCCTGGGATGGTGTTACAGAGTAATTCATAACAATAGAATGTTTGCAGCGTGCAATCTATTGCTTCATAGATAGTTCCTTATTATAAGACCTTAAGTAAAGACCGGGAGAGACAGATACTCTGCCGGTCTTTGCATAAATAATGTACACGACTTTTGATCAGTTTGGAGATAACAATGAATCATATCAAAGAAAAAGTAATGGAAGGCGTTTTCCTCTTTACGGCAGTCATATCCATTATTGCAGTAGCTTTAATCTGTGTGTTTCTGTTTGCAAACGGATTTCCGGCAATGCAGAAAATCGGTGTATGGCAGTTCTTGTCGGGAAAAGTATGGAAACCGACCAATAATATATTCGGAATCTTTCCAATGATTCTGGGAAGTATTTATGTAACTGGAGGAGCACTTTTAATCGGAGTCCCGATTGGAATATTAATGTCAATCTTTATGGCGCGCTTCTGTCCGGAAAAACTGTACCGCATTTTAAAACCGATCGTGGATCTTTTGGCAGGTATTCCTTCTATTGTATATGGATTTTTCGGTCTGGTTGTATTGGTACCGTTTATCAGAGAACATTTTAAAGGAAATGGAAACAGTATCTTAACTGCATCGATCCTGCTTGGAATCATGATTTTGCCGACCATTATCGGAGTGTCGGAATCTGCGATCCGTGCAGTGGAAAACAGCTACTATGAGGGTGCGCTTGCACTTGGGGCTACCCATGAGAGAAGTGTTTTTACCGTAATCGTTCCGGCAGCAAAATCCGGTATCATGGCAGCAGTTGTACTCGGTGTCGGCCGTGCGATCGGTGAGACAATGGCGGTTATGATGGTAGCCGGAAATCAGGCGAGAGTTCCATCTAGTATTTTTAAAGGTGTCCGTACCTTAACGGCAAATATTGTAATGGAAATGGGATACGCAACGGATCTCCACAGAGAAGCACTGATCGCAACCGGTGTGGTACTGTTTGTGTTTATCCTCATCATCAATGTCTCGTTCTCTATCTTAAAGAGACGTACAAAGGACAATTAGAGGAAACGCAGTGCAAAAATGGAGGTTAAGATGGAAAAAAATATGGAATATGAGATTGCTGCAATCAATCAGCAGTCTTTCAAAGATAAAATCAAATCATATACGAAACATCCGGGCTCATTCTTATTGCTACTGTTAGTACTTGTGGCAGCAGTGTTGACGGTAGGTGTTCTGGTGTTTCTGGTGGGATATATTTTAATACGCGGTATCCCATACTTAAAACCGTCGCTGTTTGCATGGACTTATAATTCGGATAATGTGTCGATGCTTCCGGCAATGATCAACACACTTTTTATGACGGTGCTGGCACTTGTGTTATCCGTGCCGTTTGGTGTGGGTGCGGCAATCTATCTCGTAGAATACGCCAAAAAAGGAAACAAGCTGGTTGGGATCATCCGTGTTACGGCGGAGACACTTTCCGGCATTCCGTCCATCATTTACGGACTGTTCGGTATGTTATTTTTTGTGACGGCATTAAAGTGGGGCTATTCAATGATGGCAGGTGCGGCGACACTCGCGATCATGGTACTTCCGGTCATCATGAGAACGACGGAGGAAGCGCTTCTTTGCGTACCGGATTCATTCCGTGAAGGAAGTTTTGGTCTCGGCGCAGGAAAACTGCGTACCATATTTAAAATTGTGCTCCCAAGCGCAATCCCGGGTATTTTATCCGGCATTATCTTAGCAATCGGACGAATCGTCGGAGAAACGGCGGCACTGATTTACACCTCAGGTACGGTTGCAAATCTCGCGGGATTTTTTGATTCCGGTCGTACGTTAGCGATCCATATGTATTCGTTATCGCGCGAAGGAATGCATACCAACGAGGCATATGCGACGGCGGTTGTACTTCTTGTTGTGGTACTGATCATCAATGGGGTATCCTCCCTGATCGCAAAAAAATTTGAAGCGCCGAAACAGTAACAGCGCAGGAATGAGGAAAACATGGCAGAAAAATTTAAAATTTCAAATCTGGATTTATATTATGGTGATTTTCACGCATTGAAAGATATCAATATGTCGATTGAATCAAACGAGATTACCGCATTTATCGGACCGAGTGGCTGTGGAAAATCTACCTTTTTAAAAAGTTTAAACAGAATGAATGATCTGGTTGAAGGATGTAAGATCACCGGCAGTGTTCTTTTGGATGGCGAAGATATTTACAAAGGCATGGATGTCAACATTTTAAGAAAACGTGTCGGAATGGTATTCCAGAAACCGAATCCGTTTCCAATGAGTATCTATGATAATATCGCATATGGACCGAGAACACACGGCATACGCTCAAAGGCAAAGCTGGATGATATCGTGGAAAAATCCTTGCGGGATGCAGCAATCTGGGATGAGGTGAAGGATCGTCTGAAAAAAAGTGCACTTGGTATGTCCGGTGGACAGCAGCAGAGACTTTGTATCGCAAGAGCACTTGCAGTCAACCCGGAAGTCATCCTGATGGATGAGCCTACTTCTGCACTCGATCCTATTTCAACATCCAAAATAGAGGATCTTGTCATCGAATTGAAAAAAACAGTACACGATCATCATGGTAACACATAACATGCAGCAGGCAGTCCGTGTCTCGGATAAGACCGTATTTTTCCTGTTAGGGGAAGTGATCGAGTCGGGCGATACAGAGCGGTTATTCTCCGTGCCGCAGGATAAGCGGACAGAAGATTACATTACCGGACGTTTTGGCTGATGTTAACCTATAACAGGAAAAGAAAGAAGGAAGTGGAAAATTATGAGAAACAGATTTGACAGACAGCTTCAGGTATTGAACGATGAATTGATCGAGATGGGAAGTCTGATCGAGCAGGCAATCGAGATGGCATGTTCGGCGTTGGTCAGACAGGATGTGGAAAAAGCACAGAAAGCAATCAGTTTTGATGAGGAGATCGATCATCAGGAGCGTGATATTGAAAGCCTTTGTATGAAATTATTATTGCAGCAGCAGCCAGTGGCAAAAGATCTCCGGCTGATCTCAGCAGCACTTAAAATGATTACGGATATGGAGCGTATTGGAGATCATGCATCTGATATTTCGGAAATGACAATCCTGATGGCAGAGGCAACTTATGAAACCGGGGATCCGATCAATCTTGACCTGATCAAGGCAATGGCAAAAGAGACAACAAATATGGTCATCAAGAGTGTGGATGCATTCGTGCAGAAAGACATGGATATGGCACACTGGGTCATCAAAGAAGATGATGTGGTGGATGATCTGTTCAACCAGTTCAAACAGCAGCTCATCAAAAAGATCAATGAAAATGTAAAAAATGGTGAGCAGGCAACGGATATGCTGATGGTTGCAAAATATTTTGAGCGTATCGGAGACCATGCGACCAATATTGCGGAGTGGGTGATCTATTCCATTACCGGACAGCATGAAAATTAAAAATAGACAAAAATCAATGGTTTCTTTGAAATTTTACATTGATTTTACATAAAGTTGACGGCGAATTTACATACTCCTTTTTATGCTAATTGCAAAATGGCGCAAAATGCTGTATAAATAAATTATATGTCAAAAAAACGTAAAGAATAAGAAAAGCGGCATACAAAAGGAGATTGAGATGGATATTTTTGGAGTACTGACCCTCATTGGCGGATTGGCACTGTTTCTGTATGGAATGAACGTGATGGGTGCCGGATTAGAAAAGATGTCAGGAGGTAAATTAGAGAAGATCTTAGAGACTCTGACATCAAACCCGATCAAGGCAGTGTTGCTTGGTGCAGGTGTAACCGCAGTGATCCAGTCGTCATCGGCGACGACGGTCATGGTGGTTGGTTTTGTGAACTCCGGTATTATGAAGCTGTCACAGGCAGTCGGCATCATCATGGGTGCAAATATCGGAACAACGGTAACGTCATGGCTTTTGAGTTTAAGCGGACTGCAGGGGGATAACTTTTTTATCCAGATGTTAAAACCATCCTCCTTCTCACCGATCCTTGCAATGATCGGTATCATACTTTGTATGTCGAAAAAGAGCGACAAGAAAAAAGATATCGGTGAGATCTTACTTGGATTTGCAGTATTGATGTACGGTATGGAGAGCATGAGCGGGGCGGTAGAACCGCTTGCAGATGTGCCGGAATTTACGAATATCTTAACGATGTTCCACAATCCGTTCCTTGGTGTATTGGCAGGAGCTGTACTTACTGCGATCATACAGAGTTCCTCTGCATCGGTCGGAATTTTACAGGCACTGTCTGTAACAGGAGCATTTACCTATGGCTCTGTGATCCCAATCATCATGGGACAGAATATCGGTACCTGTGTGACGGCAATGATTTCAGCAATCGGGGCAAACAGAGGTGCAAAGAGAACGGCATTTGTACATCTTTATTTCAATGTAATCGGTACGATTTTGTTTTTGGTATTGTTTTATACAGGCAATGCGCTGATCGGATTTGAATTTACCAATGAAGTCGTTGGGGCAGCGGGAATCGCAATGATCCACACCATATTTAATGTGTTCGCAACCCTGATTTTACTTCCATTTACAAAGGGATTGGAGAAACTGGCATACTTAACGATCCCGAAAACTGCAGAGGAACAGAATCAGAAAGAGGATGTATTTGTTATTTTAGACGACCGTTTCTTAAACAGCCCTGCATTTGCGATTGAGCAGTGCCATTCTCTTGCCAATCAGATGGCAAAGATCACACACGAAGGATTTTTAGAGGCGATGACCGTATTGGATGAGTACTCCGAAGAAAAAATCGAGGATGTCATTGCAAAAGAAAACATCGTGGATACCTATGATGACAAACTCAGTGCATACTTAACCAGGTTAAGCAGCCAGAATTTATCTTACAAAGACAGTCTGAAAGTGACATCCCTGCTTCACTGTCTGACAGATTTTGAGCGAATTTCCGACCATTCCATCAACGTGGTGGAGAATGCACAGCAGATGGTCAAAGAGGGAGCTGTATTTTCTAAGAAAGCAAAAGAAGAAATGTTAGTATACAGTGCGGCACTCCGCGATATCTTAGAGCGTACCACAAATGCGTTCGTGGAGGGGGATGAAGCACTGGCGCGTACGGTAGAACCGTTAGAAGAAGTCATTGATGAATTAAACAAGACAGTAAAGAAAAACCATATGAAGCGTCTTAGAAAAGGTAAATGTACCATTGAGCTTGGACTTGTATTGTCAGATCTTGCAATGAATTATGAGCGTGTTGCGGACCATTGTTCGAATATTGCGGTATATATGATGCAGTTGAAAGATACGCAGTTAGAGGAACACAGTTTTACCGAGCAGTTGGATGCAGAGGAGAGCGCAGAGTTTACGAAACAGTTGAACGAGTTCGAGAAGATGTATCAGATTTAAGGGCGCAAAAATGGAGATTGAGGGAAATATGGCAACGATCTATATAGTGGAAGATGATATTAATATTCGCGAAATTGAACGTTATGCGCTCAAAAACAGCGGTTATGAAGTGGAAGAATTTGAGGGCAGCACACCATTTTTTAAGCGTATGGAAAAAAATATCCCGTCCCTGATCCTTTTAGATATCATGCTTCCGGGGGAAGACGGACTGGATATTTTAACAAGGATCCGGGCAGACAAGGCGACCGCGGATGTCCCGGTCATTATGGTAACGGCAAAGACAAGTGAGCTTGATAAGGTAAAGGGACTTGATCTTGGAGCAGATGATTATATCACAAAGCCGTTTGGAGTCATGGAGCTGATCTCCCGTGTGAAAGCACTGCTTCGAAGAACAAGCCGCATAAATGAAGATTCACAGCTGATACATGAAGATATCCTTATGGATATGGACAAACATGCCGTTACGGTCGCAGGCCAGCTGTGTGAGCTGACATTTAAAGAATTTGAATTGTTAAAGTACCTGATGCTCAATCAGGGAATCGTTTTATCAAGAGACAAGATTATGGATCAGGTATGGGGCTTTGAATACGAAGGAGAGAGCCGTACCGTTGATATGCATATCAAAACGCTGCGGCAGAAACTTGGTGCAGCAGGAAGCTGTATCAAGACCGTGCGGAATGTGGGGTACATGATAGAATGAAGAAAAAAATTAATATCGGCTTTATGTTAATTGCGGCAATCGCCATTGTGGTGACTGCCGTTTGTTCTATGTTTCTTTTTTATCAGATCCTGGAGGAACAGATATTTGATGATTTAAAGGCAAGTGCACATGTTGTCTCGGTGATCAGTCCGAATGAACTTTCGAAGGATATCACGTATTCTTTGGAAAATGACGGGCTGCGCATCACCTGCGTGGATACGGATGGCACGGTCCTGTATGACAGTATGGAAGATGCTTCTTCCATGGAGAACCATAAGGAACGCCCGGAAATTGCGGAGGCCATAAAAAATGGCGAGGGAAAATCAATCCGTGTCTCAGCTACGTCATCAAAGCATACCTTTTATTATGCACTTAGAAAAGAAGATGGAAGTGTTGTGCGTGTTGCAAAAGAGAGTGGAAGCATTTATCATCTGGTGTCTACGATGTCAGGTCTGATCTTAGCGGTTGGTCTGATGGTATTTCTGATGTGTGTATTTTATTCTTACCGTCTGACACGGAGACTCATGGCACCGATCGGGAAAATGGCAGATAATATTATCCTGGTGGATGAGACGGAAGTTTACGAGGAAATGCGCCCGTTTATTTCCATGATCAAAAAACAGCATATGGATATTTTAAATCATGCACAGATGCGTCAGGAGTTTACAGCCAACGTTTCCCATGAATTAAAGACGCCGTTGACTGCGATCTCCGGATATGCGGAACTGATCGCAAGCGGAATGACGGGCGGGGAGGATACCGCGCATTTTGCAAATGAGATCCATAAGAGTGCGGAGCGTCTGCAGGCATTGATCAACGATATTATAAAGCTTTCAGAATTAGATGACAGTGATTTAAAACTTGAATTTGAGACGGTTGATCTGCATGATCTTGGGGAGCAGTGCATTCATTCCATGCAGATGCAGGCAGATAAAAATGAGGTGACGCTGCACTTAGAGGGGGCGTCTGTTCCAATGAACGGAAACAAGACGCTGCTTGAGGAACTGCTTTTTAACCTTTGCAGTAATGCGGTCCGTTATAATAAAAAAGGCGGCAGTGTCACGATCGTGACTACGATCGAAAATACCAGACCGGTCCTGATCGTAAAAGATACCGGTATCGGAATCCCGAAAGAACAGCAGGAACGCGTCTTTGAGCGTTTCTACCGTGTCGATAAGAGCCGGTCAAAATCCACTGGCGGCACAGGTCTGGGGCTTGCCATTGTAAAGCATATTGTCGCGCAGCATGATGCGCAGATGACGCTGACAAGTGAGGTTGGTGTGGGTACGGAGATCAAGATTGTATTTTAGTGAAAAAAGTCTAACCGAATCCTCAAATTTATGTTACAATAGAAAGATGCAAAAAATATACTATTGAGGAGCACAGCAATCATGTTTTCCATATCAGACATTAAGCAGGAAGCATATCCGGCAGCATACCGCCGGGGAAAGGAATTGTATGAGCGTGGACTCGTGCAGGAATTTTCCTATGACGTATACACGGAAGATGGCGTTCCAAAGGCAGAATTAATTGGAAGAGTAAAAGGAACAGTCGAGGATCACTACGATGTCCGGCTTGTGATAGATGAAGAATATGCGGAAGTTTCAGAGAGCCGCTGCAACTGTGAGGCGTTTTGTAACTATGAGGGCATCTGCAAACATTGTGTAGCCGTTGCGCTTGCCTATGTGAACCGCAGACAGGCGAAAGATATCTTAAATGCAAAACTTGGAGTAAGCGAGAAGACAGAGCAGAAGGACATCCGCACGGAAAAAGAGTTAAAAACGGATACTTCATTAAAAAAATCTGTTAAACCGTTATTCCATGCGTGCAGGTTCCACCTATCTTTTACCGGAAAATATTTACGGCAAGGTGGAGTTAGAGCCTTATTTCAAGATGGAATACAGTTATGCCACGGTGGAATTTAAGATTGGAATGGAGCAGAAATATGTACTCAAAAATATTTCTGCATTTTTACACTCGATTAAAATCAATGAAAAAGTCCGTTACGGTAAAAAACTGGAGTTTTATCATCATCTGGATGCATTTACGGAATCTGCAAAACGTATGATCGCATTTATGGAACAGCAGGAGATGGATAAAAGACGTCAGAGCCAGTTCCATGCATATTATGCGTATACAGGCAGTTATGAACGCACGATGGAGTTAGACAGTGTGGGAATTGACCGCTTTTTTGAGGCAGTCGGGGATATGCCGTTTGAGGCGGAGGTAGGATTTTTACCGGAGGATACCTATACATTTTCACCGGAAGAAAAGCGTCCGAAGCTGATTATCCGTCAGGGCGGTTCCGGTATTTTTCTGATGCTGGAAGATGATTCTGTGATCATCGGTGAAAAATATTTTTATTTCTATGACGCGGATATGATCTACCGCAGTCCGGCAGGAATGAAAGAAACGGTCGGAGAATTTTTTGAATTTCTGCACCGCCAGACCGGAGGACAGACTTATATCGCTGCAGATGAGCTTGCCATGTTCTGCCGCGACCTGCTTCCATTACTGAAAAAATATTTTAAAGTGGAAAAAGAGGCAGGATTTGATGAGAGCCTTTATGTGCCGCCGAAACCTGAGTTTGAACTTTATTTAGACAGACAGGATATGAATACGGTAGGTGCAAAACTGATGGCAGTTTACGGGGATGATAAATATAATGTCCTCGAGAAGATCGCACCGGGTGAAGTGCGCGATCTCGCAGAGGAACTCCGCATCAAAAATCTTGTGGAACCGTATTTCAATGAATATGCGCTGTCCCAGACAGTCTTTGTACTGAAGAACAATGAGGAAATGCTTTATCAGCTTGTCTCAGGCGGATTGAGAAGACTGGGCGAATTTATGACCATTTATACGACGGAAAATTTCCGCAATTTAAAGGTGGTATCTTCCCCGGCCGTTTCCGTGGGTATCTCGTTAAAAAGTGATCTTCTGGAGTTAAAGATCCATTCCGATGAAATGTCACGGGAGGAACTTGCCTATCTGCTCTCAAAATATGACAGGAAAAAGAAGTATATCCGTTTGAAAAACGGTGACTTTTTAAATATTGAGGAGGATGGTTTAAGCACATTGGCGGAAGTCAGCGAGGATCTGCGCCTGACGGAGACAAACCTCAAAAAAGGTACTGTAATCGTACCAAAATACCGCGCAATGTATCTGGACGCGGCATTAAAGAACAATCAGCTTCTCTCAATCGAGAAAAATAAAGAGTTCAAGGGCATGGTCCGCAACATGAAGACGATCGAGGACAGTGACTATGAAGTTCCGGAAGCGCTGAATTCTATCATGAGAAGTTATCAGAAGAATGGGTTCCTGTGGTTAAAGACACTGCGTGAGAACGGATTCGGCGGTATTTTAGCCGATGATATGGGACTTGGAAAGACGCTTCAGGTCATCAGCCTTTTAACGGCAGAACAGGAAGAAATGCAGGCTGGGGAAAAGGAACTGCGCCGTTCCCTGATCGTGTGTCCGGCATCTCTGGTCTACAACTGGCAGAAGGAGATCATGCGCTTTGCACCGCAGTTAAAAACAGTCATTGTTGCCGGAAGTGTACCGGATCGTGCGTCGATCATCCGTCACAGCAAAGAGGGCGAGATCCTTATTACTTCGTATGATCTGTTAAAACGTGATGCCGAGGTGTACCAGAAGTTTGTATTCGCAATTCAGGTCATCGATGAGGCACAGTATATCAAGAACCCGTCCACACAGGCGGCGAAGGGTGTCAAAAAGATCACTGCGGCATTCAAGCTGGCACTGACCGGAACACCGATCGAAAACAGACTCAGCGAGCTCTGGAGTATTTTTGATTATCTGATGCCTGGTTTCCTGTATACATATCAGAAGTTCCGGGAGGAGATCGAGCTTCCGATCGCCGTGAATCAGGATGCAAATAAGATGGAGCGTTTACAGCGCATGATCCGTCCGTTTATTTTAAGACGTCTGAAAGGGGATGTATTAAAAGATCTTCCGGAGAAGATCGAAGAAAATGTATTCGCAAGACTCGATGGCGAACAGATGCAGTTATATGATGCTTATGCGACCAGGATGAAGGAAATGCTTAGTCAGCAGAATGAGAAAGAGTTCAAGAAAGGCAGGATGCAGATCCTTTCCGAACTTACCAAACTGCGTCAGCTCTGCTGTGATCCGGGACTTTTACTGGAAGATTATCACGGAGAATCCGCAAAGACGGATATGTGTATGGAACTGATCGTAAATGCAGTCGGAGCAGGACACAAGATCCTTTTGTTCTCGCAGTTTACATCCATGTTAGACCGTCTGACAGAGCGTCTGAAAAAGGAAGGGATCGACTACTATCTTCTGACCGGTTCTGTAAATAAGGAAAAACGTATGCAGATGGTGGAAAGTTTTAATAACGATGATGTTCCGGTATTCTGTATCAGCTTAAAGGCGGGTGGAACCGGATTAAATCTTACCTCTGCGGACATCGTCATCCACTACGATCCGTGGTGGAATGTTGCTGTACAGAATCAGGCGACAGACCGTGCGCACCGTATCGGACAGAAGCATGTCGTGACGGTATACAAACTTGTGGCAGAGGGAACGATCGAGGAGAAGATCATCGACATCCAGGAGCGGAAAAAGAAACTTGCCGAGCAGGTGCTCGAGGGCGAAGGAATGGATTCTGCAAGCTTCACAAAAGAAGAGATTCTTGAATTGCTTGGCTGATGCAAAAGAAGAGATGGTGGAAATACCACATGCTAATTTTCACGGACTTGAATATTTAGGAAGCGGCCGTCTTTACATCTGGTCAAGGATTCTCCCGATGTTGAAACATGATATCTTAAAGGGGAGCAGTCCGGATACCTTTGCAGAAGTGTTTCCACAAAATGATTATGCCGGAAAAATGATCTATGCGGAGAGCACCGGCAGGATCATGGAGCGTGCAAGCTTGCAGCGGTGTAATGTTTTTGAGTAGACCTTGTGCTGAAATTGATTCATAATTGTAATGGAAAAGTCGATGAAAAGGGGAAGTGCTTATGAAAGTGTTGAAAAGATTATTAGCGGGAATACTTGCAGTTGCTTTGTTAATTTCATTGCCGACATCATCATTTGAGGTTTCAGCAGCATCTGGAATTCCGGGATTTAAGGCAAAAGTTACAGAGAAAAATATTTTGAAAATTTTAAATAAATATGACAAAGATGGCGCATACATCATGAAAAAACAGATGGAGAAAGGGGATAATATCCTAACGTGGTTTTCCGGGGGAAGGATGCTAGATGGCATGAATACGGCTGTGCATGAGGAGACACATGGGTATAGCTACAGCTATGGAACATATTCTTTTTCAGGTAAGACAACGGCATATTTTGTTGGCAATAAGAAAACAGTGTATGTTCCGCATACAATGGTTTATCAGTCAAAAGAAATGGCAAAAACGATACCCAAACGCCTGAGGACATTCCGGTATAATACCTATGTGGCAAAGTCCAGTGCATATTTATCTTCCAATGTGGATGGGGCATATGGTCTTATGAATGAATTTATGGCATACCGCATGGGTATGAGTACAACAATTGCACTTTTTCCATATTACAAATCAAAGAAAGCCGGATGGAACGAATGGAAAATCTTTATTAATGATTGTGAAAATGACAGGATGGCATATGCCGAATTTAAGTATTATATTCTGAATTATCTGTATTATGCCAAAAAACATCATCCGGATGTATATAAAGGTATTGTGAATAATAAAGAGTTTTGTAAGGCATATAAGACATTAGAGAGCAGCTATGCGAAATTGATCAAAGAGTATGAAAAAGATTTAAAGAAGATCAAAAAAGAGATGGAAGCTGCCGGATACCGGGTGCAGATATCAGATGATATGGTTATGGTATATTCATCGCAGGGAGTTGGAACGGGGATGGGACGTTATACGTCTGACTATAATAAACTTCAGAAAGAATTACGGAAAGATAAGTATCTTTCCATTCATAAAAAGGTAGTGAAATAATGGATAGAATCATAATTTTAATTATAGGATATCTTATTGCATGTTATATATGGAAAAAGATAGATTATTCCAGACACAGGAAGATACATAATGCAGTGTTATTTATATCCAGTATAATGGTAATCATCGGTTGTATAACACCATTAAATTCCGTATATATGATTTTGTGTGCAGTCATCCTGATATTATTAGATTGTCTGGTAAAAAAATGGACTGCGGCAACGGACAGAATAAAACATTTAAAGTAAGCATGAGAGCACTACTCGTTGGTAGTGCTTTTATTATTGCAGGTAACATAAAATAACTAATGTTTTTAGGGATAATTAGAAAAATTGTGAATGTTTTTTTAATAAAACATTCATTGACAAATCATGGTACATAAGATATGATGTGAAAACAGCGTTTGGCATAAGTGAAAAACTTATGATGAGCACAGGCTGATTTTTAAGGCAGACAGCCTGTGAAACCGTGAGGGAGTAGTTCGCGTGATTGCGTGATTTGTCAACATACCGGTTTTCTTTTGGCGGGCACACACCAGAAGAACCTGGCAAATCTTAAAGAATGAGACTCATGTATATTTTTGTGAGGATATCTGTGGGGATATCCGGTACAGGAATATACATGGAGTCTCTTTTTTTGTCATATTTAACTGATAAATATTATCATTGACAATATGGCAGAAATGGGAAATCACTGCAGAGATGGCGCATACAGTACAAAATAACTGCGGAAATTTCACGGAAAATGTCTGATAAAAAAGAAAGCGGGTAAAAAAGATGGCTATTTTTATTGAATTGTTTCTGATGGGAGTCGGGCTGTCCATGGATGCATTTGCGGTGTCGATCTGCAAAGGACTCGGAATGCGTAAAGTGGACAAAAAACAGGCACTTGTGATAGGATTATTTTTCGGAGGATTTCAGGCGTTAATGCCATTTATCGGATGGCTTTTAGGAAGTCAGTTTGAGCAATATATCACAAGCATTGACCACTGGATCGCATTTATCCTTCTTGCATTTATCGGTGGTAAAATGATCGTGGAATCCGTGAAGCCGGATAAGGAAGACGATGAAGTAAAAGAAATGGATGCACCACTTGATCTCAAAGAGATGTTTGTACTTGCCGTTGCGACAAGTATTGATGCGCTTGCAGTCGGGATCACATTTGCGTTTTTGGATTACCCGATCGTAGAGGCGATCACGGTGATCGGAATCACGACCTTTTGTATCTCGATTGGCGGGGTTTATGTTGGAAACTTTTTTGGAAATAAATACGAAAAAAAGGCAGAGTTTGTCGGAGGGTTCATTTTAGTACTGCTTGGAGTCAGGATTCTTTTGACACATCTGGGGATTTTATAATTATTGAATATGATCAGCAGATGCCAGATTGTGTTTTGGTAAGAAAATCCACCTATTTGGGATAAACAGAAAATGGAAAATAAAAAAGGAGAGAATGTGTATGATGGAGATGCTAAAATCAATCGTTTTATTATTAGTGGGATTTATATTATTAATCAAAGGTGCAGATTTTTTTGTTGAAGGAAGTTCTTCCGTGGCAAAGTCGTTGAGGATTCCATCCATGATCGTAGGACTTACGATCGTTGCAATGGGGACAAGTCTGCCGGAACTTGCAGTCAGTGTTACAGCTTCGCTGGCAGGCAACAATGCGCTGGCTGTCAGCAATGTGATCGGGTCAAATATTTTTAATTTAATGCTGGTGTGTGGTGCATGTGCATTATTTGCACCTCTGATTGTCCAGAAAATACATTGAAAAAAGAAATACCGCTTTCTGTTGTGTGTGTGGTACTTCTTCTTGTGCTGGGCTTGTTCGGCATGGAGATAGGAAGAACAGATGGGGTGATTTTGTTAATCCTTTTTATTGGATTTTTAGTCTGGATGGTAAAGTCAGCATTAAAAGCACATGCGGAATCAGCAAATTTAGAAGAATCTGACAATGAATATAAAATTTATCCTGCATGGGTATGTGTAATATATATTGTGGGTGGTGCAGTAGCTATTAAATTTGGCGGAGATTTTGTTGTAGATGGTGCATCAGCGGTTGCCATGAAAGCAGGATTAAGCCAGAACTTAGTAGGACTGACGATTGTTGCAATGGGAACAAGTCTGCCGGAATTTGTCACTTCTGTTGTAGCAGCAAGAAAAAATGAAGTTGATATGGCATTTGGAAATGTGATCGGATCGAATATTTTTAATATTCTATTTATCCTTGGAGTGACAGCAACGATAAGTCCGGTAGCATTTATTATGGAAAATGTGATAGACAGTGTGATTCTTTTAATTGTAAGCATTCTGGTGTGGGTGTTTGCGTGGAGCAGGCTGCATATTGAAAAAAAAGAAGGCATTGTACTGCTTGCATGTTATGCAGGATATCTGCTATATATCTGTATGAGATAAGAAAGATAATGTATAAGATGAAAAAGGTGTTTATTGAAGAAATACAGGGAAAAGAGTATAATGTGCGTAAGCAATGAGCAGTGCCCAGACAGGTACTGCGTAGTATAGAAACAATCAGGAAACCAATTCAGGGAGGTAAACACAGTATGGAGTTTTTTGATAAGTTAAGTGAGACGATCGTGAGTGCGGGTAAGGATGTTGGGCAGAAGGCCAAGGATGTGTCTGAGATCGCAAAGTTAAAGATGGATATCAGATCCAAAGAGGATTTCGTGGAAAAACAGTATGCGGAACTTGGAAAAGCATATTATGAGAAACACAAAGATGAGGAAAATGCGGAAACCGAAGAAAAGACACCGGAACAGGAGCACTTTTTCCTGATTACGGAGGCACTCGGAGAGATCGAGCGTATGCGTGCAGAAGTATTTAAGCTTCAGGGAGCCACAGAATGTCCGAAATGTGGTGCCAAAATGCCGCAGGGAGCAGCGTTCTGCAGCAACTGTGGAACAAAGATGGACGATATGTTTGAGGAATAGGAGCCGGATGCGTGGAAAATCAGAATAAAGTCCGGGCAGATCTGCGTCAGTTAATTCCTTTTTTCATTGTGGCGTTTGTGGGGATTATTTATCATCTGAGGTTTCGTCCGATGGCGGGAGATGATGTGTTTTTTTCGCAGGCAACGTCAGAGCTTGGATTGTGGAATTATCTGATACAGCGTTATGAGACGTGGACATCCCGGTTTGTGATAGAGTTTCTTCTTGTCTGGATCATAAAGTATCCAATTTTGTGGAGACTCATTGATCTGGCGCTTTTTATTTCGTTTCCGGTATTGATCTCAAAAATATTTGATGGCGGAAAACTGATGGACTGGTGTGCGGCAGCGGCGGTTCTTTTATATCCGTTTCATGATATGGGAACGGCCGGCTGGATTACCACAACGGTAAATTATTTCTGGCCGGTCTGGGGAATGTTCTTTGTTGGATTTCTGCTGAAAAAAATGCTGGTACATAAGAAAATCAATATTGTGGAAGGCATTGCAGGGGTACTTGTCTGTGTGATCGCAAGCAGTCATGAGCAGGTAGCGGTGATCCTGTTTGTGGTTTTTATATTGTATGGCATTTATCTGATTTGTGGGAAATCTAAAAAGATGCCTTTGGTGCAGGATTCTGCTGGAAGCACACTGACGGACAAAAAAGTAATACACAGCAATAATCTGTATCTGGCAGGAATGGTACTTGTTAATATCATAACACTGATCTCAATCCTGTTCTGTCCGGGAAATGCGGGAAGAAATGCGGTCAGCATTGCAGATCTTCCAATTTTTGAGACATATGGATTTGGAGATAAACTGTATCTTGGTCTGCTCAGTATTGAGCGTGTGTTTATAGCAAACTGCGATGCCGTATTTCTGACAGTTGCATTGGTGCTTGCAATGCTTGTCTATGTAAAAACGGATGACTATAAAAAGACCATTATTTCTGCGTTACCGGTCTTGATTTTATTCGGGCAGACGGCAATGCGTACTGCTTATCCGGGATTATCAGGTCTGTTTGTCATGCCGCAGGAGATCACAGAATGGAGCTGGGGCACGCTTTCTACCTGGCTTCCGATGGTGTATCTTGCAGTCACAGTGGCGGCGATGCTTTATGCATTATGGATCATCTTAGGAGAGCAGCCGATAGAGTATATTTACGCGCTTCTTATGTTGGGATGCGGATTTGGTGCAGGCATGATCCTTGGATTTATGGCGACGATCTATGTTTCCGGTGAGCGTGTTTATATTACCCTGTATTTTATATTGCTGTTTGTGACAATGTTTTGCATTTACCGTATGGCAGATGCTGTGGAAGAAAAATTAAAGCAGACAGGCGGAAAGCTGGCGGTGACACTGCTTGCATTGATCTGCCTTATAAATATTGGATTTGTAACCCTATCCTGTTAAGGATAGGGTTTTCTGTTACCATATTTTTTTGTTGACAAAACATAGTATTCATATTAATATAGTATGAAATAAAAAGATAAAGATGAAACATATTTAATATAAAAACTGGATCCGCGGCAGAACGGCGGAGAAAAGGAGACTAGTGTGAAAGAAATATTATGCTTTGGAGATTCCAATACTTATGGATTGATACCGGGAACGAAAAACCGCTACGGCAGAGATACAAGATGGACAGGGCTGATCGAACAGCAGTTATATGGAAAAGGCTGCCGCATCATTGAGGAAGGACTGTGCGGCAGGACGACAGTTTTTGAGGATGAGCTGCGCGAGGGCAGAAAAGGTGCAGCGTTTTTGCCGACTCTTTTGGAGAGCCATGCGCCGGTGGACCGCGTTGTTTTAATGCTTGGAACGAATGACTGCAAGACATTTTACAATGCTTCTGCGGAGGTGATCGGTCTTGGCGTGGAGCGTCTGGTGGAGCAGATCCGCAAGGCAGATAAGAATATCAGGATCTTACTGATCTCTCCGATACAGCTTGGGGAAGGTGTCTGGGAGCAGGGGTATGATCCTGAGTTTAATGAAAAGTCCGTGGAGGTATCGAAGGGGTTGAAAGCAGTTTATCAGAAAGTGGCAGAAAAATATGGCTGTGATTTCCTTGCAGCATCCGATGTGGCTGAGCCGAGTAAGGAGGACAGGGAACATCTGAATGAGGAAGGTCATAAAAAGCTGGCGGAGGCGGTGCTTGAAGTGCTGGCGGCGTAATTGACGTTACAAAATCAATGATGTAAAATTGTTATAAATCAGTTTTAAATAGTAGCTGCGCAGGAAAAACATTGTGGGGGAGGCGTGTCATATGGCTGTATTTGAGAAGGTAGTTCATGGTAATTTGAAGGATGTGATCCAAAATACAGATATGCTGTTGAAAGAAGGAAAGCATAAATTAGATTTCCGGGATGAATACAGCATGACGTCCAAGGGAATGGATGTTACGGTCAGAATCTATCAGAGATACAATGTGATACCGGGCAATTCTACCTGTATTACGTTGCTATTTCAGGATAATAAAGATGGAGACATTAAGATCGCCGGACTTTCAGCAGGAGACGAATATGGAATCTTTGGTATGGATTTAGGCATGGGAGCACGCACGGCGCAGGAATGTGAGGAAAAGTTAGAAAGTCTGGGCGGGGCATCCTGACACACGGGGGAAAATGACAGGGAAGAAGTCTGCTTTGGATGATTTTCAGGTGGAATGAAACGAAATATGATACATTGATAAAAATATAACAAAGATATATAAGAAAATGAAACAAAATTGTGTATTATATACAATAATATATAGAAAAAACTGTAAAACACAAACAAAAATGATAAATAACATCAAGAAAGTATTGCATTGCATTGTGCATTATGATATGATGCAGACAGTTCAATAAGAGAGCAATGACAGGAGAGCGAATAGAACGGCCGATGAAGCCGTTGGTATTGTCGCTCTTTTTTATGTTATATTAAAACTGCAATGCAAAAACGTCATGAGATGATCATCAGTTGTATACATATGAAATAGGAAAAAGGTATCTGGGAAGGGGAAAGCATGAATCAGAATTTTTATGAAGCAGTTGAGGATAATCCAATTATTGCAGCAGTAAAAAGTATGGAAGATGTGGAGGAATGCTGTAAACATGATGATATCAGAGTCATTTTTATTTTATTCGGGGATGTCTGTTCTATTGGCTCAATTGTAAAGACGATACGGGATGCAGGTAAGATCGCGATGGTGCATATGGATCTCATCAGTGGTTTAAGTCCAAAGGAGATTGCAGTTGAATTTATTAAGGAGCAGACTGAAGCGGATGGAATCATTTCCACGAAGCCATCACTGATCAAAAAAGCAAAAGAAATGTCTATGTATACAGTACTCCGTGTTTTCTTACTGGATTCAATGGCATTTGAAAATATCAGACAACAGCAGCACATGATAAAACCGGATTTTATCGAGGTACTTCCGGGAGTGATGCCTAAGATCATTGCACAGATTAGTCATTCGGTAAAAGTACCCATCATTGCAGGAGGGCTGATCACAGATAAAGAAGACGTGATGGGAGCATTGTCAGCGGGTGCGATGGCGGTATCATCCACAAACCATAAAGTCTGGAATATGTAAGGTAAAAAATAATATATTTCAATAGAAAAAAAGAACAATCAATTTTACGAATATTTATAATGCTCTGGGGGGAGCAGTTTAAATATTAAATAAAGCCAAAAGAAAGAGGAGGAAAAAGTATGGCAAAATATGTAATGGCACTGGATGCTGGAACCACAAGCAACAGATGTATCCTGTTCAACGAGAAAGGTGAGATGTGCAGCGTGGCACAGAGGGAATTTACACAGTACTTCCCACAGCCGGGCTGGGTGGAACATGATGCAGATGAAATCTGGGCAAGTATGCTCGGTGTTGCAGTTGAGGCGATGAACATGATCAATGCGACAGCAGAGGATATTGCAGCAATCGGTATTACCAACCAGAGAGAGACAACGATCGTCTGGGATAAGGAAACAGGAGAGCCGATCCATCATGCGATCGTATGGCAGTGCCGCAGAACTTCAGAATATTGCGATACCTTAAAAGAAAAAGGACTTACCGATAAATTCAGGGAAAAAACAGGTCTTGTCATTGATGCATATTTTTCAGGCACGAAGGTAAAATGGCTGCTTGACAATGTACCGGGTGCAAGAGAGAGAGCCGAAAAGGGTGAATTATTATTCGGAACGGTAGAAACCTGGCTGATCTGGAAACTGACAAAAGGCGCTGTTCATGTGACCGATTATTCCAATGCATCCAGAACAATGTTATTTAATATCAACACTCTTCAGTGGGATGATGAGATTTTAGCAGAGTTAAATATTCCAAAATGTATGCTGCCGGAGCCGAAACCGTCAAGCTGTATTTACGGGGAGGCAGATCCTTCTTACCTTGGTGGACCGATCCCGATCGCAGGTGCTGCCGGAGACCAGCAGTCAGCATTGTTTGGTCAGACCTGTTTTAACGCAGGAGAGGCAAAGAATACATATGGAACCGGATGTTTCCTTTTAATGAACACAGGCGAAAAACCGGTATTTTCCAAGAATGGTCTGGTAACTACGATTGCATGGGGACTGGATGGAAAAGTTAATTACGCACTGGAAGGCTCTATTTTCGTGGCGGGGGCTGCGATCCAGTGGTTAAGAGATGAATTAAGAGTCATTGATTCTGCACCTGATTCTGAATACATGGCAAAGAAAGTAAAAGATACGAACGGCTGTTATGTAGTTCCGGCATTTACCGGTCTTGGTGCACCTCACTGGGATCAGTATGCAAGAGGTACGATCGTAGGTATTACCCGTGGCGTCAATAAATATCACATTATCCGTGCAACATTGGAATCTCTGGCATATCAGGTGAATGATGTTCTGGTTGCCATGAAAGCAGATTCCGGAATTGATCTTACCGCTTTGAAAGTTGACGGTGGAGCAAGTGCTAATGATTTCCTGATGCAGACACAGGCGAACATTATTGATGCGCCGGTAAATCGTCCGCAATGTGTAGAGACAACAGCGATGGGCGCTGCATATCTTGCTGGTCTGGCAGTCGGTTACTGGTCAAGTAAAGAGGATGTTATTAAAAACTGGGCAATCGACAAGACATTTGAGCCGCAGATCGATGCCGCAAAGAGAGAAGAAATGATCAAAGGCTGGAACAAAGCAGTCAAATATGCATACGGCTGGGCAAAGGAAGATTAAAAAGAAGGTTTTGTATAGGGAAGGTAAAGATTGTAATGTATTGGTAAAGTTAATTGAATAAGGGGGGATAGTATGTTACCATATATAGCAGAATTTTTGGGAACTATGATTCTGATCATCTTAGGTGATGGAGTTGTTGCAAACGTAAATCTCAACAAATCTGGCATGAAGGGTGGAGGAACTGTCCAGATCACATTTGCATGGGGACTTGCGGTTATGCTGCCGGCATTTATTTTCGGAGCAGCATCGGGAGCATCGTTTAATCCGGCGCTGACGTTAGCACTTGCAGTTGACGGAAGTTTTGACTGGGCAATGGTTCCGGGATATATCATTGCACAGTTTGCAGGAGCGTTTGTTGGAGCGGTGATCGTATATCTTTTGTTTAAAGGACAGTTTGATGCAACAGAGGATCAGGCGACAAAACTTGGGGTGTTCTGTACAGCGCCTTCTATTCCGAACATGGGACAGAATATTTTCAGTGAGGCAGTTGGAACGTTTATCCTTGTATTTGCGATCAAAGGTATGGCAAATGTGCCGGGACTTACCGATGGACTTGGAAAGTTTCTTGTATTTGGAATCATTGTATCGATCGGTATGTCACTTGGTGGACTGACCGGATATGCGATCAATCCGGCAAGAGATATCGGACCGCGTCTTGCACATGCCGTTCTTCCGATTAAGGGAAAAGGAACATCCAACTGGGGATATGCAGTTGTTCCGCTGGTGGGACCGGTGATCGGAGCAATTGTTGCAGTACTGCTATATGGAGCAATTCCATGGTAGACCGTATGTTTGTCATGCGATAAGTAACTTTATATGACAATTTTATATTTATGACAGTAGATGTGCATGTGGAACCTGCAATCTATTGTTGAGGGGCAAGAGAGAAGAGAGCCTGACAGGATAATCGCAACAGCATGGGTGCGCTTACTTGTCAGGCTTTTTTATTCATAGGAGATTACATCTTATGAATGAAAAGCCCTCCGGGTTAGATACCAGAAGAACAAAGTAAAAAAGGAGAGATGGAAAATGTATGACGTAATTATCATCGGAGCCGGTGTATCCGGCGCAGCAGCGGCGAGAGAATTGTCGCGTTATAATGCAAAAGTATGTGTGATAGAGAAAGAGGAAGATGTCTGCTGCGGCACATCCAAGGCAAACAGTGCAATCGTACATGCGGGATATGATGCAAAAGAAGGTTCCCTGATGGCAAAATTAAATGTACGGGGAAATGCCTTGATGGAGCAGCTTTCCAAAGATCTTGATTTTCCGTTTAAGCGGATAGGTTCTCTGGTTGTCTGCAGGGATGAAGCGGATATGCCGAATCTGAAAGCGCTGTATGACCGTGGCGTGGCAAACGGTGTGCCGGGGCTGCGTATTTTATCCAAAGAGGAAGTGCATGAGATGGAGCCGAATCTTGAGGATGATATCTGCGCAGCATTGTATGCGCCAAGCGCCGGGATCGTGTGTCCGTTCAACCTGAATATCGCATTGGCTGAGAATGCGAATGTAAATGGTGTGGAATTTAAGTTTGACACAGAAGTAACCGATTTGAAAAAGTCGGGAGATATCTGGGAAGTCCACACAAATCAGGGTGTGTTCGAGACAAAATATGTGGTCAATGCAGCTGGTGTCTATGCGGACAAATTTCACAACATGGTCAGTGAAAAGAAAATCCATATTACGCCAAGACGCGGTGATTACTGCCTGCTTGACAAGAGTGCCGGAAGCCATGTAAGTCATACGGTCTTTGCGCTGCCGGGCAAATATGGAAAAGGAATCCTCATTTCGCCGACGGTGCATGGCAACCTGCTGTTAGGGCCTACCGCCATTGACATTGAGGATAAAGAGGGAACCAACACCACAAGAGAAGGCCTGGATCAGGTGATTGCCGGTGCAAACCTGAATGTAAAAAATATTCCGATGCGTCAGGTCATCACATCTTTTGCCGGACTTCGTGCACATGAGGATGGTCATGAGTTTATTATTGAAGAGGTTGCCGATGCAAAAGGATTTATCGACTGCGCCGGAATCGAGTCACCGGGACTTACGAGCAGTCCTGCGATCGGAGAGATGGTTGCAGATCTGTTAAAAGAGAAAATGCATTTGGAAGAGAAAAAAGATTTCATTGCAACACGCAAGGGTGTATTAAATCCAAACACATTAAGTAAAGAGGAAAGAGCGGCATTAATTAAGGAAAAACCGGAGTATGGAAACATTATCTGCCGCTGTGAGATGATCACAGAGGGAGAAATCATCGATGCCATCAGACGTCCGCTCGGTGCAAAATCGTTAGATGGTGTCAAACGCCGGACGAGAGCCGGAATGGGACGGTGTCAGGCGGGTTTCTGTTCACCGAGAACCATGGAGATTTTAGCAAGAGAGCGCGGTGTGAGCCAGTCTGAGATTACAAAATCAGGCGGAAATTCAAAGATTATTGTCGGAACCAACAAGGACAGTCTGTAAGAAGGAGGAGCCAGAGCATGAAAACATATGATATCGTAATCATCGGAGGTGGACCGGCAGGGCTTGCGGCTGCTGTTTCTGCAAAAAATAACGGAATCGATGACATATTAATTTTAGAGAGAGACAAAGAATTAGGCGGAATTTTAAACCAGTGTATCCACAATGGATTTGGACTGCATACATTTAAGGAAGAACTGACAGGACCTGAGTATGCGGGCAGATTTATTTCACAGGTAAAAGATCTGGGCATTGAATATAAATTAAATACTATGGTCATGGATATCAGCCATGAGAAAGTCGTTACGGCGATGAACCGTGAGGATGGCCTGTTTGAGATCCAGGCAAAAGCAGTCATTCTTGCTATGGGATGCCGCGAGAGACCGAGAGGCGCGTTAAATATTCCGGGATACCGCCCGGCGGGAATTTACTCCGCAGGAACGGCACAGCGTCTGGTAAACATCGAAGGCTTTATGCCGGGACGTGAAGTCGTCATTTTAGGTTCCGGTGATATCGGACTGATCATGGCAAGGCGAATGACACTTGAGGGTGCAAAGGTTAAGGTCGTGGCAGAATTAATGCCATATTCCGGCGGTCTGAAACGTAATATTGTGCAGTGTCTGGATGATTACGGAATCCCGTTAAAGTTAAGCCACACGGTTGTGGACATTAAGGGAAAAGAGCGTGTAGAAGGAATCACGTTAGCTGAGGTTGACAGTAAAGGAAAACCGATTCTGGGGACCGAAGAAGAATATAGCTGCGATACGCTGTTGCTTTCGGTAGGACTAATCCCGGAAAATGAGATTTCCAAAGGCATGGGTGTCGACATGAACCCGGTTACTTCCGGACCGAAGGTCAATGAGAGCCTTGAGACAAATATTCCGGGTGTATTTGCCTGTGGAAATGTGCTGCATGTGCATGATCTGGTGGATTTCGTGTCCGAGGAAGCAAAGACAGCCGGAAAAAATGCGGCAGCTTATGTGAAAGCAGATGGCGTGAAGGCAGCAAGAGATAACGACATTGTTTTAAATCCGATCGAGGGTGTCCGGTATACGGTGCCGGGAACCATCAATGTTGCTAATATGGATGAGCAGATCACAGTCCGTTTCCGTGTGGGCGGTGTATACAAGAACTGTTACGTCAGCGCTTATTTTGATGATGAGAGAGTCATTCACAGAAAACGTCCGGTTGTGGCACCGGGGGAGATGGAAGAGATCAAGCTGACAAAAGAACAGCTTTTGCAGTACCCGGATTTAAAGACGATCACAGTGAAAATCGAGCGGGAATAAAATGCTTACGCGCAAACTTGAGATGCAAATGAAAACGTTGTTTTCATTGAAAAGCAGCGCAAAAATGGAGGTATATCATGGAAGAGAAAAATTTAATCTGTATCGGCTGTCCGATGGGCTGCCCGCTGACTGTAAAAATGGAACATGGGGAAGTCGTAAGCGTTACGGGAAATACCTGTAAGCGCGGTGATATCTATGCGAGAAAAGAAGTAACAAATCCGACCAGGATCGTGACCTCCACCGTAAGAGTCACCGGAGGAAGCGAAGCGATGGTTTCTGTAAAGACGAAAGAAGATATTCCGAAAGGAAAAATATTTGACTGTGTCAAAGCATTGAAAAATGTTGAGGTTGCTGCCCCGGTGCACATCGGGGATGTGCTTGTGAAAAATGTTGCAGGGACAGGTGTGGATGTGATCGCAACAAAGAATGTGGAGTAAGTGCCCAAAAATACATGATAGGAATTGAATTTTAAACTGGAGGGGCAAAACAGATACCTGAAATGATCTGTTCTGCCCCAACATCATGTTATTATAAAATACAAAAAGTGAGATTCGACTCATGATATGATGTGTCTAATTGCTTTCTACAGCATCAAAAAGGTTGCTGTCGTTCCAGTCAGGGTGAAGCTGGCATAACTGGTAGATATGATTTACAAAATCAGCATCCTCATCCAGCATGTTGATGCAGCTTTCAGCAGGAATATTTTTTTGGTACATCGTGTGAATGACGTGTATACGATATTGGCATTTTCCATCTTCATAGCTGTCCCTGCGTTCCATTTTAATATACTCTTCCATATCAAATTCTTCCAGTAACATTCCAACTACCTCCGATCTGTGTTTTATGAGGAAATCACGGAGAATATTATCATGAATACAATCCTGTACCGTGAAATCAATTGCCTGTTCTAAAGAAATTCCTTCCAAAATCTTTGAATAGATTCTGCTGATCAAAATAGAGTATTCCTCTAACGTTCTGCACCGAAGCATCAGTTCTTTATTGTGTCCGTAATTAATATTATAGACTTTTGCGGTACATTCCAGGCAAGGGAGTTTTGCTGTTTGATGTAACTTTCATATTGTTTACCAAAATAAATCAACCCGCGAAGCGGCATATTTGGATTTAAGGTACTCTGATGCTCATACAGATTTAGTGTTCCACGAACGATGAAAGATACATCATTTTTGTAGCCAAGATAAATTACATCATCAATGGTGTAAACAGTAAGTTCCTTTTCGTCTGAGTAACCAGTGTTGTTCAGCGCGTTATATAATTCAAGCAGGACAGAACGCTCACTGAAAATTTTACGGAATAACGCATCCCGGTATTTCTTTTGTACAAAAACCCGTTTTGTATGATGGATTTTTCGTGTGTTTTTCCCCATATCATATTCTCCTTTGATTATAAAAAAATAAAATGGTTTTCACAATACTTTTCTGAAATAGCTGGCGAATTGCCGGGACATAAAAGACTGATATTCAGAAAATGAATTTCACAGAAATGAAATTTGAATTGCGATAAATGTAGAGTAACATGGGAAAGTTGAAACGGCAAGTGTTAGAAAAAAGTTTGTGTATATTCACTATAAAACCGGATGCTTAAAAAATGTATATAAGAGATTTGCATTTTTTAAACATCCGGTTTTATTTTTAACAATCAATCAATTTTATGGTCAGGTTTTTTATTTGCTATAAAATACTGATGTAGGATTGGATACATAAACGGTTGTGGAACAATTTTTCTTTCCGACTTTGCAGACCGGCTTGACACTGATGTAATACATGGTAGTTTTTTTTCAACTTTTTCTTTTTAAATTTTTTCAGGGTGTAGCTGGTGTTTTTACTTTTAACGGTGTCTACTTTCGTAAAAGTTTTCGTATCGTAGCTTGTGGAAACGTATATTTCATATGCGGAAGCACCGGAAACTTTTGACCAGTTGATCTTTATTCCTGAGCCGGACTGTTTTGCAGTAATCTTTTTAGGCGAGGTGCCAAAAGTAATGACGGTACTCCATGGACTGTAAACTTTTTGCTTAGTGCCTGCAAGTGTGACATAGGAACGGACTCTTGCTGAATAAAAAGTGCCTGCTTTGATTTTTTTTGAATTGGTATATGTTCCAAGGTAACTGTAAAATTTTGTTTCGTTTACAATCGGTTTTTTAAATTTTTTGGAATCAGAAACTTTTGTTATCTGCAACTGAAATGCTTTAGCACCACTAATGCCTTTCCATTCAAAGCTGGTATTTCCGGGATAAGCAGTTGTCACTTTAAAATCACGTATTTTCTTTGGAAGTGTTGTGGCGTAGGTTTCTGTGTAAGTATTAGAAACAGCCGTAAAGTCAGAATTGCTGTTTAAGGCATAAACGCAGATTGCATAAGAGCCATCTTCTTTTAAGTTTTTAATCGTACAGGAATTTGTACTTGTGGTAAGTTCCTTGGAAAGATCGGAAAGACCACTTGGATAATATACAACTTTATATCCGGATGCACCGGAAACGGCTGCCCATTTAAAGGACAGGGATGCAGCGGTTGCTTTGGTTCCTATAATTTTTGATGTTTTATCGCTGATCCGTGCAACAACTTTTAAGGTGTCAGACCAGTTTCCAATATCACAGAGATTTTTATCGTCCATATAGGCATAGTCGTAAGGAGCTGTGTAGGCGCAGACACGCGCATAAAAAACAGATTTGCCGGACGGAGCATGTATTTTCGCAGTCGGTTCGTAATAGGAACCTTCATCCTTCCATGTGATTTTGTCCTCGCTTGTTTCAAGACGATAATAGATGGTCTGGTCACCTGACGAAACCGCATCCCAGGTAATGGTAATATCTGGATTTTCGTAAGGCTCAATATCTGTTTCTTTTAAATTTGTGACAGTTGCAGTCTTTGCTTCGACATTTACATTTGCCAAAATAAGCAGAATAAATGCAAAAGTAAAAGCCAGTGCAAACTTCAATAAGGTTGTTACATAAGATTTTGTTTTCATAAACTCTCCATTCCTGCGCACGCTGCGCAAATACTCCTGTCAGATAGACAGGGACTAAACTTTTTTAGTGTAACATATTTTGATGATGAAAGGAATGGAGAAAAATATATTAATTTGCAGTGATCGCTTCTCGAATGGCAAGCAAAAAAAGTAGAGTGGATCAGCCGCTTGACTTTTTACACATTCCATGCTAGATTGAAAATAATCGTAAGAAATAAAACACCATGAAAAAGAGAGTACATCTGTTGGAACTTTACAGAGAAGTTTCTATATTTCCGGAAAAGGTGTTGTGAGTCAGGTATTTTAATAAGAAAACCTGTATCACAGAAACTGAAATACCGAATCGGAATAAGGCTGAGAGGAAACGGGCGGATATAGATGGAAGATGGCTTTGGAGTGGCAGGACTGAACTGTTTAAAATTGACAGATAAGTCCCGACAGGTCCGCCTGTTACAGCGGGAGATATTACAGCAGATGAGCATCGGTACAGTATGTATCCGGGCAGTCCGTGAGATATCGAAATGAGGCTGGCATTTTGTGCCGGTAAATGGGAGTGGTACCACGGGATAACATCTCGTCTTCTTTTTAGAGGACGGGATTTTTTTTATTTATAAGATGAAATAACCCACAGTATCAACAAGCAAATCATTAAGAAAGAAGGAAATACACATGAGCAGCAAAGGAAAATTTTATATGACAACAGCGATTGCCTACACATCCGGCAAGCCGCACATTGGAAATACCTACGAGATCGTACTTGCAGATGCGATCGCAAGATTCCGCCGTCAGGAAGGTTATGATGTTTACTTCCAGACCGGAACGGACGAACATGGTCAGAAGATCCAGGAGAAGGCCGAGAAGGCCGGGATCACTCCGAAAGAGTATGTGGACAATGTAGCCGGAGAGGTAAAACGCATCTGGGATCTGATGAACACTTCCTATGATAATTTTGTCCGTACAACCGATGAAGACCATGAGAAACAGGTAAAAAAGATCTTCAAAAAATTATACGATAAAGGTGACATCTACAAAGGTTCCTACGAGGGACTTTACTGTACTCCGTGTGAATCTTTCTGGACAGAGTCACAGCTTGTGGATGGAAAATGCCCGGACTGCGGACGTGAGGTCCAGCCGGCAAAAGAGGAGGCATATTTCTTTAAAATGAGCAAATATGCTGACAAACTCATCAACTACATCAATGAGCATCCGGAATTTATCCAGCCGGTTTCCAGAAAAAATGAGATGATGAACAACTTCTTACTTCCGGGATTACAGGATCTGTGCGTTTCCAGAACATCATTTTCCTGGGGCATTCCGGTAGATTTCGATCCGAAACATGTCGTTTATGTGTGGCTGGACGCTCTGACCAACTATATCACCAAGATTGGATACGATGCAGACGGCAATTCCAGTGATCTGTTCAACAAGAACTGGCCTGCAGACTTACATCTGATCGGAAAAGACATCATCCGTTTCCATACGATCTACTGGCCGATCTTTTTGATGGCACTGGATCTGCCGCTGCCAAAACAGGTGTTTGGTCATCCGTGGCTTTTACAGGGCGGCGAGAAGATGAGCAAGTCTAAAGGAAACGTGATCTACGCAGATGATATGGCTGATTTATTCGGCGTGGATGCAACACGTTACTTTGTATTACACGAGATGCCGTTTGAAAATGACGGAATCATTACCTGGGATCTTGTCATCGAGCGTTACAACTCTGACCTTGCTAATATCCTTGGAAACCTTGTAAACCGTACCATTTCCATGAGCAATAAATATTTTGACGGTGTGGTAAAGAGCACAGGTGTGACAGAGGAAGTTGATGCAGACTTAAAGGCAGTTGTGACATCTGCGAGAGATAAAGTTGCAGAGAAGATGAAAAATCTGCGTGTTGCAGATGCAATCACAGAGGTATTTAACTTATTCCGCCGCTGCAACAAATACATTGATGAGACTGCACCGTGGGTACTTGCAAAGGACGAGGCAGCAAAAGACCGGCTGGCAGAAGTACTTTATAATCTGGTAGAGTCCATCACGATCGGAGCATGTCTGTTAAAGAGCTTCTTACCGGAGACAGCAGACCGTATCTTAGCGCAGCTGAATGCAGGTATGCGTGAATATGATGATCTGGACAAATTCGGACTTTATGAGAATGGAAATAAAGTGACAGACAAACCGGAGATCCTTTTTGCACGTCTGGATGCAAAAGAGATCATGCCAAAGATCGATGCGATCCGTGAAGCACAGAAAGCAGAGTTTGAGGCAGAGCAGAAGGCGCTTGGCGAGCTGCCGGAGACTACAGAGGAATCAGGCGAAGCAATCGATATCGAGGCAAAACCGGAGATCGAATATGATGATTTTATGAAAATGCAGTTCCAGGTCGGAGAGATCATTTCCTGTGAAGCAGTGCCGAAGTCAAAGAAATTATTATGTTCCCAGGTAAAAATCGGAAGTCAGGTAAAACAGATCGTTTCCGGTATCCGCAAATACTACACACCGGAAGAGATGGTCGGCAAAAAAGTAATGGTACTTGTGAACTTAAAACCTGCAAAACTTGCTGGAGTTTTATCTGAGGGAATGCTCTTATGTGCAGAAGATGCAGAGGGTAATCTTGCACTGATGACACCGGAAAAAGCAATGCCGAGCGGAGCTGAGATCTGCTAGTACATCGGGGAACAAAAGAGTGAAAGAAAAAATACAAAAGGTATTCAGGCAAAATATTCCATTTGTGGTGGTGTTTGTGGCGGCACTCATCTGGCATCTGGTCATTAAAATTTCTGCGGGGGATGATGTTGTCTATTTTCAGACTCTGATGGATGGAAGAAGTATCTGGGAAATCTTAGCACACCGCTATGCGACATGGTCTTCAAGAATGGCAATCGAATTTGTACTTATCCCGTTGGTACAGGTTCCATGGCTGTGGAAGATACTGGATATTATTGTTTTTACATTGATTCCTGTATTATTATACCGCTTATTATTCTTGAATCCGGAAAAATATCTGGATATGGAATGTAACATAAATAAAACGGCAGGTAAATGGCTTGTCTGTGCATTTATGCTGCTTTATCCATTTTCTGATATGGTGTCAGCAGGCTGGATCGCGACAACGGTCAATTATCTGTGGCCGCTTCTTGGGTTATTATACATTGCCCTGCTTTTACAGAAACTGGCACAGAAAGGACATGTACACTGGTATGAAGGTGCAGGCGGTGTGGTTTCCTGCATTTTTTGCAGCAGTCAGGAGCAGGTTGCTGCAATTTTGCTGGTGCTGCTGTTTCTTGCCATGGTTTATAGCTGGCGCAGAAAGAAGTCTGGAAGTCTGTGGATCTACGGATATGCAGTCATTGATGTGATCTCGCTTTTTACGATTCTGCGCTGCCCGGGAAACGGCATTCGCAGTATGCAGGAAGTGGAAGGACGTATGCCGGAATTTGCATACTTTTCCGTTTGGGAAAAAATATATATGGGGGCTGCAAATATAGAACGCATTTTTTGTTGCGCAGGTCAACAGTATTTTCCTGATCGTCTCGGCCGTGCTTGCCGTATTGGTCGGACTGAAAACAAAAAATTTGATAAAAACGCTGCTGTCATCTGTTCCGGTATTTTGTATCCTTGGATATGCACTGATCCGCACCGGGCATCCGTGGTATGAAAAAATATTTATCATACCAAAGCAGACAGCGGAATGGAATTTTAAAGATCCTGCGAACTGGTTCCCGGTGATATTTTTGATCGTGACGGTGGCAGGAATGTCCTATGCACTGTTTTGCCTGATGAGAGAAAAGCTGGAAACGTATTTCTATACGATTGCCATACTTGGTGTCGGGCTTGCATCCGGTATTGTCATGGGTTTTTCGCCGACAATCTATGCATCGGCGGACCGGCCGTATATTTACCTGTATTTTATTCTGATGGCGGTCTGTCTTTTCTGTATCAGACAGATGCGCGGGCAGATCAGAAAAGAAGTGCCGGTACTGGTCTTAAATATGTCTGCAGTAATATTGGGATTGTTTTGTATGGTTAACATTGCGGAAACGCTCTGGATGTGTCATATCATGTAAATTGAAGGTAATTATTTTGTGCAGTTTTGCCGATGTTAAAGATATATGAATGGATTCATTTTTCATGACAGGCACGCGCAAAGCGGGTAAAAAATATTATGTGATCCCTGTCATGACGTCAGGGAGGAATATGAGTTATGGGAGTTTCGGTGAACAGTGCCGGGAGCACCACGGGGGCAGTGGCAATGGCTGGAACATTGACTATTAAAAATGCAAATAAGGATTCGCGTGCGCGTATTGAGTACGTCTGTGGAAAGAGCAAAAGCAGCGGCACAAAGAAAAAACTGAATTATAACTATAAGGAAGTTTCCAATCAGCTTTTGCGTGCAAAGAAACCGCAGGGGGCAGCAAATGCGCTGACGAAGGCAAAAAGCAGGCTTGCCACTTTGCAGCGGTATGCCGCAACGGGAGAATACGACAGCAAGGAAATATCTGCAGCAGTTGCACATGCAAGACGGATGGTAGAGTGTGCGCAGCTTAAAGTGCGTCATTTGAAACAGGAAGAGATAGAAAATAGAAAATATAAAAGCGAAAACAAGTCTGAGGTGACGCAGAAGAAAGGTGAGATCAAGCGCCGTGCAGCAAATAAAGAACGCGAGTTAAAGGAAAAAATTGCAATCGAAGAGATCCAGAACGTACAGAAAGAAAAGGCAAAAAGGATCGAGATACGGCAGAAGCGCAACAGTCACAGACGTCAGGAGCAAAGCAAGATCAGTGAAGCGGATATGAAATACATCAAAGACCAGATGGAAAACCGCAATACGTCTGATATATCGCCGGATTCCGGTGTGATCGTGAGTCTGTCTGCCGAATCCACAAATTTACAGCTGACGGAGGCACAGATTAAGATGCAGGCGCAGCAGGATGCAGAGCTAGAGACAGATCAGACAATGAGCGGTGATACCGATACATTGTCGCAGGGCACATCCGCTGCTTATACAGGTGCTTCGGCGCAAACTGCACCTGCAGCAGGACAGAGTCCGGTAGAGAATATTAATATTTCCATTTAATAAAAAAACGATACTCAATTAAAAAATAAGACATTTTATAAAACCTTTCGTCCTTTTATGATAAAGATAAAAAGATGGGAGGTTTTTTTATGTCGAAAAAAAGAAAACTGCATCAGATAAAAATCGTTGTACCGCACAGCTCGATCCGACTGCAGTTAATAACGGGATTTTTAGTACCCATTATTTTTATTATCATAATAGGTGTTGTTTCGTATCAGAAATCTTATGAGGGAACTTATCCAGAACTATGAAAAATCAGCGCTTACAGCCATAGATATGACTGCAGATGGCAGGATGATCAGCGTAAATAATCCGGTTGACAGTGGTCTGATAGATACAGCAGAAAGCAGCAGTTATGTAAAAGTGGATGGCAGACGTTATTATTATATGAGTGCAGAGAGTTCCGTGACAGGTGGAAAAATTGTTGTGATGGTGCCGATTGAGTACATTACCGCAGGAACGAAAGATATCCGGGATATCACGATCGCTATGATCGTTGAGGCATGCATTGCAGCCATGCTTATTGCAACCGTGATCACGGCAGGCATTACGCGCAATATCAGAAAAAGTATCGGAAGACTTGATCGTGTGGCAAACGGAGATCTTACGGTACAGGAAAAAGAGAAACGGAAAAAGGTGGAGAGTTTGGAAAACTTTCCGAGGCATTATTTCATACCATTACAAGAATGAGATCCCTGATCATGACCGTAGCGGAAATGAAAAATGAAGTTCTGCAGTCCGGGGAATGTGTCATGGAGACAAGCGGCAAAGTCAATGAAATGGTAGAGAGTGCCGGATATACCATGGAGGCATTTGGAAACATGAGCAGCGTCATGGAGAGTATGATACAGGAACTGGATGAGATATCGGGAAAAGTGGATGAGATGAACGGTAGAAGACATGCAGTGTTAGATAAAATACGTGCAATCGGGGATTCTTCTGAACATACCGTAAGATCCACGGAGGAAGTAAATCGCTTCCTTGGACAGCAGATGGAGGATTCAGAGGCTTTAAAATCCGAAGTCGTAAAGATGATGGACAGCATGAAACAGTTAGAAAATGCCATTAAAACTTTCCGGTTAAATTAAAAAGACAGATCTAAAATATATTGTAAAAGTATTGGAACTTGGCGTAAAAGGGTATATATTTAAAGCAGGATTTCAGTTGAAGGGATTGCACCGGTAATCGAGGCTGTATATGGTGGACAGAGTGTACCTGGCGGTGAGATCATTGGAAAAATCCCGGTACTCATGCAGGTAAATAAAGGAGAAATATAATTATGATATTTGAAACACATGCACACTATGATGATGAACGGTTTGAGGAGGACAGGGATGCGCTGATCACATCTATGCCAGGGCGTGGTGTAGGAGCGATTATCAATGTCGGTGCCTCAATCGAATCTACCAAAACAACGCTTGCGCTGTCGGAGAAGTATCCGTTTGTCTATGCAGCAGTCGGTGTACATCCGAGCGATATCAGTGGCCTGAATGAGGAAACATTTGCATGGCTGAAAGAGCAGACCAAAAAAGAAAAAGTAGCTGCAGTCGGAGAGATCGGGCTGGATTATTACTGGGATAAAGAACCGGAAGTACAAAAACAGCAGAGATACTGGTTTGCGGAACAGATGAAAATGGCAAGAGAAGCGTCACTTCCTGTCATCATCCATTCCAGAGATGCGGCAGCGGATACTATGGAAGTGATGAAATCAGTACATGCGGAGGAGATACCGGGAGTGATCCACTGTTATTCTTATTCGAAAGAGATGGCACAGGAATTTATAAAAATGGGATATTATATCGGTGTCGGCGGTGTTGTGACTTTTAAAAATGCGAAAAAGTTAAAGGAGACCGTACAGGAGATCCCGCTTGATCGGATCCTTCTTGAGACGGACTGTCCGTATATGGCGCCGGAGCCGCACCGCGGGGAGCGAAACGATTCTTCATACATCCCGTTTGTGATTAAAAAGATCGCAGAATTAAGAGGGATCACGCCGGAGGAAGTAGAACAGGCGACGAGGGCAAATGCGGAAAGGCTGTTTCGTAATAAGGATATTATTTACAAAAAAGAATAGTTTGGTTATAATATATATAAGATAGTAAAGAGATGCTCTGTTCAATTGGAACAGGGCTTTATTTTTTTGCAAGTTCCGGTGTATCACTCCAGAAGCGCTTCGGAATGTTCTGTGCCTGAAGTTTTGGATTGATCCGTGCCTGGATCGCAATCTGGTCAAAAAAGGCCAGCCACAGTTTCTGATACGCAGACTCTTTTTCGGAGGTACGTTTTAAAAGGTCCTGATCTATGCCGGAGGCATCCACCAGCATGAAGTTCTTGCCGGCGGCATGGACTGCGGCAAGCTGCCGGTTCTCATCATATATCATAAAATTCTCCTGTGGGAGACGATCGGTGAAGTGCTCTGCTAATATCGGCAGGGCATTATTTTTTGGATGGATCGTGGAGAATAAAACACCATTTTCCAGTTCCGAAAAACGAAGAAAGCCGAGCAGGTGATGCGCTTCGTTTGCGGTAGCGCGCGACAATGTAAACAGGCGGTGGACATAAGGATTGGAGAGATCATGGATGGCGCGTGCTCCGGCGGCTGTATTCAGACCAAGTACAAGAGTGTGGTAAATAGCGTCGGCTTTGTCTAAGTCATTCTTTTTCGCGGGAACAATGGAGAGGATCGCATTTAAAATGGCATCGTAAAATTCACTGCCAAGCCTGCACTGGATGGTACGGGCGACTTTATCTGATTTTTCTGTGGAAGTTTCCACATGGATATACTCATAAAACAGTTGATAATTGTCCGGCTCATGGCAGACAACGTGGATATCTTCGTGCGAGCAGGCATGCGGGTATATGCGGGAAGAAGTGTCAGTCGCTGTGCTGCCGGCTGGATATTTTTTATTTTGATTTACTTTAAAATCCCACGCATCATAAATGCCGGAAAAAATTCCGTTGGGAGAATCTTCGCAGATAAATGTGTACATATTAATCCCCATTCTTGCGCTGTTTTTCAATGAAAACAACGTTTTCATTTGCATCTCAAGTTTGTGCGTAAGCACAAATCCTGCATGTGAAAAATCTTATTTTTCACACTAATCTCCATTCAGCATCATCAGGAAAACAAACTGAGCTGCTGATATCCTGCCTCACGTATTTCGCGTGGAATCTGGGTACGGTCGGCAATCAGGCTGCGGCAGATATAATCCTCGTCTAATTTTGTGGGATACATCATGCGACCGGAACAGGTGATAAAGTACAGGGCACGTTTTAGTACGACACCGATCTTTTTCAGATCGGAAAAATCGAGTTTATTCATACGTCTTGCCTTTACGATGCGGGAGGCAGATTTTGCACCGATGCCGGGAACCCGCAAAAAGGGTGTGATAATCGGCGCGGTTGATCTCAACCGGAAAATACTCCAGGTGACGGAGTGCCCAGTCACATTTTGGATCCAGATAGATATTGAAATCCGGGCGGTCTTTGGTCAGTAATTCATCCACTTTAAAATCATAATAGCGCAGCAGCCAGTCTGCCTGATAGAGGCGGTGCTCACGTAAAAGAGGCGGACCACCCGGCAGAACCGGCAGGTTTGAGTCGTGGTTTACATTGACAAAAGCCGAGTAAAAAACTCTCTTTAAGTCAAACTTCTGATAAAGTGTCTCAGCAACGCGCATGATTTCATAATCGTGTTCCGGAGTGGCACCAATGATCATCTGTGTGCTCTGACCGGCGGGGACAAAACGCGGTGCTTTGCGGTAAATGGCAAGTTCATCCTTATTTTCCGTAATGCGGTTCTGGATCTGGCGCATTGGTTTTAAAATAGTAGTTCTGGACTTATAGGGAGCCAGTTTCTTTAAGCTGTCGGCGGTCGGAAGTTCTAAATTGACACTCATACGGTCGGCAAGAAAACCGGCTTTTTCCACAAGGACAGGATCTGCGCCGGGAATCGCTTTGACATGGATATAGCCGTTGAAATGGTAGACATTGCGTAGCCGGTAGAGGGTCTGATAGATCAGATCCATCGTGTAATTGGGACTGATCATGATGCCGGAACTTAGGAAAAGTCCCTCAATATAGTTGCGCCGGTAAAATTCTATCGTCAGCTCACAGACTTCATCCGGGGTAAAGGAAGCCCGTTTTACATCGGAGTTACAGTTGTTCTGGCAGTAGGCGCAGTTAAAAATACATTCATTGGTAAAGAGGATCTTGAGCAGAGAAATACAGCGCCCATCCGCAGAGAATGAGTGACAGATTCCGCAGGCGAGAGAGTTCCCCATGCCGGTGCCATTGCCACGGCGGTCCACACCGCTGGAAGTACAGGCAACATCGTATTTTGCAGCGGCGGTAAGTATAGAAAGTTTTTCCATTAGGGACATATTTTGCTGGATGTTCATGTTGATCTCCATTTCTCATGGTCTTTTCATATTCTTCATAGTTACATATAAACGGGGTTGGATTATCGGTCGCATATTACTAAAAACAGAACGAGTGTTCGATAAAATCAATATAACACAAAATCAAAACACATGCAATAGAAAAACGAAAATATGTTCGATAAAATGAATAAAAAAATAGCATATAATTTTTAAAATCTACGAAAACATAACGAAACAGTATATATTTTATTGAAAATAAAGTCGAATATGGTAAAATTGAAACAACAGGAGGAATCTGGACAGAGGGGGAAATTGGTATGAAATCAATAAAAACAAAAATTATTGTAACTGTAATACTATGTTCGCTGGTATCTACATTTATCTGCGGAGCGATCAGTATTGTAAACTCAGTCAGCACTTCTTATGAAGATTCACAGCAGGAAATGCAGCTTAAGTGTGTGAGTCAGAGCGATGAACTTGATACCATGATGCAGAATGTTTCACAGTCAGTGGAAATGGTATACAGCATTGCAGTTGCCAAACTGGAACATGCAGCATCCTTCCGGACGAGTAAGGACTATGTGGATACTTATACAAAGCAGATGCTTCCTATCCTGATGCAGTCTGCACAGAACACAAAGGGAGCACTCACGGCGTATATCCGTTATAATCCTGAATTTACGGAACCAACAAGCGGACTTTTTCTAACAAGAGATAACAGTGACAGTGAGTTTGAGAGTGTGACGCCAACGGACTTTTCCATGTATGATCCGAGTGATGTGGAGCATGTCGGATGGTATTATATTCCGGTACAGAATGGAAAAGAAACCTGGATGGAACCATACTTAAATTCCAACATTGGTGTATATATGATCTCATACGTTATTCCAATCGAGGTGGACGGCGAGTCTATTGGTATCATCGGAATGGATATTGATTTCAGCGAATTTACGGATACGATCGATTCTTTAAGTATATTTGACAGTGGTTATGGTTTCCTTGTCAATGAATCTGGTAAGGTCATGTATCACAAAGATCTTGAGATTGGAAGTAATCTTGCGGATGCAGACAGCGGACTGCAGTCAGTAGTGGATGCGCTTGGAAATGAGCAGACGGAGGAGACTGCCGTTTCCTATACTTATCAGGGAAAAGATAAGGTCATGTATTATAAGACATTGGAAAATGGCATGAAATTTGTCCTTACGGCACCAAAAACTGAACTGCAGGAAAAATCCAGACAGCTTGCAAAACAGATATTCGGAGGAGCTGCTTTTGCAATGATACTTACCATAATTATCGGTACAGTACTCGGATTTACAATCACAAAGCCGATCACCCAGATCGACGGTATCGTAAAACAGACGGCTGAATTTGAGTTTGCGAGCAATTCGGCAAACCAGCACCTTTATAAAAGAAAAGATGAAACCGGAAGAATGGCGATATCACTTCACAACATGCGCAAGAATCTGCGTCAAATGGTAGCAAATATCCGTCATGTATACACAGATCTGAAAAATACCACAGAACAGCTTTCTGACACGACGAAGCGTGTGCGTGAAATGAGCAGCGTCAACACAGACACGACGCAGGAGCTTGCGGCTGCTATGGAAGAGACAGCGGCGACGATGGAGACGGTCAACACCACGGTCAGTGATATCAAAGAGCGCGCGACGGATATTGAGCGGTATTCAAAGGAGGGACGGGAGTCTTCTGTTGAGGTAAAGGAACGCGCAGGTCAGCTTAAGTTAAAGACGCAGGCTGCAAGCGAAAAAACGGTTCAGATGTACGAAAATGTACAGCAGAAAACAGAAGCTGCCATGGAGCAGGCAAAAGCAGTAGAAAAGATCAACCAGTTTACACAGGCAATCCTTGAAATTTCAAGTCAGACGAATCTGCTGGCATTAAATGCCTCAATCGAGGCGGCAAGAGCCGGAGAGGCAGGAAAGGGATTCGCAGTCGTTGCCGGAGAGATCGGTACGCTGGCAGCCCAGACATCCACGACGGTCGGCAGTATCAATGAAATCATTGCCGAGGTAAACCAGGCTGTGGCAAATATGACAGGATGCTTAAAAGAAAGTACGGATTTCTTAGAGCAGACAGTACTAAAAGATTATGAGGACTTTATGGGGGTTGCAGACCAGTATACGAAAGATGCAACCGTATTTGATGATGATATGTCTGCCATCAGCGGACAGATCAATACACTGTTAAGTTCCATCGTTGAGATTGCAGATGCCATGCAGGGTGTCAGTTCGACGGTTTCCGAGGCGGCTGATGGTGTGACGGATATTGCACAGAAAACACTTGAGGTTTCCGGAATCGTCCAGGGAAATGAAACACTTGTGGACAATAACCGTGAGAATATTGTACGGCTGAACAGTGTTATCGAAATGTTCCACGATGAAAAATAAATCTTTGCCTTATATATGATTTTTGTATATAATGAAAGACAGGGTGTCAGAGACGGACAGACCGTGATGGCATCCTGTTTGTATATTTATGGCGATAGGTCTGCCCATGGAATGCGCAGTCTGTTTATTGTATACAATATTTTATACGCAGAAATGGAGAATAGTGTGAAACATAAGAATTTTCACACGCAGAAATGGAGAATAACATGGATAACGATATTTTTTCACACTTTCCGGACAGGGAAACATTTGACAGATACTGGAATGAGAATTATGTTCCTGTTACATACGAGGATGTGGCAACGGTATTTCGCGATTTTGTAAAATCTGCAGAGGGACATATTTATCTTTCTGATTATGAGGAGAAAGGCTGTATTTCCAAGGAAGATTTCAAGGACAATCTTTCCCAGGAGGCGCAGTTTGCTTTTCAGGATGGACTGACGGAAGTATTTTATGATAAAAATCCGGAGCTTTATGAAACGGCATTTGCACTTTTTGAGGAGGCACAGATGACAGGTCAGGGAGATGCAAGTGTGGCACAGACTTTTCATGAGACATTTAACGGGTTGTATACAGAGTTTTTAGATACGCTGTTTGAGGAAATGTTAAGTAACCGGAAGGATTGAGAGGAGTTTTATGGCTACATTAGGGATTCCGCAGAATACGATTGCGGTTTTGCAGAAATATCATTTTTATTTTCAGAAAAAAAATTTCGGGCAAAACTTTCTGATCGATCCGCATGTACTTGAAGAAGATCGTCGAGGCCGCGGGAGTGACAAAGGATGATTTTGTTCTTGAGATCGGTCCGGGTATCGGTACGATGACACAGTATCTGTGTGAAAATGCCAGGGAAGTGGTTGCGGTAGAGATCGATACCAATCTGATCCCGATCTTAGAGGATACACTGAGTGCCTATGATAATGTGACTGTGATCAATCAGGATATTTTAAAACTGGATATCGCAAAACTTGCGATGGAAAGAAACGGTGGAAAGCCGATCAAGGTCGTTGCAAATCTTCCTTATTATATTACCACACCGATCATCATGGGACTTTTTGAGAGCCATGTTCCGATCGACAGCATTACGGTCATGGTGCAGAAGGAAGTTGCAGACCGCATGCAGGTAGGACCGGGAACGAAAGATTACGGTGCACTGTCGTTAGCAGTACAGTTTTATGCAAAACCGGAGATCGTTGCCAATGTTCCGCCAAACTGCTTTATGCCGCGCCCGAATGTCGGCAGCGCAGTGATCCGGCTGACCAGACACGAGGAGGTGCCGGTACAGGTGGATGATGAAAAACTGATGTTTCACATTATCCGGGCATCGTTTAACCAGAGAAGAAAAACACTGGCGAACGGATTGTCGAATGCGCCGCAGGTACATCTTTCCAAGGAAGAGATACAGGAGTGTATCGCAGAACTTGGAGAACCGCTTACCATCCGGGGGGAGGCGCTCACGTTAGAGCAGTTTGCAGCTCTTTCCAATATTATTGGAAACAGACAGAAAAAATAAAGCAAAATTAAGGAGGAGATTATGGACGAAAATCAGAACATGAACAATGGACAACAGACTTACGGGGATCAGCAGTATAACAACGGACAGCAGACCTATGGCAATCAGCAGTATAACAATGGACAGCAGACTTACGGGGATCAGCAGTATAATGGAGGACAGCAGACCTATGGCAATCCGCAGTACAGCCAGAATAACTGGACACCACAGGAGCAGCATGGTCCGGTTTCAGATATTTTCTGCTATCTGTTACTGATCGTAATGCCGCTGCGTGAGATCATCAGCATGGTTGCGACATCATCTGTATTTCAGGCAATGACTTATGACAGCATTATGGATGGCAGCTATATGAATGTGATGTACAATGGAAGTTATGTGATATTTTCTCTGCTTAATTATGCATTGCTTGCGGCATTCATTATTTTTGTTGTCATCGACATTGTAAAGATCAACAAGCAGAATTATAAAATACTTGGACTGATCCTGTTTGCAATCTTTTTAAAGCCTGGTTATTATGTATGGCGGGCACATCTTTTAAAACGCAAAATGGCGTTTCCAATCGTGTATACCGTACTTTATGCACTGCTGATCATGGCAGAGATCGGATTTGTAATGATGCAGGCATTTAGTCTGGTAATGAATGTGATGTAAAAAATCTGAATGAGAAGTCTCTCTGTTTCATATATTAAATGGACAGGGAGATTTTTTTATGGGAAAAAGACGAAGAAAACGTGCAGGTTTTTGGCTGAAAGGAATATGTCTGATATTACTGGTGCCGGTTTTTATCACAACACTGATGCAGCGAATGCGCCTGGAAAACCTCATTTATGGAAAGGAAGGGGCGCAGGAAGTACTGAACACAATAGACAGTGTAGAGGGTATGGAGAGGGAAGTCCGGGAGCATCAGGAAAATAAAAAAGATATCTTATCAGGACAGGCAGAGACACAAAGTGGAGACAGTAAGGATGAGGATGAAGAAACTGAGATGAAGGTCTTGCAGATCGTGGCGCAGGAGATCGGGATTGATAAATCAGCGGAAACGATCAAAGCACAATGTGTGATCGCCAGAACGAATCTGTATGATGCCATGCAGGCGGGGACGAAGGAACCGGAGAGCATGCCGCCGGATCAGCAGCAGGAGCTTTGGGGAGAAAATTTTGATAAAAATTATCAGAAACTGAAATCCTGTGTGGAAGCGACGGCGGGGGAGACACTCTTATATAACAGAACTTACATATATGCGGCATATCATGCGATCAGCAGTGGGCGGACACGCAGCATGTCAGAGTTATATGAAGATGCAGACATGCCATATCTTGTTACGGCAGAATGTCATGCGGACACCACGGCGGAAGGTTATCTTTCCGTGTTTTATTATGAAAAAGAGGAGTTCCTGGAAAAATGCCGTGCGGCATATCCTGATGCAGGGCTGACGGAACTGACACAGATTGAGATCGTAAGCCGCGATGCGGCAGAGTATGTGACAAAAATCAAAGTTGCGGGGGAAACATACGATGGAGAGCAGTTCCGCCATGCATTAGAGCTTCCATCTGCCTGCTTTACGATCACGGAAATAGACGATCATGTGCGTATCGTGGCAAGGGGCATGGGACATGGTTTTGGATTAAGCCAGAATACAGCAGAGAAACTTGCAAAAGAGGGATATGGTTATCGGGAGATTCTTGCTTATTTTTATAAGGGAGCAGTGATCGGGCAGGCTGGTAATTTATAGGAAAGAAATAAAAAAATAATCGTATAAACCATCCGGGATGTGGAAACACTATGGTTAAAAATAAATAATGGATGGTGAGAAATAATGAAAAAGAAAGGTTTTTTTGGGGTACAGACAATATGTGATTGCGGGGCTGCTGATCGCTTTAGCGGCAGTTGGAACGACTGCGTTATACAGCAGCCGACAGGAAAAGGAACGGGAGCAGATGGAAGCCGAACTTGCAGAAGAAATGCAGAAACAGGCAGATGATATTGCAGCAGAGGAGAGTTCGGAGCAGTCTGCCGAGGCATCTGCACTGGTTCCTCCAAAACAGTCTTTAAATGAAATGGAGAATGAACTGGATGATCCTGCCGTAACGGCGGAACTTGCAGAAGAAAATAATGCAGCGGAAACGGAAGAAACAGAAGCAGCACAGAGCATTCAGACGACAGGCAAAGCACAGACACTTCATTTTTCGGAGGAGCTGCTCTGGCCGATGGAGGGAAACGTGATCATCAATTACAGCATGGATTCCACGGTTTATTTCCCGACGCTTGACCAGTATAAATATAATCCGGCAGTGATCATTGCAGGTGAGGTCAATGATAAAGTCTATGCAGTTGCCAAAGGCCAGATTAAGAGTATTGAAAATGATGAGGTGACAGGCTGTACAGTTACGGTCGATCTGGGTGATGGCTATGAGGCAGTTTACGGACAGTTAAAGGAGCTGAATTTTGCAAAGGGAGATTATGTGGAGGCCGGACATGTATTAGGATATGTTGGAGAGCCGACGAAATACTTCACGGTAGAGGGAAGCAATCTGTATTTTGAACTTGATAAAGATGGCACACCCGTGGATCCGGTAGCATATTTCGAATAAAAGAAAAAGCATTCTTCCTTGAATAAGACACAGTTCTATTTTATAATAAAATGGCATTCTTTTTTAGAGAGAAAACGTGAAAAGAAATGTCTGTTGTGGAATGAGAGGAGGCAGTGCACATGGAATACGACGGATATGATGAAATTGTCCGCGCATGGATACAGGGAGTGTACGACAGCCGGGGAAACGATGCAAAACGGACATTGAAGTTGTGTTATGATATTGAACAGTATGCAATGAAAAAAAATGATCCAAAGCTACTTGGATTTGCATACTATTACAGTGCAGAGACTTATTATCTGTTAAATGAAAGTGAAAAGTTTTTTTTCTGCATCAGCAAAGGCGTATCTTATCTGAATGAATCAAATCAGTGGGAACTTGTGGCGCGTGCATATAATCTGATGGCAATTACGGCGATCAATCGGGGAAATGAGCCGATCGCACTTGACTATTATCTGACCGGATTGAATTTCTGTACGAAATATCAGTTAAAACAGGAAGAAACCATGATAGATATAAATCTTGGAAATTTATATTTATCCTGTGGACAATATTTAGAGGCACAGAGATATTTTGAAAATTGTGGACAGCATGTAAAGGATTTTGTGAAAGATGATAAAAATTACCGCCTGATCACCTGTGTTTATATAGGAATGGGAACCGGTTTTTTGTATCGCGATATGCCGGAGCGTGCAGCACATTATGCAGAGCTTGTCTCGGATGAGTGCGCGGGCCGTATTGATGGCATTGAACTGCTCAGTTTTCGCTGTTTTAAGGCACAGGTATGCCATGCAACCGGAAAGACGGCGGCGCGTGATGAATGCATCCGGTTGATCTGTGAGGAGATCAATGCAGATATTCCGATCATGGATATTTTTAGTGATCTTTATGAATTCAGCCAGCTTTTGCTTGAAATCGGAAATGATGATGCTTTTTTGCGGGTAATGGAAATTTTAGAGCCATTGACATGGCAGTCAAAGATCGTCAATCTTCAGAGGCAGATTATTTCCCTGAAAATTAAGTTTTACCGTATGCATAAGGATAATGATGCATATTTAGAGGCTGCGGGGCAGTATTACGAGTTGTCCGAGATCATGGAAAAAGAAAAACAGGCGATGATCGCAAATATGCTTGATGTGCGGGAATCTTTAGAGCGGGCGAACAAAAAAAGACGCGAGATGGAAGAAGCAAATATACGGCTTCTGGAAAAGTCAGAGACGGATGCACTGACGCGCCTGGCAAACCGGTTCCGCCTTAATGATTATCTGGATCAGGTATTTGAGAAGGCATTATCAGAGCAGACGCCGCTTGCCATGGAGATCCTGGATATCGATTATTTTAAGCAGTATAATGATAACTACGGACATCAGGCAGGGGATGAGTGCATTAAGCGGATCGCAAAGCAGCTTGAGCTGATGCAGAATGATATGATATTCTGTGCGAGATATGGAGGGGATGAGTTTATCATTCTCTATCAGAATATGACGGAGGAAGCGGTCAGACATGCGGCGGAGGGATTGCGGCAGCGGATCATTGATCTTGGAATCCAACATGCATATTCTAAGGCAATGCCTATCGTGACAATCTCACAGGGAATCTGTTATGATATTCCGAAAGATGATACAAAGAGCTGGGATTTTCTGCATGCGGCAGATGCGATGCTTTATCAGGTTAAGAAAAAATCCAGAAATGATCTTGCACTGGGACACTTAGCAGATGTGAGTGACAAATAAAACAGGAAACATTTTATGAATGCGGCATAGAATATAACAGATAGAAACAAAAATCCGCAATCGAGTTTTTCACACGGAAAACCGGAAGTAAAAAGTGATGCAGTAGAATGGATAATATACATGATTGTCGATTGCTTTTAAATAAGAAGTAACACCCAGACCAAAAATCGGCGACGATTTTGTCGAAAGATGAGGTTTGGGGTACATAATTCCCGAAAATCCGCAGTTGATGCGAACTGTTGCGCGGGGGAATTTCTTGACAAAAGTACGGGCACCGTGTTATCATTCAGACTGTTGCGCTTATGGGGGCTGTTGATCAGCCCCTTGTTTTACGCGCGCCAATGGCGCACGTTTCTATAGAAAGGAAATATATGGAAACAGTTAGATTCGATCAGTTAGATTTATATCCGCAGGTATTGCGTGCGATAGCAGAAATGGGATTTGAAGAGGCAACACCGATCCAGAGTCAGGCAATTCCGGTTGTGATGTCCGGTGTGGATGTCATTGGACAGGCACAGACAGGAACCGGAAAGACGGCATCATTTGGAATCCCGGTACTGCATAAAGTAGATCCGAATAATAAAAAAACACAGGTTATCATCTTATCACCGACAAGAGAGCTTGCCATCCAGGTGGCGGATGAGATCCGTAAACTTGCAAAATATATGCACGGTGTAAAGATCCTTCCGGTGTACGGCGGACAGGAGATCAGCCGTCAGATCAAGGCATTGAAGGGTGGGGCACAGATTATTATCGGTACACCGGGACGTGTTATGGATCATCTGCGCAGAAAGACGATCCGCTGTGAGGCAGTGAACACGATCGTACTTGATGAGGCAGACGAGATGTTAAACATGGGATTCCGTGAGGATATTGAGACGATCTTAGAGTATATCCCGGAGGAAGGACGTCAGACGGTGTTATTTTCTGCGACCATGCCAAAGCCGATCTTAGATATCACGAAGAAATACCAGCACGATGCCGTGACGATCAAAGTGGTAAAAAAAGAGCTGACCGTTCCGAATATTGAGCAGTATTACTATGATGTAAAGAGAAAAGACAAGATCGAAGTTTTGACCAGACTTCTTGATTATTATAATCCGAAACTCTCTCTGGTGTTCTGTAACACAAAACGCATGGTGGACGAACTGACTGAGGAACTGCAGGGACGCGGTTATTTTGCAGAGGGACTGCACGGAGATATGAAGCAGACACAGCGTGACCGTGTGATGCGCGGTTTCCGTACCGGAAAAACAGAGATCCTGATCGCGACCGATGTTGCAGCGAGAGGTATCGATGTGGATGATGTGGAAGCGGTATTCAATTATGATATTCCACAGGATGACGAATATTATGTTCATCGTATCGGAAGAACCGGACGTGCCGGAAGAACCGGTCGTGCGTTTACTTTCGTCAAAGGCAAAGAAGTATACAAATTAAAAGATATCATGCGTTACTGCAAGACCAAGATCGTTGCAATGCCGATCCCGTCCACGGATGATGTGGCACAGATCAAGGCTGAGAAGGTCATGGAAGAAATCGGAAGAATTATCGACGAGGAAAATTTAAAAGATACGATCGATATTATCGAAAAGCAGATCAACGAATCTGATTATACTGCAATGGACATTGCAGCAGCATTCTTAAAACAGGCGTTGGGACAGATCAATCTTGACAATGACAGAGAGGACTCTTTTGATTTTGACAATACCGGAGCTGAAGAGGGCATGGTGCGTCTGTTTATCAACATCGGTAAAAAAGACCGCGTGAAACCGGGCGATATCTTAGGTGCAGTCGCAGGCGAATCCGGCATGCCGGGTAAACTTGTCGGAGCCATTGATATGTATGATAAATACACATTCGTGGAAGTGCCGAGAGAATACGGAAAAGAAGTTTTAGATGCCATGAAAAATGCAAAGATCAAAGGCCGCTCCGTCAATATGGAACCGGCAAACCAGAAATAAAAGAGCAGTAAAAAATCCCGTGTGAGGATGATTTTTAAAATCAGTCTCATACGGGACTTTTTTTGTAATGTTACTGTCCGATCCTGCTCACGATACTCCGGTTGATCTTCATTAAGAAAAATGCAGTTGCACCCACAGATACCAGTTCAGCGATCGGGAATGCCCACCATACCAGATTGACATTGCCGGACTGTGCTAACAGGTATGCTGCCGGGAGCAGGATCACTAACTGTCTTGCAATGGATATGCACATACTGTAGACTGCTTTTCCAAGTGCCTGGAAAATACTACTGCAGGAGATTCCAAAGCCGGCAAGCAGGAAACTTAAACTGATGATACGCAGCGCAGGGACACCGATGGAGAGCATTGTGTCGGAAGCCTGAAACATGGAGAGAAGCTGCTTTGGAAAGAGCTGGAATAAAAGCAGGCCGACTGCCATGATGCTGACTGCATAAGCGACACAGTGTTTTAAAGTTTTTGTGACACGCTCTTTGTTTCCGGCACCGTAGTTGTATGCCATAACCGGGATGACACCGTTGTTTAAACCAAAAGCCGGCATAAATACGAAGCTCTGCAGTTTAAAGTAAACGCCGAACACTGCGGTTGCCGTGGAGGAAAACGCGATCAGGATACGGTTCATACCGTAGTTCATCACGGAACCGATCGCCTGCATTACAATAGAAGGAACACCGATCACATAAATCTGTCCGATAATATTTTTGTCCGGGCGGAAATGGTGCAGGTCAATCTGTACTTCCTTATTTTTTGTGTGGTTTAAAACAACTGCCAGAATACCGGCAATCATCTGTCCGATGACGGTTGCAGCAGCAGCACCGGAAATGCCCATTTTCGGGAGACCAAACAGACCAAAGATGAGAACCGGATCGAGAGCGATATTGATGATCGCACCGACACCCTGTGTATACATGGTATAAATGGTTTTTCCGGTTGCCTGCAGCATACGCTCAAACATAAGCTGCGTAAAAATACCGAAAGAAAGACAGCAGCAGATCGTCAGATACTGTTTTCCATAAACGATGATCTCTTCAATATCTGTCTGGCTGCGGAAAAACGGTTCTGCAAAAAACAGACCGATGATCAGAAAGAGCAGATAGCTGACAAGAATTAAAAATACAGAATTTTCTGCGACCTTATTTACTTTTTCGGTATCCTTTTCTCCCAGGGAGCGCGCTAAAAGCGCATTTACGCCGACGGCAGTTCCGACACCGACAGCAATCATAAGGTTCTGGATCGGGAAAGCCATAGACACTGCGGTCAGGGCATTTTCGCTGATCATGGCAACAAAAATACTGTCGACAATATTGTAGAGAGCCTGAACGAGCATGGAGATCATGATCGGCAGGGACATTGAGATAATGAGTTTGTCAATCGGCATGACACCCATTTTATTTTCTTCCATAAATCCTCCTTTGTTTAACCTTTGTGTAAAAAATTCCATAATTTACTCCCGGAAAATAAAAACTTCCGGGAGCGCTACCTTCCTATATTAGCATTCCTTTTATCCGAATACAAGGTACAACTTCATCAAATCTTAATGTTTTGACTGATTGGAAATTCATAATTATTCCGTTACAATAAAAGCATGATCATAAAGAGACAGGTTTATGTAAAAATCTATCGAAAACCTGTGGAAAAGGGGAAAACATGTACAGTATACTGGTGTGCGATGATGAGAAAGACATTGTTTCAGCATTAAAAATCTATCTGATGGCGGACGGTTATCAGGTATTTGAAGCATATAACGGAAAAGAGGCGCTTGAGGTGTTAAAGGAACAGGACATCCATCTGGTACTGATGGATATCATGATGCCGGAGATGGATGGGATTGCAGCGATGGTGAAAATCCGTGAGACGAGCAATGTTCCGGTTATTTTACTGACAGCAAAAAGTGAGGATACAGATAAAGTGTTAGGACTGACTGTCGGGGCGGACGATTATATCACCAAACCGTTTAATCCGATTGAAGTGCAGGCGCGCGTCAAATCACAGCTCAGACGCTATATGCAGCTCGGAGGCGGAGCTATCAGAAAAGATGTTCTCTCGATCGGCGGGATCGAACTTGACGACCGCAGCAAAGAGGTGTCGCTTGACGGCGAAAAGATTTCTCTGACACGCACGGAATACGATATTTTAAAACTTCTGATGGAGCATCCCGGAGAGGTGTTTTCCCCGAACCAGATTTACGAACAGGTATGGCAGGATAATCCCTACGGAACGGAGAATACGGTGGCGGTACATATCAGGCATCTGCGGGAAAAAGTGGAGTATAACCCGGCAGAACCGCGGTATTTGAAAGTTGTGTGGGGACGCGGTTATAAAATGGAAGGACAGGTGTGAGAAAAGTGAAAAATTGGAGAGGATCGACAGCGGCAAAGATCATTGCCTGGATCGCGCTCAGTGCCAGTGCACTGTGTTTTGTGTTCAGCGCGGTGGGTGTGATCTTTATGTTTGATGAAGGAATCTATAGAAATTCAAAGGATGAAACAAGAAAGCAGTGGTTTGAAAATGTTTCCTATGAATATGGTCTGTCCGCGGTGGATGATGTAAGGCGGGAACAGCCGGCAGGTTCTGTAGAAAGCAAATATTTTAAATATGGTATTATCAAAGCAGACAGTCTCGAGGGGATTGACCTGAATGATGAAAAATCGTATGCGGAACGCAACTTTTCGGATAAGATCAGTCTGGAAGATGTGTATACAAACAGTGTGGAATTATCGGACGAAGATCAGATTGTATACACAAATGGAAATTTCCTGACCGGCGGCGGTGTGGAACTTATGTATTCGGGGGAAGATTCATGGGTCAGCGTCTATGCGGACCGGGTCTGCTATGATGAGGCAAAAGGTGTTTTTGTTTATCTGGCGGGAAATGAGTATTATCCGGTGCAGACGATTGAGACGGACATAGACGGATATGGAAGCGCAGTTTTTACTTATGATACCGAGAGAAAAATGTATCTGTTTGAACACACAGACGGGACAGGAGATGCTGCTTCTGCGGAAAGAACGGTTACAGATGAGACATTGACCGATGCTGTTTCTGTGGAAAGAATGGCTGCAGATGTGGCATTGACCGATGCTGCGGACGGGGATACAGTAGCAGAATCAACCGAAGAGCCACTGACGGATGTCACAGACAGCGGCATGGATGATATTGCAAATGGAGAATACGTCACGTTTGACATGTTTGATGGCACGCGCATGGATGTAAATCACTGGGGAAATGTGTTATTAGACGGAGTCCGGGAGATATCCATGGATGAGATCGACCGGGTGGACTCATCTGAAAAAAACAAAGAAGATGCCAGCGTTTCGTATACAACACACGAGGATTATTATCTTGACAGCAACTATACACTCTGGGTAAACATGGGGAACACATCACCGAAAACCACTTATCAGATGGTTGTGATCCTGCCGCAGAATGTTGGGACAGACTGGAACAGTACGGACTTGTACGTACAGGCAAATACCCTGCTGAATTTTGTATACAGCATGCGTTACACGGCGCTAGTCACAATGTTTGTAAGTTTTATCATCGGAGCAGCAGCCTTTGTATTTCTGATGTGTGCGGCGGGGCACCGGAATGGAACGGATGAGATCGTTACGACTGTCTGGGATCATCTGTGGCTGGATGTTTTTGCAGTGGGGGCTGTGCTGGCAGAGGTATTTGTTTTCTATGTGGCAGCGATATTCCTGATAAATGTCGATGTTGCGTATCTGCCGTTTATCTTATTTGTTACTGCAGTTGCAACCCTTTGCATGGGATGGCTGTTGTTACTGTTTTTATTAAGTTTTTCCGTGCGGGTAAAATTGGGAAAATGGTGGAGACATACCCTGTGTTACCAGCTTTTCCGTAAAATCGGACAGTTCGCCCGGATGATCTGGGAAAATATCGGGTTTCTCTGGAAAGTGATCCTGGTCATGCTGGTACTTGCATTTTTTGAGGGCATAGGGGTATTGATGTTTTTTAATTCAGACATAGCCCTTTTACTCTGGCTGTTAGAAAAACTGGTTTTATATCCGCTGGTCCTGTGGTACTGTGTGCAGTTAAACCAGTTAAAGAACGGAACGGAAAAAATTGCAGGCGGTGAGCCGGGCTATCAGATCAGTACAAAGCGTATGACCGGTATATTTAAGGAACAGGGAGAACAGATCAACCATATCAGCGACGGCATGACACATGCGATCGAAGAGCGGATGAAGAGTGAACGTTTCAAGACAGAACTGATCACGAACGTGTCCCATGACATTAAGACTCCACTGACATCGATCATCAACTATGTGGATCTGCTGGAAAAAGAAGAACTGCACAACGAGACAGCGCAGGAGTATTTAGAGGTGTTAGAGCGCCAGTCAAGCCGATTGAAAAAGCTGATCGAAGACCTGATCGAGGCTTCCAAGGCGTCCACCGGAAACCTTCCGGTACATTTAGAGCGGTTAGAAGCCGGGATATTTATGACACAGACGGTCGGGGAATTTGAGGAAAAGACAAAAGAGGCAGGACTTGATCTTGTGATCGAAAAGCCGGAGACACCGGTCTATATCATGGCGGACAGCAGACATTTCTGGCGTGTGATCGATAACCTGATGAATAATATCTGCAAATATGCCCAGAGTGGGACGCGTGTCTACATCAATCTTGAAGTAAAAGAGGCACAGGTGTCTATCACCTTCCGCAATACGTCAAAATACCCGCTCAATATCAGCAGTGATGAACTGATGGAACGTTTTGTGCGGGGCGATGCATCCAGAAATACGGAAGGAAGCGGACTCGGACTTTCTATCGCAAACAGCCTGATGGATCTTATGGGTGGTACATTCCGTCTGTATGTGGACGGAGATCTGTTTAAGGTCGTGCTCGGGTTTGCCGAGACAGCAGAGAAAGAAACAAAAGAAAAAATCGAAGAACTGTAATTGTTGGAAGTTGCACTACAGGTGTGAACAATAACCCAAAAGCATGGTTGTCCAGAGGGATGCCATGCTTTTTTCATTCATAGGAAATTACGTCCTATGAGTGAAAAAGCCCTCCGGGCGGGATGCGCACTTCGCATTCCAAATCGGCAAAATCTGCTGCCACCACTGTATCATACGGCATTTTCAGTTCAGAAAATGCCTGCCTGTGAACAGTAACTCACAAGCGACTCATTGTCCCTGTGCGGTGAAAAGCAGATTGTGAAAAGGAAAATTGGAGGGTATAATATGTAGGGAAAAGGGAGAGCAGCTTATGAAACAGATAAAACAAAAGTGGTTGTAAAATAATCAGTTGAATCAAGTGGCAATAGTATAAAAAATAAAATTTTTTACATATAGAAATGGAGCTTTTATGGATAACAATAAAATCGATGAGGGATTACAGGGAAATGAGAAAATAGAAACCGCAATCGCGGCACTGCCGCAGGAGGCAAGCGAAGAGATGTTAGCGCATACCCTGACAGTGATACGCAGACGCATGAAAGAGGGCGGTCAGTTTATCGTAGCGGTGGAACCGCCGACGGGCGGGAACCAGATGCAGATACAGGCAGTGCAGACGCCGGACGGCAATAGCTGGTGGGCGGCATTTACCAGTTTTGAGGAAGAATTAAAGGGAAGCGGGAGTGTAATGTCTACATTTTTAACAGGAATTGAGCAGGCATTCCGCGCGGTACTTGCCGCAGAAGAGGCAAAGGGAATTATCGTGAACCCGTGGAACCGGACGATCATGCTGGATAAAAACCTGATACGGATCATACTTGGGGAACCGGCATAAAGTATATATATTGATTTTCAAACGAAAAGGATAGACAGCTGACAACTGTCTATCCTATGAAATGCTTATTGTCTATGCGGTTTAAAGATTAACCGAAGTATCTGTTCAACAGTCCTTCAAATGCTTTTCCGTGTCTTGCCTCATCGCGTGCCATCTCATGAACGGTATCATGGATTGCATCAAGGTTTGCAGCTTTTGCACGTTTTGCAAGATCAGTTTTTCCTGCTGTTGCACCGTTCTCAGCGTCAACTCTCATCTGAAGGTTCTTTTTGGTGCTGTCTGTTACAACTTCACCGAGCAGTTCTGCGAATTTTGCAGCGTGTTCTGCCTCTTCCCATGCAGCTTTCTCATAGTAGGAACCAACTTCCGGGTAACCTTCACGGTAAGCAACACGAGCCATTGCAAGATACATACCAACCTCAGAGCACTCACCCTCGAAGTTTGCTCTTAAATCGGATACGATATCCTCACTTACTCCTTTTGCAACACCAACTACGTGCTCAGCAGCCCATACTTTCTCACCTTCCTGCAATTTGAACTTTTCAGCCGGAGCTTTACATACCGGGCAGATCTCAGGAGCTGCATCGCCTTCATAAACATAACCACATACTGTACATACATACTTTGCCATAATTTTAATCTCCTTTTCTTTGAAAAATGTTATTTGTCTGCTGTAATAGATTTCCCCGCTTATTTGAAATCTATTACTGTATGCTTTAAATTGATATCAGTAACTATTACTGATTTTAAATGAAAAACTTCTTTTTGTCAACATTATTTTATATTATTTTAGAAGTTTTTTGGGGAAAAATGATCAGGAAGTCTGTCTTTTGGCTTTACAGGAAGAGCATTTTCCGTAAAAATAAGTCACATGTCCTTCAATCTCACCGTCAAAGTCCTGTGCGGCAAGAACATTGATATGATCCAGTCCCGTTACATTTAAATCCAGAACGCTCCCGCATTCCTTGCAGATAAAATGGTAATGCGGCTTTGGATTACCGTCAAAACGATCAGGTCCAATTCCGGTGGACAGTTTCTGGATCTCACCGATATCTGCCAGTAATGACAGATTGCGGTATACCGTACCGAGACTGATATTCGGAAATTCTTCCTTGATATTCATATAGACGGTCTCTGCGGTAGGGTGGTCATAACGCGAGATGAGAAACTTCTTGATGGATTCCCGCTGCTTACTTCGTTTCAGCATATTACCATCCTTTCTTGATAATAGTAATTGTTACTAAAATTATTATATAATCACAGAGAAAAAATGTCAAGATGAAGATGGTTTGGTTTTTCATTTTAATCTTTGATAAACTAATGTTTTGTGGTATATATGGAATATAGCTTTGACAATAAATGGCAGTGTAAGGGAGAAGCAGTTTGAAAGTAAAGACAATTCTGGGCAGGATATATTATATCATAGTGGCAGTGTGTGTCTTTCTGCATGTTGTTATTTTATCATTGAGTTTTTTTGACAACAAACATCAGGAAAAATATTGCCGCAGCATTATTCCGGACAGGGAATACCAGACAGATGAGGATAACCGCAGGTTTGTATTTTCTGCACAGAAGATAAAGGATGGAGGGGACTGTCTGCGTTTTTATACGGCGCATATGGAAGTCAGTGTGTACGCTGATGACACGCTGATCTATCATGTCGGACAGCAGCAGGCAATGCCTAAGGTGTCACCCGGAGTTATGTGGAATTATGTCGGGATACCATCCGGGGCAGAACAGATCCAGGTTATGATCCGTGCGGTCTATCCGGAGGTCAGACAAAAGCAAATTGATTTTTCAATCGGCGGGTATACCCAGATGTATAGCGGAATGTTGTACAGATCCATGCCGGTAACATTTATCTGTCTGCTAGAGATATTATTGGGTTTCTTCATGGTACTGTGGTGGCTGATCGCACGGACCAGAATGAAAATGAAGCAGACTCTGCTGCATTTTGGCACTTTTTCCTTTCTGACCGGAACTTGGGCATTGAACGAGACAGATGCCGCACTTCTGATCCTGTTTCCGGTCAGAGTTGAGATCGTATTCGTATCAGCGGTAGCCCTGATACTCATGGTGCCTTCCTTTGTGTGGTTTACCAAGGGATTCTTTGATGTTGAGGACAAGTGGGGATCAGATATTATCTGCGTGCTGGCATATCTGAATCTGGCGGTACAGCTTATATTGCAGCTTGCCGGGATTCGAGGCTTCCGGCAGATGTACACGGTCACACATGTCCTGTTGGGGGTAGCGCTGCTTTATACGATAGTCATGCTGATTTCTGAGTACAGAAAAACGAAGGTACACCGCCATCTGCGGTTTGTTGTGGTTGGTGGGTTTATTCTTCTGGGAACGCTTGCGGCAGATCTGCTGCACTTTTATTACGGATCATTTCAGACAAGTATATATGGCATGTATGGTGTTTTTATCTATATCATTATTTTTGCGGTCGAAGTATGCAGACAAGTGGCAGAGCAGGTGGATGCAGGGCGGAAGCTGCAGATCTATGAAGAACTTGCAACCAAAGATATGCTGACGAAGCTCTATAACCGGAATGCATATGATGAATGGATCAAGGTAAACAGGCGGCCGAAGAAGGCGAAGATTGTTGTTTTTGACCTTAACAATTTAAAACAGTGCAATGATACGATGGGGCACGCAGCCGGAGACGCATATATCCAAAATGCTGCGGGGATCATATTGCATGTGTTTGGAAATTGTGGAAATTGTTACCGGATCGGTGGAGATGAATTCTGCGTTGTGATCTATGGGAATGATCCTTCAGATATGGAAGAGTTATTCCGGCAGATGGAGCAGGAACAGGATGAGTTTAATTCGAAGAACGCAATACCACAGATACAGATTGCCTATGGCTATGCGGAGTTTGACCCGGAAACAGACCGGGATATCGAGGATACCAGATCCCGTGCAGATGACAAAATGTATCAAAAGAAGAGAGAAATAAAAGCGGGATACCAATGAAAATGAAAGGACAGAGTAAGTAGTTATATTTAGACCGTCAGGCAATGGATGTTATCGTTTATGTTCTAATTTATAAAAAAACGGAATACAAATAGAAGAAAACAAAAACAGAGATGAGAGATTGCCTATGGCAGGAATGAAACGGTTTATTGCATATATATATGGGTATGAAAATGCAAAAAAGGCAGGCAATACGGGATTTGCCAGGATCGAGCTGCGGGGAGAAGAGTGCAGGCTTGAAATCCATCTGCGTAGTGTCTATGCTGCGCAGACGCACTGCAGGGTTTATCTGTTTCGCAAACAGGGTAATCAGATGGAGGGAAGTCTGATCGGAGAAATTGACGTCCGCAATGGTGCTGGAGATTTTGCCACAGCAATGAAAATAATGCATAGTACCGACATCATCACTCAGTTTTTTGAGATGGACGGGATTTTTTGTGCAGCGAAGATGGACGTA